>Ga0129299_1000001_pt1 | contig 241218 bp, 210 predicted proteins | sample ConPoolayeCmetaG_FD_94477 | JGI IMG/M metagenome (GOLD analysis project Ga0129299, IMG submission 94477) | Hot spring microbial mat communities from California, USA to study Microbial Dark Matter (Phase II) - Cone Pool mat layer C metaG ...
CTTAATCAATGGAGTCATTTAGCCTTTACGTACTCAAAAGCTTCTGGGTTAACAAAACTGTATTTGAATGGGAGGGAGGTAGCATCGAGTTCTAATGGTGGTGCTTCTATACTGTATTCACCAAATGGTTTTTTTAGGAGGGTTTGTGTAGCAAACAGATGTGACCACAACGGATATGCTGCATATTCTGGTGGTATTGATGATGTTCGCATCTATAATTACGCTCGCACACCAGAGCAGATTAAACGGGATTATTTAGATGGAGCTAGTGTGAGGTTTGGAGAGTAATTGTTTTAGAGGAAGTCATAGACTACTATATTAACACTATTTTAAATAGCTCTGTTCATTTTATGCGAGTGCTACATCTTTTTAGATGAGTTGCAGTTGTATTGCGAGTTAAACAAGAATATTAAGTTTGTAATTAGTGGCTCTACGCCACTTTATATTTATAAAGATGTTTGTTAAATCATTTTCAAAACTGGGCAAGAATGATATTAAGCAATTTACTTTGGTATATGCAACAGAAAAACTGTAGGCGGGGTATTATACTTTACGGTGGAGACGAAATTAAGCAGATAAATAAACAGTTACTAGTGCTCCCTTGGTACGCAATTTGCTAACTAGAATGCGAGAAAGAATATATTAAAAATAGAGCGGATATAAATCCACAGAACTCAACTATTAAGCTAAGCCTGTCTATTTAAGCCCTAGTACCTTAACTAACTGTCTTATCAGTTGCACAACAACAGGAGCAGGGTAGAGGGAGTAATACTCGCGGTCGTCATCAATCACAACTAGAAGTTTCTCCTCTTTCTTAAGCTCTTTACCCACAACCTTATACGAAGTTTCTTTGGTTATTTCGTACTCATCTACGTAATCAAAAGCTTTCTCTTTCTCTAGCGCGTTATAAAGCTCTATTCGTTCTATGCCGTACATCTTGCGTGCCAGTTCCATAAGCTCAAGATCTGATATGATTCTGTCTTCTATTAATCCTATACCCTGTTCGTCACCCTCTTTCGCAACAAGCCTTACTGGTTCGCATTCTGGATTATCGCACATCATGTATATTTCGCCTTTTTCGTCTACTCTAACATCAGAAGTCGGGAAAAGAGTAGTATTTCTTGAGCTCTGACATTTGGGACAGATACGGCGGTTTTTTATTCGCGCATCAATAATTGCTATAGGAATATTAATGAGAATAAAGATATCTTGATCCTCGCGATGATTTATAAGATCCCTAAAATATAGGGAGTACGATACCTGGTCTACCTTTCTAGGGAATCCGTCTATAAAAAGTGTTTTGCCTTCGCTTTTATCTATTTTACGTTTTACAAGTGTAAGTACAAACTCTGTAGGCATAACAGTTGCAGTACTTCTTCTGGCCATACTTTCGAAGGCTTCTTCCAAACTGAGAAAGCCTCTGTAATGTTTCTTTACATACTGATACACTTCGGAGTTTTCACCTTGCTCGGTGTACTCTTTCTCGGCCTCGCGGACAACATCTCCAACGCTAACTGTTTCAAAATAACCTTTGCCGATTACTTCCTCGAGCATTTTTGTATAGGTGCCCTTACCTGCCATTTTAGGAGCCATCAAGTAGGCCACAAAGGAGTTGTCTTTAAAGTACTTCTTAAGTAGTTTTATCTCTTCCCCTACTTTTTCATCAAAGTAAATTCTACGTCCGGCTACAGTAAAAAGGTCGTGATTTACAGGTTCTTTTCTCTGTTTGGTTTTTATCCATTCGTAATCCACAAAATACTTAAAATCCGATATTTTAGCCATAACTTAGAGAAGATAAGAACTTAGTTAAGAGATTATACAATAATCTGTGCCAGGCGGGACTCGAACCCACAACCTACTGCTTAGAAGGCGGTTGCTCTATCCAATTGAGCTACAGGCACACACTTTGATATTATAACACGTTACTTCTTTAGTATTTAGAGTTACTTTATTTTGCCAAGTTGCCCACAGGCTCCCATAATTTCGCCTCCTAAAGAGGGCCTCACCGTAACCTGAATCTTGCTCTTTTTAAGAATCTTTACAAATTGTTTAACTGTTTGTTCGTCCGAACTTTCGTACTTCTGCCTACTTCCAGTGTTATATCTAATTAGATTTACATGGTAAAGATACCATTTTTTACGATTCTTCGGGCTAATAAGGTTCGCTACAGCTTTGGCGTGTGCAACGGTATCGTTAATATTTTTTAGCATAACGTACTCAATAAATATCTTACGATTTGTTTGTTCCAAATGATTATCTAACGCTCTAAATACTTCTACAAGATTATATTTACGTGCAATGGGTATAAGTTCCTCTCTCTGATCCTGAAAAGGAGTATGTAATGAGAATGCTAAGTTTACCTGCGGGAACATTTTTGTAAAATTGTAGATTTTATCTACAATTCCAACTGTAGAAACGCTAATATGCCTTGCTCCTATATTAAACATCTTCTGATCAAGTAACGAATTTAAGGCTTGCGCCACATTCCCCCAATTTAGAAAAGGTTCCCCCATTCCCATAAAAACTATATTGCGAATATTCTCACCTTTATGCAGTACAAATAGGATTTGATCTAGAATCTCTGAATCTGTTAGCGACCTTAGCAATCCCAAATCGCCAGTAACACAGAATTTACACCCAACAGGGCAACCCGATTGGCAGGATACGCACAAGGTTCGCATCTCTTCTTTTCTGTCTTTATAGCAGAGTAGTACTGTTTCTACGGGATGCTTATCCTCTGTTTTAAAAAGGTACTTCTGCGCAGAAGGGGAGTAGAGGTATTTCTCTAAGTCAATAGAGAGAATGTTCCCAAACTCAGCTTTTAGCGATGCTCTTAACTCCTTAGAGATGTTTGTGATGCTGCCAAAGTCGATAGTATGGTGTTTAAAAATGGCGAGACGGATCTGATCGTAAGTGTAGGTGGGGTAGTTGTTCTTCTTAAGGTAGTTTTTTAATTCTTTGAATCTTGTACCGTACATTATTTATTAAAGTTTCAATGTGTAAAATATTAGTACAGCAGCAAAAACTCCGATAAACAGAGACAAGTTAAGGTTTATAAGTAGTCCGCCCAGAAAAGGAGCAATTATCTGAGCCAGGCTGCCAATGCTATCTGTTATTCCGTTAAATAGGCCACGTGTTCTTCTATCTGATCTATTTGCAATCTCTATGTGAATGGCAGGGTAAGTTAAACTAGATCCGAAAGCTAGTAATATAGCCATTAAATATAGTGAATTCACGCTAACAATTGCCGACATAAGAAGCATCGCTATTCCTAGAATAATTCCGCCGTAGCAGTAGATTTGTTTGTTGCTATACTTCTTTATTAGGCGTGGGTAGATTAGTGTTTGGAAGATAATTCTAATGCCACCCACGATTAAGAATAGTAGTCCAATATTTTCTGGTCCAACATTAAGTTTGTACTGAACATAGAGTCCAATATTGGAACTTATTAATGTAAACGAGAAGATAAATAGAAAATACTTAATTACAAGTCTCTTGACAGCTTCGTTGGTCAGAAGCTCTTCTGTTTTGATAACGGGGAATAGTCTATTGAGGTCAACGAGCGCATCCTTCTTTGTTTTAATAGTTTCGCCTAGGTAGAAGTATGTTAATACGAATGCTATCGTAGAAACGAAAGTTGCAAGAAAAGCAGGAATAGAGTAATTAACCTTCGCAAGGAAGCCTCCAACTGCAGGACCTATAAACAATCCTACTGCGTTTATAGCTTCCATCTTGCCGAAGAAGACTCTACGCTCTCTCTTTGTAGTTATGTCTGTAACATAGGCTTTAGTTAAAGTCATATTACTACCGAATAAACCATCAACTATCCGAGACAAGAAAAGAATTGTAGGGGTTTTTGCAATTGCAAGCAGAAAAAAGCCAATGACTGTAGAAGCTTGGCTAATAATCAGCATGGTCCTTCTGCCTTTTATGTCGCTAAGTTGTCCGATAATAGGAGCAGCAAAAAGTTGACAGAGTGAAAAGATACTCATTAAAAGGCCAACTTCAAATGCAGATAGGCCAAGATCTCTTGCCAAAAATGATAGGTACGGTAATATCAAAGAGAACCCCAATACTTCGGTAAAAATAATTAGAGATAGAGTAAAGAATGCAATTTTTCTGTTCATGACTTCTATTGTAACATAACTAGGGTTTGTACAACTTGTATTTGTATACGTCCAGAACACACTTGACACAAGATTACATTATCTGTTATATTCTACTATATATAATTTATAATTTTTCAAGAATGCCAATAAAGGTCAGAAGTGGTGGGTATCTAAGAGGTTTCACCCTTATAGAAATCCTACTTGTTGTGGCTTTAATAGCTATCTTGGCTACAGTTACAATTGTAGCAATTAATCCTGCAAGGAATATGGCCAACACAAGGAATGCAGAGAGAAGTTCCGAGGTTGGGCAGATTCTCAACGCAGTCAGTCAGTATTTAACAGAAGAAGGTCATACAGTTAGTGGACTAGGAACAATTGCAACCTGTCCGGCAGTAACAAATATAGGTTCAGGAACGGGCAATGTTAATCTTGCTGCCGTCTTAGTTCCTGTTTATATTCCCGCAATTCCAACGGATCCCGTAGGTGGAACGGCCGAGAATACAGGGTACACGATCTGTGTCTCTGCAGAGAATAGATTTACAGTTGCAGCCCCAGGTGCCGAAGGTGGAAAAACAATCTCTGTTCAGAGATAGCCTTTTATACTGTGGACGCAGGTTAGGATTACCTTTGTATAAGGAGGCGATGATGGAATTCTAGTTTTTGCTTCCTGATTGTGTACTGTCAAGGTTTAGGGTGGAGGGTAGTTGACATTTATATTGGATTGTGCGTATAATATCACTGCATAAATTAATTTCTCAAATTATGGATGTTTTTAAAGGTTTAACATGGTTCACAAAAGATAGTAAGTTTATAAATAAATTGCTTATTTTGAGCGGTTTAGCTCTGAGCTGTATTCTGATACTTCCAGTGTTCTTTGTAGCTCCTTTCTTTTTGGGTTATCTCATAGATACTATTAGGTCTGTTCAAGATTCTGAGTACGAACTCCCCGAGTTAAAATACATGGAGCAGTTTAAAAAGGGTGTTTTTTATATGATATTTGTAATAATTTTTTTTGTAGTATTCGGGGTAATAGAATTTATAATAGAGAAAATTACGGGTGGGCTGTTGTATAATTCCTACAGTTTTAGTGCTAATTATACAGTAATAGGATTTGTATGGAATATTTTAAAAAGCATTCTTGTGATTTATGCTCAAGTTATCTATGCTAAAACTAATACTTTTGCGTCGCTTTTTAACCTAGGTAATTACCGAGTTATGGTACAGAATAACGGTGTCAAACCAATTTTGATACAGTTTATCTTTCCCTTTGTCGCCATGCCTGTCCTCTTAGTAGGAGCATTAGCCTTAGTAGTAGGTATGGTTCCAGCAGCGATAGTGTGTTCTTTTATGTACGCTGGTTTGTTCGGTCAACTCAAAACAGATGGAGTTAAGGGTTTAGTAGTCGCATTTGCTGTTTAGCAACTCTCACCATCTTGAGAGGGGCTACATTTTTTTCGAAGGATGATATAATAAGCACATGGATAATTTGGTCAAACTAACTCGAGAATTTCTTGCTACTATTTTAGACTCAGTTTCTGGAAAGGGAACTTATACACTCTCTGTAGAGGCCGAGGAGTACGAACCTTTGCCCGAAAAGAAATTAGAAGGGAAGCAGTACGTTAGAGTGGATGTTAAAGTCAGTGGTGATGAACTCGAACTTCTAATAGGGTTCCACGGTCAAACGCTAAAATCACTGCACCATATTGTAAAGACTTACCTATCAAAACAGTTCGGAGAGTATTACATTAGTTTGAATTTAGATATCGCTGATTATATAAGCCAGAAAGAAGAGCGATTACTCTTGCTTGTTAAAGAGGCTGTAGAAGAGGTTAAACTTTTAGAGAGTGCCTACGAATTCAGACCGATGAATTCGAAGTTGCGTAGATTAATCCATTTGGAAGTTAAGAAGTACGAAGGCGTAAAGAGCGAGAGCGAAGGTGAAGGGAAGGAGAGGCACGTAGTTATCAAGTTGGCCAACTAAATTGCCTGTTTAATTGATTTCCTGTTACAGCACGAAAATTCTAGAGGGTTACCTACATTTTATTATGTGCTAGCTATTATAAATATACCGATACTCTAACAGTAATTCTCTGTAGGTAGGCAGTTCTATACTATTTATTGACAGTACCGACATCTATCGTGTTATAAGTTTAACAATGTCGTCGTTATATTCAAAGTATAGGCCACTTAGTTTTTCTGATATTATAGGGCAGGATCATATCATTAATCTAATTAAAGCAGAGATAAAATCTAATTCAATCTCTCATGCCTACATCTTTATAGGACCACGTGGCACAGGGAAAACCACAACGGCAAGGGTTTTTTCTAAAGCGGTCAACTGCTTAAATATTAACGAGGATGGCTCACCTTGTTTAAAATGTGCAAACTGTAAGAAGATCGCCGAAGGCAAATTTCTAGACTTAATAGAGATAGACGCCGCTTCTAATAGAGGCATAGACGAAATCCGCGAGATAAAAGAGAAAATAGAGTTCCTCCCGGTAGAAGGTAGATATAAGATCTATATTATAGACGAAGTTCACATGCTTACTAAAGAGGCGTTCAATGCCCTTCTAAAGACGCTAGAAGAGCCACCGAATCACATAATTTTTATACTAGCTACAACTGAACCTCAGAAAATTCCTGCGACAATCCTTTCAAGGTGCGAAAAGTATGATTTTAGGCTTGGCAACGATAATGAACTAGGAAGCAGACTTAGGTATGTAATAGAGGCAGAGAACTGTTCAATAGAGCCTGAGGCTTTAACCCTTATTGTTAAGAAGTCCAACGGGAGTTACAGGGATGCTCTGTCTATATTAGATACTGTTATTAGCAGGGAGCACGATGGTATTATAAGTTACGACGAGGTTAGAGCATCATTAGGTTTGCCGGACGAAACTATGGTTTACTACTACATATTTAACTCTATTAATGGGAACGAGGTGGCTCTGTATACGATGTTAGAAGAGATCTTCGCTAAAGGGATTCACATTTCTCAATTTATCAAGAGCGTTATCTTACAGTTGCGTGATATACTAGTTTCTCATACCCGTGGGGGTATAGAAGGTTACGAATTTATGAGCGGTTTAAGTAGAAGTATAATAATAAAATTAATTGCGATACTTTTCGAGGCTCATAACTCTCAGAAGAATGCATTTGATCCTAAACTTCCGCTTCAGTTGGCTACTGCAAAAATATTAGAACTATGTTCTTCGCAAAAATTTTCAAATTTAGGGGCTGAAAAGATTAAGCAGAGTGGTGGAACCGAAGCTGATAACGGTGTGGCTAATCGGAATATTCCGGCGGCAGAAGAGAAAGTTGTTGCGCAAGATGGGCCCATAAATAGTGGAACTTCTAACGTTAAGGCCAGCAAATCAGTTGATGAGATTACCATAGAAACAGTAAAGCAGAAGTGGAGGTCGTTTATTAATGCGCTTAAACCTTATAATAGTCATCTGTATGCTTTTATGTTGCAGGCTACTCCGATAGAAGTTCTTAACAATAAAGATGTCGGGAACTCCTCGCTTAGGTTAGGTGTAAAATTTGAATTCCATAAGAAAAAGATAGAGGATATAAGAAGTCAGACTGTGTTACAAAGTGTTTCCGCGAAACTGTTTAATATACCCATACGGGTATTCTGTACAGTTGGAGAGACAGTTGATTGTAGAGTAGAAGAGGTTACAAAAACAGTTACTGAACCTAAGATTAGCGGCTGTAATACAGGTGAATCCAATCCAGAGCATAGGGGTAGCGAAGAACGGTTAGAGAATGTATTCAACGATGTTTTTGGCGATACTGTATGTTAGTCAGAATATGTTATAATTACGACGATTTAATAAGACAATAAGTCGTGCATTTATGCTAGGGTAGATGGTGAAACTGGCAGACACGCGAGACTCAAAATCTCGTGAGGGTAATCCCCTCGTGAGGGTTCGACTCCCTCTCTACCTAAGAGTTTCTTTGAAAAGTTTTGCTATTAAATTCAAAAATCAAATTCCCAAATAGAAGTCAGAATAGAACAGATTTAAAACTAGATTTTGTGAATTGGGTATAAAGGAGCATAAGTTTAACCTTAGGCTGTGAAGGTTCTAGATGGGTCAATTAAGAACTCCTTTAGGTTCATCTTTCCTATAATCGCAGAGTAATTAAGTTCAGAACGATCACTAACAGTAAATGTTATAAGTTTTTTAACATCGCCAATCTGTATCTCTGCCTTAATTACTGGCCTTAGTGTAATACCGTTGCCCGAACGAGCAACCATAAAATCCTTAATATCTTCAAAGTTTGGTAGTTTCTGCTGATACTCTTTAAGTTTAGCTAAGCCTTCCTCTCGTGTTTGAAATTTCATATCGAATACTTCGCGAACTTGTTTGAGTTCTGTGTAACCTAGCTCAATTGCCAATCGGTAATCTATGGAGGATCTAAACGCCCCAGTGTCAATTTTCGCTTTAATTTTCTGACTTTCGGGAAGCTTAATCTTTTTGCGGAGTTTCTTGGGTTTGTCGGCGTTTTTCTCTCTGTGTTGCGCTTTTAATCTATCTATAACTTCCTCCGAAGGTGAAATTATAACCGTTTCTACAAGTCCTATTATCTCTTTGCCTGTTATTGTTTCAACTTCTTCTTCTATTTCGCCACCGAATAAGGTTTTGGCAAGTTTAATAGCTCTCTCTACAGAAACGAATCGTTTCCCTTTTACCAGATTGTATCTTTCAAGAAGTCCCTCTTGATTAGCCATTTGAATTCCAAGTCCAGGACGTGCATTAAGCTCGAGGATCATTGGCCCTTTATCTCTGTCTATTACAATATCTACGCCGACATAACCGAGTTTACTTGCCATCTGTGACTTGATCGCTAGTTCTAGAACATTTTTCCAGTAGGGGATTCTAATGCCACGTAGCTGTAGTTTAGGCTCGTCAATAGTTTCTTCCAGTAGATCGTACCTATCACCGATTAAGTCAAACCCTTTCATGTGAATAGCAGTAGTAGTTATGCCAGATGCAATATCTATTCCAACACAGATCCCGCCAGCGTGGAGATTTGCTGTACCGCCTGATTTCTTTGTGGGGAGACGTAACATTGCCATAAGTGGGAAACCTTTATATACAATTACGCGTATATCGGGGATCCCTCTGTATGAGTAAGGTTTAAGTATTTTATGATTGATAATTCGTTCTTCAATAATGGCTACATCTTTACCGTTTCCCATCGAGAATCGGCCTGATAGAATATCACGAATATGCTGGCTGATATCCTCGCTACTCATAAGCTCAAGCGTTGTACGGATCCAGGCATTTTTACGTTTATTTTTGCCGTAGAAAACAAGGATGCCGTTGCCGTGAGTACCCCTATTCGGTTTGACAACAAAACTCTTGGGTAGAGCATCCCAGTTTAATTTCTTTAGATCGTTCTCGTTCTTTATTACAGCGTAAGTTTCGGGAGTTCTTATAAATTCTTTAAGCAAAAATTTTTTGGTACATAATTTATCGTCAACACGTTTGCGTAGTTTTGGAGGGTTAAATTTGCGGAGGATAGATTGATTCCTCTGGTTAACTCCAAGTATCTTGCTACGGCTCTCTGTTAAAAAATCTAGTAGTTTCATGGTAGTTATTAACTAGTCAGCTTTTGATCTATTAATTATTGCCGAGAATCTTGATAGTTCTGTTAATCTGAGCGAACTCCAGAAGGCAACCACAAAATCCAAGCAGAGAACAAGTAGTAGGATCCATTGATTCTTATATATTACATTATTCCACCAAGCTGAGCTGAGCAGAATGCCCGAGAGTAATCCAAGTATAAAGCTAGTTAGAGTACGTCTTAAAGCCTCGATATTACCTTTAATAAGCTGAACAGCGCCGAACTCGTCTATTGTAGAGAGAATAAGCGCAACAGAAAAAACTCTAAACTCATCTGTATAGGCGAATTGGAAGAGCAGATTGACAATATAAATTGAGAGAATAGCGCCTATAGTCCCCCCTAGATAAACAATAGCGGAGCGAGCATAGTAATTAATTTTAAGTTTACGAATAAGGTATTTGAAGGTTGAGGCAGAACCAATAATAAACACAAAGAGAATTAGCCATATAAAGAAGCTTTGTATAAAGTTATGATTTAATTTTGCAACAATATAGAATGCAAGTGCGAGTGCAACAGTAGGGTAGTTACGCCAAGTTTTAAAGCCTATAATGTATCTCGTAAAAGCGATGATACTTACAACTATCGGTATATTAAGGAGCAGAGGGGAGATTTCTTTAAAGAACATAGGACTAGTTGTTTAAATTAGATACAAGGATATTATAACATTATTTATCTTAAATAAACTATCTCTGTTTTTAAATCTAGTCCAATCTCTTCTTTGGCTCTCTTTTTTATCTCATTGATAACTGCGAGATAATCTTTGGCTGTAGCTTTACCTTCATTTAGAATAAAGTTATGGTGAGTTGGAGAGATTACTGCATCTCCGACTCTAAATCCTGACATTTTTAAAACATGTTCAACAATATAACCAACGCTTGTTGTTGGGTAGCCTAGTCGTTCTTTGTCTTCATTAGAGATATTTGCGAATACGCACCCTACAGAGTTCATTTTTTGGGTGGCGCTCTTACGTTTAAACCATTCGTTATAAACATACTCTGCTCTTGCCGCGTCACCCTTATTGAGTGCTAAAGTAACTTCTAAAATATATAGATGTTGCTTCTGGAAGACACTCTTGTCATACTCAAAACCAAGTTCGTCAGATGGCAGTTTAAACACTTCTCCTTGTTGGTTGCAGACGGTAACCTCAATAATAACCTCGCTTAAAAAGTGTGTACCACCATGCAGATTGTTAAAAACAGCTCCGCCGATGGTGCCCGGGATATATGCGTACCACTGCATACCTGTTAAGCCGTTATTTATAGTGTATTTAATAAAAGGTTGTAGTAACATTCCGGCCTCTACAGTAACTGGGACTTTTTCACAATCTGATTCGTCATAATCTAAATCTTTAAATTCCGTCCCTCTAAAAGTTCCTCTAGTGTTGTCAGATTGCCAACGTGCTTCTATCTTTTTATTCGAAGGTGTGTGTACGATCTTCTCTTCTCCTATAGTTATGCTAGAAAATTCCGGCTTTATAATTACGCCTCTATATCCTTCGTCTGAAATTAAAGTATTTGAGCCTCCACCTAGTACAAAGCACTGTATATTATACTTATTACACCTACTAACTATTTTGCGGAAGTCATCTTTGCTTTTTGCAAAGTAGAGAATATCTGCACACCCACCAATCCTAACTGTGGTATACGGTGCAAGCGATTCATTAAGTTTATAATTATTGGGCTCTAAGTCGTTGAGAAAAATTTTATAATTATTCATGTTTTATTATAACAGAAGTAGTGATATAACTATTCATGTTTTATTGTAACAGGAATAGTGGTATAAAGTGATAATCTATCTATGCAGGGAACTAAAGTAAATCATAGTAAAACCAAGAAACCTAGTTTAGTGACGCTTCTTTTTTTCGTATTTAAAACGATGTTCTGGCCGAACAGGAAATTGACTTTATTATACGCGGTGTCCTCGTTTATGACCTACTTTCTTATGCCTAAAGTGGACGAAATCTTTGGCGGAAAGATAATAGACAGTGCCGTATATTCATTAGGATCTGATATTAGGCGTTTTCTCATACTATTAGGGGTATACTGGATTTATACATTATTAAAGGATTGGATACGCGATTACGATTTTTATCTTAGTCAGAAGTTTAGCAATTACAATAACATTAACAAACGCTCTATTCAGTTCAGAAGGTATTTAATGTTTGACCCTCAAAGGTACGAACAGAAAGAGTTCATTAAGATGAAGAATACTATCGACTGGAATCTTTGGAAGATTGCGGAGGATAGCTTCGATACAATACTTTATTCGGGATTAGACCTTCTTTCTTGTGCTTTTGTTGGCATTGTCCTTATGTTCTATAGTCCTTGCGCTGTCATTTTTCTCATACTATCTACTTTACCTAAAATTGTATCGGATCTAAAATTTGGTAAGATGGTTTGGAATATATGGGACAGCAAAGGAGATGAGAAGATTAAATACCATAGGTATATAGATTCACTATATGCGGACAAAGTAGATAGATTCCAAGAGATGAAAGTATTCGGCTATGGCAAGTTTTTACTAGATAAATCTGTTGAAACCGCAAAGATTTTCATGGATTCAGTCTTAAAAAATGAGAAGAAACGTTTTAACTTTATGCTTCTGGTCAGATTCTTCCAGTCCATATTCTATGTTACTGCAATGTACTTTATTTGCCTACTTTTGGTAAATAAAAGCATAACTGTTGGTACTTTCTACGTAGTTTTGGGATTTGCTACGTCGTTCTCTTACTCGTTTGCAAGTGCAGTCAAAAACTTCTCTCAGTTAGGGGCAGATTACGATCTTTACTACTCTTTCTATAAGTTTTTCCATTTAAAGAACGAGATAGAATCGGGTACTGTTCGGGTAGAGGCGAAAGCTCCAGAAATTGAGTTTAAAGATGTATGGTTCAAGTATCCTAAAACTAAGAAGTGGATTTTTAGGGGGATAAACTTTAGGTTAAAAAGTGACGAAGACGTGGCGTTAGTAGGTAAGAACGGAGCGGGTAAGAGTACGCTTATAAAGTTAATTTTACGCACATATGACCCGCAAAAGGGGGAGATCTTGGTGAACGGTACTAATTTAAAAGAGTTAGATTTAGATAGTTACTACAAGTTAATTGGTTTCTTGTCGCAGGACTTTGACAAGCCTGAGATCCCTGTAGAGGAGAATATTTTTTTGGGGGATACTGAGCACGAACTTGACGAGAGTAGAGTTGTAGAAGCAGCCAAACTTGCCAAAGCGGACGAATTTATAAATGAGTACGAGCATAAGTATAAAACGTGGTTAACTCGTGAAATGGACGGAGGGATAGCACCATCTGGGGGGCAGTGGCAACGCTTAGCAATTGCAAGAGCTTTTTACAGAGATCCTAAATTCATAATTTTAGACGAACCCACAAGTGCAATCGACGCTATTGCGGAAGAGGAGATTTTTAACAATATTCAGAATTACGCCGAAGATAAAACGGTGCTTATAATCTCCCACAGATTTGCGACAGTTAAAAAGGCTAAACGAATTATAGTTATAGATAATGGCGAAATAGTAGAGCAGGGCACTCACGCCGAATTAATGAACAAAGATGGGCTATATAAAAAGATGGTGGAGAAGCAGAGTCATTAAAACTATCAAAACTATTAGATTGAAGATTTTAAATACCTCTCTTCATTATTTCTACGGTTGCTCTTTTACAAGCATCCTCTAACGAGGTCAGTTCTTCAGTCTTCATCTTCATTAATACATAGTCAGCTGGGGAAATACGAAAACGTTCTTCTTCTGTTCTTGAGTCTACTCCTATACGTATTCTTAAGAACTCTTTGTTTTTAAGGGTCTGTTCTACAGAGTTTACTCCGTTATGAGACTTTGGAGATTTGTTTTTTTGTATTTTGCATACCCCCAAGGGTATATCTAAATCGTCGTGCACAAGTACAAAGTTATTAGGGGGAGTTGTTTTGAAAAAGTCAACGATTTTTTTTGCAGATATCCCAGATAAGTTCATGAACGTAGTGGGTTTAACAAGAACGGCCACAGTTTGCCCACCAAACTCTACTATACGACGGACTTCTGCAACGTAGGCCGAAAACTTCTCTTCTAATCTAAATTCTGAAACAGAGTAAATTTTACTTAAGGCTAAGAACTTTGCAAAGATATCCAAGAAATAGAATCCTGCATTATGACGGGTATTATCGTATCTTGACCCTACATTACCTAATCCAAAGTAGATTTTTAAGCTCATCACTAAAGTATAGTATAATTGAAAATGTTTAGCAAATTAAAGAAGTTTGAACTAAAAACTGTTACAGTCATAATTATAGTCTTTGTTATACTTGTTTCCAATCGTTTCTTTTATCGTTTCGGATTCAATTCAATTCTAATTGCTTTGGCGGTTTTCTCTATCTTCCTAAAGAGAGAGGAAGATTTCCTAAAAGATTGGTTACCGCCAGTGCTGGGGCTTTATCTCTACGAGTACGTTAGAGGGCGTGGTTACCAAGTAGCCATATTACTTAATAGGCCCTTGGTGCTTCAATTGTTAGTAGATATCGAACGTGGATTTTTCTTTTTTTTCAAAGATATACCTACAGTAGTATTGCAATATGCCATGTCTAAACCTCTTTCAGAGGTGTTCGTTCCTAACTGGTACGATTTTGTTTTATTCTTCTTCTACTCATTGTTCTTCTGGTATTGGCTAGTCGTGGCATTCTTCATTAGGGGAAAGGATAGAAAACTGTTTAAGAAGTATATGTGGGGGTTAGTAGGGCTGTCGTTGTTTAGTTGCTTGCTTTATATACTGTTTCCGTCGGCTCCGCCTTGGTATGCTTCTGAAGTCAAAATTCTACCACCACTTAGGCGTGTTATGTTGTCGTACAATTATTTTATGGTTAATTATAAATCACTCGTTAATGCGTACGGAAACAATAATTTTGCCGCTTTTCCATCGCATCATGCGGCGTGGCCATTCTATGCAAGCTTGTTTGCAACCTACGTATTCGGCAAAAAGTACAACTTTCTCTTCGTTGTACCAATTGTAATAGCATTTGCAACTTGGTACGGAGCTGAGCATTATGTTATAGATTCATTAGCAGGTTTCATGTTGGCTTATATAACATTTAGACTTGTTACTAAAAAACTTTGAAAATTTCTACAAAACACCAGTGCCCCAGCATCTAGCAATCTGCTTTAACCCCATAAATAAACCTCTCATAACACCGTACTTTTGTATGCACATATAGGTATATTCTGAGCAGGTAGGATTAAATTTGCAGGTTGGTCGTTTAATAAACCCATGATCAGGAGAAAGAGTCCTTTGGTACACGCGTATTAAAAAGAGTATGATTGATTTCATTCTTTAAGTTATCGTAGCTTAATTTAGATATATCTTTTCTAACGAGAGCGGTAATAAAGGGAGTTCTTTGGTTATTTTGTTTACCTCGAGTTTGTTTAGCTTTGCTAAGCTCTCTTATTATGTGCTTAATTCTACGCTTAATTAAATTCCTCCTAGTCGCAAGTTTAGTAACTTTCTTAGGAATAATTACAGCTATTAAGGAGGAGGGCTTAAGGTCGTTAGGTCCTAAGTTTAACAGCTTAATAGTCCCGAATGAAGTATTAAAATTCCGCCCCTGTTTTAGCGAAGTTCTAATTATATCAGTTTTAGAACGAAGAGGACAGTGCATACTAAGTATTATACATTAGTATGTTAAGCTCTAGTTTTAGTAAGGGAAGACTTCTAACACCATAAGGAGAATAGAAGTATGTATTAAGTTTTGCTATGCTATAATTTAACAATTAGATAATTTATAATCCAAAATACTATGTTCGGCAAACTAGGAGATGTATTTAATCAGTTAAAGCAGGGTAGTAGTGCTCTGGGGCAACTTATGCAGGAGCAGAAGAAACTAAAGGCGATAGAAGTTGGTGGGGAGTGTAAAGTTAGAGGACATTCAATTGTTGTCAGATTGAATGGACTTGCTGAACTTATCAATATTAAAATAGATCCAGGATTGCTTAGTCCTGAAAATGCATCTGAGATCAGGAAAGGGATTCTAAAGGCCTACAATGAAGCCAAGAAGAAGATGGAGAAAGAATTAAAGAATGCAATCGATCCTGAACAGTTTAAGAAGATGTTAGGGATGTAATGTTTTTTATTGTAGTTATTGTTATAATGTTCACATGTCTCTTATCCCAAAATCAATAAAGAACCTTATTATCGAACTTAACAAATTACCTGGAATAGGTCCAAAGAGCGCAAGACGTTTAGCATTCCACCTGTTTGAACTGCGGAAAGATCAGAATTTGAGTTTAGCAAAGGCTATAGAAACACTCAAAAATAATGTCACGAAGTGTACTTTCTGCAATATTGTGACAGATACCAATCCTTGCTCGATCTGTGCCGATCCAACCAGAGATAATTCTAAAATCTGTATAGTCGAGAGTTCGCTAGAGGTGTACGCTTTAGAGAAGCTAGGGACTTATGATGGTATTTACTTTGTTCTGGGTGGGGTAGGTGTACCGTTGCAGTCTGTGCAGAGTAGTGAGATCGACCTAAAAGGATTAAAACGTCGCGTAGATTCACTGTTAAAGAAGATTAAAGAGATTGAGCTTATAATTGCACTTAGTACAACGATAGAGGGCCAAACCACGATGCTCTACATAAAAGAGATGTTTAACGAACCAACTTATAATGGTAGGGTATACCTCTCCAAAATTGCTATAGGTTTGACTTTCGGATCAAGTGTAGATTATGTGGACAGTTTTACACTTAAGGAGGCTTTAAACGGGAGAAACCGTATTTGAAAAGAATTCGAACAGGGTATAATGAAGTGAAATAATTAAATAAGATGATAAGGATGATTTCTAATCTGATTAGTTTCGTAAAGAGAAGTACCCATAAGGTTATATCTGCTTTTTTGTTGATTTTTCTCTTGGCGCTCACTTTTGTTTCTATATTCTTTTCTGATCCAGTGTATTCAGTATCTTTAGATACAAATGTCAGCGCACAGGTTGGTGATGGAGTCTCTCCTTATATTAAATTTTGGGCGAGTGAGTATAGAGTTGCAGAGGGTAGTAAAGTTAGGCTTTTTTGGGAATCCCAGTATGTGGCTGATTTAAAAATAGATAATGGAATAGGTCCAGTAGATGTAAAAGGCGAGCTTGAGGTAGAGCTAACCGAGACAACAACTTTTAAAATTAAGGGGAGAAAAACCGAGAAAATAAGTACTGTAGAGAGCGAAAATATTGTTACAAAGGAGTTAACTATAATCGTTGGAGATTTCTGCCCCACAATAGTCAAGTTTGAGGTCATGCCAGGCGGGAGAGTCAAGGTAGAGGATATAGTTACATTCAGTTGGACGGTAACCAATGCTGAGGAAGTCAGATTCTATGATGGAGTTGAGGAGCATAAAGTAAAACATGATGATTCAAAAAAAATTATGCTTCATAACGATACAAAGTTCAAAATTATAGCTAAGAATAATGAGTGTGTAAGAGAGAGTGAGTTGGAAGTAAGAACAAATTTAAGCATATTAGAAAGTGAAGGGCAGTTGGTTCTTCTTGGGGTTGTTGCTTTAGAGACAATTTCTATGGGCATTGGCACTCTGTTTAATTACGACGACAGCATTCTATCATTCTTTCTAAATTTTTTTAACAGGATAGTAGGAAGGAAATCTTGGGGACTTGTGTACGATTCCGTAACAAAGAAACGTCTAGCAAGGGCAGTTGTGAGGTTGTTAGATGCTAAAACGGGAAGCGTTATTCAAACGTCTGTTACGGATGCATACGGGATCTTTAACTTGAGGGCCGGGGTAGGTGTTTATAAGATAGAGGTTAAGATGAAGAATTATATCTACCCTTCGAATTTAGTTAAGTTAAAGAATGATGGTTCTTATGGTAATGTGTACAGAGGGGAACTTATAAACGTTCGTAGTAATGATCAGATTATAATGTTTTCTATTCCACTAGATCCTGGGAATATAAAGTTATTTAACGAGGTATTAGGTAAATTGAATAGTTATGCCAGGTTCTTTTTCAGATCACTTTTCTTTTTGGCTTATGTTGGGCTTTTCTTCTACAGTTTTTACGTTTTCTATATTTACAGAGTCTTAAAAAATGCCATCTCTCTAATTGTGTATATAATATTTTTGGCCATAAGATTTTTAGGACGTAGGAAAGAGAAGAATCAGTTTGGTAAGATCACTACAGAGGATGGTAAACCGCTTGCGAATGTGGAGATAGGTTTATTTGATGCTGATTTTGACATGCTTGTTACAAGAGCGTTTTCTGACAGTAAAGGCCAGTATAACTTCGTAGTCGCTAACGATAGAGATTACTATATCACCCTCATGGATTTAAATTATTCCATAAATACGGCAGATCCTAAAAGACGAGTTTATGTAAAGAGGAACAAGAAGAGCAGAAGTAACATAGTACTTATTAAAGAGAATATTGTTGCGGTGCGTAGATACTCTAATTAACTTTAGTTTTGCGATATTTTAAAATCTTAGTTCTAAAAATCCTTATAAACAAGGGAATCTCTCCAACAAAGAATACTAATAATTTTCCAAATGCTTGGCGATGACCTATCCTCCCAGAAAAACTAGTACTTTCGGCGCTGGATCGTTTCACTTCTAAGTTCGAAATGGAATTAGGTGGTTCCAACCCGCTCTAATCACCAAGCATTATATTATAACACGCTGTTGGGGGATGGTCAATAGCTTGTTCTGGATGTACACATGTGGCAGAAAAGTGTGAGGTAAAATTTGAGATAACATATATACAAGCAAAATTTCAATATACATACTTAATAGGCTAACCTACATCTACTTGCAAAATTGACTATACCGCTAAATAAATAAACATAGTTCCTATTAAAGATTTGTTTTATACCCCAAAATATAAATAGCTTCTAAAATTATAGGAAGAACTATAAAAATTAGGAATGCAAATATAACAATTGGCAATTCCGAGAAAATACTAATTAATATATTAATTAGTCCCACAATTTATCTACTAATACTTTAATGATCTAATGACTTTAATGCACTAATGTTTCAAGGGCTTTAATGTTTCTTTATCTTAGCCACAAAAAACCCCTCCATAAATCTGTTCGGCATAATGCGGACAGCTTTTTTGATCTCCTTATTGTACTCCTCCCTGTTCCATCTCGTTAGAGCAGGGTAGAAGTTATCTAGCTTAAGCTGGATCTCCTCTAATTTCGCGTTTTTTCTACTCTTTAGTAGATGATCAAGAACTCGCTCGTTCTCCTCGGGGGCGTAAGTACAGGTAGAATATACCATGGTTCCACCTTTCTTTAGTAGATCGAACGCTGTTGTAATTATTTGCTTTTGTTGAGTAGAGAATTTCTCTATTCTTTTTTCAGACCAGAAACGTACAGAGTTAGGATTGCGTAAGTTTATCATCCCTTCGGCAGAACAAGGCGCGTCCACAAGAATCTTGTCGAAGAGAATTCTTTTTGATTCGTAGTAAACCTTTAATTTCTTCGTATTTAGCGATGTGTACTCGGTTATTTTTACTCCAAGTTGAGTACAGACGGCTTTTAACGTGTCCATTCTATAACTGAATTTATCGTTAGCATAGATATACCCAGTATTGTATATGAGTTGTGCAATGTGGCTAGTTTTACCACCTGGTGCAGCACACATGTCTAAAATAGTTTCGTTTTGCTGTGGATTTAATACTATTGTGGGTATAAAACTGGACGTATTTTGGATATAAATTTCTCCATTTACGAAGTAGCTAGAATTAGATATTTTCCGTTTGCCTTCTGTTAAGTAGTAGCAGTTATCTGCCCAGTAGATCGGGGTAAGTTGCCAGCCGTTTAAAGCTATATCTTTTAGTAAAGTTTCTTTCTCTTTAATTTTAAGAGTGTTGAGCCTGATACTCTTCTCAATATCGTGGTTTAGTATAGATACTGCTCTTATACGATTAATTCCAAAAATATAACATATTCGTTGAATTAACTTATTAGTTTTACTTTCGCGTTTCTTCTTCCAGTTCTTGGTCTTAGATTGCATATTCTTTATCTCTTTTTAACTTTTTTATGTTTAGACTGATTAGCTTTAACGTGTCGATTTTTTTGCGCAGTTTGTCTTTGTTTCTCTTCTACAGAAGTCGTTATAATTTCGGTGGGTTGCATAATTTCACTGTTTTGGTTGGTTATTTTTGAGGATTCTAACTCTGGTGAAGCATTAATAAAGAATTTATTTATTACCAAAATCTGCAAAATACTCAGTAAGTTTTGAGTTACTAAGTAGAGTGAGATTATCGTTGCAATAGGGTACATTGTAATGGTTAACATAATCGGCATAAAGAGAATAGAGGATGTATTCATAGATTGTGTCATCATAGAGGCTATATCTAAGTCTTCTTTATCTTTTGGCATCGGGTTTTGTGGCTCATTACTCTCTATCCTAAAAATCTTTGAGTTGACGTAGGCGTACAGTGAATTAGATCCCCAAAGTAAAAAAAGCAATACCCCATATGGTATAAATTTTGCCATGCCGTCCGAGATGTGTTTAGAAGCACTGTCCATAAGCTGAATCCCGAAAAAACTTGTATTAAACGAGGTTAGTCCTCTACTATCGATCCAGTTAGAGATAAAAACGTATAAACCTTGCAACGCCTGAGGAGTAGATTTTGAGAAAGCTAGAACTGTTTGATAAAGTGCGATGGCAACAGGGATCTGGATGAGGAGATTGGTTAAACATCCGAGCGGATTATACCCCTCGCGAGTGTAAACTTCTTTCTGCTTCTGAGCAAGTACCATAGGTTCATTCTTATACTTATCTTGTAGGGCTTTTAATTCTGGCTGGAGCTTTCGCATAATTAAAGAATCCTTTAACTGTTTAATAGTCATTGGGGCTAGCAGAATTTTGATTACAGCTGTGATTGCGATTACGCTAAAGCCTAAATTACCAAAGAGCAGATAGAATGCTACGGTTATATTTAGAATTGGGTTAAGAAGGATGGTTCTCCATATAAAGTTGATCATATAGTGATAGTATATCACGAGTGGAAATAATTTATGGCTCTTCTGCCCTGAAATAAGACAGGCCGCCCCACTCTGTTCCGCTCACGACAAGAGCTTAAAGTTATTTTCTAAATATTGTGGAGCAAAGTATTTTTTGAAGCTACGACCAGAACAAACTAAAAAAATTTTGCGATGTATGTTATAATTCATAATACAAGCTATAATCCAGTTACTCGCTGGGGAGCTTCGGGAAGAAATACTGCTACAGAATATTAAAAGTACTTTTAATATAAAGTGTTTAAAAGAGCAGTAGAGTAGAACTCGACGTACTAACCACACGTTACAAAAGGTAAATAATTAACACTGATAGATCTTTTTCGGGTGTTGATTATAATAACGAGGCATAAAATTCAACTTTAAGTTACGTAGTCGCAAAGATGGATTTTATGCGAAGGCAAGGGTGGTACCACGTTTAATAAGCGTCCCTCCAATTGCGATTTACTTGTACCGAGTAAGGTAAAGTAGATGCTTTTGGAGAGACGCTTTTTTTGTATTTGGAATCCATCAAATTATTTAAATTAACTAAAATAAAATGTCAACATTCGATTTTAAATCTGCTCAAAAAAAGTGGGCAAAATTTTGGGAAGACTCTAAAATCTACGAGGCGGAGGATTTTAGTAAGAAACCTAAACACTATGTACTAATAGAGTTCCCTTATCCAAGTGGTGAGGGGCTACACATGGGGCATTGTCGCAACAGTTGCATGTTAGATGCATATGCTCGCAAGAAAAGGATGGAGGGCTACAACGTAATGTACCCCATGGGTTGGGATGCTTTTGGTCTACCTACCTATAATCACGCAATTAAGGTGGGTGGTGAACCCCACGAGATTTCAAGGAAGAATATTAATAAGTTTAGGTCGCAATACAAAGAGCTAGGAATCTCGTTCGATTGGAGCAGAGAAGTTGATACAACCGATCCAAAATATTACAAGTGGACTCAGTGGATCTTTATTCAAATGTATAACAGTTGGTATGATCCTGAGTTTAAAAATGGCGATGGAAGCCTGGGGAAAGCAAAGCATATCAGCGAGTTGCCAATTCCCAAAGAGGTTAAGGCTAAAGGGAATTTAGCGATAAAAGAGTACCAAGATAGATTTAGAATGGCGTTTAAAGAGAAGAGACCGGTGTATTTCTGTCCATTCTGCAAATGTGCTACCGCAGATGAAGAAGTTACTGGCGAGGGATTGCATGAACGATGTGGGAAAGAGGTAGAGCAACGTGAGATAGACCAGTGGTTACTTAGAATTACAGCTTACGCCGATAGATTAATAGATGATTTGGAGTTAGTTGATTACTCTACAAGCGTTAAGGAATCACAGAAAAACTGGATTGGTAGGAAGTACGGAGTTGTAATTAAGTTGAAAGTAGTTGACGCGAGTAAAGAAATTGGGGAGGTGGAGGTTTTTACGACTAGACCAGAAACTAACTTCGGTGCAACATTTATTGTAGTAGCTCCAGATTCAAAATTCGTAAAAGATAATCAGAAGAGCTTTGCTAACACAGAAAAGTGTAAAACTTACATAGAAGAAGCTTTAAAGAAGACAGAGTTAGAGCGTCAGAAAGATGGCAGAAAGAAGAGTGGGGAATTTACAGGACTTTATGCTATAAATCCGTTTACGGGGGAGAAGATGCCGATATATATCGCAGATTTTGTTCTGTCTCACGTTGGCACGGGGGCAGTCATTGGAGTTCCTGCCCACGACAAAAGAGATTTTGAGTTTGCAAAAGTGTTTAATATCCCAGTTAAACGGGTTATTGTTGGACCAGAGGGTAAAGATGGCGAAATTAAAGAGATTGCAGATGTTTACACGGAGAAAAGAGGTAAAGTTGTGAATAGCGGTTTTTTAAGTGGATTAGAGTGTGAAGAGGCTTACAGAAAAATAATTAGTTATATAGAGGAGAGCAAGATTGGGCATAGAGCCAAATTCTATAACCTAAAAGATTGGATCTTCTCACGTCAGCACTACTGGGGAGAGCCTACACCTATGATTTACTGCAAGAAATGTGGGTGGAACCCAGTAAAAATTGAAGATTTGCCCGTAGAATTACCATTCCTAGAAGATTATAAGATGGGAGATGATGGTTCTTCGCCGTTAGAGAGGGCAGAAGAGTGGAAACACACGACCTGTCATATCTGTGGAGGGGAAGCTACTCGCGAAACGGACGTTATGCCTAACTGGGCGGGATCCAACTGGTACTTTGTAAGGTATGTTGATCCACAAAATAGCGAAAAATTGGCTGCTTTTAACAAATTAGAGTACTGGTTACCTGTAGATGTATACGAAGGTGGGGCAGAGCATGTTACTTTACACCTGCTATATTCCCGCTTTGTGTATAAATTTTTGTACGATTTAGGCGTTGTTCCAACTAAAGAGCCTTACGCTAAACGAACAATTCACGGAATAGTTTTAGGACCAGATGGGAGAAAGATGAGTAAATCTTGGGGGAACATAGTCAGTCCAGATTCTGTTGTTGCGAAGTACGGTGCAGACGTTGTTAGAACCTACGTTATGTTTATGGGGCCTTACGATGGTACAATGCCTTGGAGCGATGAGACTTTAAACGGTGTAAAAAGATTTTTGGTACGATTTTACAACTTTGTAGAGAGACACATCGAAAAGTTTAATCAAACCGAGGAAGCGGCAGCTAAGGATAAAAGCAGTGTAAACAAGGAAAGTTCGGAGTGTTTGTACGACTTGAATATTTTAATTAAGAAACTTTCGTTAGATATAGACTCGTTTAAGTTTAATACTTCTATCGCTGCTTTTATGGAGTTTCTAAATAAGTACGAGAAAACTAATCTATCTAGAGAGAGTATAGAAACACTTTTGAAACTGATCTCTGTGTTTGCTCCATTTATGTCCGAAGAGTTATGGAGTATGCTAGGGTATAGAACGAGCATTCATACAGAAGAGTGGCCTAAGTTTAATGCAGAAGCGTTAGAGCAGAGCATTGTTGAGATTCCTGTGCAAATAAACGGTAAGGTGCGAGGCAAGGTGAGTATTAATTTAGATATTACAGAGACAGAGTTGGAGAAGCTACTTCTTACCAAATTCGATCAGTTAAAAGAGGGTATAAAGAAGATTAGATATGTGAGGGGGAAAATAGTTGCGGTTAATACTTGTAACTAGTGCAAGGTTTAAAACTATGAATGAATTATCGGAGGCAGGTATACCCACGTGGGTATCACTAGTGCCAGTGTTACTGTTTATTGAAGACATAGCGGAGAATATAGGTAGTATTATAAAAATGACAGCAGAGAGCGGTGGAAGTTATATAATTCCAGCATTTGGAGTAACTTTACGAGATAGGCAAAGAGAGTATTTTTACAAAAAACTTGACGAACTCTTTCCCGAACAGAATTTAAGAGAGATACACAAAACGGTATGGCGCATATTATAGTTGTAGCCCACCAAATTGTAAACAGTTATACGCTTATGCAAAAGAGCTGTGTCAAAAACTTAATGTGAGTTGGGGCATACCTAAGTATAGGGGAGAGCAGAGGAGGTTAATCTAAGTATTAGGTCTAGTTTATCGCTTTTATTTGTGTTATAATTTAATAGCCTCACTCATAAGTAATAGTTACTGCTTATTTTGAGTATTTGGCATAAAGTAGAGGTTCGAATCCTCGCCGAAAGGTATGCTGCAGAGCAGTCGCTCTGTAGCATTGGTAACTACAATAGGTGCGGTTAATACCGCCAAAAGTGAAAGCTCTTGGATTAGATTGGCCAACGCCGAATTGTAAGCAGAGCATGTGCAATTAAATGCCCCCCTGCATATAGTTTTCTAATTCAAGAGCCTAACTTTTAAAGATTCTACATTGTGTAAATTCTTTTAGACGGATTTGTATATGAAAAAATGCATTTCAGTTAATTAAATAATTTATAATTTAAAATCTATGTTCCTATTTTTTAAAAAAGTCAGCGTTCCTTACGGTTTTAAGGCTATTATTTTTAAGAATAATAAATTGGATAGAGAGTTGGGAGAGGGTGTTCATTATTTTTTTCAGATTCCATTTATAGTTGATTATAAAGTATTATTCATTCCATTAAGGGAGAAACTAATAACAGTTACTAATCAAGAAGTTAGTACCAAAGATAGAATAAATGTTAAATTCTCGTATTATATTATCTATAGAATTACCAACGCAAAAGCTCTTTTGGAAAAGTATATATGTTTTGATTCCGACTATTTTAGATTTAGTTCAGTTGGTTTTGAGGGTGATCTACATATAAAATCGCAGGTACTTATTAGAGAGATGTTTTCGCGGGTAGAAGTTGAGAGTATAGTTTCGGAAAAAGCTAACATTTCAACAAAATTTCTAGACGAATTAAAGGAGATATTTAAAAATACAGGTGTTGAGATCCTGGATGCAAAAGTAAGAGATATAACTTATCCCAAGCATATTCAAGAGATTTTTAGTAGGCAATTAGATGCAAAGTTTAAAGCTTCAGCAGATTTAGAGAATGCAAGAACAGAGGTGGCAACAGCAAGGGTTCTTAAGAATGTAGCTACAATGTTACGTGATGCCCCAGAAATCAAATTTTTAAAGTACATTAACGCTCTAGAATCTATTGTAAAATCGGGGAGGGGGGTTATAAACTTTAATGGAGAGGAAGTGAAAACGCTTTGCTGATATAATTAGTTTTAACTTTGGTTGAATTCTGTAAGCCTACTACTAGTAAATTAATTTAATTAATGATGCTTGGTTGACATTTTCAATACATCTATTATAATGTTCAAAGATTTTAGTTAAATTAAAAGAGCTTATATGCAGGAGTTTCCAAACAAACCAATGGAGAAGAGTATTCCACTCTCTAATGTAATTTTTATGGTTCTCTGTGCGCTTCTAATCGGATTAGGGATAGGCAGTAGATTTACAGAGCTAAGAAGCAAGATTAATGTAGGCGGTCTAATCTTGGGTAAAGAGGACTTGCGCAAGCAGAATTTTGATCTTTTCTGGGAAGTATACGAGACTGTAAAAAATAACTATGTAGATGAGGAAGTAATCGATACACAAAAGATGTATTATGGTGCTATAAGAGGTATGGTGGATTCACTTGGTGATTCTGCAACAATGTTCTTTGATCCTGCACAGACTTCGGACTACAACGACAGCCAAAGCGGTAAATACTTTGGAATTGGCGCCGAGTTAGATTATAGCGGAGGGCTAATCTACGTAATTGCCACGTTCGACGGTTCTCCTGCACAGAAATCTGGTTTAAGATCGGGGGATATTATTTCAGAGGTTGATGGCGAATCTGTTATTGACAAAACGCTTACAGAAATAGTTAAAATGATTAGGGGCGATGCAGGTACAAAAGTTAAACTAACAATTGTGAGAAAGGGGAAAGAGAGAGAGATAGAGATTACGCGCGGCGAGATTGAAGCCCCGAGTATGAGTATAAAAGAGGTAAAGAACGGGATTGTGAATGTAAGATTAAATCGTTTTACAGAAGCTACACTCTCAGATTGGATTAAGAAATGGAACGAGATCTCTAATGAGGTAGAAGCTAAGTACAAGAAAGGTGAGGTCAGGGGGATGATCATCGATTTGCGTAGTAATCCTGGCGGTTTTTTTGATGCTGCAGTTTATCTAAGTGGTTCTTTTGTTGATAGAGGCACGGTGATTTCCTACCAGCGGGAGCGGAACGGCAAGGACGAGAGTTATTCAACAGATACTACACCTAAGCTAAAAGACATACCCCTAGTTGTATTGGTGGACAAATGGAGCGCTTCTGCGTCGGAGATCTTTAGTGGCGCAATGCAACATTATAAGAGGGCCTACGTGATTGGAGAGAAGACTTACGGTAAAGGTACAGCTCAAATGGTGATCCCTTACAAGAACGGTTCATCATTACACTTAACTGTGTCTAAGTGGTTATTGCCTAATAAACAGTGGATAAATCGTAAAAATCCAATCGTCCCCGATAAGGAAGTAAAGTTTGACACCGATTTAAAGGAGAGAGAAGGGAGAGATAATCAGTTAGAAGAGGCGTATAAATACTTCAATTAAATTAAGTTTCAAAAATTTTAGGGTTCAGATTGACTGTTCTTATAATACTCTTTCAAAGGTCTGAGGAATGCATTAAACCCTAAACCACTGGGAATAGATGAAGGATTGACCGATAATCCAAGTTTTAACATAGTAGCATCATCAAATGTCATATTTGTATATGAAATCCCGCCGTTTATTTGATCTTCCATGTATATTACTTCCGCCTGAATAGTTTGTTTATTTATTAAACAAAATCCTATCCTATGATGTCCGTTAAGACATATGATATTCACAACTGGTTCTTTTTTAGAATTTAACCTTAACACAAGTTTAACAATTGGTGGAGGTCCATTTAAATTATGGGCATTATCTGCAGAATTAGGACGTGTACCTCCTTGCGAAGCACGGAGAATTTTTTTATTATAGTCTCTATTTCCTATTATAACTATCAACGCTTTTCCATTTGCGAGTGCCTCTCCAAGCCTTGTAAATTCATCGGGGTTATTTAATTCTGCAATATTCTCAATTATTGATGGTTCACGTTCTGTAGTATTTTGAGCTGTACCCTTCCTATTTTGTTTCATATCTATAACATTAATAATAACATTTATGATACAATAATTCAATATGTAAGTTTAATCTAATTTTTAAAACTTCTAACTATGATCAGAATATTCCTACTAAAATCAATCGATAAGCTTGGGCAGAAGGGGACAATTGTTGAAGTTAAAGAAGGGTATGCACTAAATTTCATAATCCCAAAGGGTATTGGAAGAAGGGCAACAGCAAAAGATGAAGAGGTTGCAGAGAAGAAAAGTGCGAGCTTGGAGGCTAGAAAAGCTAAGAAGGCAAAGGTATTGGCATCTGCAAAGACGATCTTAGTTCAGAAGTTTAAGAATAAGCCCTTAATGTTTGCCTCTAAATCTGCAAGAGGTGGAAAGCTTTATAAAAGTATTGATGAGAACGATATTATAGGAAGTCTAATCAAGATTGCTCCAGAGTTGAAGCTGTTCGAGAGGGGAGAGTTAGAGTTAAAACTTCCACAGAAGTTATCTTATATAGGAAGGTATGTAGCCGATCTATTAATAAAAGTTGACGGAGATAGTATAGAGATTCCATTTAACATAGATATTGTCTCCGACAGTGGAACGACAAGGAAGAGCAGGGATTAAGTTGAACAGGCTTGGATTAGTACGAATTTCAGAATAGATCTGTCGTTGGTACTCTTCTCTTTTTTTTGATATAATACAAGTACAAAAATTTTGGGGAGGTCATTTGGTAATGACAGAAACAGAAACAACGAAGGTTGTAGATTTTGATTCCAGAGTTATGGAATCTCTTGCTAATTTTAAAAAAATAAAACCCGGAGACATAGTAGAAGGAGTAGTGGTTGATATTACTGAAGGCTCCATTGTTGTAGACGTGGGGTTGCGTTCAGAAGGCATAATTAAAGGGCGGGAACTAAAAAGCAAAATAATAGATATAAAATCTATTAAGATTGGAGATAAGATTTTGGTGTATGTAGTTTCGCCAGAGGCAAAAGATGGAAGTGTTGTTCTCTCAATTCGACGTACTGAAGCTTTAAAAATTTGGATGGACTTAGAGATTGCCAAACGCAACGGTGACGTAATAGAGGCACTCGTTGTAGAAGTGAATACTGGTGGTTTAATTGTAGAGTTACCCGGCAATTTACGAGGGTTCATCCCTGTTTCACAGTTAGATCCGAGTAGAATATTTGAGAATGGCAAGAAGATGTACGGCAAAGATATCTCTACCATTGTACAGAAACAGTTAACTTCGCTACTAGGGGAGAGAATCAAAGTTAAGATAATTGAACTTAAAAGAGAGCGTAATAAGATTATTCTTTCAGAAAAATCGGTATTTTTGGACACAAGCGGCGAGAGCAAAGAGGAGTTGATGAGTAAGATCAAGGTCGGGGATGTTATGGAGGGCGTAGTTACTGGAATTATTCCCTACGGTATTTTTGTAAATACATCTGGCTTAGAAGGTCTTGTGCATCTCTCTGAACTGTCGTGGGACAAAGTTACCGACGTCGGCAAATTATATGCGGTTGGTGATAAAGTCAAAGTTATGGTGCTAGAAGTCAGCGAGGGTGGGCACAGAATAGCATTTAGTGTTAAACGATTACTCCCAGATCCATGGGCAGAGAGAATAAAAAAGTATAAGGTAGGTTCTGTTGTAGACGGAGTTGTAGAGGGTGTTGTAGATTATGGCGCGTTTGTGCGTATAGATGAAGGTATTAACGGACTTATACATATCTCCGAACTCTCAGATAAGCTTGTACATAATCCTGCAGACGTTGTCGCAAAAGGTCAGAAATTGAAGGTTGTCATCCTCTCAATCTCACCTAACGAAAGGCACTTAAGTCTTAGTCTCAAACGAGCAAAAGGGAAGTAGTGTACGTAAAATTAACTAAAAGACTTAGAATTATACTTGTAGGAGATTTTATGTAAAAGGTTAGGGTGGGTTTGTAGTGTTTTTTACACTGTGTTATAATGACTCTATAATCCGATCCGTAAGTTTAAATAAATGCCAAATATAAAGATTAAACTTCCTTCTTTGCCTAACTTAAAACTTGATGTCGATTCTGTTAAGTACTTGGTTGTCCTACTGCTAGTTTTTGTGTTTGGGTTCTTCTCGTACTCACTAAGCGGTTACATCAGTGCCATTCGAGATTATAAAGATTCTACAATAAGTAGTACGAGTCAAAACTCTGTACTTGGGACAAAGGCAAAGTCAGATTGGAACGACGAGTGCATTTCTGAAGCTGAGTTTTTTAATACTTACTCTAAAACAGAGTTATACTACAATAAAGTTCATATTACTTTACATACAGAGAAACTTTCCGGTTGTTTTAATGTGGATGCAAATTGCAGGAGTTTAATCGTGGATTCCACATGCATAAGTAACTACTTTAAGCAGAATCCTCTCCCTGTTACAGAGTATAGGTTAAATAAAGTAAAAGGGACGGAACTAAAATACACAAGTCTAGATTGGAGCGTAGATTACCCGAAGTTAGTAACAGATTTAAGTATCTCCTACCAGAAAAGGTTCGCTAAAGGTAGTAATACTAGTTCGGTAGTGCAAGTCCCAGTAATTAGCAATGGTTCCTCTATGGTGGATTATTCGAATGAGAAATTCATAGAAGTGGATACCAGTAGGGGTATACTAATATACAGTAGTAAAGGCAATAGCTCCATTTATGAGGTCAAGTACAATAAGGATCAGATTATGTACGGCGAGTTTAAAATTATAGATAAAGCCGAAAGAGCATACTCTGATGCATTAGGCTTAAATTTAAGCTATTGGATGCCGTTCACCTCTCAGAATGGCAAAAACATAGGAATTTATACGGCCAATCTTCCTTCAAATTACCGTCCGAGTACCGGTAGTTTGATACTAAGTAATAAAGACGCAAAAGAGCTATTTAACGCGGTGAATAGGGGGACAACAGTAATAATTCACGATTAGAGCGTCATGCTTATAGAATTGCTTGTTAAGTAATTCAGGATTTTACTTCGCCTGTATAATCTCTCTTTTTAGATTGCTTATTCTTTCTTTGAAGGCATCATCAATTTTTAACAAGTTCTCAATCTTTTTTATCGCGTTTAGCACAGTAGTATGGTCATTCCTATTCAGTGTACGTGCGACTTTTTCGAGAGGGTAGTCTAAAACTGTCCTAATTAGAAACATCGCGATCTGCCTGGGCAGAACAATATCTGATTTTCTAGAGTCCCCTTTAAGTTTTACAACCGAAACTTTGAACTCTTTGGCAACAGTTTTTAGTATTTTAAACGAGCTAATCTTCTGTGTTTGTAAGGTTCTCTGTTGGATGCCAAGTAACCTATTTAAAGTGGCATCGTCTATAGGGGTTTTTACAAGTGATGCGTACGACTGAACTTTGTTGTAGGCCCCAATCAATTGGCGGGTGTTGTCTTCTATATTAAGCGCGATCTTTTCGATTATTTTGGGGCTGAGCTTTAACTCTTTACTATCGTTGAGTTTGGAGAGAATAGCTAAGCGGGTTTCATAGTCGGGGGCTTTGATATCTACAATCATTCCACCTTCAAATCGGGATTTAAGTCTGTCCGCTAGATTTTGTATCTGTGCGGGTGGTCTATCAGAGGCTAGAACAATCTGTTTCCCTTCATGGTAGAGTGCATTGAATGTGTGAAAGAATTCGTCCTGAGTGGCTTCCTTCCCAGATATAAACTGAATATCATCTATAATGAGAATGTCGACTTTGCGGTATTTCTCTCTAAAGTCTTTGTTCCCTTTGGTTTTTATGGCCTCTACCATTTCATTCAAAAAGCTTTCGCTAGCGCAGTAGAGTGCCTTCTTATTCGGATTCTTTTCTAATATTCTATTCCCTATTGCCTGAGCTAAGTGGGTTTTGCCAACTCCAACTGGGCCGTAAATAAAGATAGGATTATAGGCTTTGCCTGGATTTTCAGACGCTGCAGTTGCTATAGCGTGAGCAAATTCGTTATTTGGGCCAACAACAAACGTATCGAAGGTGTAAGTTGGATTAAGCCCCGACGATTCAATTGCCGAAGTTAATCGGTTCTTATAGTTCTGTGATGGGTCAAGAAGTGAATGCTGTTCATCCCTAGAAGTAGAATGTCCTTTAGAAGGCGGCAGTACAAAGTTGCTAATTTTTTCAGTTTTGGGGAATTCCTTCTTATCTACAATGAATAGGAGTTTGGGTTCGGTTCCGAGTACCTCTAAAAAAACTTCTGCGATAATATTTGATGCTTTAGATTGTACCCAATTTAATGTAACGAGATTAATCGTTGCTATAATCGCTTTACTCTCGTTATACTCTTTGAGCGAGGTTGAATTTTGTATCCAAGCCTTAAACTGTTTGGGGGGTATACGTCTAGCTAAGGCGAATTTTATAAGCTCCCACAACTTTACCTTCTCCTTTGCAGTTAGGTTCATAATCTAAAGATTCATTATACTCATGTAGTACGATATTTTAGCATATTTATGATAGATTTACATTGAGTAACATCTGAATATTTTCATTTCTGAGGAGTATTCGCCATTATAAAGAGTACATTGCGATGTTCGGAACTATACATGTTGTCGCCTAGCAGAACTTCTGAGTTATTAAGCCTATCTATAAGGTAGTTCCCTTTCTTAGAGAGAGAGAGTTTAGCTTCGTTTAGTATTAGGTTTTCAATTTTAGATTTTTCGCCGACTATTCTGGAGCAGAGTAAGAATTCAAATTTATTGTCTAATGTTGTATCGAAGTAGTTATCAAAAATATTCTCTTCAATTAGTTTTAACATACCCCTATAGGTATCTAAATGCTCGGTAATAGGCCTAAAGTAAAAGTAGCTTTGCCCAATAATTGCGTGTGTAAGCAGGTAGTTTTTCAATTTTAGGTGAGCTCTGCTCTCGGTGCTGGAGTGTTCTGTAGCAATTTTTAAGTATAATTCTGGATTGGCAGACCACTCATTCCTATTTTTAATACAGAATTCTAGTAAATAGAAAAAGTTTATAGCTTTAGTAGAGAGGATTGTAATTGCTTCACTATCTTTCTCAAGTTGCTTGGCCAGAGCTATCATCTCTTCTTTCTTAGCGATCTGCCAAAGAATTGGGCGGATATCCTCTTTGTAGATAGTTTCTGCGAAAAGTACTTTAAAGAGGGCCTTGATATAACCGTTTAACTTAGGGTACTTTTTTAGGTAGGGTAGACGCAACTCTTTCGCTGTCGTTTTAGCGTCTTCTTCGTCTAAGTATAATCTGGTTTTTAAATATTTTTCTAGCTTCGATTTTATATCTGAGCTATCTTTGCCTAAGTAGTCTGATTTGTGTTCTAGTAACCACTTGTAGTATTTTATATCCTTTGTCCATAAATACATTCTTTCAGCGTAGTGAACCTGTTTATGGGCCAAGTATTCGTAGTTATTGTCGTAGTAGTTACGAATTAAGTTAGGGAGTTCTTTTGCTTTTGTACTTTTCTGTTTATGAAGTTCTACGGCCATATTTAGAATTTTTTCGGCCATATTTATTTTAGTAAGCGATTGAAATCCGTTCCACTGGGGTGCTGTGTTAATCTCTAAAAAGTAAATTTTGCCTGTATTTTTATCTTGAATAAAGTCCACTCCACACATTGTTAAGTCAAATAATGAGGCCAATTTTACAGCGTTGAGGGTAAGTGTTTTAAAGAGAGATTCATCCTCTAGCATATGAGCAGATCCGCCCTTCGAGATATTATTTAGGTAACTACCTTTGGCTCCAACTCGTTTCATAACTCCAAGTGCTTTGCCACCCATAACAAAGACTCTGAAATCGCCGTCATTCTGAATAAAGTTCTGAAATACCATCTTGTTGATAGCTTTGCCTGATTCTTTAAGGCCTCTCTCTACATCTTTCCTACTTTTTATAAGAAATACATTATTCCCCTTCGAACTTAAACTAGGTTTCATGATGAACGGATATCTTAGTTTTCTCTTTTTCGAGAAAGGCAATCTAGAGGTTACATTCCCCATTAATGAGTCTATAGTCTTAAACGTATAGGTAGGAATATAGTTGATCTCCTTGTTGCGACCGAATTTATAGAACACCTTCTGTTGATACAGTTTATATGCGGCAAAGGGTTTTGTAATTAAAGCTTCGTTAATAATTATACGATTTCTCAACATAGTTAGTAGAGCAGTGCGATCGGCTCCTATATCTATTTTTGCAGATCGCCAGATAATAACATCGCCGAATTTTTTTAGATTACTTGGTTTATTGAGATCCGAAATGTCAGTGACTTCTAAGTGAATTTTCTGTTTAAACGCCTCTTGTTTTAGTGCATTATATCCTGCGTTGTCTCCGCCTTTAGCAATTAAAGTGATTTTAAATGGTGTCATGATGCTATTATAACATCTTTTGTATCTTAGGAGACTGTACATAACTTTCTGTCTATGTTATCATTCCTAAAGCTCTGGTTGAAGAATTATTGTTAACAGTCTATTCTAATTTGATTTGTAATAAACTTGAAATGGAAAGAATAACACCAACTCAGGCTCTCCCAATGGGGGAAGCGTTTAATGCAAGTTTCTCTGACTATGTTGGGGATACACTAAATGCTTTGGCCAATATAGATATAATTGCGTTACTTAGAGTTTTTATTTTTTGGCTCCTCTTTATATGGTTGGTGTTTGCATTCTGGGTATCTGCCGACGCTATAAAGAGATATAAGCATTGGATATGGGGTATTTTCTGGTTTATATTTATCCTTCCTTTCAACTTTCTGGGGCTTCTACTATATTTGTTCGTTAGACCAGTATATACGAACAAAGAGCGAGAATGGACCGATCTAGAAGCTAAATACTTACTTTACGAACTAAGCGCTGTAAATGAGTGTCCCTCCTGTAAAACAATAATTCCAATGGATTATAAATTCTGTCCGGTTTGTGGTTTTAAGATGTTCAAAATATGTAAAAATTGCAAAACGGAGCAGACTATATTTAATTCCTACTGTCATTTCTGTGGCGCGGAATTTAAATCTGAAAATATTCTGATGAATACCATGCCTCAGAGAAGAACAGAGAAGGTTTTAAAAGAGTCTGTTGCGGGACCTGATATAAAACGGATTGAGCGAATTGAGCAAGTAGAGAGGAGTAATAAAAATGGTAGGGTGAACAATCGAGAGAGTAGTACTAAGCGGAAGAGTAAGCCATTAAATCTTGTTTTGGCAGAGTTTGTGGAGAGCGTAGGCGAGAGAGTAATTAACCTTTTAGGACTTTTTAAGAGCAAGAAATGATCTTTTTAGAGTTTCTTTTTGCATTTGTTATAATTTACTCTCTTTGGAGTACTTATATTGGGTTAGGTAATAGTTTGAGACAGATAGGTAAAGAGAATGATTTAGAAGGTATCTATTTTTTTAATAGAGTACTCCTGATAATTGGTGTTTCGCTAATTTTTGCTAGGGTAGGGCACATCCTAATCAACGATACTGCATCTTTGGATTTGGGCTTGTCGTTACTCCCTTATACGAGAGAAGGTCGCAATTTTATTTTTTTTGAGTACTATCCTTGGAGAATTTTACGCGTGAGTGAAGGGGTTAATAAGTACATATTTTTTGCATTAATTTGGATTTTAAATTACATAGTTTTTGTCAAGCCGATTCATAAACTTATACTTAATTTAAACATCGAAAGAATATCTGTTAAATTTAAGTATAGTCTGAGGTTATTTGTTGGTGTACTAATCTTTACTATATATACACTATGGAAGCTGTTGTTGTAGTTGGTGGTGGCGTCGCGGGGTTAGTTGCTACTTATAGACTTTGTAAGTCGGGAAGGTACAAGGTGACTTTACTTGAGAAAGAGGGGAATTTAGGAGGATTGGCAAGTTGCAATAGCTATAAAGGAATGCTTTATGAGAAGTACTATCATCATTATTTTAAGAAAGATATTTATTTAATCCAGTTGATAGAGGAACTTGGTCTAAAACAGCACTTAATAAAGAAGAAGATTAAGAACGAGTATAAGGATTCTTTGGGTACCATCTGGGACTTTATGCTCTTCGGAACGCTTTTTCTCCTCCCTTTTTATAAGGTTTTGGGGGATCTATCACTAAGTGATTATTACAATCTTGTTGCGCCAAAACTACTTAAATCACCTGCCGGTGTTAGAAGGCTAATGTATGAGAAATTTGGTATTAAATGGAGAGATGTGCTTATACGATGGCTTTGGGCAAGAATTCACGCCAGATACTCTTTAAAAGATATCGTTCTAGGAGAGGAGCTTCTATACGTTGAACCTAGCTTCCAAATTGTGTTAGACAGGCTAGAAGATAGGATTACAGAATACGGTGGAAAAGTGAATAAAAACAGCTGTATTACAAATTTTGAACAATTAGAAAAGTACACTGACCAGAAAATTTATTTTGCTGTGCCGAACAATGTTGTTAATGGGATAGTTGGGGAAAAAATTCTTTCTTACGTGCCAAAGTACAGAGCGGCTATAGTAATATCCCTTATATCGAGTAGAGGTGCTGGGTGTGTAAAGTTAAATTCTTACTGGAATAATCTTACAGACGCTCAATTTGAGCCTTTTGTTGTGTTGGTTAATCAACATCTACTTAATGATTCATTGGAATATTCAGTTACATACATTGGTGGTTACGTTGATTGGAACGATCCTATTCTAAAACTTACCAATGTAGAGTTGGAGGCTAGGATAAGAACTCAATTTGAGAAAGTAATTGACTTTTCTAAGATTTTATACATAAATATAAATAAAGATATGTACGCTCAACACATACCGAACAGAGAGTGGGCAGTAGAAGGGAAGGTTCAAAGGGTAAACTTTAACTTTAAAAATAGAAATTACGAGCTTAACATCCTTAATTTTGCAAATATCGACCCCTGGGACAGAGGAGTAAATTACGCTATTATGCAGGGTAATTCGGTGGTATAATAGCTTGTGCGACTAGACACTTATATTCGTGAGTTAATAGAGAAAAATAATAATATATCAATTTCGCGTACTTATTTAGAAAGATTATTGAAGCAAGGGGGAGTAATTCTTAACGGTAGGGTGGTAAAGAAGAAAAGCTATAAGGTTAAAGAGTCTGATTTCACAAATATCACATTTAATGACGAAGTACTTAGAAAGTTACTAGAAGAGTATAGGGGTAAAGTAAAAAAACTCGCAGAAACTGAAATATGGAACGATATGGTCCAATTGCATAATATTGCACAGGTGAGTGTAAGTGAGCTGTTTAGTAATAAATCGTTAGATAGGGCTGTTATTTCTGAAGAGTTTAAAAAGAACATACAGTACGAAAATGATGAGTTTTTGATTGCTTATAAGAAAAGCGGAGTACTTTCGCACCCGGGTTCAGAAAAAGGTACAGCTCTATCTTTGCTAGAGCAGTTTATTATATATTTAAGTTGTGAAACTTCGATTCCCCGCGCTGGACTTCTGCATAGGTTAGATAAAGATACAAACGGTTTGCTTATATTTGCAAAGAGTATGGAGGCGTTTAACCGGATAAAAAAGCAGTTTGATAGTAAGAGTATTATTAAGTTCTATCTAGCTGTTTTCAGACCATTAGAGAATGTTTCTGGCAAAATGCGTAATATTATAAGCGTACTAAAGGAGAACTCTGATTTGGTAGAGCCGAAATTTAAAGCGCTTCTTAAAAATGAAACTGTAAATAACAAAGAGCTGTTCGACTATACTTTTTCGCTAAAGAGTATAGAACTTAACGGATATATTGCAATAAAACGGGGTACTAACTATATGTGTTTTGACGAGAGTAAGGGACGATTAAGCGGTAATAATTACGGCAAAATCCGTGATGCAAGTAGTATTATCTATCCGCTTTGGTTAGATAAGTCTACAAATAAAGGTTACTTAGCAGTGCAGATTCTCACTGGTAGAACGCATCAGATCAGAGCACAACTAAAATATATGGGGGCTCCAATTATAGGCGACAGAATTTATGGAGGGGAGAGTTCTGCAAATCTTCTCCTTACAGCGTTCGGAGTATCTTTCTACGATTCTAAAGGGGAAAGAGTGTATATTAATCTTCCACAGGATAAAATTTTGTTGTGAAACCTATTAGATAGGTGCGATTTGTCTAATAGTGTAGTTTCTTTATTAAATGTTATAGGTCTTTGTTGTTGTGATTGTTTCATAAATGTATTCTTGCGAAGAATGTTAGAATGAGTATCTTTATATAAAGTCTATTATATATGGCATAAAGTCGTCGTGTGTATAATTTAATTAAAAATAATACTACGTGAATAATAATTCGTCTACAATGCATGTTTGTAATATATTCATAATGTACTATACAAAGTGGGATAGTTGTAATAACTTAAATGTAACATATTGGATAAGTATGTATGAACTAAAACTGGCGGTCCTATAATGTTTTTTGCTTCGTCATTTTCTTTTATAAATTATGAATACTTTAGGTGTGTAATAAATTTAAAAGGTTGGTTTTTGCAATTTTGAAGCGATCTGTTGTATAATAGCAAATATATGATAGGCCTAATTAAAGGTAGAGTAGTGGGGAAGTTCAGGAATAAGGAACATTTTTTCGATGTTGTTGTTTTTACCAATACCAATTATGAATATGAAGGTGGTGAAAAGCTTAATGGCTCTGTTCTCTCCAGCAATTTAGGCTTTGGTGTAGGTTACACTTGTACAGTTGGTTTCAACCTAGGAAGTCAGATAAACGAGGGCGATATTGCAGAACTATGGACATATTTACACTCCACAGATAAAGGAATGTACGTTTTTGGCCTTAAATCTAAAGAGCAACTAAGGCTATTCCTAAGGCTTATAGAGATTCCTGGAATTGGACCTAAAACAGGTCTAAAAATAATGGATTTCTTTACGCTAGAGGAATTGCTTCTGATAATAAAGGAGGGGAATATAAAGGAACTTTCTAAAGTTAGTGGATTAGCGAAAAGAGGCGCCACGAAGATACTTCTTGAGCTTAGTAATTATGCAGATTCTCTTGTAGAGAGCGAACTTAAATGTAAGGAGAAGCGCTCTAAGTTTAAACCATTAAAAAGTGCTCTAATGAATTTAGGTTATACTCAGAAAGAGACTGATTCTATGGTAGAGATGGCAGAAGCCGAACTATTAGAATCATTAAACAGGGGTGATAATGTGGCAGAACAGATTAAGATCATATTTAATAAGTCCAGAAAACAATGATAAAAAGAGTTGCTACAAAACCATTTGGAGAGAGGCAAACGAATTATAATGTCGCTAAAAACAACTTAACTAATGTAACTAGAGAGGAAAATGAGAATTACATTAGGCCAAGGTTTTTTGACGATCTAATAGGCCGAAAACGTGAGAAGAAGATCTTTAGAATGCTCATAAATTCAGCTAAAAATAGAGGTAAGACATTAGACCATATACTTATTTACGGACCACCAGGTTTAGGTAAAACTACAATTGCAAATATAATAGCTAACGAATTAGGTGTAAATTTAAGGGTAACTTCGGGACCCGCATTGGAGCGACAGGGAGATCTTGTTGCAATTCTGACGAATTTGAAAGCAGGAGATATCTTATTTATAGATGAGATCCATAGAATTAGGAAACCAGTTGAAGAGGTGCTTTATCCTGCAATGGAGGATTTTAAAGTAGATATTATTATTGGAGAAGGCCCCTCTGCCCAGTCTATTAGGATGTCTTTGCCAAAGTTTACTCTAATTGGGGCTACTACACGTGTTGGATTACTTTCTGCTCCCTTACGAGACAGATTCGGTCTGTTACATAGGTTAGACTTCTTTCCTACCCAGGATTTGGAACAGATAATTAGTAGACTTGCATTGCACGAGAGTGTACCAATTGATGCAGATGCTATCTCTGAAATAGCGAAACGCTCTAGAGGGACAAGCAGAATTGCAATACGACTCTACAATAGAGTTAAAGATTATGCCCTTTCTGTATTAGATAACAGCTTAGGTAAGGCGATATCAAAAAAAATGGCTCAAAAAGCTCTTAAATTGATCGGGGTGGATAATTTGGGCCTAGACGATTTAGATCGCAAAATTTTGAAGGCGTTGGTTGTCGATTTTGAAGGTGGTCCAGTTGGGCTTAAAACAATCGCGGCTGCTATTTCAGAAGATATAGGAACAATAGAAGACATGTACGAGCCTTATCTGATTAGAATCGGCTTAATAAAAAGAACTTCCAGGGGTAGGGTTGCTACTTCGAAAGCCGAAGAGATAATTCAGTTTATTTAGTATGGACAAATCTATTATAAAGTTAAGGGAGCTCTTCTCTCAAATTCGCGGAGAGAAACGCATGAGTAAGAAAGCGGTAATTTTTGTAATCGCATTTATACTTCCACTTATTATTTTTGGGACAAGATTCATCTTTTGGAGTAATGACGAGATAAGAATGGATTTGTGGTTTTTAATCTCATTATTTCTAGGTTTTGCCTATTTCTTTGTTTTTTCTATAGCCACAAATGAATTAAAGAAGTTCCAATTTGTAGATCTTGTACCAGCAAATATGGTGTTTTTAGGTACATTGTTTGTTGGTGTTACATTTAATGGCAGTATAAATAGGGTTTACTATTTCTACTTATTTATTCTTAGTCTTTTACTCTTGGGGCTTCTGGTATATGTTACTATGCTTGTTGCGAACATATTAAGATACGACATCCCGCTGGGAAACATAGCAGAGTCAGTAATGATTATACTCAAAACTGTAACTGTTGCACTCGGAACTTACTCCCTTGTAACTATGGCACTATATTATAAGAGCATTTTTTATGTAATTCTTACATTTCTCCTGATTTTTTGGTCAGTTCTATTTATATTTAACTATTATAAAGAAGAGAGGTCGTTCGAAAAGTCCTTACTTGTGGCAATTATGCTCAGCATACTCTCTGCCATTTTTATTGTAATGATTGAACAGAACTACCTAGCGGCTTCGTTTGTCGCTACAATTTACTACATAACAATAAACAGCTATATTCTTACGGTAAAGAATATTTCGAAGTCAGATTTTAACGTGGAGTTAGGCTTTATTTTGGCCATTATGTTGGGGGTTATTATACTAATTTAGCGGCTAACGTCTGGGTAGAGGAGTGTAGATAGGCCAGAGCAAGAATGTCCTATAGTAATACATCCTATAGTATTAGTATGTCTTTTAATTTTAAAGAGGAATGAGTTTTCAGCATCTTTTGGGTTAAAATAAATTCTATTTAATGTAATATAATTGAATACATTTTCTTATTTTTCTTATTTATTGATTTATTCTACTATTTATTCTATTTGTGTAAATTGTGTAAAATTGGGTAAGTTTGATATTTTTGAGAGGGCTAATGTACTGAGTATAATCTCCCTTATACTCAGTGAAGATGCAGAAGGGTGGAAGAGGACGGCGTCTAGCATAAAATTCGATTCGAATGGATTTTGTTTATTCTGCAATTTTTTATTATTTTCTGACAGAAAATTTTATAATTTTTTATAACTTTTTTGTACGAACTTTATTGTTATAAAGATTTTGGACAAGTCTGAGACTACCAATCCCCTCTTTGGTTTTCGGCGAAGAGTATATGCGACTTGTTATTTACATTATCCGCTCAGCAACATAATCCACAAGCCGTGATATCAGACCAATCAGAATGTCGCGAGCGAGGGACCTCTTTTGTGCTGGGATTAGGAGTTGTCCCTGGTTTTGTGGAATTTAGGGGCGGCCTACTGTGCTCATTGCTAGGCGCCTTTTGCCAGCCGCAGCTGTATTGTGTCCTAATCCCATAATGTCAGGTAAAAAAGATAAAAGTACTCCCCCCAAACCTTGTGCTATAACATTGAATAACGAAGTCACCACTTTTAACCCTGAACTCCCTGGAACATTTGACAATTCAGGTACTGGTAATTTACTTTCTGTAAACAAACTCGTTAATCCAGGCACAACAGTACGATAGCTATTAAGCTGTCCTGCTAACAATTGTGCCGCCTCTTGTGGAGTCTTACCCCCAAAATAGAAGTCCCTGAAGGCTTTTTCGACTAACTCTCCGCCTCCGGGCTTATATATTTCAGGCAACACACCTAACCTATGAAGCTCTTTGAAAAAAGCAAGTTGTGCCTCTCCCCATTTACCACCATGGTCCCCTAGTGCAAGTTTTGGCCCTAGCCATCCTGCCTTTTTAGGGTCAAATTGGGTACCGTTACTATTCGTCAATTTAGATGCGTCAAACCATTTACCTAAAGGAAAAGGAGTACGCTCGGGTTGTGCATCATTTTGAATGCGAGCCTCTTTTCCAGTTGATAAGTCTCGTTCATATAACGTCTTATTATTTGCAGTCAATCTCAAAATAGGATGACCATCTTCTATAATTACTACACTCTCTGCACGTACAGACTCCCCGGATTGATTCCTTAGATCAACGCGAAATAAACCTCCAATACGTGGATCATCAGGGGAAAGGACATGACAATTCCCGTCAGATCCATTTACAACAAGCAAAGTTCGGTTGCCTATTCTAACAACTCCCGCATTGACGCCTGGAGTGTAAGAAACATTTTTATTATTTGCAGTTGCCCAAGCATATAAAGTTTCTTCTGTTACATCACTACCCATAAACACGGGTCTTTCCATATTTAAGGAACCATTTGGGTTAACTTCAAACATTAGATCTGCTGCACCATCTCCTCCAACGTCAACTTCAGCGTATCTGGTCCCGTCTGGCGCTTGTTTTACATTTGTAACATTCCAATCTTTCGTTTTGGGATTTTTGTCTAACTTATCGTTTAGTTCCTGTTTTTCTCTAATGGTTTGCTCCTGCGTGATCAAATTCTTACCCAACCAACTACCAGTCCAAGTTCCCAGTATATTACCTGCCTGTGCCGCAGCAAATACACCTACTGCAGTAGCTACTGCAGTATCTACTGCATGTTTAGCTTTTAACGAAGCTCCATTTTCGCCTGTAAGTGTCCCATCTGCAAATTGCTCTAAATCTAATCCTTTACGCCTTGATACTTCTTGGAAATCTCGCAAAGCTTGTAAATTACCATCTCTTGCATGTTTCTCGCGAGCTGTCATAATTGCTTCAATAACACGGGGTTTACTATTGTTTAACTTTGTAGCTTCAACACCCAATTCACGAGCAATTTCAAACAGATCTTGTTCTTTCATTACCTCCAAACCAGCTCTCACTCTTTGGTTATATTTATTAAGATCTTGTAATAAAGAATCATATGCGTCAATTTCGCCTCTAATTTTAATCTTAAGTTTCCAATACTCTAGTCCTAAGTTAAGAATAGTTCTAAAACCTACCATAGCAAAAGGATTTGCCATTATAGGTACAAATGCAGGAACTAATCCTAACCCCATTCCTGCTGCAAATCCTCCAACTCCTGCTAGTAGGATAGTACTTCCTTTTGCACCACTCCTATATGCTTTGTATGCTCCGTACCCCCCACCAACTGCACCAATTACACCTGAAGCAACACCGAACATCGCAGGTATTAAAGGTAGTATCCCTGCTGCAGGTACAAAAGAGAGCCCAGCCGTAATAATAAGTCCAATTCCAAGCTGCAAAGCAATTTTCGGTAGTTCTTCTTTGATTATATCCCAGAAATTTTCAGTATGCGGATTCTCTAGTGCCAATATATTTGCCATTACTTCTTCGGAAGTAAGTATTCTGTCTACTTCTACTTTTGTTCCATCGGGTTGAATTACTTCACGTTTAATTCTTACTTTTCCATCTGCTGTTACCGCTCGTGTGAATTCGGCTACAGTGCTATGCAATGCTTCTTCTCTATACTTTTCTGGATCTTTCCCTTCCATAATATAGAACTCTTTCCCTCTCCATGTACTAAGTAAAGTTGAAGGCAATTCTCCTCCATTGCCTTTCCCAACATTTTTTAATCTTGCTGGTAGACCTGTTGGTGTTGTATCATTTAGAACGTGGTCTCGTCTTTTCATAGCAGCATCAACTGCGCTTGTTAAGTCAGCACCTGCAAACCCTCTTCCTCTGTAGTATTCTTCTATCATCTTTTGGAACCCTGCTTCATCGTGCAAAAGTAGTGCTAAAGTTTCTGCTTGCTGGTGGAGCCTTAACGCTCTGTACGCTTCTGATACACCCTCTTTCGAACCTAAGTTGAGCCCTTCTAGTACAACTGTTCTTCCTGCTAAATTTGGTGCCCATTGTGCAATTAAGTTTGGATCTAAAGGAATATTCTCATCTCGTGTTAACAATGTAGTTAGTCTATCTCCCAGGTCATCCATTGCGGTCGGAGAACCATCCCCTATTAGATAACTCAACACAGCAGTATTTCTTTCTGCCTCTGTAAGTGGAGGCGTAGATCTTACATTTTTTCCTAAAGCATCTACCAATCCAATAATTTGCGCACCTAACATACGGTTTAGACATTCCTGTCTAAGCTGGGGATCTGGAATTTGTGCAATTATTGCATATACGGATTCAAAACCTTTAGGATCACCTTTTTTTAGTAACTCTAAAAGATTTACCTTAACACCAACTTCACATACAGAAAGTGGGATACTACTAATCACATCTGTCAAAAGTTTCTTTATTATTATTTCACCATTGTTTGCAAAATTAACACCATTATCTAAAATTTCTCGTGCACGTGCCAACCCCGAATTGTCAAATTCAGTACGGTAATTTTGCATAACTGCCATTAAGTTTGGTAGATTGGTAGCCTTATATACCATCTGTTCGGCTTCCATCGATGTCTTTAATTGTTTTAAAGCATCTGCAGATGTGGACTCTTCTGCTTTTTTTGCAACTTCGTTATAGTATCTATCTCTTTGAGTTTCCGGAGGTTCTACAATCAATCCTTTATATAGACCATTATTAGTGTAGTCGACTAAAGGTATTGTAGGTATTCCCTCCGTTACCTTAGTTTGAATAGCCGCTCCAGTAGCATCTTGTAAACCAGTTGTAAGATCTGCATTTGCATTCCACCCTAAAGTTGAAATGTCTTCGCAATATTTAGAAGAAACAGCATCCAGTATCTGACTAAAACCGGGCATTATACCTTCAAGTGGTTGTGGTGAGCTATCTGAGTTCATAATTCCATTTATTGCATCCTTTACTTGTCGTCCGTAATTATTAATGCTCCAGTTTAGTACTGATAGTCTCAGAATATGGTTAAGATTATCCTTTTGTGCAGGAGTTAGAGGTGTTCCAGCAGTGTAAGTTTTATCAATTTTAGCAAGTAAAGCCTCTAAGGTTTTATCGTCAAACCCTAATGTTTCTATACATCGAATAAAATCTCCTCCATATAAAGCTTCGGCAATTGCCTTAGTAGTTTCTTTAACTTGTATGTAAGTTCGTTTGTCGTTTCCACCGTATGTTTGACTTCTCTCTACTTCTGTTATAGTTTTATCTCCAAGTATTTCTCTGATAGGTCTATTGGTAGAGTGTGTCCCAGTCTTGTCCGTTACATCTGCTTTAGGTTGATCGCAGTCAAATTCGGCTCGGACAGTACTTAAATGAGCATCTACAATTTCCTGGCCTGCTCCTTTTAACTCAGCCCTTAAGTGAGCTTCAGGATCTGCCTCATGACCCGCTGCCGCAATATTTAAAAGTTCAACTCGTTCTGCCTGAGTTAAATCTCCTGCATTTGCTGGGCAAGTATTCGGTAATGCGTGATGTGCTCTGGATGCTATTATGTTGTGTAATACGTCTTTTGTAATAGGATTATTAGTCTCTCTTCCTAGACTTGGATCTAATTCAGTCATAAAAAATATTTAAATAAAATTATTTACTTTTACTATACACATAAACTAATGCTTCTTCAAACTTTTTCTCGTCCATTAGTTTTTGAGCATATTCAACCTCTTCTTTAGATAATTTTGTAATGGCAGTACTCATATCTCGATTGTTTTCGATCAATTCTATCAACTCTTCTGCAATCTCATCTGTAACTTGTTCAAATAAGAAGTCTAAATCTTTGCCTGTTTTTGATGCATAAGCAAAGTTAAGAAGTAACATCTGCTGAGGTAAGGTCGTTTCCAAGGCTACAAAATCATTCCACCTAGAAAGTGCTTCTTTACTCATAGAGCTGACTACCTCTTCTGTCACTCTCTGTGTGATCCTGTTATATATGTAAGATATAAGTGCTTCCAGATTTTCTTCATTTCCGTTACTAAGTTTTGAGTATATATCGATCACTTTTTTAAGTTTTTTCTGGGCATCACTTTTTTCGAAAAAGCTTCTGGGCACACTTTTCAATATATTTGCCAATTTTGAACTCTCCGGTGTGTTTCTTGCTTCTATTAACGTAATATACTCTTGAAGTTTGTCGTAATCTAAGTTGAAGATATCCAATATAGAGAATGATTTATTTTGCATTGTTGTTTTTATATAAAAAATTACCTTATGTGTAACAGTAGCGTACGAATTAATTTTTGTCAAGGCCATTTCACTTATAACTTATACGTCTGTAAGACAGTCTATTATACTATAGGACTATAAAATAGTCAATCTTTTTCTTCTCTTAATTCTTGCAAAATATAGCAAAACCCTTTATACTATAACCAATGAGACTTATAACCCCCTCAGAATTAGCTAAGAACGATAAACTGCCCAAATTACCGCACCAAAATGATTATATCTTAAATTTGTACAACGATAACTACAGTATAGAAACAGTGTATAATTACAATAGGGACTTAACCTTTTTTGCTCTATTTTTGCAAGACACCTCTACAGATTTCTACAAGATAGATAAATTTACGATTACTTACTACAAAGGTTGGTTAAAACAGCGTAAGCATTATGAGAAGATTCAGGAACTAAGGGGTGTAGAAACCGAAAAATTTAGACCGGATCCAAAGGTCAATACTAATACTGTGAGTGAAAAATCCGAGGGTACTTTCAATTCACAGTATTTATCTACAGACAATAATGGTAATTCCTCGAAATCTAATAATTCATTTAAAGGCGGTTACGCTAAAAATAATAATCCTGACGAGCTGGACGCTAACAGTATAAACAGAATCTTAACCTCGCTTAGGGGATTTCTCCGATTTTTAATAGAATTCGATTTAGAATCTCCCCTCGCCCCCGATGCTGTAACCTTAATCCGCAAACCTAAGAAGAAACCGCAAGTGCCAACCTTAGAAGAGATAATAAAGCTTGTAGAAGCTCCATCTAAGCTGGAACCGAAGAAGATTGTTGCACTTAGAAATCGAGCCCTATTAGAAACACTTCTTGCAACAGGGATGAGGATCTCCGAAGTAGTAAAACTTAGGCGTGATCAACTCAACTCAGAGGGGAAACTTTTTATTACTGGCAAAGGTCGAAAACAGCGTTTTGCCTATCTAACTGCAAGGGCTATGGAGCATATTAAGAACTACTTAAACGAGAGGCGTGACTCCTATTCTGCTCTTTTTGTGCCAATTAACGGTCGTAGTTTAACGAGAGATAATCCGAGAATTTCCACGAACTATTTGCAGATGAAGATTGCAGAATATCGCCGTCTTTTAGAGATTGTTATCCCTATAAGTGCGCACTCAATCCGCCATGCTTTTGCAACGTATATTGCTGAGAATGGTGGTAACCCAGCCGCTATTCAAGTATTGTTAGGGCACGAAAGCCTTCAAACCACAACTAAGTACGTTCACACAAGTGATGATTTCGCAGAGGAAACGCATAGGAAATATCATCCGGCTAAATGAATTTTATATGTTTTCTCAAAGCCTTCAGTTTTTTCATAAAATATAAAATAATGATAAAAACTTGCGGGATTTCAAAAACATATAAAATTTGTTCATGTATGCCTGCGACAATAGAGGCTTTGATAACGGGGAGAACTTTGGTGATATGTGGGTTTATCGTACTGAGCAAGTATTTTGTAGTTACAAGTTTTAAGTTTTAATTTCTGATTTTTGTGATTTCGCTCCCCCTACTCCTCAGCCTCCCTCTCCTCCTTCCATCTAACCGTAATCTCGCTCTTGCTCTCATTCCCTGCTAAATCTTTTAGACTGTACTCTAAAACTACGTCTTTTTTAGGCTCTTTTACTGCTACTTTAAGTTCATAACTATTTGCTAATGGTGAGTTATAAAGCTCACACTCTGCATTTTCTTTGCACTTATACGTAATAGATGCATTTTCGCTAAACTTTAACGTAAGTTTAACCTGCTCAGGATTACCGTACAGAAACCACTTATTTGTCAGTTTAGGAGCTTCGTTGTCGTAGATTAAAGTGTAACTCTGTTCAAGTAATATTTTGCCGTTTCTGTCGTAAATTTTAAACGTAATGTACTTTCTGTCACTTATATTAGTAAGTTTATCTTTAAGCGTATCAATGAATTTAGACAACTTTTCTCTTACATTCCCATCTGATTTTATAACACTGCTACTAAATGCTCCTTCTAAGTTTAAATTTATAGTGGTGTACCCATTCAGTAACTCCTTAGGTAAGGGCATACTATAAATCTCTTTACTGTTCTTTCTTCCTTCAAATACTTTTAGAGTCAGTTGTTTCTTAGCAAAAAGTCCTTTAGAAGTTATTGCGATAGGTACGTTATAATTGTTGGTATAAATTTCAGATTTTTTACCATTCAAGCCATGTTTGATTTCAAATTTATAGGTTGTGCCTTTCTGTACAATGTATACGAACATAAGTGCAAGTAATAATAGCGTTACTAAAGCGACAATTAACACAAACTTGCTGTTATGTTGCACGGGAGTAGTTTCTATCTTACCTTGTGTATCTTTGTAGTATTTCCTCCCTTTTAGCATAGTATATTATAGCACAGGAAATGCTTATATTTTTATTCTTTCTTCAGAATTTGCGAACTTCTCAAAATATTCAAGAACGAGTGAAGTATTTTGCTAAAGTTCGAAAAAAAATATATTAATTTTATCTAGGACTTCTGGATACGTGGATTTCAAATAGATTTTTTGGTATCAGTACACGTAGCATTAATTAGTTTATACTTAAAGTCGATGCAAACACAATGTGGCCCATTTATGAGCATAGCTATGAGAGCGAAAAGATAATTCCTACTTGGCTACACCAACTACCTCATCTTCGTCTTTAACTTTCATTATTCTAACTCCACCGGTTTGTCTATTTAGAATTGGAACAGTTTTTAATGAGGTCTTAATTACTATTCCTTTGCGAGAGATTACCATAATTTCGTCAGTTTCTGTGGGAGCGTTATCAAATATTTTAGCCTCTATTAAATGCCCAAGTTTAGCTGAATTCTTCTTGAATGCAAAAATTCCACTGCCTCCCCTATTTTGAGCCTTAAAAGCGTATAGTTTGGTAAATTTAGCGTAACCTTTTGAGGATAAGCATAAAAGTAGTTGTTCATCGCTTCTTACTTTATCTAAGCTAATAAGTTCGTCATCTTTACCAAGTCTTATCCCTTTTACTCCCATTGTATTACGTCCTGTAGCTTTTACCTGCGTTTCTTTAAATCTTATAGATTTGCAATGTTTGGTTATCATAATAATTTCGTCTTTTCCAGAAGTAAGTATTACGTCTACAAGTTTATCTTCATCCTTTAGGGTTATTGCCTGAAGTCCATTCTGACGAATATTCTCGTACTCTGTGATCTTAGTCTTCTTTATGAGGCCATTCTTGGTAGCAATAACTAGGAATGCGTTCTCTTTAATAACTTTAGGGTTTATAGCAACTAAGGTGCTAATTTTTGTGTTCGCATTAACTGAAATTAAGTTTACAATTGGGACCCCTTTGGAAGTCTTTACGGTTTCTGGGATCTCGTACGCTTTAATCCTATACACCTTGCCTTCATTAGAGAAGATTAAGAGCGTGTCATGAGAGCTACAGAGGAGAGTTTTTTTAATATAGTCGTTATTCTTTAAACTAGCGCCTTTTGAGCCTTTACCACCGCGTTTCTGCATTCTGTACTCTTCGGGAGCTGTGCGTTTAATATAGCCTGAGTTACTGAGGGTAATAAATACTTCGGCTTCGGGGACTAAATCCTCCTCTCTAGGTTCGTTTACTCCACTGTAGACTACTTTGGTTCGTCTTGTGTCGCCGTAGGTGGTTTTTACACGTATGAGATCTTCTTTAACCAGTTCCAAAATCTTATCTCTATCGGCCAGGTAACTTTCGTGATGCTCTATAACTTTTAATATTCCATTATGTTCATCCTCTATTTTTTGTCTTTCCAGTGCGGCTAATCGACGTAACTGCATATCTAAAATAGCTTGAGCTTGAATGTGGGTTAGATCAAATCGTTCCATAAGCTGAGTTTTAGCTTCATCCTGAGTTGTAGATGCGCGTATGGTCTTTATGACCTCTTCTATGAAATCGAGGGCTTTTAATAGGCCTTGTAGAATGTGATCTCTATACTTATTCTCGGCAAGCTCAAACTCTAATTTACGTATAAATACAGTAATTCGGTGTTTTAAGTAGAGTTCTAGATAGCGTTTAAGGTTAAGGATTACAGGCTCATTGTTCACAAGAGCGATTGTGTTAGCACTAAGATTAGACTGTAAGGCTGTGTACTTATATAGTCTATTTACAACAATCTGAGGCTTAGACGATTTCTTAAGCTCAATTACGATTCGATCGGTTTCATCGCGTAGATTTTTAATCCCCTTAATCTTTTTAAACTGAACAAGTTTTGCGATATCTTGAATTAGCACAGATCTGTTAACTTGATAAGGGATATCGGTAATGATTATGGTTGGATTCCCATTCTTATTCTCCTTTATCTCTATTTTACCTCTAACTGTAACCCTACCTCGACCTGTTTCGTAAATGTTAAGAATACGTTTCTTGTCGTACACCTCTCCACCCATTGGGAAGTCTGGTGCTTTAATATGTTTCATTAACTCTTCGGTTGTAATGTGTGAAACAAATTCGGGGTACAAAGAGAGTTGCCCGTAAGAATTTTTTGCAGTTGTTCCCGTTGCATTTGTGATGTTTGTAGCTTCTACGGAAGTACTATTTAAATGTGCGAATTTTAATATTTGCGGGGCATCTTCTCCGAATACATTTACTATCTGGCCTTCTTCTACTACCCTACCCTGCTCTATTATCTCGCTTAATAGCTGCATTTTCGCCTTGTGTTGGGGATCTTCGTTGTTAACGTAGTTTTCCCAGAAACTTTCGGGTTCGGAGTTTAAAAGCATAGGAACTCTTTCGTGGCTTTCACGTAACTTGCGGAGCTCGTTGTACGCCTCTACCCCACCCCACTTGTTACCTTGCTCTATCATGTCTATGAGTGCGTTTATAACCTCGGTTAAGTTATGAGGGAGGATTTTTGTTGCCATGCCCACTGCGATACCATCGCCACCGTTACAGATTAAATTTGGATACGCAGCAGGTAAGTAAAGGGGCTCTTTCTTTGTGCCGTCGTAGTTGGGTGTATAAAGTACGGTACCTTTATCTAGGTCGTTAAGGAGTTCAACCGCTAGTTTATCCATTTTAGCTTCGGTGTACCTCATGTGAGCTGCAGGATCACCATCGATAGAGCCGAAGTTCCCCTGTCCGTGTACTAACGGGTAACGCATGTTAAAAGGTTGCGCCATATGTACAAGAGTATCGTAGGCTGCTTGATCTCCGTGTGGGTGATAATCACCTGTGGTATCGCCTATAATCTTTGCACACTTCCTGTACTGCTTATTGGGCCAAAGTTGCAGACCTCTCATAGCGACTAATATCCTGCGCTGCGAAGGTTTGAGCCCGTCTTTAACATCGGGCAACGCCCGTGAAACAATTACGCTCATGGCGTAATCTATGTAGCTACGTTTCATCTCTTCGGCTATAGAAGTATCTATGATCTCTCCGGCTTTAAACTTCTGCGAGATATCTTCTATGCCAACGTTATTGTCGTTGTCTAGAGCTTTGTTATTAACATTGTCGTTATTAGCCGAATTATTGCTATCATCATTTGAATTAAGTGCAGGGCTTTGATTAGTATCTTTATCACTTTGGGCTCGTGAGCTCTTTAATCTTTCTATCTGTTCGTTTATTCGTTTTTGCATTTCCGCAGGAATTCCTATTTTTTTCTTTGATTTCGGCATAATCCTCTATTATATAATAATTAGCAGTATAATGCAATTTTTGTTCTGGATGTACACATGTGGCGGGAAAATGTGAGGTAAAATTTGTGATAACATATATTTTTGACATACTTTGTATAAGTGAGGCAATTAAAAATTTAAATATTTACCAACTAAATTTTACCACACTTTTTCAAAAAAACTTGCCACTTCTATACCAACTTATACATTTATCTTTTCTGAATGATTAGGAGGAAAGATGTAGACACGAATCATTCTATTTGTAACTTTAAGTGTACGTTAGAAAGTTCATAAGGCGGTGTATCAACACACCAATCGTTGGGTAGGTTTCCTATCGAAAAGTCCAAATACTCCACATGATGTCCCAACTTAGTAAGTTTATCTCTGATTTCCTCATAGTCTTTCTGCCTAAAGATAACATAGGTTTGATTCTCTGCTGTTTTATCGTTTGAACCGACATTATATTCAGAACTATGGAACGCCCATCCCCCCTTTTTTAGGGTTTTCATCTGATTAATAATAAAATTTATACCGTTTTTTATTGACCCAAGGTGTTCAAAAGCACATGCAGACCAATTAAAATCAAAATTTTTAAGTTTATCTGGGATCTTATTCATATCTACAGGCATATATTTAACATTATGTTTGAAAGTTTTTGCTGGGCATATTCCACGTGTATTTAAAGAATCTAGTCCGTAACATAGTTGAGATTTATTACACCAACCCTTCTCTTAACCTTCTGCTATATCCAAGTCCGTCGCAGTAACTTTTAATCCGTATTTAGCGAATATGGCGGGCAAAGGTTCTGTACCAACTGCAAATCCAAGGCACAGTATTCCCTTTTTTAGAAGATCACGTTCAAATATGGCCTGCAATATTGCCGTATACTCCCACTGTTTTCTATGCAGTCTTACACTCTCTTTTATTTCTTTGCACCATCTTTTGTGCCACTCCGAGTAGAAGTCGATCTCTTTGCACATGGAACACACGCGTTTTTTAGCAGATGGTTCGTTGTTTATATTAAAATTTGTTGGGATGGGCCCCCCTGGTTTCTGTTGCTCTAAAATCTCTAGATCGTGTCTTATCCCATAATCATAGATCTTACTAATCGGATTCTGGGTCACTTTATGAATTTATACGATTTAAAAATTTCAGGTATTTCAATTTTAGTTGGTACATAGTTAAAATTAATTGTATTCGATCTAATATGATTATAAAGCCATATGTCGAGTTCATGGTCTTTTTTTATTGTAATCAGTTCTTTTTTTGTAGGTTTATATTTAGGTTTAATTATTTTAGTTGGATCATCGTAACCTAATAAATCGTGTGTACTATTCGATTTTTCGCCAGCGACTCTTCTATTAACATAATCAGAAGGGATTCCCAACTTTTTATATATATACTTCAAACTAGTATCTAACTCTTCTGTAAAACCAATATGCCAGAACCTTTTCAGCCTATCCAATATTTCCTCAACGTTACTTACATTTAGGTGATCACACAGGTAGTAGAACATCTGATTTTTTGTCCATTTCGAATACCATTCGGCGAAAGTCTGGTAATTCTTTTCTTCGGAGGTGTCAAATGTGTAATGGGATATCACTCTTGCTACCGGTTCTCTAAGGAAGATAATAAATCTAGCAGGTCTATCCTTAAACATAAATTGATTGTTCCATTCCGTGAGGTGTCCAGCAAGTATTTTAATTGCGTTTAGCTCCCTCCTAGATCTTTCCTCTATATTTTTTCTTCCATTTTCCATTCTAAATCGATTACCCTGCGGTCCGAGGTCTACAAACTCTTTATCAAATTCGAAGTGTTTATATAAGTTCCCAACAAAGGTTGTACCCCCCGTCTTTGCAAGATGGGTAAAAATATAAATAGGATTCTTATCCTCTTCAAGTTCTAATACAAAGTCTTTGACCCTCTCTTTATACTTTTCTTTGGTCCATAATTCATTATAGGGCCTGTACTTGTTGACTATGCTCTCTCTTAATTTCTCATCAGAGTCAATTTCCATTAGCCGTTGTGCGATTTCTTCAACATCAAAAGGGTCATTAATATAATGTGGGCTATCACCTGCTATCTCTACGTGTGATGGCAATTTTGATGCGACAATAGGGACTTCTAGATGCATAGCTTCCATTACGGGCAGCCCTAGCCCTTCGTTTTTTGATGGCCAAATAAATGCTTTTGAGTATTTCATTAAAATTAGTTTCTCTCTATCAGATACGTAATCAAAGAACTTTATTCGCTTTCTTGTTTTTCTGTCTAGGCGATTATACTCATCTAGTATGATTTCGTATCCAAAGCCTCTCTCTCCTACAATTAACAATTTGGATTTTATTAGTCGGCTGGCTAATCCGTACGCCTTGATTAATCCATCTACATTCTTTCTAAGTTCGATCGCAGAAAGATACAGAAGATAATCTCCTTTTTTAACATGGAATTTATTTAAGATAAGCTCGTCAGAAATACTTAGAGTAGAGTTTGAGCTAATAAATTGTGGAAATGAATAGAGAATCGATATAGGGACGTCCTTTCTTAAGTTCAATATTTTAGACTTTGTGTCTTGCGAATTCGCAATTATGTGATCCGAGTTTCTAATTGCGGCAGATATTCTTTTGGCGAATTCTATTAAATGGCTATTGGCAGCAAGATAAGTCCCCTCTAGTGGTAGGAAATCGTGAATGGTTTGGACAAGCTTGACGCCCTTTTTCCTATTATTTCTACTTAACTTTAAATTTAATGGTTCTCCTGTTAGAACTATATCTATATTATACTTTTTAACTATTCTATTTAGATGATAGTTTGCAATTAATGTCAGATTCTTTTCTATTATTTGTAATATATAAGGTTTTTGAATTATATAATCAACAAAGTTTAGTAGCTTGATTTCTGGAGTTTTTAAATTATTGTCGTTAGTAACTAAATTGTAAGGGGAGATCAACTCTCTGAGTATGTTAAAACAAAGGTCAAGTGGCTTTCTTGCTTTCATTACGCATCTACCAAGTACAAAATAGTATCGTAGGTAAGATTTGATAACTTTATCTTCAAGCTCTTTGTAATTGACTTTCGTTTTTTGTCCATGATCTAATCCAGTAAGCAAAAATATTGTATGATCACGCTCTCTTAATGTAGAAAGCAGATTAAAAAGCATTCTGTGTATTCCCCTCGCTTTGGGAGATTCCACTGTAGGTGATATAACTAAGAAATTCATAGTCGTATTATTATATCATATGAGATACCTCTGTGTTACAATATAGCTATTATGGAAGGTAATTATTACGAATTATTAATGGAGTTTGCTGTTACAGATTTTAAATTAAGATACAAACGTTCATTACTTGGTTTTTTATGGGCTATATTTAAACCGGTCTTTCTATTCATAATTCTTTATTTCGTATGGATTAAAATAAATACGGTAGAGAATAACTATTTTCTGTATATTTTTTCGGGGATCATATTCTTAGATTATTTTAGAAACGGGATTAATTATGGTATGCAATCTTTAGTATATAAATCGGAGGTAATCTTAAAAATTAACTTTCCGCGAGAAGTTGTAGTATTTGCTTCTTTATTCCCAGCTCTTTTTAATTTTGTGGTAAATCTTGTTATCCTGTTAATCATCGCACTAATTGCTGGTATTAAGCTATATTTTGCTAGTGTAATGATTTTTCTCCTATCGATCACGGCGACAAGTTTATTCATCATTGCTGTCAGTCTTTTTCTTAGTGTACAGCACATTATTTTTAGAGATTTAGATCATATTATCGATTTAATTTTACAAGTTCTCTTTTGGATTACTCCAGTGCTTTACAAGATAGATAGATTTGAATCAGGTTTTATTAAAAGTATTATACAGATTAACCCTTTAACCTATTTATTAGAATTCTTTAGAAAAGCGTTTGTAACCAAAATTACAATTACGCTGGCTGATATTTCTTCGCTTATAATGTTCTGTTCAATTAATTTGATGTTTATTATATTAGGTATATTTTATTTGAGGAGTAAAATAAAAAAAATATCTGAGAATTTTTAATTATGAACAGGATTATTGTAAAAAATCTATCTAAGACTTTCTATATAGCTGAGCAGTTGCAGAATACATTTATTGAAAAGCTTATGTTTAAGGTAAAAACAAGGGCAATAAATATATTCAAAGATGTTACTTTCTCGGTTAAAGAAGGCGAATTCTTCGGCATTATAGGTAGGAACGGTGCAGGCAAATCCACTCTGCTAAAAATAGTAGCCGGGATTTACGATCAAGACGGGGGTATAGTAAAAATTAAGGGTAGTTTTGCACCGTTTTTGGAGTTGGGAGTAGGCTTTCATCCTGAATTAACAGCAAGAGAGAATGCAATTCTTAACGGTATAATTTTGGGATTAAGTAGAAAATATATATTGGGTAGGATAGATAAAATTTTTGAATTTGCGGAGTTAACCGGTTTTGAAGATGTGCGATTAAAAAACTTTTCTTCTGGAATGCGTTCACGTTTAGCGTTCTCTATAGCATTTGAGGCCGACGTAGATATATATTTACTCGATGAAGTTTTTGCAGTTGGAGATATTTGGTTTCAGAAGAAGTGCATTACTAAGCTGATAGATTTAAAGAAGAGAGGAAAAACAGTAGTCGTTGTATCTCATTCAATGGAGTTTATAGAATCATTCTGTGACAGAGCTGCATTATTAGATAAAGGTAAAATATTAGAGATAGGCGAGCCGAAGAAGGTTATTCGTAGGTATATTAACCTATGATATCTTTATCAATAACATTTAGCTCAATAAAAAACGTTGTCCCCTTCCCTTCCTCGCTTTCGAACCAGATTCTGCCTTTGTGGGCGTCTACGACTGTTTTTGCTAGGTACAAGCCTATCCCTGTACCATCTGGACGTAACTGTTTTGCGTTCTCAAGTCTAGAAAATCTCTTGAATATTTCATCTTTTTTATCTGCGGGAATACCGATCCCTGAATCCTTGACGCTGAGTTTTAGCGTTCCATCTTCTGTTTTTATCAGTGCAACTGTTACACCGCCTTTCTCTGTATAGTTAATTGCGTTGTCGACTATGTTAGAGATCACTTCGTAGAATTTGTCGGCATCTATATTTACTTTAACTCCGACTGCTTCTGGTGAGATCTCCAGAGAGTACTTTAATCCCTTATATTCCGCATTGGTGTGCAGTCCTTCGTAGGCCTTCTTTACAATCGCAGAGAGATCTGTAGGCTGTTTATTAACTTGGAAACGATTCCCCTCTATCCGAGATGCATTTAAGATATCGTTGACAATTGTATTTAAACGTGCAAGGTTATCATTGATTTTGCCAATGTAATACTTCTGAGTTTCTGTCATTGGTCCAAAATCACCGTCTTGCAGCATAGATGAGTAACCCCGTATAATCGAGATAGGCGTTCGCAGTTGATGACTCGCCATCGAAATAAAGTTACTTTTGGCGTCGTCTAACTGTTTTAGTTCGTTATATGCCATCTGTAAGTAGTGTTGGGATTCTCGGATCTTGCGATTGGCCTCCTCTAGTTGGTAGGTTCGTTCTTTGACTTTCTGGTTGAGTAAGAGATTAAACCGTTTGATTTCGGTGTAATATTTTACTTTAGATATACTTGAGCTGAGAGTTTGTGCTAATGTTCTGATGATGTCTCGTTTATATTCAGTTAATATTAAATTATTCTCCTTGATTTCAAAAACACAATGTAACTTAACATTATCATCTGCAATAAATATTAAAGCTCCTATTTTATTCCTTACCATATTCATATAGGCATTTTTCATAAAAACGTCGTTATTCAGGTAAAAGTTATTTACAATCAGTTCCCTATTAACTATTATAGATGAGTTTTTTACAAATAATTGTTTATGTTCTTCTGTAATATTTTTCTCGATATATTTAATAGTATCTTTTTTTATAAACTTAACTAGTATATTTTTAAACGCTTTAATTAACTTCTTTTTTGAAGTATAAGTTGAAATCTGATCTGAGAAGCTAGTTATATACTCTTTGAAATTATCCTTCTCAAGGTTCTTCTTTGATATATTATCAATATATCTTATCAAATAGTAGGATATAATAATGATCATTAAGAACGTTAATCTATCATTAATATCTTTTGTTATCACTGTTATTAAGTTAAGGAAGACGATTATAGTTAATGAATTTATAATGAATATTAAAGAATAATTTCTAACTCTATCTATATCTATGAGTAAATCTTTTGATAAGATACTAATCTTTAAAGTATATGTAAATAATATCAAACCTAAAAATGAAAAAGGCGTATAACTAGTCAATCCAATTAGTGGTAGTATTATAAATCCAGTAGATATGGAAATTATTATGATTATTATTGAATACTGCAGATAAGTAACTTGTTTTTTCTGTAATGCTGAAAAGAAATTTCTTTTTTTTCTCCATTCGAGATAAGATATACACATATAGAAAAGTCCTAGTATGAAGGCAACAATGTACAATGCTCCAATGTTAAATTCAGATGCTTTATTTATATTTACTTTGAAGTTTGAGATGTTAATAGGACTATTGAATAGTAATATAGATAGGGTGATAAATACATATGCTATCAAATCAAGGGTTGTTGTTTTAGTTTTAGCTTTATTATCTTCTGAAATAGAGCTTATAATCTGAGGGAATAGTTTTAAACTGTTGTATAAAGCATAAAAAAAATTTGAGAAGAAGAAGATTGCCAATTTAGCTGATATTTCCGCATATAACTTAATCTTTATTATATCGGCAAAGAAATTACATAATATCCAACCGAACAATGCAAAAAGTAAATATGAGAATGAAAATATTTCTTTTTTGTTAAACTTATTAATATATTTTAAAAAGTGGAGCAGATTCCATACGACTAAAGAGATAATAATAATATAAATAAGTAATACACTATTCATCTCTTTCAAGTTCAATTACAGGGGGATAATCAACCATGTGAAATTTTTCGTACACAAAGCTATATGCACCTGTATTTTTAAATATTATATAATCTCCCGGTGAAATAGATGAAGGCAAGGAAACTTTTTGAATTATTATATCATAACCATCACATGAAAACCCAGCTATTCTATAATACTTTTTGGTATTCGAGCATTTACTTAACTTTGCTTCTACAGGATACTCAAAATGTTCAAGTGCCTCCATTAAACCATGGAAAACTCCAGCATCTACGGTTAGAACGGTTGGTTTCTTATATTTTTGTATATTGATTACTTTTGTTACTAAGTCCATAGTATTAGCGGATACCGATCTGCCAGGCTCAATTAGGAAAGTGTTTATTTGTGGGAACTCATTTTTGAATCGTTTGGTATATTGCACAATCTTTTCTATGTAGTAATCTAATTCTTTATCATTTTTTGAATAGATTGTGGGAATGCCGCCACCGAGGTTAATAAGAGTTATGTTATAGCCAATTTCATTTGAAGTTCTTATTAATTTACCAACTTTTAATAACGTTTGTTTCCAAGTATTAATTGATGTATTTTGAGATCCTACGTGGAAGGTAATACCTTTTATAAAGTCCTTATATTTGATATTTCCTCTCAATAATTTAACAGCTTCTTCATATTGAAAAGAGAACTTAGATGAAAGATTAAAAATTGCATTACTACTGTAAGATGCCAATCTTAACATTAATATAGGAGAATCTACGTTATCGATAATTTTATGTAGTTCATACTCAGAATCAAACGCGTAATATTTTACATTCATTTTATTTGCTTGTACTATATCTTCTTCTTTTTTGGTAGGAGCAGAGAAAGAAACTAAAGAATTATCTACTCCGAATTTTTGTATATAAGACAACTCTTCTTTTGAAGCTATGTCTACCCCCCATTTATTCTCTATTAAAGTTGATACCAAATCTGGATAATTATTTGACTTAATAGCATATAGAGGCTGAATGCCATTTTCTATAAACTTATTAAATTTACGAATGTTATCTAATAAAATAGCTTTCTTGTAAATAAAATATGGCGTAGATTGTCCTTTGAGTATTAAATTATTCATAATTTATGTTCTAGTAGAAGTTACAATCTTATAATTCATACCTGTTTTGGAAGAAGGTACAATACATTCTGAGCTTCTTATGTTTTGAGAATTTTTCCCGAAAATAGCACTTTCAAATAAAATACGGACTCTTTTATCCCCTGTTAAGTTAGATGCGGTTGTGAAGTAAAAAATAGAATTACATCGATGTTCTTCTGAAATATGAGATAAAACACGTAACATTGATACCATCCAATTAGGCACGCCAGAAGTATTTACAATTTCGCCTAAGAATAGTACAGGTGGGTTTAGGTTTTCTCTTATATGCGGAGGTACATCGCCATAAAAACTGAATTCCTCTAAAGCTGGCCCAACATCATAATATACTGTAACCCTAGCATAGCCAGTTATATTGGCCATGTCAGCATTTTTATGAACCGCTCTGATATCCATAAATCCACCACCCTCAGCTAAATTAACATATATGCGTGTGGTAGTTTCACTTTCATTAGGATCTAAAGCATTTTGATATGTATCTAGTACACCTGATATTGGATAGGGCAGAATGATGTAAGAACCATCTTCATGATGTAAAAGGCCTCCAATACTTCCAGCGTATTCATCATTTATTGGTTTATATGTTGAAGATCTTAAAAATTCAGCGATCTCTTTTGTAGACATATTCCTCCAAAAATCTTCTGCTCTTTTAGCGGAGAAAGGTTCTCGAGATACCACATAAGGGTACTCCTTCCATTCTTTAGAGGCAAAGGCTTTCAAATACATAGCTGCTAAGTACAATACTCTTGTATCATATTTAGCGATTTCAATTTCACCTTTATTGCCGAAAAATGCTTCATAATTGGGTCTCGCTAATAGTCCCTGTATTGCAGAATTGTGTGTCATTATATACTTTTACCTCTATTTAAATAAAGTTAAATTTTTCCATTTCTATACATCCAATGTAGCAAATTTAGCGTACTGCATTATAAAATGCCTACGTGGTGGGACTTCTGGTCCCATAAGCATGTCGAAGACTTTACTTGCTTCTTCTGCTTCTTTAATATCAATTTTTTTGATAACCCTTTTCTCTGGGTCCATAGTCGTATTGTAAAGCTGTTCGGGGTTCATCTCGCCCAAACCTTTAAAACGTTGTACATTGGTAACCTTTTTGCCATCTTGTGTTAATTTTGCTATTACCCTCTCTTTCTCCTCTTCGTTTAAGCACCAATACTTATCTTTCCCTGATTCTACTTTGAAAAGTGGTGGCTGTGCAACATACACTCTCCCATCCTCTATAAGCTTCCGCATAAAACGGTAAAAGAATGTGAGTGTAAGAGTTACAATGTGTAGTCCGTCCACGTCGGCATCGGTCATTATTATAACCTTGCCGTAGCGGAGTTTGCTCAGATCTATCTGATCACTAATTCCGCAACCTAAAGCCTTTACAAGATCGTTAAGTTTGTCGTTCTCTAAAACTCTGTCTAGCCTGTGTTTTTCGCTATTTATGGGCTTACCGCTGAGTGGCAAGATTGCTTGTGTTGCCCGGTTGCGAGCCTGTTTTGCTGAACCACCTGCACTATCGCCTTCTACAATAAAAATTTCTGATTTAGCCTTATCTTTACTTGAACAGTCGGCGAGTTTGCCCGGCAGTGACGTAAAAGTTAATGCCCCTTTGCGCAGGATTGCATTGCGAGCTGCTTTTGCTGCGTTGCGAGCTTTCTGGCTAAGCACAGCACGCTGAATAATAGCCTTAGCATCTTTTGGATTTTCGGCAAAGAACTCTAAAAGAGCATCTGTAACAGTTTTCTGAACGATACCCTTGATTTCAGGATTATTCAGTTTAATTTTAGTTTGCCCTTCAAATTGCGGGTGCGGGAGCTTCACAGAGACGATTGCTGTAATACCTTCACGAACATCTTCTCCACTGAGCTTAGATTTTTCATCTATTAGGTTTTGCTCTATACCGTACTTATTTAATGCTGTAGTTAGGGCCGTTTTAAAACCTGCTAAATGGGTTCCCCCCTCGGGATTAAGTATGTTATTGGCAAAAGTCTTAATAATTTCGTCTGAGTTATCGGTGTAAAGTAGAGAGGTTTCTACAACAACATCGTTTAATGTTCTGTTCATGTAGAATGGTACTTCCATGATATGCTTGCCAATTGCAAGATCGTTCACGTACGAGCGGATACCCTTCTCAAAATAGAATGTGCGAATGTAAGGGATTTCGGCTTTCTCGTTTATAAAGATAAATAGAGTTTTGGATGTTAGGTAGGCTTGATCTTGAATCTTCTTCTCTATCGTGCGAGCGTTATACTCGGTTACTGAGAATATTTTGGGATCTGGCTTAAACCATTGAATTGTGCCTGTATCGTCCTTACTTAAGCCTGATTTTACAACTTTAACATCACCTTGCGGAGTACCACGAACGAAATCCAACTGGTAAAGTTTACCATCGCGTTTAACTTGACTTCGCATCCGTTCGGAAAGAGCGTTTGTACACGTAACACCAACACCGTGCAAACCACCCGAAACTTTATAGGCCCCTGACGAAAATTTACCACCAGCGTGTAACATGGTCATTACTGTTTCTAATGCAGATTTCCCAGTGTCGGGGTGAATATCCACTGGAATGCCACGTCCGTTATCTTCTACAGTTATTGAGTCGTCTCTGTGGAGGATTACCTTAATTGTGTTGGCGTAACCCGCTAAAACTTCGTCTACGGCGTTATCTAGAACTTCGTAAAAGATATGATTTAAACCGTGCTCGTCGTTGGAACCGATGTACATTGCCGGTCGCTGACGCACTGCCTCTAAGCCTTTTAACACTGTTATGGATGAAGAATTGTATGTTTGAGACATAGACATTGCTGATATTATAACATATGTAGCAAAAGATATTTAGCCGCACTAAAGGGAGGTCTGTTCAACTTTGTCCCTCCGTTAAAAAAGATGTGGGTCATTTGACAATTTCCTTTTCTTCCCTATAATAACACTATGAAGAACTCTGTTTTACTCATTCTCTTTGCTGTCTTATTTAGTATAACTTTTTTGATTAGACCAGTTTACGCGGGTTATGCCACGTTAGAGTTTAGCCCATCTAATATTGATCTTTACGGACCCCAGCAGGTATTCATTACCATTAAGGGTCTGACCTCTAAGATAGACGGGTTGGATTTCGAATCGTCCTTTGATTCAAATTGCGTCAGTGTAGATTCGTTAGAGAAAGGAGATTTTGATTATTACCCTGTACTTAAAGTTGAAGGCAACAAACTGAAGATTAGTGGGCTTTTAGATCCTAAAACAACAAATTCTATGGGTAATAAAACATTTGCTAAGTTCACTCTTACTCCTAAAATGCTTGGGAGTTGCGATTTCACTATAGATATGAAGAAATCGGTGGCCGCATATAATGGCGGCAATACTTACAAGATAAATTTTGTCCCGCCCAGGTATATTATAAAAGCTCTTAAAAAAGATGGCGATATTACTCCATCACCAACATACACAGCCCCTATGAACCCGACCTTACCATCGGATAGCACTTATCCCTACGATGACACCAAAGACATGGTAAGAACACGTGACAGTTTAATTACAGTAATTCTAATACTTTTTGTTATTGTTATTCTTGTGATGCTTGGTGCGCTGGGGTTCTATATGTATAAGAATAAGCTTAAAGAATAAAATTATGTTCGGGCTTCGGAACATTTTCCGTGGTAAAAAGTTCGTAATTTTGAGCATAGATGGCGGTGGTGTTCGCGGGATTATACCTTTGACATTCCTTTCATTGCTACAGGAGGAATTTGGTGTAAATCTCGTCGAACATTGTGATCTTATAGCTGGTACAAGCGTTGGGGCTATCGTTTCGAGTTGTATTGCATTTGGTATCCCATATCGTAAGTGTGAGGAGATTATGCTAGACAAAGTTAAAGAGATTTTTAAGGAACGTAGATCTTCGTTAAAGGGGCTGACAAAAAGTAAGTACTCTAACGAGGTGCTTTATGCGGAATTGCACAAAGTTTTGGGTGATACAACGTTTGGCGAGATTGATAAGAAGTTGATTCTAACGGCCACCTCTATAACCAAAGGTGTGCCCAAGCTATTTACCTATTTAGATAGGGAGGTGCGGGTTATTGATGCTGTAATGGCTTCGGGAGCCGCTCCAATCTACTTTGATCCTTGGAAAATAGGTAAAGAGAACTTTGTAGATGGTGGTTTATGGGCTAACAATCCTAGTATGGTGGCTCTTATGCATTCAAGGAAGCATTTTAAGGTTAATTTTAAGAATATAGCTTTTATCTCTCTAGGGGTTGGGCGTAGTAATGCTACACCAAATAATCCCAAGAAAAGTAGCTGGGGAGCAATAAGTTGGAATATCGAATTAGTAAAATTAGCTTTAAGTTCGATTCAGTCCTCCACAGAGAGTAGCGTTGCTACTTTTTTAAGGAAAGAGTCTTACTTGAGGGTTAATCCTACGCTGCATAAAGAAGTTTTTATAGACGATATCTCTCAAATGGAGTATTTAAGATCCGAGGCTGCAGCACACTTTAAGAAGAACAGAAAACAGATAGAGAGGTTTGTGAGAGATTATCTCTGTTAAAGATAATAATCCCCCAATATTGTGATATTGATCTACAGAGTCGGGAAGAATCAGGTATTATGGTTATTCATGCATATAAGGATGCTAAAGAATTTTGCAATCTAGTGATAGAATCACCTCTAAGCAAACCAAAAGTTGACAATTGCCCTATAGTGTGTTACAATGCCTAATTATGAAACAGAAAAAATTAAGGAATCGCATTGTTGGGTTAGTTGGCTCATCTGCGATTATACTGTTTTTTATTCTGTTCAAATTTACGAATGTCACGAAGTACGAAACTGTAAAACTTAGCAAAACTGATATCATCGACAAAGTAAGCTTCTCTGCTCAGCTTTATCCAAACAAAATCTCTAAGATCGATTTAGGAACGCATGACAATATTGATAAGATTATGGTAAAAGCTGGAGATTCGGTGAGAAAAGGAACTCTTATTGCTAAATTAGACAGCTCGGACGAAGAATCAGCTTACGAACTAGCAAAGAAAAACTATAACAGTGCCCTATATGCAAGGAATAGTTCACGAGGGATGAGTAGTATCCTACTTACAGGAGTTGCGAATAGCTATAAGAGTATACTTAGTTTTATAGACTTTGTGGGGTCATTAGATACTACTGCTCTGCCCGTTTCCGAAAATGAGTTAAATGATCATTTGGATAAATTAAGGCAGGATTTAAAAATGCAGAAAGGTTCGATGGAGAAAAGTATAAAGAGCTTAGATTTGGGAGCATCTGCTCAAACGCTTGTTAATACAACGTACAATCAGCTAAAGAGCGCCGAAAAGAACTTAAAGAAAACTAATGTTAAATCTCCAATAGAAGGTACTGTACTTTACGTCAGTAGTAACGACTACTCTGTTAATTTAGGTTCATCATTTGGGGGCACAGCCGGCAGTTCTTCGCTCGCCTCCATAAGCTCTTTCATTGGGGGAGGTGATATTCAGTCTTTATTTTCAAGTGGTGGTTCTATACCTACTATGTTTGGCAGTTCCGAATTTAACCCAACAAGCGGCAATTTTATCCTTATTGCCGAGCAGAGCAAATGGAAGTTGTATCCTACTTTTTCAGAGTTCGATTTTGCTAAGATAAAGAGTGGTCAGAAAGTTAACCTTAAGATTCAAGCAGGGAGTTTTCAACTAGAATCTATTGTGAAGAGCGTGATTCCTGTTCCTACTAATTTGGGTAAAGAGAATCCCCAGTACTTTGCAGAGATTGAAGTAGAAGACGCGGGGACAAATTTATTCCTGGGCATGAGTGTCAAGGGTGAGATTGTTGTAAACGAAGTTAAAGGGGCATCAGTACTCCCCGTGGAGGCAATTCTTTATGATGAGAACGATAAACCTTACGTAGAAGTTCTGGTAGGTAGAAATAAGATAGTAAAAAGGTACGTAAAGTTAGGGGTTGAAGGATTGACAGTTGTTCAGGTGCTAGAAGGGTTAGATACAGACGATAATGTAATACGTAAAGAGAGCGGCAAGAAGCTAGCAGTGGAGTTTAGATTTTGAGATAATTGACAATACCTAACATTTTTGGTGGTTAACAATTGAGCAAAATTCCTCAGAATGCTTTGAGAATTTGGAATTAGTAATATATAGCTAAATCTTTAAATAATTAAATAATGGAATCATGCTCCAAATAGAATTGAGAAATTTGAATAAGTACTATACAATGGGAGAGTACAAGCTCCACATTTTAAAAGGTATAAATATTAAGATCGAACGAGGGGATTACGTCTCTATTGTTGGTTCTTCCGGTTCGGGCAAAACTACTGTTATGAATATGATCGGACTTTTAGATAAGTTCGATTCTGGGGATATTCTCTTAGCGGGGAAGAGTGTAAAAAAGTTTACAGAGGAGGAACGTTCTTACTGGCGAGGTTCAGAGATAGGTTTTGTATTCCAAAATTTCTACTTACTTGATAAGAATACGGTACTTGAGAATGTATTACTACCCTCTCTTTACGTTGACGTTCCAAAAGCGGAAGAGCGTGCGGTTAATCTACTCCAAGGACTCGGTTTAGGCGATAGACTTCTACATAGACCCTCGGAGCTTTCGGGGGGACAGCGGCAAAGAGTGGCGATTGCTAGGGCTTTACTAACTGATCCTAATATAATTTTAGCCGATGAACCCACAGGGAACTTAGATTCTAAAACTAGTCATCAGGTTATGGATCTATTTGAGAAACTTAACCAAATGGGCAAAACTGTAGTTGTTGTTACCCACGATTCAGAGGTAGCAAAACGAGCCAATAGAATTATAAAATTAAAGGATGGTGTTGTAGAGGAGGTTGTACAGAACAGAAAGAGAATTAAGTATTTAGAGGACAAAAAAGAGGTAAGAGTTAGGAAAAACCGCTTTATAGATAAGTTGTTTAAACTTCCGTTCCTAATAAAGTACACTTTTAAGGACGTAATCCTAAATAAGGTCCGTTCGGCATTAACCGTGCTTGGGATAACGATCGGCATTTCTAGTGTAATAATTATGGTTAGTTTAGGGAAAAGTGTTGAGAAGGCCATCTCGGACGAACTCAGTTCGTGGGGCAAGGAAACTATCTTTGTGATGCCGGGTGATAAGAATAAGAGGGGCGGAGTAATTTCTATACAGAATTTTATATCGTCGTTTAGTTACAAGGATTATTTAGACGGTAGGAAAATTTCCGATATAGAAGGTGTCAAAAAAGTAAGTGTAATTGGACAGTCTGTGGCTGAGGTCAGCAGTTCTAGTGTAACAAAATACTCTACAATCTGGATTTGCAATAATTCGTATTTTGAAATTGTTGATATGTCCCTAATAAATGGAAAATTATTTACAGATTACGATGAGATATCAAAGAAAAATGTTGTGGTGCTAGGTTCAAAACTTGCAAGTACGCTATTTGCAAGGCAGAATCCTGTTGGTAAATCTATTACAATTGAGAATAAAAGTTATGTGGTTGTAGGGGTTGTAGGAAAAGATGTGCCATTAGGGGCTGGCGATAGTGGTCCTATTAATTTCGTATTTATGCCTTTTAACACAGCACAAAATAATTTAAAAAATATCAGGATTAGATTTTTTGCAATAAAATTAAATAGTGCTGATTTTGCCTCGAGAGTCGAGAAACAGATACAGAAATTATTTACAACTAAAATTATGTTACAAACTACGGATGATTTGTCTCAGAGCTCTAGCTTTATTACAGGTATACTTACTCTTTTTATTAGTGTTGTGGCTGGGATATCGCTTGTCGTTGGAGGGATCGGGATTATGAATATTATGCTTGTATCGGTTAAAGAGAAGGTACACGAAGTTGGTTTGCGCAAGGCAATAGGGGCAAGCAACTCAGATATATTCAGCCTATTTCTTGTCCAGTCTGTAGTTTATACACTACTTGGTTCGGTTTTAGGTTTAAGTTTGGGGGTACTAGGTGCTTTCTTGGGTGCAAACGTACTTAATTTACCGTTTTACGTACCTATCTCCATTGTATTAATCTCCACAATAATTTCTACATTGGTTGGGATACTTTTCGGTGTTTACCCCGCCACTGAAGCTGCAAAACTTCCACCGGTAGAGGCGTTAAGGATGGAGGGATAGGGACATTATAATATAACCACCAGGTTGGGAGAAGTATTGTTAGGCGAGGTTATGCAAGATATATTGTATTGTTTATCATGTTCCAATGTTCTCATGTTTTCATGTATCCATCGCTTCCAACGGATTAATGCTTCGGTGCCCCTATTAATGCACTAATTTCAACTGTACTCTGTATTAGCGTCGCTACAGTCATTGGCCCTACACCGCCTGGTACCGGGGTTATATAACTGCATTTCGGAGCAACTTTTTCAAAGTCAACATCACCGCAGAGCTTTTTGCTTACTGGATCTTTAGCAATACCACAATCTACTACTACTGCTCCCTCTTTTACCATATCTGCTCCAATAAGTTTAGGCACACCGGTTGCGGATATTAAAATATCGGCATTTTTTGTGTAAGGGGAGATATCGGGAGTATTTATATTTAATGCGGTTACTGAGGCTTTCCGGGTAAGGAGCATGCCTGTTAATGGTATGCCGATTATGTTGCTTGTACCTACAATAACACAGTTTTTGCGTGCGACATCTATACCGTAGGCTTCTAATAGCTTTATGATGCCTTTGGGGGTTGCTGGGGCATAAGTTTCGTCACCATTAAAAACTTTGCCAAGGTTGTACGGGTGGAGTCCGTCGACATCCTTGTGAGGATCTATGGCATTTATTATATCAAATTTGTTAAAAGTTTTAGGGAGGGGAAGTTGCAGTAGGATGCCGCCAATCGCATCTTCTCTGTTAAGTTCGCGGAGCTTATTTAAGAGTGCGTGCTTGCTAGTAGAATCACTAAAGTGGAATATTTTTACGTTTAAGCCAACTTCCTTAGCTACTCGTTTCTTTATCCCTACGTACTTTTTTGTTGCGTAATCGTTCCCAATCCATAAAATAGCGAGGGTATGTGGAGTTTTGACAATACTTTCACTATTTGTAGCTTTAATCCGAGTAACAATTTTCTTGGCAATAGCCTTGCCGTCTAGGAGGATCATGTCGTATTATACCACCTAAAAAAATTTCTCTGGGTATGCACGGGAATCATGTGACAGGGAGAGGTATCCTTTGTGACGCTTCCAATTTAATAATGTCTATAATGCCCGATGTACTAATTGCCATTTATATCCCACAATTACAATGTTTGTTCGGAATTTGGTTAATCCTCTTAAAAGTTTATCGTATGTACCGCCACCGTAGCCGATTCTGTTCCCTAATTTGTCAAATGCCAAACAGGGGACAAAGATGTAATCTCTATTTCCAAAATCAGCAGAGTTAAAACTCCTAAATAGTTGCACAACATTTGCACTGTCTATTTTGTGTAACGCTGCTCCCGATTGTATCGGATTATCTAATTCTTTGTTTCTTATCTCTGCTATTTCCCATCTGTTGCTAATTTTGTTAAAATACGGCGCGAAAATTCGTTTGGTTTTTAGTTCTGGCTTGAGCTCGAATAGTTTTAGAATATTAAGCTCATTATTTATGGGGAAATAGATTGCTACCTTTTCCGAGTTCTCTAGTTTCTGCACGTAGTTTTTGCAGAATTCAATAGAGGTTTTCTCAATATACTCTGAGCTTAAGTTGTTCCTAACGTTTTGCATAACTACGCGAACAAAGTACTTCTGATAATATTTAGCGTTTGTAATGTCTTTTGCGTTAAGAGGGACAGGCCTGTAATTTAAATCCCTCATAAATTTGCCTACACTGTATACCGAACCAGTAAGTATAGGAATGGCGTTACTACCGTTTACTTCAAAAAGCTCTTCCACGTTCTCTAGTTTGCTGAACTTTGCTTTAATACTTTTGGGTAATGTTTCGTATTTTGTAAATGAAATAGCATCGTGATACTTTAAATCTACGTAAAACATCCTTTTTACACTGCTTTCTAATCTCCTTGTTGCGTAATTTAACTTCTCTTCTCCCCAGAACGTTGTAGCTAAGTTGAAATTAATGGAGTGCTTCTTTCTTAAAGAGTCGATAACCCTTTTCAGCGATAAATACTGATGTTTATTATGTGAATTATCTATAATTAAAAGTTTTTTGTGAGTGTGGCTATAAAAAGGCTCAAAACGAGCAGGGAGTAGGATATCAAGTTCTTTGTTTGGGACTTTAAACTGTTCTCCAAGAATACTTTTTGCAATCTCAATGGATTTTGCTACAGTTCTAACCGCAAATGTTGTAAAAAGGTTGGTATTATATGTAATTTCGGCCGACTCTTTTACTACTGTTTTATTTTTAATCTTAAGTTCGGGCTTAAAACTTATTGATGAGCCTCCAATATCGCTTTTTATCCTATACTTTTCGGTACCGGCTAAAATTATCGCATTCTTTGGAATCTCTGCTTGCAGCCCTATCTGAGTTAATGGATTAAACAGGATAAAGCTCTTATTGGCATGTTTAGCAACGGAAATTTTATGGTCATAGATTGATTTAAGTGTTTTCCCAAGTCTTTCAATATGATCTCTATGTACGGAAGTTAAAATTGTGTAATAGTTTCTCCTTTTATGGTATTCATTGAAAATGTTGGTGTAGTCGTACTTAGCACCGATCCCGGCCTCAACAATTAAGTAATCGATGTTATCTCTACGTTCGTACATATACTTTAATACCGAAATAAACATAATTTCGGTATACTCCAAACTGCCGTATTTGTGCTGTTTAGAGGCCTCTAGACCCAACTTATGGACGAGTTTTATATTTTTTAGGAGCTCCGTAGACGAGATGAGTTTACCGTCAATATTTGCCCTTTCGGTTGCACTCCATAGATGAGGTTTAGTAATTAAAGCTACTCTCTGTCCAGAGTACTTAAGAATATGTGCCAAAATTATGGCGGTTGTACCTTTGCCAGTGGTTCCAGTTATATGTATTACGTTTTTGAAATCGGAGATTTTAACTTTGAGCTTTCCCAGTATATGCTTTACGCGTTTAATTCCAATGCGTTTGCTTTTAGATTTAGGGAGAATTTGAGGTTTAGAAAAGAATTCGGCAACCCATTTTGAGAAGGAATTAGACATCGTTTATTATATCAAAAAAGGTGTTATAATTTACTAGTTAATTTCTTACACTAGTCTCTTATGCAACGGGTAGTTAACTCAGTTAAATCGTGGTTTTTAAAGCAGTCTTTTAGAGTTAAGCTGTTCTTGGTAGTTTTTATCTTTGCTTTGCTCTTTGTTTTTTCAAATAACGCTACTGGTGTTACAAAAATGAAGCGGGAACAAGCTAACCCAGACAGATGTTTTTACACCGAGTATAAGACTAAAGAGTATAATAACATCAAAGTCAAATTAGTTAATAAGATTAATGAAAACGAGTTTAAAGAGGTTTCTAAGTCAGAATTGGCGTTTACAGAGGTCACAAGTACCGAATCTGATTTGAATTACGGAGTAAGTGTTAAACTAACAGAGAAAGGCTATTACGTAACCTACGAACTCTGTCATCTAGACAGCAACTATTCAGTTAGCAAACCCGAACTAAGAGAGGAGGAATATATTAAATACGTTGATATATCTGGGGGTAGTTCAGAAACGTATGCTGTAGACTATAAGAGCGTAATCTACACAAACTCTGAAGGTGTAAAACTATCGTCTTTAATAAAGGTTGGAACTTATCAGCTAACTGCTTTCTACAAAGAGGAGGGTGGAAGTGATTGGTTTATTGCAGACAGTTTGAGGTTTAGCGTCAAGTAGCCTATCAATTGTGAAAATGTACACTAGTTTTCCTCCTTGAGTAATTGTCTAATATTTTTCGGAACTTAAAGCCTTCTTTATTGCTTCCTCGATTAACACTGAACAGTGCATCTTTACTTTCGGTAGACCATCTAAAGCCTCTGCAACTGCTTTATTTGTAATAGCTAACGCTTCTTTAACGCTCTTCCCTTTTATCAGTTCCGTCGCCATAGAAGAAGATGCAATTGCAGCAGCACATCCAAGCGTTTGGAACTTAATATCTTTAATAAACTCCTCTTCGGTCCCATCTTTAGTTTTCCTTTTCCCTAGTTTTATGTGAATTTTCATGATATCACCACATACGGGGTTACCAACCTGCGATTCTCTGTCCGGCTTCTTAATAATGCCCATATTCCTTGGATGTAAAAAGTGGTCTAAAACTTTTTTCGAATAGTTCATGGTAGATTATACCATTATTGGACAGTTAATGTCCGTTAATTTATGGACCAAAACCTATTCTTCTCAATTTCTCTATAGTCTCTTTAAGCACTTTTACTGTATATTCTAACTTAGCTGCTGTCGTATCGTAGCCTAGAGAGAATCGTATGGAGCCGTGTGCATCTTCCTCTTTAAAACCCATTGCTAAAAGTACGTGTGAGGCTTTCAGGTCATGACTGGAGCAGGCGGAGCCAGTAGATGCCATAATTCCGTATTCGTTTAACATAAGGAGTATAGCTTCGCCTTCCACGTTCTTAAAGAGGAAACTTGCAATATTAGGCAGTCTATTAGTTGGATGCCCTGTTAGTACGGAACCTTTAATATTTGTTAGAACTCTGTCAATAAAATAATCTCTGAGTTTGGTTAACCTCTGGCTTTCAGCAGTACGATTAAGTTTTGCTAATCTACAGGCTTTGCCTACACCAACGATTGCTGGAGTATCTGGTGTTGGCAATTTGTACGGAAGTTTAAAAGGTGTCCCCCTTTTGACGTACAGTACTCCAACCCCTTTTGGTCCGTAGATCTTATGCCCTCCGAATGAGAGCATACTTACCCCACTTTTCTTAACGTCTAATTTTTGATAACATGCAGCTGCTGTAGCGTCTGTATGCACCGGGATCTTGTGATTAGCACAAAGTTGCACGATCTCAGCTATTGGATAAATTGTACCAACTTCGTTGTTGGCGCTCATTACATTGACAAGGATTACCGAGTCATTAAGTTGGGCTTTAAATGAGTTTATATCTATTTCGCCGAAACTATTCACTTTAATTTGTTTTACTTGTATGTTGTTATCAATAAGTTGCACAGAGGTGTCTAGTGAGTTGATATGTTCGGTGCTAAGTGAAAGAATAGTAGGCCTAAATAAATCGGTTTCTAGCCCGCTTACACGTTGTTTAAGTTTTGAATTTTGAATAGCCGTTCCCCAAGTGGCTACTCTTACTGCTTCGGAGCTAGAGCTTGTAAAGTAGATCTCTTCGGGAGAGCAGTTTAAAAATTTTGCCACTTCTTCTCTACTTTTTTCTATTGCTTTATATGATTTTTGTCCTAAACTATGCAGTGAGTTCGCATTACCAAAATTTTTGGAAAAGTAAGGGAGCATAGCATTTAGGACTTCTTCTTTTACAGGGGTAGTCGCAGCGTAGTCAAGATAAATTTGTTTCATTCTCCTTTTTAACAATTAAATCCTTATTTAGAATAAAATTTGCTCTTTTTTTTAGATCAAAATAATAAGCGTTCTCATTGTTAGTATTAACCAATTTAATGTTTGGATCATCAAATTTAATGTAATATTTACCTTGTTGCACTACGAATCTGTATCGTCCCAAATCATCTGTTTCTGTTTTATCTACGACAAAATCAAACTCAGAGTCGTATAAGGTTAACGCAGTATTTTTTAATATTTTACCATTAATATCTTTTACAATACCGTAATCTTTATGCTTTACCATAAATTTAAAAATATGAATAAGTGTCCCTATAATTAAAAACGTATAGAATTCAAAACTTTTGTATAGGTCTGTTCTTTTAAATATAAAAAAGAACATTAGTGAGAAACCAATTGTAAAAATCCAGTAGAATATGGTAATATTGGCCAGAAAAAAGTCAAGTATTTGGTCGATAATATTCACATTAAAATTTGAATTGTTAGAATCTATTGGGATATTTAGTTTTATAACCTTATTTTTTTCGTTAACTTTAATCTCTTCACCGTAGTAGAGGTCCGTAAATCGACCATAATTTTTAAGTGGGAATAGATTACTAGGAAACTTATAGTTAGGAAGATTAACTGTTATGGTATATACTCCTTTATTAAGGGATAGTTTTACAACACCATAAACATCTGAAACGGCAGTAGTTATTAAGTTATTACTTTTTTTATCGTAAACGCGTAATATTGCTCCAAATACTCCTTTTTTCGTGTAGGAATCGTAAACAAATATCCATTTATTTCTCTTTTGAAATAGTGCAAACATACCGATAATCCAGAAAATAAAGGCAATTATATAGGCAGGAATACTTAAAAATAGTTCAAAATAATCTTTTGCCGTAGAGGTCAGGTATAAATAAAAAACTTTCTTATTGTCTTTTAATTTAAAAATTATTAGTGTAATAACAGTGTTGCCGGAGGGTAAGGTATCTTTAGCTTTCAAGTGATAAGTTCCATCCATGTTGTGACTTATCTCTATTTCGTCATCTTTTCTGATATTTTTATAATGCCATAAATTAGGAGTAAAAATTATTCCTCTTATACTTTCTACAGATTCATTATTTAATAATTTAAAGCTAAAAATTCCGTCACGATTAAACTTCCAGCTTATAAATTTAGGTGAAATATTGACAAAACCGATGTTTCTTAGTTTCAGAAAATTAATACCTAACGCAAGAAGAATCACAAGTAATAAAACGGACGAAATGATGATAATAAGCCTGTTCTTCATGTTTAGCTGTATTATAGCATTATATCTTATTCCGACTTTTACAAAATTTGGCACATTTGCTTTTCTGTCTTTTAACTTTGTTCGATTATCCTCTTTACCTTCTCCCAATCAACTTCCACGTCTGGGTGGTTAGCAGTGTAAAAGGTTCGTAGTTCTGCAAGCATTAACTGGACTTCCTCTTTTAAAGTACTTCCACCCCATGCGTAAGGATCGTCGGTACCGAACTTAAATGTAATCTCGTTATTAAGCCACGTTTTTAGTACCTCCGGGTATTCAAGTAAGAACGGCTTAGTGGCGTTAGTCTCTTTTGCTTTAATCTTTTTGCAACTTAAGTAGCATAGAATAATCGGAATTCTCTTTCTACCTAGTTCCTTTAACATGGCTAGACCCTTTATAAATTTAGTTTTTTCAAGCGCATTCATATCTTTAAAATTCTTAGTTGGATCTATCCCACCCATAATATAGTAGCCGTGAACAATCCGTAAATTTTCAATCTTTAATGTTAGAATCTGTTCGAGTTCCTCTAAACCAGTTACATTGGAGGCATCTAGTCCTAAAGCTTTCGCTACCCTGTCTGCTTCATGTGGGAATTCTAGGATATGTAAGGTGGCACCGTTAAAAATAGGCCTGTCTTTAGAGTCGCTTCCTCCTATGAGTTCACGTAAAATTCCTAAACGTCCGTTCTCATAGATAGGATACTCTACTTCGTTGTCGCAGAGACCAATGTCAATCTGCATATCAGGGCACTCTTCTTTGAGTAATTTTGCAAATGCTTTAGCCTGTGTTAATGCCTTAGAATCGTTGTAATGTTGGCGTTTAACCTCAATTACAAAACGACCGATTCTTACGTGATGTGCTTTTATCTTTTTTACAATTGCGCTATTCCACTCTGTTTGCTCTTCTGGAGTAAAGTTAAAATCCGTAGGGATTGTTGGTGTAAAGCCTAGATCGCCATTAAAGTTGGTTAGAACTATGTCAAAGAATTCTGCTGCGCTCTGGGGAGAAGCTGTAAGTATAAGCTTTGCAAGTAGCAATTTCTGTAAAAAAGCGTCAAAGTCAAATGCCCTAATATTAATGGGTTCTGCGTTACGTAATCTTGTCAACACATTTAAATTACAAGGTTCTCTCTCAAATCCAAGTCTCTTCTTAAAAAAATCTTGTTTTTGTGGAGATAATTGGTTAAGGGAAGTTATATATTTTAGTAAAAGTTGCCATAGTTTTTCGTTCTGCAAATTAAGCAACCCTTCAATATGAACATGCTTCCCATGATTTAGTGTTTCAGACATTATATCTATTTGTGATTCTTTTATGTAAAAAGTTACTAGTATTATAACATTGGTACGTCCAGATTTTCTACGAAGGCTTGACTTTTAGATCACGAATGCTATTTTTGCCATTTAATAACATACTAACCCGTTCAACTCCCATTCCGACACCTGCTAGATTAAGCCCTTTCTCTTTGGCAATTTTAACTGCTTTTACAAACTCGTAATCGATTGGAGCTTTGGGGAGGTTATTAAGTTCTCTATATTGTATCTCATCTTCAAAGACTTTTTGTAAGAATTTGTAATCTGTAGGTTCTGTACAACCATTGGCTAACTCTATCCGATTTATGTACAGTTCAAATCTTTCTGCGATGTTAGGATTAGTTAAAGAGGGCTTGCACAGTGGTGAGATTTTAGCGGGGAAATCTACCAAAAAGAACGGTTCTGTTGGTAAATTAGGTTCAATAAAGTTGAGAAAGAGCTGATTAAAAAGTTGTTCCCAAGTAGGTAACCCTTCTGTGTTAATGTTTTTAGACTCTGCGAGTGATTTAAGCTCATTGTCTGTATAGTCCTCTATAGAAGTTACCCCCAAATATTCCTTAAAGAGTGAACTCATCCTTATTTTTTTTATATCGTTGTCTCCTGCAAGTTTGAGTTTACAGCTAGGTGTATGTTCAACAAGGAATTTTAGAAGATTAGTGATATCACGCATTATATCTGTATATGTTGAATTTTCGCGGTACCACTCTAACATTAAGAATTCGGGCGAATGTAAATTGCCCGTGGCTTCTAAATTTCTAAAAGTATGGGCAATTGAATAGCAGTTACCAGCCCCCGTAGCAAGTACTTTTTTTAAGTAGGCTTCGGGCGATGTGGGTAAGTAGAATTTTTCATTACCCCACTCTGTGCTAAATGCGTAAAGTGTTGGCTCCGCAGGTATAGCTTTAAACAATACGGGTGTGATAACTTCGTGGAACATCAAGTCATCAAAGAACTTACGAAGCAGTTTAACGGTAGATTCAATGTAAAAGGGGTAGGAGTTCAATCCTTTCATTGGAGCACCTTTTTATTGATGATTTTAGATTACCCTATTATATCATTACTGAAAGATGCTATAATATTAATGATTTATTACGCTTAAAATAAGTTTACAGCATAGTATAAGTAAAATTTAATAACCTATCGTGAATATGTCAAAAGAACTTAAACCGTTCGAGATCATCCTTTTGGGAGCTCCTGCATCTGGCAAAGGAACTCAAGTAGAGTTACTAACCAAAACACTTGGTATTCCACATATTTCTACAGGGGCACTTCTCTCCAAAATCAAAAACGACCCCTCGCACGAGCTGGGAAGAGAGATTGCACAGATTATGAATAGAGGGGGCTTTGTCCCAGATAATATAGTAAATTCAATACTTTTAAAAAGGTTGCAAGAATCCGACTGCAGGTTCGGATTTGTGTTGGAAGGCTATCCTCGTACTCTAAAGCAGGCCGAATTTTTAGCAGATAAAACCGACATAGATTTTGTATTTTTAATTGATGTCCCAGATATTGTTGCTGTAAGGAGAATTGCAGGTCGAAGAATCTGTCCCAACGGGCATAGTTTTCACATCGAGTATGCTCCTTCCAAAAAAGGAGAGATCTGTGATGTTTGTGGCGAGAAGCTTTCTCAGAGAGACGACGACACCGAAGAGGTAATTAGAGCAAGACTAGATCTTTTCCATAAAGAATCCGCTCCAATAATTGAGTTTTACAGAAAGAAAGGTTTACTCCATACTATTAATGGTGACGCATCTATAGATCAAGTTTTCCAGGGTATAGTAAAAGAGATAGTTTGGGACTTAAGAAGGAAGCTAATGTACTAAGCTAGAGTTTATTAAATTTGTCTGTTGCGGTGTGATTAGTAGGAATGTGAGGGAAAGGAGATTATTTCTTCTTCACCCAAGAACATGGACATAGTTGCTTAGGAGTTAGGTTGTTTCAGTCTTTATAACACTGTACTCGCATTTCTCTCCACACAAATACTCAGGCTCCGTGCACCCGCCGCAAGTTGTAGAGGTTACGCATAGTGAACAAAGCTTCAAACGGTTTTTCATCTCTTTAACTAAATCTTTTATTTTTGAATCAATGGTTCCTACAGGTTTAATTCCTTCACAGCAGGAGTAGATCTTCCTATCCGACATGAGAGAGATCTGATAGCATCCGTAATCTTTAGGCGGGAGTGTTTTGTACTTACTTTTTAGGTAAGCAGTGTCTTCTTTAGACAAGAACTCAAAATTTTCTATCTGCCCCACCCTACCGTTTTGTGGATGCGCTTTTAAGAAGGCTTTCGATTTGCGAGGAATAAAAGTTATATTAAGCTCTTTCCCAGTAACTTTCCTTAAGTATTTTTTAAAGGTTTCCATCTCTTTAAAATTATTGGCTGTAACAATCGAGAAGATCTCTACGTAGAACCCAAGCTCTAGCCCTTTGTTAATAAAAGTGAGCGATTTTTCAAAATTACCTTCGCCTCTGTTCAGATCGTGGTAATCGGGGAGGCCGTCTAACGAGACGATAAAACTTATATTTGTTGGATTTGTAATCTCTTCTAATCTATCTATCGTGCCGTTTGTAATTACTTGGGCGTTTACATTAATCTCCGTAAGCCAGTTTAAAAGTTTGTTAAAATAATCCAGTAGGAAAACTTCGCCTCCGCAAAATGTTATTAATTTTAAATCAATCTCTGTTTTGTAGCGTAGTATAAACGATTTGATCTCAGCAAATGTAAGACGGTGTTTTTTTTTCGCAGTGTAGCAGATTTTGCAGTTTAAGTTACACTGCTCTAGAGGTGAGATGTACAAATGCTTTAAATTTTGGGTTAAGGTTAATTTTTTCATGGGAGAAGAAGGATTTTAGTATTTTACAGATTCTGTTTCTATCAAGGCATTTTAACACAAAAAAGGTGGCATCGCTGCACGCCGACTACCACCTCTCTTTATATAAGTATTTGGTTAGTTTAGTAGTTATAGCGGCAACTGCTCTGTACTGACTGCAGGTGCCGGGAGAAGTATCTTCATTTTCTGTAGAGCATTTTTTAGGTTATTATGTGCTTTAACTAAAGTTTGTTGGGCGTTTTGAAGTATCGTTCGCAGTTTAGCGAGATCAGTCTCGGAACTTGCTGAAAGTAGAAGAGTTTTAACATTCTGTAGTTCAGATCTATAAAGAGCCATATCTGACTCTATGCCACTTGTATCTTTTCCCGCGGCTTTGAGTTTATCTATGGTTGTTGTAATTTTGCTCTCTTTTGCTTCCATCCTTCTTACAGCGTTCTCTAGTCTTTCCATAAAAGTGTATTTTAAAACCGCAAGTCTTAAGTTTTTAAGTGAATTGCCAAAACGAGTTCGAAGTTCATGCACTAGAGTTCTAATTTCTTCTATACTTTTTGCTGAGTTAAGCTTGCCTTTCTGGGTGTTGTACCAAGCAATCTCTTCGCTAACTTTATTCGAGATTTGAGCTTTTTCCTCCGCGCTTAAACGGTTTCTGTTTTGAATATTCTGTTCGAACTGATTAAGGCGTTCAATTACTCTATCTATTATAAGCGAAGCCTTATCTTTAATGATTTTCAGCCTCGCTTCTGGAGTTCGCGCACTCTTTAAGTTAGTTGTAAAATTTTGTTTTTCGGTATCTGAGAGTAAAGGCAAGAGTTTTTTAGCTCTTGTCGCGGCGCTCACACTTCCTATGTTCAGTAGAGCAATTACTACAAACAGAACTAAGGTTGGTATAATTTTTCCTTTCATGATTTTTAAGTTAAAAAAATTAATTAGATACATAATGTAAAAACTAGAGCGAATTAATTTCATTAATAAGATTATCTAGGTCAGTGACATCTCCATTTATGCTTAAGTTAGTAATAAGTTCATTGTATTCTTTGGAGAGTTGGTCTATATTAGCTAGAGAGTCTTCGATATCTTGGGAGAATGAATCTATTGACGAATTGGTTAGCTCTGTTTCTTTATCGTTTACTACTACCGACTGAGTTTGAGTTGACTGCGCGGGTACACTCTTCTCTGTCCTCTCGAGTTTTATTTTTTCTTGCCTTTTAATAATGGCAAAGCTAAAAACTCCGATTGCAAGTGCAAAGAGTATGAGCAAAAAGATATTATTTTTCAGCATAAATATATCGGTTAAAAAATTAAATATATTATAAGAAGCTTCTCTATTAAATTTACGTAATTTGTTTTTATTTGTGACAGTTTGTCCGTTTTGTCCTTTAATTTCGGTAAATTTAGCAGCTTGTAGTACTTTAGTAACAAATTCCGTTAAGACAGAGTTTGCGAAATCTCGGTTAGGTTCGATTCTTTCCGTCTCGGCTATAATTCTGTCTACAAGCTTGTTCTTCATAATTATTAATCCTTCCTACTAATTAATATACGCAAAATTTTAATTCCTCGTGACAACCTTTGTCTAACATTGGCGTTTGATATATTCAGCATCGTTGCAATTTCGTTGTTACTTAGACCACTTATATATTTTAGCCTTATAACCTGACCGTACTTCGGAGCGATAGCATTAAGCTTCTCTAATAGATTACGGCTTTCATCCTCTGTTCTGCTCTGTTGGTCTCGAGCGTCGATATTATAAGAAGACGCTGCTATAATTTCCTCATTTTCGACAGAGGTAGTCCTAAACTTAGTTTCTTTGCGTTTTCTGTCGACGAGGATATGTTTTGCGATTGTAAATAGCCAGCATTTAATGTTCCCTTTTTTAAAGTCAAACAGGTCTAGTTTTTGCATAGCTTTTTTAAATGTTTCGGAGGTAATATCTTCTGCGTCTTCGTGATTTAAAACTACTGAGTATATAAAGCGATAGATGGGGGCAAAAAGTTCTCTGTAGAGTCGTTCAATTGTCTTCTTTTTATTTTTAGTTACTTTCAAATAGTCATCTATTGTGGTCTCGTTCATTACCCTAAATTATATCACCAAAAAGAGAGGTTATGTTTCTATAGACCTGATCCCATAATTCATGAGTTTCTAAATTTTTTAGCATGGCCACATACTCGGCGGTCTCGCTTATCAAACTAGGTTCCATTAAGCTACGCCCTTTGGCGCGTGATTTTATCGGCACAAGGTAAGGCGAATCTGTTTCTAATAAAATTCTATCCTGCGGAGTTGATTTTAAAATAGCTCTAACATTATTAGCCTTCTTATACGTTATAATTCCATTAAAGGAGATATAGAATCCCATCTCAAGAATTTGTGCAACGTTTGTTGCATTGCCTGTGTAGCTGTGAAACACTCCTTTTTTTGGGACGCCTACCTCTTTTAGTAGTCTTAAAGCATCTTGAGTAGCTTCGGAGCTGCATTCTTTGTCTCTGCAGTGGATTATGACTGGTAAGTTAAACTTATTAGCCAACTGTAAACTCTGTTTAAAAGCGATCCTCTGTAAGGCTTTGATCTCGTCACTGTTTGTAATATTGAGCTTGTCGAGCCAGTAGTAGTCGAACCCGCATTCTCCTATCCCGATGACATGTTTTGAAGTTGTTATAATTTTTTCATATTCAGTGAATATCGTTGCTAGATTTGATTCTGTAGCATTATCGTCGTACACTTCGGAGCCTTTAATAAAAATTTCAGGATGAATCCCCTGTGTACATTTTATGATATCAAATTTTGTTGAGTCTTCCTCAACTTTACGATTAGTTTTGTTATCTACTCCGCTATCAATAATTAGTTTGCCTCCAGAAGCACGGAATCTTTCTATTATATTCGCTTTTTCATAATCGTCCTCTATCATATGAATATGTGCGTGAGAGTCAATCATTCGGGTATTATAGCATTATGTGCTCGTATCTCTTTTTAATGTTATAATCTGTTATGTTTCGTTGTTCGAATTGCAAAACTGAGGTACCACGTTGGATGGGAAAGTGTCCAAAGTGCGGAAGCTGGAACAGTTTGGAGGAGGTAGTTGAGGATAACTCAAATAAGAATCTGTTTCTGGAGAAGAGTTCGAAAAAGAAACCACGAGAATACTCTCACTCACATAACGTAGACTTTGTGAAAGTTGAAGATGTAGAAACACTAGATATTCTCAGAGTTTCCACTGGCTATGCCGAATTAGACAGAGTTTTGGGTGGAGGTGTGCTTAAAGGTGCGGTCACTCTAGTTGGGGGGGAACCTGGAATTGGCAAATCCACGCTACTTATGGAGATACTGGGAGAACTTGCAAATAAAGGTTACAAAGTTGCTTATATTTCGGGCGAGGAATCACTTTATCAGGTAGCTGAGCGCGCTAAACGTATACTCACTAAAATTCCAGAGAATCTATACTTGGCTGCAGAGGTAGACATCGCATCAATTCTCAACTCAATTGAAGATAAAAATTTTGAATTCTTAGTTTTTGATTCTATTCAAGCGTTTATACACCCTGATATCGAAGGCGTCCCAGGTGGAGTTACTCAAACAAAAGCTATTGCTAGTATTGTTTCATCTTGGGCAAAGAAGAGTAATAAGAGTGTATTTTTAATAGGACAAGTCACAAAGAGCGGTTTAGTAGCTGGCCCCAAAAGTGTAGAACATATTGTAGATACGGTTATTTATTTAGAGTCCACAGGGATCGGCCAGACAAGAATTGTTCGCAGTGTAAAGAATCGTTTCGGAGAAGTTGGAGAAGTCGGTTTTTTGGATATGAAAGAGAATGGTTTTGTAGATAACCTAGAGGGTGAGAAACTGCTACTTAATCAGCGGGAGAACGATTTGCCGGGCTCAGCTTTTGGTGTAGTTTTGCACGGTAAGCGTCCTCTTATGGTGCAGATTCAGAGTTTAGTTTCAGATTCGCAGTTTGCTCTTCCTCGCAGGGTTGTTGAGGATTTACCTAAAAACAAGGTCGAGATTTTAGCAGCCGTAGTCAATAAGAAAGTGCCAAAAGTTTATACTGGCGAGAAGGACATTTTTATTAAAGCAATAGGCGGGGTCTTGCTTAAAGATTCGGGATTAGATCTTGCCATTGTAGCCTCCATGATCTCAGGGTGTCTAGACAAATCGTTTATAAATTCGGCGTTTATTGGCGAGGTTGGTTTACTCGGTGAGATTCAGCCCTGTTTAGCTTTAGACCTTAGGATCAAGGAAGCCAAGAAGATGGGATTTAAAAAAGTTTACTCTTACAAGAACGTTAGACATATAAGGGAAATTTTGGAACGTTAATATATTATTGTATTAAAACATTGGTAGCATTCGTGACATTGATACGAGGAAGTTGTTAGAGATAACCTTGTAGTAAAGAAAGTAATGCCAGAATTAGCGATGGTCTTTATGCTATGAATAATTTCTAACACATCTTTTAACTAGAAATGCTTCCAACGTTTTTTCCCCGTAAGCATTACTGCAATTACGGTAGTTATGGGCACGGCAGCTATAAGCGAGACACTACCGATAAGCGAGCGGATTATATCTTCGGCTAGAATCTCTGTGTTTAGGATCTCTACAATATCCGACCCCGTGGCGTACATAAGGAGCAGAAGTGGTAGACTTCCCGCCGTGTAGGTTATAAGTAGCGTATTTATCATAGATGCGATATGATCTTTCCCTAATTTCATAGCTTTTTGATAGGTCTCGTACATATTGATGTTGCTGTTTCCCTCCGTTAAAGTCTCCACAAATGCAGCCTGACTTACTGTGACATCGTCGATACTTCCGACAGTGCCGAACATAATTGTGGCGATTAAGATATGCTTTAAGTTAAGTGCAACTCTTAAATTGGGTATTAGGAATAAGAACTCTTCGGAAGTCATGCCGCTAAAGTTGAGTTTATCTATAGCTACTTTAGAAGTTATAGCGGCAAAAATAAAAGTTACTAGCGTTCCAGTGATTGCACTAATCGTTTTCTTGTTGAATCCATGCGAGATCAACATACTAATTGTAATTAGTACAGAGCTTGTTATAAAACTGATTAGAATAGGCTCTTTGCCGGCTGCAATCTGCGGGATAAAGAAAAGAGTTATGCCTAGGTAGGTGATTACAAGACCAACCAGAGCTTTAATGCCTTGCCATCCTGCAACTGCCACAGTAAGTGCTATAAAGACAAGTACCGATATTACAATCTCACTGATTCTATCTATACCAATGACTAGTTTATTATCTCCATATATTGAAACTAGAACTTTTGTACCATTCTTTATATTTAGCGATCTGATGTAAGTATCATACCCTAAGTTGTAAGGAATTATGATCTCTTCGTTGTTGCTGAGTTTTATCGTAAAGTAGGTGCAGAGAAGTTCTTTTTTTGATTCGTTTGTATCAGGGTTTACAACCTCGCTATTGGTGGAATTTTGTGAAGTAGAAGCTTCTACATTTTCAGCATTACCTTTATTGTCGGAATTATTTGAGTTTTTCTCTGTTTCGATTGTGATTTCGTGATTTAACTCCGTAAGATTATTCATATCATCAATTAGAGGCTTATCCTTCGGACATTCTCTCGTGTCAACCTTTACTACTCTTCCCTTCTGTACATTCTGATTAAGGCTAGATCTGGCGTTAACAGGTTGCAAAGCAAGTAGGGCAACTACTACGAATAAGAGAAGAAGAAGAGAACGCTTTAATGGTTTAGAGGATTTCAATGTATCAATTGACATCCTCAATTATACACCAATTATTTATGTTACAATGTAATACGGTTTCAAAATAGAAAGTTTACGCCTTTGTTGATAGTCAGGACATAAAGTTAAATTTAGACACAAAGAGCAATGTTGGACGAAAGGGAAAGCATGTATATGAAGGTTGGGAATTTGATTTTGACTGTTTAGTAGATATTTAAGCGTTCGTTCTTTATATAAGTAATATAAAGCTATGGCTTACAAATATGAGTAAATCAAATGGTTATATACATTCGATTGAAACGATGAGTACCTTAGATGGACCAGGAGTGCGCACTGTCGTTTTTTTGCAAGGATGTAATATGTTCTGCAGGTACTGTCATAATATAGATACTAACAAGAGGGGATTAGGTACAGTTTATGAGGCTAATAAACTGTGTGCAGAAATTCTAAGGAACAGAGAGTACTGGGGTAAAGAGGGTGGTGTAACTTTTACAGGTGGCGAACCTCTCTGCCAGAGTGAATTCCTTTTAGAAATTTTAAAAATACTTAAGCAGGAAAGTGTTAATATTGTTATAGATACTAACTTGAATGCAGAGTTTGAAACCGATATAGAGCCCCTTATACATTATGTAGATCTGTGGATGATCTCTTTGAAACATATTGATGCTAATGTGCATAGAGAGTTAACGGGAGTAGGTAACGAGCTGATTTTAAACAATTTTAGGTTACTTGATTCTGAATTGAATGTGCTTAATCGTAATAAGACAACTTGTAAAAAACAGTTTAGGATTAGGTACGTTGTAATCCCAAACATAACGAATACTAAGCAAGTTGTGTTAGCTACAAAAAAGTTTATAGCTGGACTAAGTAATGTAGAGTCGGTAGAGCTTCTGCCCTACTCTCGTATAGGCAGACATAAGTGGATAGAAATTTACGGGAAGTACGATTTTGAGGAGGTTAGAGAGCCAGCGAAGGAAGAGATGGATGAGATTAGGGAACTAATATATTATGATATAGATTGAATGGAACTATTTTTTCCAGAGATGAATCTATAAAAGGCAAATTTGCTAAAGTTTCGAACATTCTTGCGATACAAATTACCGATTTTTCAGAGTACAAAAATTTTCTAAGAAATGAAATAGGTATAAATGTAGAAAGCAGTATACCGAATAATGCGAAAGTTATTATAATGCACTATACTACAGAACAGGACGATTACTTAGGTCCAGCCTCTTCTAAGCAGTTGTTAGCTACCCTTTATCAACTTTTTGAACTTGAAGAATGTTTGAAGTTGGAAAAAATAAATTATATCGTAGGTGTAACTAATGAAAGCATGGCTTGATTTTTAAGAGGGCATGATTTTAGAGTGCAACAATATTTTATAAATGGGGATGATAGATACTATTTAGAGTCTGAGTATGATAGTTTTATAGAACAGTTGAATAATTTAAAGAGTAGGTTTACTAGATTTAAAAGATTGTGTATTTAAGAAAGGAGGCCGGTCGAATTTAGGTTTAGATCAAATATCCTCTGAAAACGAACATTTTATTTTATATATCATATAATAGAGTTAGTAAATTCAACTCAAAAAGAGATGGTTACTTAAATATAATACACCTACCAATCAGTCAGACTATTTCAGATTAAATCTAAAAATGCCACCAAACGACCGGAATTAAAATTACAGTTCGTTTGTAGTTCGTTATTTACTATGCACTCTGAATGTACTTAATATTCCCCTTATAAATCTTTTTTGTTAGCATGTCTATCTCGTGTCTAAGTTGGGGGAATAGCATAGTTTGCCGCATAGGTTTATCTACTAAGTACGAAAAGTAACGTTCGCTTATACCCATTCCTGTTACGGGGGGCATGCCGTACTCGAGCATTTCTACGAAGTCAATATCTAACATTTGGGCCTCTTCGTCGCCTTTTTCGCGCAATTTCTGCTGATCTATAAATCGTTCGTACTGGTCTATTGGGTCATTAAGTTCACTGTAGCCGTTGGCCATCTCTGTGCCGAAAAGTATAACATGATAACGCTCAGTAATCTCTGGTGCTTCCTCCTTACTCTTGGCAAGAGGTGACATGAATTTAGGTTCGTTTATTAGGAAGGCAGGGCCGTTAATCTCTTTTCTAATAATCTTCCAAAGTTTATCTATTATTCTGCCTTTATCATCCGCTTTCTCTACGGTTACACCGTTTTTATGGGCAATTGTTTTTATTTCGTCAAGTGTAGATTTTAGTACATCGATATTAAAGTGTTCCTTCATAACTGTTGAAAAGTCAAGTTCCTTCCACTCCTGGTCAAGCTCTATCTCTACGCCGTTATGTGTAACTTTTGTGCTACCGTTAACTTTGCGTGCAACATCAATCATTAAACGTCTTGTAAGCTCCATATTATCTCTGTAGTCAGCGTAAGCCCAGTAAAACTCCATCATATCGTAATCTTGCAGATGATCTTCATCCATACCCTCGTTTCTAAAGACGGGACCGATCTCAAACACCTTCTCAAACCCCCCACCAATAGCTTTTTTTAAAGGGAGTTCTAAAGAGATTCTGAGAAAGAACTCGTTATCTAGCGCGTTATAATGAGTTTTGAACGGTCTGGCATCTGCTCCACCTGTTGTATGCTCAAGCACTGGAGTTCTTACTTCGTAGAAGCCTTCTTTGATCATAAAGTCTCTAATCGATTTCCAAAAGATCGCCTTCTTAACAAATAATTCTACAACTTCGGGGTTCATAATCATATCCAAGTATCGTTTACGCAATCTTGTGTCTGCGTCGGTTACGCCTTTCCATTTTTCTGGGAGAGGTCTTAAAGATTTGCATATAATTCTGAGGGTTTTAGCTTCAACTGAGATTTCGCCTGTCTTGGTCTTTATTACACTGCCCGTACACTCTACAAAGTCACCAATATCAAAAAGTTTTAGATTGCAAGAAGGATTCATGCTTGTGAGCTCTTCTACTTTAATGAAAATTTGGAGTTCTCCAGAAAAATCACGGATCTTAATAAATGCCAGTTTGCCCATATCTCTTAGCGATATTATTCGCCCACATACCGAAACTTCAGAGTTTTCTAATTTTGCAAAATCACTTTTTATTGCGGCGTTTGTATGCGTCCGCTTAACTTTAGACGGGTAAGGATTTATAGAGTTTCTGCGTAAAGCATTTAACTTTGCGATTCGTTCGTTTCTAATTGTTTCTAACATACTTGGCATAGTTGTGAATGATAATATATTAACTTCTTCTATGACATGCAAATTTTGCACTAGTCATTAGAGCGTCAGATTAATTTTACAGGGTTTAAGGTAGGATTGCAAGGAGAGGGCTATCCGGTAATGTTGCCGTATATTGGGATTTTTACCTTATCATCCCCTCTATTATCTCTTTTAAAGGCTTACTGTCGATTTCGATGTCGGCAACGGAGCCGAGCTTTAGCGCTTGCGAGATGACTTCGGAGGTCTTCTCTTTGTCTACCTCGTACTCGCAAACTGAGTTTTCGGCCTTAACTACTCTCCCCTGTTCTACTCCACTCAATTTAGTAACATCTTCCGTTGTAAGTTCGTGATCAAAAATAAAGCGAATGCGCTTCTGCCTAGAGAAATTGCTCTTTAAATTCTGTAAAGTATCATCTTTTGGAATCTCGTAAATATACCGCAGAAGATTAAAACCCTGCTCGGCAGTTAAATCCCAGTTTAAGCCCGATTTGTTACTCATCACAAGACCAATACTCCTCAGAAAATTTTGATTACGCTCTTGTGGAGTGTAACCGAGCACCGAAACTTTACCCGCTGTGGGATAAATTAACCCTGTTAGAATCTTTATTGTTGTAGTCTTGCCCGAGCCGTTAGGTCCAAAGAAAGCAACAGATTCGCTAGTATTTACATTAAATGAGATATCTTTTACTGCTTCTACCTCTTTTATAAGTTGGGCATAAACAAATCTTTAAAGAAATTCGTTTTTATAATCTTCCTGTACGTTTTTTTGATTTTATCTACGTCAATAACGCTATCCATAGTTTTTTATTATCAATTTAAATTATAATTATATATTTAGCTAGAGGCTGAAACTATAGGCTTTTAGTGCTTTATTCCAAATTAAATCTGCCAGAATTAAAACTAGAATGAATTCAAAGATTGCTAAGTATAGCATCGTTAATGCATCAGATTTCCCCAGAAGTGCAGAAACAGGGATAGCCGTATGAATTAGAGAAGGTACGGGTCTAATTAAGTTAAAGTCGAATGCTCCAGAATTAACATCGTCTATAAGTTCTTCCACGCCTTGAGAGGATCTTGTGGTTTTCTCTTTAGATTCCAACTGCCTCATAATGTTTAAGAGCCTTAAGCCAAGCTCTATTGATTAAAAAAGTTATAATGAGCGTCCACAGAATGTTAGTAACTAGGTAAAAGAGTGTATGAGAATCAAAGCTTTTTAACTTTAACACGGTATTAGGCTAGTAGACAGTAGCGGGGAAGGGAGTTAAGAGCGTAATTTTCTGTATGAGTAGCGGGAACATACTTATGGGAATTAGTTTGCCAGAGAAAATTCTGAAAAGATGTGAGAAAGCGCTTTTAAAGCCACCCACTTCAGTAAAGTGGAACGATAGAATCCCCTCCATCATATTGATAGCGTGAGAGATGAAAAACCAATAATAACGTAGATTACGAAGAAAAGTACAGCAAGAATAGACTTAGGTGGAGCAATAAATAGTCCGATTATAATCTGTATAAGCCCCGTTATTATGTAAAAAATGTTCATTCCAACTGACATAGAGAGTGTGTACTTTTGGGTATCTACAGGCAGTATTATGTAGGCCGACACTGAGCCATCTCGTACTGCTTTGCGTAGAATTATACTTATTTGGTGAGGACTTTATCCAGTCAACATCGTGATATCTGAGATCCCAAAACCTATTAGAAAGTATGCCAACATCTCCGTAAAATTGACGACCCCTCTAGATCCCTCTGCAACTAATCGCCAGAAGTAAAGCACAAAAACTATGTACACTACTCTCTTCAAAAGAATAAAGAACGTTTCCAGAGGATAAGCAAGATATTTCTGAAAATAGTAGAAGATTACGGGTGAGTACATTAGGAGAATTATAGCATTGTTTTTAGAAACGACTGGGGATATTCGTGTTGTTGAGAGTATTGGAAGCAATCTCAGTTGTAGAATCTTTAGCTTATGCTATAATCTAACGTTGTTGAAAATAACGATTTAGGGCTCATAGCTCAGCTGGTTAGAGCATTCGCATGGCATGCGAACGGTCGTGGGTTCGAATCCCACTGAGTCCACAAGGAATGTATTTATTTAATTTATTCAATTATGAAAAATCAGAAAACAATTTTTATTTCTGTTCTGACGGTATTCTCGGTTGTACTACTATTATTTCTCTATAATAAATCCACTGCAAGTAGAGATTCACAGTATAGAGAGGTAAAAACTAAACTAACAGAGGAGATGATTCAAGAGATAGGTAAATCTTCGGAGAATACAGAAAAGGAGTTAACTAAAAGAGGGTTTGACACTAAAAAATTAGGAGGAGAAGGTAGAATATTAATGACCAAAGTTACAACTGCATTACTATGTAAAAGTGGTCAAGATGAATCGAGTATAAACTGTTCACTGTCTGGCTTGAAGATAGATAAAAATAAAGTTACAGCAAGTATGAAAAAGTTAAAGAGTGCGATAAAACCTCCTGTACAATTTCTGTCCCTTCGGAGCTCTTAAACCTTTTTAAAAACGTAGAAACAGCTTCTGCATCAATTTTCTCAGACGGCAAGGATATTTATGTATCTGCCCAAACTAAAAATAGCAGTTCTTACAACTATATAGTTTATGAAAACAGTAAAAAATTATTTAGCAAAGATATGAACTTTGGTGCAGATGGAACAATTGTAGAGGCAGGAGTAGTTTTAAATCAGCCATTTTTTGTGTTCAGAGAGTTTATAGAGGATGCAAGTAGTAGCACAAATAAGAATGTTAGTAACATCTGGTTTAATGGCGAAACTATGAACGAGAAGTACTCCATTGATGAGAGTTTGTATATGTTTGAATATAACGGTAAAGTTGGGTTTGTTGCAAAGAAAGAAGGTAAAAGTAGCATCTATTTTAATGGCAAAGAAATGACGAATAAATTCGACGAGATAAGAACAGAAGGTTGCTGCTCTGTTGTGCCTTACCCTATTAGAATAAGTGAAGATGGTGAACTTCTTGCACTCGCAAGGAACGGGAAAGAGTATTACTTTGTCGAGGTAGATTTAAAAAATGAATAGTAATTTAGGCATAATCTGCTTTGTTAGAACAGAAGAGAATAGAAGGAATCTTCTTTTGGTAAAGCCTATTTGCTTGGCAAAGGAGATAGAACTTAATTTAATATATAAATAATTAGATTTACACTATGCAGCTTACGGATCTTTTTTACAAAAAAATAGAAAACAAATAGAAAGTAACACACTCACTTGTCGCTGTTCACTTATACGGTATATAAAGATGGAGAGAGAAATTAGAGTAACAACTCTTAAAATAGGAGAAAGTAACTATTGACACTATCACTTTAAAATGCTATAATATGTCACTTTCTAAGATACTTTCTCCCTGGGCCTGGTAGCTTCTGGGCTCATGGAGAAGAGATCTTGAAAGCATCCCTTTGTGTTTTAGATGTAAGTGTAGTCTATCTAGCAAGTCTCTTACATTTTTGTTTCGAGTATGCAAGGAGTTCGTGGTTTATGAGGAATTTGGGGATTCCTTGCGTTTTAAATTCTGTCTCAGCTACGTCTATAAATTGGAACCAGCTATTATGGTTCTTATTTATAGGGGTTGGCTCGGGGCAGTGCCAACCCCCTTATGATTTTTGCAAAATTCATTCAACTGATGCTTAACTTAGTTCAAAATTCTGCTCTATATATCCGTATTAAAAAGATGAACCTTATTTTCAATAACCTTCTTTGCTAATATATGGATTAGTGTGGTTTGGTTATTAGACACGTATATATTTAATTTTTTACTATTAAATCAAAAAATGTTAACAGTTTCACGTTTAGAGGAAGAAACGGCAGTTCAGTTAAAGAAAATCGCCGCAAAATTGGGCATAGAATTAGATAAGAATGCAGATAAGAACGGTATAATTAAAGCTATTCTAAAGCATTCCGCCGAAAAGGAAGGTTACGAGTACGTTTCTGGTACATTAGAGGTTATGAACAACGGAATGCACGGTTTCCTAAGAGTGGATGGAGTTCTGCCTAATGAGAATGATGTGTACGTTTCTTCTTCTCAAATTCAGAAGTTTAAACTTAGAACGGGGGATTTCGTTGAGGGTGTGGCACGTAGGAAATCAGATAAAGATGGCGATAAGTATAAAAATCTATTAAAAGTAGATTTCGTTGGAGGACATCTTGCTACAGAAACTGTCAACAGAACTAACTTTTATAAGAAAACCCCGATATTTCCAAATAAGCAGATACTACTTGAGACAGAGCCAGATATACTATCAACAAGAATAATTGATCTTCTTGCTCCTATAGGATATGGTCAGCGCGGAATGATAGTGTCGCAACCTAAGTCAGGTAAAACCTGGCTACTTAAAGATATAGCACAGGGGATAACAGCTAACAACCCCGATATCTATCTGATGGTCGTACTTGTTGGCGAACGTCCAGAAGAGGTCACGGATATGAAGCGTTCTGTTAAAGGGGAAGTTTTAGCCTCTAACTTTGATGAACATCCCGAAATGAACGTAAAAGTTGCCGAGATGGCCCTTGAAAAGGCTATGCGAATGGTAGAATGGGGGGATAACGTAGTTATGCTTATGGATAGTATTACAAGACTAGCCCGTGCGTATAACCTAAGCATGCCGAGTACTGGGCGAACGCTTTCGGGAGGGTTTGATCCTGGCGCGCTTTATCCTCCTAAACGATTTTTTGGAGCCGCTCGTAACTTTGAAGAAGGCGGTAGTTTAACAATTTTAGCGACTGCACTAGTAGATACGGGTAGTAAGATGGACGATCTTATCTACGAAGAGTTTAAAGGAACGGGGAATATGGAGCTTCACTTAGACAGAAAACTTGCAGAAAGGCGTGTTTATCCTGCAATTGACGTTGTGCGTTCTGGAACAAGACGCGAAGATTTGCTTTTAAATCAGGAGACCTTGCAGTACTCATGGCTACTTCGTAAGATGATAGATATGATTAGTAACGATAATAATCGTGAGAATCCAACAGAGGTGCTTTTAAATAAATTAAAAACGACAAAGAATAATACTGAGTTTTTAAATAGTTTAAGGGATTAAAAAACAATTACATCGGTTTTTATTTATTATCATAAAAATAAGTTGGATATTTGTTCAAATATGTGTTGCATTTTAAGTAATACTTCCCTAAAATAATAGATTCTACGGTTGTATTTTGTATTTTGATTTAATTTAAGTTAATAATCAGTATCTGGTACAATTGACACCATGAACATAAAGCTTAAAAAATTAATCCAGAAATCTCGCAAAATTCTTATTACTTCGCATATTTCGCCGGATCCAGATGCCGAGTGCTCTGCTTTAGCCGTATATTACGTTTTAAAACAGTTATATCCAGAAAAACAGATACGTGTTTCACTCTATCCTCAGAAGTTACCGAATTTAGAGTTTCTTTCGGGTCATAACAAAATTGAAGAGGTCGATCTGGGGTGCATTCTACACGAATTTAATCCAGATATACTGATATTCTTAGATAATAACAATTACAGTATGTTCTCAAAAAACCCAGATTTAATCAGGGAACTTGCAGAAAAATCAAAGTTGATACTTATAGATCATCATTACAGGAACGAGGTCGATCCTCAGTTTATAAAAGCAGATTTGGAAATTAATAGTGGGAGAAGTTCCACATGTGAAGAGATCTACTTCAGCTTTGTAAAAGATGCTGAAGAGGCTAAGGTTTTAGATCAAAAATTAGCGGATATACTCCTACTGGGTATTCTTTCGGATACAGGGCGATTTTTGTACAGCAACGCTTATTTAGGAGACACATTTGCGACCACTTTAGCCCTTGTAGATTCTGGAGCTTCAATTGGTAGGTTGACAGAGAAATTATTGAGAATGTCTCCCTATGAGTTAATCATACATTCTGAGTTAAACAGGAATGTAGTTTTTAAAGATGATTTTATGTATACTTTTATTTCGGACAAATTCTACAATCTAAACATAAAAGATAAAATTGACAATGCTACTTATAAGAAAGCCTGCCACTCGTGGATATCTGTCTATTTAGGGAATGTAGGTAATGCTCTGTGGGGGTTTGTAGTAACTAAGGATGAATCTGTATACAAAAATATGTACAGTGTAAGTTTAAGAGCGGTACCTGATTACAAGGATGTGTCTAAGATAGCGTTAAAATTTGGTGGAGGGGGTCATAAGAATGCTGCGGGATTCAAAATTGAATCTAATGGTGTAGATACTGTACTCAGAAAGATCACAGACAAAATCAAAATGCTTGAGGTTTAAAGAATATGTAGAGGCCAGCTCTATTTTAATTAGAGTTTGTTTTATCGGGCACCTCCGCTAGGAGCTCTTTTATTTTAGCCACAATTTCGTTTGGGTTATGATTAGACTTTACCATATAGTAAGCCGCTCCCAGTTCAAGGGCTTTGTTTATCTGATCCTGTTGGCTAAGATTAGAAAGTACTATAATCTTTACATCCATAGATGTGTTCTTCTTTATCGCATTAAGAACTTCAAACCCGTTCATGTTGGGCATAAGGATGTCTAACAAGACAATATCTGGCTTCTCTTGAACAACCTTTAAAATGCCCTCTTCTCCATCTGTAGCGCTAAGGACTCTAAACCCCTCATTAGCGAACTTTATTTTGTAAATTTCGACTAAATCAAGGTTATCTTCGATAAGTAAGATAGTTTTCTGTCCTTGCATAATGATTTGTCTATTTATTAAAATTATTCCTACCATAATATAAAACGGACATGGGGTTTTGTCAACTGTCGTATTATTCTTGTTCTTAAGCACACCTTAAGGAGAGCTTCTATGCTATAATTGCAAGGGACCAGTACTCATACTCAATTCTCTTCGCTTAATAGTTCAGAACTTAATGTCTTTTTTAGCATATCTAATACTTTGTTCTTATAATCTGCATTCCTTAGGAAGAAGTGAATATTTGCTTTTAGAAGCAGGAGAGGGTCGCCCGTAGTCAGCCATATACCCTCTATTTTGTGTGCAAAAACAGAGTGTTCGCGTGAGAATCTTTCTATTGCATCGAATGCCCATAGCTCTCTGTCTTTGCCTAAGTCTGTAACCTTAAGATAATTGAATATTCCGTAAGGAAGTAAGTATCTGCCGAACGTTGCAAGACGCGAGGGAGCTTCTTCTACGTTGGGTTTCTCTATCGCGTAGTCGATCTCGCCATCTTCTGCATTAGGGTCTTTAAGTTTTACAATTCCGTATTTAACAACGTCTTTTAGCTCTACCTCCTGTGCAGCTATGATTGCCTCAATTTTTGGATCAGCTTCGTATCGATCAATAAGTTGCTTGCAGAGTGGAGTATCAGAGAGTACGACGTCATCTGAGTAGAAGTAGATAAATGCTTCGTCGGGATTTAAGAAAGGTTTCGCAATAAGCATAGGAGAGCCATTGCCATAGGGGTAGTTACTAGTCTGTTTTGCAAATACGATGTTTGCTTTCCCAAAAACTTCGTAAAAATCGGCAAGTCTATCCTCTTTCCCTGTGTCCTTCAAGAACTTCTCCAATGCTGGACTAAGCTCAAAGTAGCTCTCAATACTAAACTGACCTGGTCGTGTAATAATTATGATATCGGTAATTCCGCTATCTATGCACTCTTTTACAACATAGTGAATTGCAGGCACATTGACAATGGGGAGCATCTCTTTCTGAATATCTTTTGAGGCAGGGAGAAAACGAGTTCCAAGTCCAGCTGCTGCTATTACAGCTTTTGTTACTCTAGGTTTCATTGTAAAATACAATTAACAAATTAGGTAAGGTTATATTAGCACGTTAAAAAATCTTTGCAAGTGATACGCGGAAAGGACATATTCCTGTCGTTAAGCTACTTTTTTCTATATAGTTTTGTAATCTAAAGAAAAATTTGTTATCCCGATGCGAATTCCTTAATTGTCCCTGAAAACTTAGGAATTTTAGTTTTAACAATAGCATCAAGCTGATCTAAATCTGTTTCGTTCTGCAGTAATTTGAGCCTTTTCAGAAGTAAAACGCTAAAGTAGAGGTTGATAGATTTTGTGCTTAGAGCATTCTGAGGAACTTCAAAAATTTCGGCTAGTTTACCAGCTTCTGTTATACTCCTCCGCTCAAGATCGCATTCAATATTGTTCTCGCCAAACAGTTTGGGGTTGGCTTCTGCAAAAACGAGTACAGAGGCAGAACTCCCGCCGCGAATAGAGTTGTCGTATAGGTTGTACATGGCAACTTTCTGACCTTTCTCTTTAATGTACTCGGCCATAACTTCCCCCATTTTTTTTACTCCCTGTCCCCCAATACCCCTCAGTAAGATTTTCATAGAAGTTTTTTATAAATTAAATTTATTTTGAAGAGCTTTAAGAGCTTTAGAAGTAATCTTTTCTTGGCGTAAATCTCATAAAAGTTTTTCATCTCTCTTTCTCTAGCTCTCTTTTCAGCATCTCGTTCATCTCAGCCAAGTTTTTAGCTCCCTGACGTGGGCCGTACTCGGTTATGCACCAGGTGTTAATCTCTACAAACGAAAGTTTGTCGTAGTTTAGCGCATTTTTTACATCAGTTTTGAATTGCTCTAGATAGATTGTAGAACTCTTAATAAATAAACATTCTCTGTTAATCTTAGACAGAGCTTCTGAGTTCAACGGTAAAAAAGTATTCCCGTTAGGTGTAGTCTGTGTTATGCTCTCTTTGGGTGTTGTTGGAGCGAGTTGACCTCCTGTCATTGCGTAAACGCGGTTACGGTTCATAAAAATATGCAAATTGGGATTTCTGCGGATGGTATGCAACAAATGATTTCCTCCAATTCCAGATAGATCTCCGTCACCAGAGATCACAATTACATTAAGTTCGGGGCGTACTAATTTTATTGCTTCGGCAACAGGCAGAGTGCGACCGTGTGTAGTTTGCACACCTTCACAATTAAAGTACCCCGAGATCATTCCCGTGCAACCTATACCTGATACAACAACTGTGTTTTCGGCATTCCAGCCTTTTGCTTTCATCTCATTTGCAATTACCGAATATATGCTGTAAATTGGACAACCAGGGCACCAGATCGGTTTTATCTCTGTGCGTGTAAATGTGTGGGGCTCTACAATGTTACCCTGTTTTTTATTTATGTTCAATGCAACACTCTTTGTTTTTTTGGATTTAGTATTCCGAGTTTTATTTGCAAACTCTTTATTATTCAAATTATATGTGGAATCAATATCTGCCATGGGATTTTTGAATTTTGTACCTTGGTTTCTGTTATTCATACTTCTTGAGTTCCTCCTGTATAGCTTTAATATTAAAATCTTGAGAGTATACCCTTATGCTCTCAACTTTACGTAACAATCTAGATTGTAAGAAGTCTGCATACTGACGATTATTCATCTCCAATACTACTAGATTTTTGTACTTCTTACTAATCTGCTCTAATCCTTTTAATATTGGGAATAATCTATTTAGGTTAATTATATCGAACTTATCATTAAAATGCTCGGCTACTCTGTAGGTTGTCCCGAATGTAATAAGTAAAGACTTTGTTTCTTTGTATTTTCGGTTTTTACTTTTCTTGTGCAATGCAGTTGTCCTGGCTTCGGTTAATGTGTACATATCTTCATAATCTTCTAATGCTTCTGCTATCCCGCTTGCCATATGTTTACTCCAACTCTTTATTGCGCCTAAACTCTGAGTGTCCACTTCGCCGTCTATGTTAGCAAAGCCCGTAAAGTGACGATACTTACCTCCGTTTTTGGCGAGAGGTTTAAAATTGTTTGGTCTGATGTTATCTTTATTCTTATCGTAAAGTTCATCGATATCGACCGATTCTGTTAAGTTCGCAATAAAGCCGTCTGTTAGAATAGTTACGGTGCAAGGAACAGTTTTAGCGAGATTAAATGCCTTAATTGTGATTTCATAGCACTCTTCTACAGAGGAAGGTGTAAATACAGGCATAATAATATCGGAGTGCGAGCCGAATTGAGATTGCATTAAATCACCTTGTGCCGCAAGTGTGGGCATTCCTGTAGATGGTCCCTGTCTTTGAACGTCTATTAAGACCAGTGGAATTTTATAAGTGTAGGCTAAGTTGATACCTTCTTGCATCAGTGAGTAACCTGGCCCGGACGTTGCGGTAAAACTTAAAGCTCCAGCTAAACTTGCCCCAATAACACTATGAATTGCAGCGATCTCGTCTTCGGATTGCAAAAAAGTTAGTTTAGTTTGTTGCCCTTTTGCATCAATGTCTAATGGTTTAATTCTTTTTAATGGTTTTAATTTTTCAGTGTTTTCCATAGCCCTTACCCACTCAAGCATAATTTGCGATGCAGGAGTTATTGGGTAACCAGCGTAATAAGTAGCTCCGCTGTGCAATGCTCCTAAGATGAATGCTCTGCTACCGGAGATTAAATTGTTCATGAGCTATTATAGCAGATAATTATGAAAGTGATATAAAACGCTTTACTTTAGTTATGTATGCTAGCTTATGCAAATTTTGTCAACTCGATAACTCTCTTCTCTTTATTCTCTTTCATGTAAATCTGCTCTGCGCTTTTTACTTTAGACATATGATCAATTATAAAGGTAATAATTCCGTATTTTTTGGTATATTCCTCTATCAAATTTACAAATTCACTTCTTAGTTTGAACTCCTCTTCATTATAGATTCTCGAGATTATCTCGTCTAAAACTAATATTTCTGGCTTATTTTTTGCTTTTATAATGTTAGTTAATGTCACTGCAACTTTAACAATCGCACGTTCACCCTCGGAAAGCTTCTCTTTATCATTATCTTCTATACTTTTTATAATTTTGCTAATCAATTTACTATTTTTAAATAATGTCTTGTCAATCAATTTATAATCATCTTGTAAGGATTCTGCACCAACATAAACAAATCTGCTCCGATGCATTATTAGAGAGGAATCCAAGTTAAAGAAGGGCTTACCTTTAAACGCGACTTCACCCTTAGAGTACTCAACTTTTATCCCTTTTGGCAAACAGAGAGACTGCACTAGCGTAGTTTTACCTATTCCGTTAATACCGTTTATTTGATACATCTTGCCACATAAGAATTCGTATGTAAAAGAGTGATTAATTCTGTCAGAATTAGTTATAATCATAGGTTCGAAGCTTTGTAATATAAGCGATCTATTCTTAGAGGATCTATTTATCAGTGTCGAAGTTGGAATACATTTTTTGCATAATTTGCTATAGCAACTGCTGTTAATTATATATTTTTTAGAAGCTTCTTCTAGAGCTTGGATCACATCATTCATATAAGTTTTACCTAGTTTTATTCTTTGAATATCTTCTGTAATACTCCACATATCTAAGGCTATTGATAAAGTTGAGGTTAATACATTAAAGACATAGTAATCAAGTTCCATTTTTAAAGAGAGGACAACTATAGGTAAAGCTAACTGAAATAAAAGTCCAGAATTACTTACGGAAGGTAGAGATAATCTCAAAAAAAGTGTCCATTTATTTACTGGTTCGTTTTTAAGTATACTGTCGGAGATTCTCTTGTAAGATTTAAAGAATGTCCTGCCACTAACAAGGAATATAGAAAATAAAAAAATTATAAAGAGTATATAAAAAATTGGATTTGGTAATTCTCTGGATATAACTATTAAAAAAATGAGATTTGTTGATAGTTTGCTTAAAACTTTGGTAACAATTCCAGCGTAGCCACTTAAAAGACTACTTATGTTCTGTAATTTATAACTATTCTCCTTTGTTAAGTAATTTATAAGATTATTACTAAATTCAGGGAATAACTTTATATACAGAGACGCAGTTGGATAATAAGAATAAAAGTTGAGGATATATGAAGTCAGGATAAAAATAAAGAAAAGAATTATAAGTACGATTAAATACCTATTATCGTAGTATGCGAAGTACGATGATATAAGAAATAAAAAATATACAAGTTGATGTGAAACCAACGCGTGTGAACCTTTTTTTAAGAATAAGCTTTCAAATTCATTCTCTTTATTATATTCATCGTCAAAAGAGAACAACCTATTGTACTCTGACTTTACCGGCCAGAAAATAAGCTTGTTAACAATATTTTTCATATCTGTGTGCAAAGAAACTGTCTTATATTATAGCACGACTAAGATATTAAAAATTTATATCGTATGAAATCCCAACTTCTTTCTGCTATTCCATAATCATACTCTTTGATTGCGTTCTTGTAGGCTTTAGATATAGAGCCATCTAATGTAACTTTTCTGGTTTCCCAATCTATGTTTGTTACAAAGCGAGAGATGGGATCGAATGGACTAGGCCAGATCTCGCAGGCCTTAATCTTGGCTATGGTAGAGAAATCTCCAGCTATAGAGTAGAAAAAAGAGCCTAGAAGGAGAGTAAAGATTATTAAAATTAGAAATTTAAGGTTGAATGGTTTGTTCACGAAGGTATTATAACATACTGTTGTAACGTACTTTGGGGAATTTCACTAGCTGCTCTAATCGTAGCTTCAAAAAATTTCTATTAGAAATATGAGTTTTTAGTCTTATCTATCGGGTTTCGAATTTCCAGCTTTTAAGTCCAGCGTTTTCTAGCTCCTTGCAAAGATCGTACTTCCCTTCGACTATATTACCAATCTGTTCGTAGGCTAAATACTTTTTATTCTCCAGAGGTAAATAGCAATGAGTTATTGAAGAGTTTGTACTGACTTTAGTATTTTTGTTGGTGATAACTGTGTTGCAAGTTTGGGCTTTGAAAGTGGTTTCTCCGCTGGTTTCTTTGCCTTGGCTGTTTCTGTGAACTGTAAGTTCCAAAATTTTGCAAGTGGTGGAGCCTCTGCTAAAATCGGTAATTTTATCTGTGATGTAAATTCTTCTGTAAAAACCTGGGAAGAGTTGGTAGTAAATGTCTTTATCGCCTCCAATATATCCGAACCAGGCTGTGTTTTCTCTTAGCCTGTTGACCAGTTCATCCTCAGAAAGCTCGTTCTGAATGGCGTCTATCCTTTCAATTTTCTGTTCGGAGAGTCCTGCAAATAAATCTGCGATCACATCATTCCTGTCCTCAATATATTCAAAGAATACTGTACCCTTCTCAAAGTTAAGTGATTTAATGCCTTTGGAGGTTGGCTCTGAGCTAGGCAAGTTACTGTCTATCTTTGCAAATTTAATTGTTAATCCTTTACCCTGCAGTATAAATTCGCTCTTATCTTCGTTGATAATGTACTGTGTTGGTTGATTAAATACGTTCAAAAATTTGGTTTCCAACTCTCCTAATTCACCTTCGCACGCCATTAAGGCAGAGGATGCATCTTTATGGAAGTAGATTCTTTCTTGGTCAATTTTTATTTTACCGTAGGAAATATGATTACAGATTGTAAAGCCCACTTCTCCGTACTCATTGATAAAAAGGAGTTTTTTGTCAAACTTTTTGCCATTTATTTCGGTAGCTTTCCAGTTTGTGTTTAAAAACACTTCGTTTCGAGAAACGGGGATAAGGTGATTATATAAATAGAAAAGAGCCGCACCTAAAATTAGTACCACTCCCAAAATAATAAAAGGGGGATATTTTTTCATACTCACATTTTATGTTGAAATTAAATATATTATAATTATAACAGTTTGTGAAGGGGTACGGTTTACGTTTATCTTGAGGGGAAAGGTGCTTTTTATGTTATAATCTTCATTATGATCAAAGTGCAAAATCTCACTAAAACTTACCGTCTTAAAGATAAGAGTATTATTGCTGTGGATAATATCTCGTTTGCTGTTAATAAGGGTGAAACCGTCGCCTTTATTGGTCCTAACGGTGCTGGTAAATCTACAACTATAAAGATGCTCTGCGGTATTCTTTGGCCAACTGTTGGAGAGATTTCTGTATGCGGATTTAATCCTCAGAAGGAGCATAGTAAGTTAGTTTACAAAATTGGGGCAGTTTTTGGTCAACGCTCTGCACTACTCTACAACTTGCCTGTAGAGGATTCGTTCGAGCTTTTCGGTGCAATGTATAGAATCCCAGAGGACGAAGTTGCTACACGTGCCTCTGAACTTACAGAACTTTTAGAGTTATAAGCGATTTCTACACTCAACCGATTAGAACGCTCTCGCTTGGCCAAAGAATGCGGGCAGAAATCGCTGTTGCACTTCTCCATAAACCCGAACTTATCTTCTTGGACGAGCCTACAATCGGCCTTGATGCTTCTGCCAAGTATAAGCTTAGAAGAGTCTTAAAGCAGTATAATAAAGACACTAATACAACTATATTCTTGACTTCTCACGACAGTAGCGACATCGAGGATATCTGCGAACGTTCAATAATCATTAATAAGGGTAAGATCATAATAGATACAGATACAAAAAAGCTAGGTACTGAATATTTAAAGCTAAAATATGTACATTTAAAGAGTAAGGAACCAATCGAAGATCTCCTTGCCAATTGTCTAGATGTTACTTATATCCGGCCCAACGAAGTAAAATTTAGTGTAGATACTTCTAAAACAGAGATAGGTTCAATTGTAAAGGAGCTGAGTTCAAAGTATCAGATTGTAGACTTAGATATTGAAGAGCCAACTTTAGATGAGAGTATAAGGTATATTTATAGTGAGAATGAGAGATAAGCTTGAACCTAGTAGACTACTTCGTATTTGGAAAGTCTATCTTAAGAATGCGACAGCGTACAGGAGTAAGATTTGGATGAGTCTTCTTACCGGAGCTGTTCGTGTTTTCCTTTCAATTCTAGTTTATAGAGCAGTTTTTGCCACAAAAGATACTTTAGTGTTAAGTTATAGTGAGGCTATATTTAGCATTACTGGATGTCAATTGGTCTACTCTTTAGGGTTGAGGCAGATTGGTAATAGTATTTCAAAAGATATCAAATCAGGGCAGTTCGAACAGTTTGTGATCGAACCACTACATTACCTACCGCATAAGTTAGTAGAGGTTATAGCTGGTAACTTCTCGCTTTTTCTCTTTTCGACCTTAACATTCTACTTACTTGCCTACCTATTGACAGGCATTCCCAATTCAGAACTCTTACTTGCTAGAGTGCTACTTACTCTACCGCTCTTTCTTCTTCAGGTTAGCTTAATGTTCTTTATATACGCTACAATTGGTGTACTAGCCTTCTGGTTGCAGGATGTTGAGCCAGTCTACTGGATTGTAGATAAATTCTCCATGATTCTAGGCGGGATCTACCTACCCGTAGCTTTCTTCCCTACAATTCTGAGAGTATTTGCAGAGTTTTCGCCGTTCGGTGCTATGTACTTTACAACGCATATTTTTAACAACGACTTCCTAACTAGAGTGCCACTTCTTATTACCGTGCAACTTTTCTACGTTACGCTATTCTACTTCCTACTAAAATCTCTTTACAGTAAAGCGCTAATAAAATTATCTATAAACGGAGGTTAAAAATGTTGCACATAATTAAAGGTAACTTAAAGAATCAGATGGCTTTAAAAGAAGCTTTTCTGCTACAAGTGGTCGGGATGGTTATTAACGACGCTGCTTTTGTTTTTATATGGTTACTCTTCTTTGATATATTTGGCACAATCAACGGTTGGGGGAAGAATGAAACACTGCTTTTGCAAGGTATCCTAAGTTTAGTTTACGGCTTTGTATTTACATTTTTTGCGGGAGTGTTCAATTTAGCGGACAAGATTAATAACGGAGCGTTAGATTCTATTCTACTTACTCCCGGCAACAGATTTATAAAAACGTTAATAAGCGATATCCGTACATCCGCTATAGGCGATGTTTTTTACGGTATTGCACTTATAATAATCTATTTTATCATTAATGGAGTAAGCTTTAGTACTCTCCTACTTCTTACACTTTCTATTATTTGTGGGGTGGTTGTTTTCTTCTCTTTCGGTTTAATCTCGTCTTTGATGGCATTTCTAATTCCAGACTCTTCGGACATTGCTCAGCAGTTTTATAACATATTTATGGCTCCGACTATGTATCCGGGTGGATTATTTAGTAAGTTTTGGAAGATTGTTCTAACGGTTTTAGTACCTTCTTTCCTGGTTTCTTCTGTTCCAGTAGAGATTGTACGTGATTTAGACTTAGTAAAACTTGTATGGGCAGGGTTGATCTCGTTAGTGTGGCTAGATTTAGCATATGTACTTTTTAATGTCTTTATCAAACGGTACAGTAGCTCGAATTTGGTGGGGTATAAATAGAATACGAAAATTAAAAGGTTCAAGAATCAGTATATCTAGAATTGAGATAAAATAAAAAAATACGAAATTCTCCTCATAGAAGCGGCATTGTCCATGTCACTGAATGTGGTAGACTCTGGCGGAGGAGTTCATATTTAAAGCAGGTTATGAGGAGTTAGCAGAATGTATTGGCGAATTAAAAGAGTTTTTAGTAAGTTTAATTTCCTAATCTTAAGATAATTATTCTTATGATTATCATTAACCGCATAATATTCTATTTTCCTCATTTTCCTTTGAGTAAAATTGTTAAAATTGTTGACATCTTCCTCTACTTTATCTATAATGGACTATGGCTGTTCGTTATTTAAACCTGACCCCAGACGATGTGAAGAAGGAGTTTAAGCCCAAAGTGTATAGGAAGGCGAATAGTCCAAAACAGAGCAAGGTTTTGAAATCTTCGGTTCCTGCGGTAAAAGAGGAGAAAGTATCACAGGTAGTTAGGGAGAGCGTTAGTTCGTACTTTAGTTTTATTATCAAGAGTTTGCTCTTAGTTTTTACGGTTTCGCTAATAATTTTTCTGCTTAACTACTTTAATCTTTTCGATAGTATACTTTCACCTATAAAGAGTATAACCGAGATCAAGTCGAGATTGGTCATAAATTCAGAATTTGGTAAAAGTGTGGTTTATATGGACGATAAAGAGATAGGCGAAACACCAATAGACATTAAAGGTATTGCTCCAGGCAAAAAGATACTTAGAATAAAAGCGAAGGAGAATCCAAATAATTTTTATATTGAGCAGAGTATCCCAATTGAACTGACCCCGGGTCAAACTACACTTGTAAACTCGCAAATTGGACCAAGCGAGCGTACAAGTAGTTTCTTTATTGTTTTTGCGCAACAGAACAACTCAGAGTATAATTTTTATGTAGACGTAGACTCAATAATTGCAGATGTTAGCATTAACGGAATAAAAAGAGGTACCACCCCTTTTAAAATCAAACTTGATGCCGGAGAGTACGATGTGATTATTCATAAGGATGGCTATAGAGAAATAAGAACTACCGTTAAGATTAATCCCAAGTACGAAACACATGTCTACGGAAAGTTGTACAAATTTATCCTTAAAATTGATGAGCTGAAAGACAATGAAGATAAGTAATTTTACAAAATCTAATAGCCCCATCTCTTTGATTATTAACGTTTCTAACCCTGTTGCATTAGAGTTGGCCGAAGCTTTATTAGAGCAAGGTAGTAAAGTTCTAATCTCAGATCTAATTACGCCACATAATAAGGAAGCTATTAAGCAGTTGCTTTCTAACGAGAACGCACTCTTTGTAGATATAGATTCAATAGGTAGACATACTGAAGATATTGTACGTCTAGATTACACATACTATTTCTTAAACTCTAAGATCACTGGAAGTTCGTATCCCAACATTAGACATAAATCATTAAAGGTTATTGAACTTTCACACCAGGATTTTCAGAAAGAGACTAATCGATTAGACTCTTATCTTAAGCTCTCTATTCAATTTGCTTCTAAATTCTCACTTATTACTTCCGGTTACCTCTCACAATTCTACGAACTCTTGCCCGAAACTAACTTGCAACTACAACGCTACTCCGAGAGTCTCTGCTTAGACTATAGCAAGAGGACTGGGGCATCTGTGCGTGTTATTCGACTGGGCGAAGTCTTTGGCAAAAAGGTTGATCTTGCTATACCAACGCATTTTACAAATTTAATTAGAGGGATGTTTTACGGGAGGAGCATCTCGATAATTGGAGAGGGACTTCAGAACAATTATCTAATCGATGTGCAGGATGCTGTTTTTGGAATTTTAAAGTTAACCTTTTCAGAACGAACAAAAGGGAAAATTTACTTGCTTAGTAACCCAAGCCCTATAAGTTCACTGAATTTGGCATATTCATTGCTAGAGCTTACAGATGAAGATAAAGATGTAGAATTTTTAGAAGAATCAGATACTTTAGAGAAGATAGCCGATCTCAAGGAGATGTGCTTTGCGCGTAGTACCTCCGAAATAGGCTGGGAGCCTAAGGTCGAGGTTCAGGATGCACTAAAAAAATCACTAGATTTTGCAAGTAGTTCATTTGGTAAGAAATGGCGAGAAGCAAAAGTTGAATCTATAGTAACTACCGTTAAAAAACAACTTTCGTCATCTGTTGTAGCTCCTAAGGTTGGTGAGAAACTCAACGAATCCAAGGACAGAGTCGAAATTGTAAAGTGGAAGCTAATCTACTTCCTCTACTCTTTCTTTATTAAACGTCTTTACGATATTATTTACAAGCTTCCTTTAAAGCTGCATGACTTACTTTCACTAAAATTTGCAAAACGGCTGCTTTCATTTTTATTCATAATTTTATGTTTATCTTTTCTTTTGTTTCCGTACATAACAATAGCTTCTGGATTGGTAAAAATTATGGTATTTAGTAGCAATAGGGCTGAGCTATGGAGAAGAAGAACCGAGGTTTTTACCGAAGTTAGGAGAATAAATAGGAGTATAGACAGACTACTATACTTAGACTACTTCATACCCAAAGAATATAGGGCTATTAAGGAGTTAGCAAATAACTCGGTTAAAATTGCCGATAGTGTAGACAGCTTTGACAGTGCTACAGAGCCTTTACGTTTATATTTAGAGCGTTTTAAGATGGTAGATATAAATAATCCTTCTGGCCAAGGCGCAGACGATTACTATAGCGAATTGCAAAAGTTGTCTGGTAGCTCGTACTATATTAAGAAGGCCTACAACGATATTGAACCGATATGCGAGAGTAACGGTTTAAATATTACGAATATGCCCCCATTTTTGCAATCACAGTTAGTTAAGGCTAACGAGTACATTAAGTTTTACTGCGATGCCATAGTTAAATTGAAAGAGATCTATCCCTATTTGCAGTTTATTCTAGGTTATAAGAATCGGACCAACTATGTAATTCTTGTACAGAATCAGGATGAGCTTCGCGCAACCGGTGGCTGGCCAACCAACTTTGCTTTTGTGGGTATAGAGAATGGTAGAATTCGTGATTTTACAATAGAAGACGTGTACACAGTAGATGGTCAAGTTGATGGACAGATCGCAGATACCGAGATGATTAGCGTACTGGGAGTTCAGAACTATAAACTTTCGCTTAGCAATTGGAATCCCGAACTAGATAAGAGTTACGCTTCTGTAACAAAAATTCTGAGCACGGAGTATAATAGGTCGCCTAATATTGACTTTTTAATCACAGTGAATCTTTCGCTTATAGAGGATCTCCTGGAACTTACTGGAGGTATTACGACAGAATCTTATGGTACTGTGACAAAAGAGAATTTATTCAATAAAGTCGTAGAGATTCATAGCAACTTTACACCCGGTTCTACAGCTAAAACTACTGTATCTAAAGAGGTTCTCCCTAAACTTATTCAGAGAGTAAAGGAGCAGGCTTACGCTAATCCTAACAAAGTGTTAAGCATTTTTTCGAAAAATATGAGAACTAAAGCCATTCAGGTATATTCGCCTAAAATTAAAGATTTTTTAGAGAATCGCAATAGTTATAACAGTTTCTATAAGTACAGGACCAATTTCTTTTCGGTTGTAGATTGGAATTGGTCGGGCAATAAGGCCAACAGGTATATTAGTAGGGCTACAAAACTTAGTTATAACGAAACAATAAAGGAGTTAAAATTAGAGGTTACGTATAAGAATAGTAGTACTAAAAATTTCTACCCTGAAGGAATTTACAAGAACTACTTACGTATTTACAGTAGCAAAAATTTCACCCTCCGAGATTTTAACGGACTTTATAAAGGGTACCTGCCTCCGCACTCTTTTACCAGCGGAGTGAATTTTTATAACAAGGATTACTACGATACGGTAGGTGGCTGGAGCATTGCTCCCCTTCAGAGTGAGACGGTTGTAAGGGCTTCATTCTATGGTGAAGTTAGTCCCGATTTTACTTATGTGAAACAACCAGGAGTTGACAACGAATTTTTAACTTTCTCACTTCTACTTGCGGATCAGAACTCAAAGTTTAGCGAGAACAATTTACTTCAACAGGGCTTTACTCGTAACGGCAAAGCATGGGAGAGAACAGTTAAAGTAAGCGAGGATGTAAAGATAATTAAGAATTGAGAGTGGATAGTTTAAAATGGAGAATGTCGAACACTTAAAATGATAATGATAGGGTGAAGTCTCCCGCTGAAGATTTCGAACACATAGCTAACTACCGAACAACTCGCAAGGATTAATTTTAAACTGTAACATTTGGGCGGTTCTTTTGCCGTTCCATGTAATTTTGTCCGCACGTTCGAGAGCTATTGCCCATTCATTTTTCTCGTCTAGAATGACTCCACAAACTCTTTCAAATTTCTAATTAGTTAACTAATGTTTTAATTCTCTGTTGTGATATCGGTTTAAATGTTCATAATGTCTTAAATACTCTTCTATCATCTTAATATGTAACTTATCTTTTTTCCATCGCAGAACATCTTCTATATTTGCAAAGGTATAGTTACCTATTTTAAAAGAGTTTTTGTGTAAATTCTCAAACGTATAAATATGAGGGTTCGGTTGCCAATTTGCAAATACTTCAATTAAACCATCTTCAAAGCGTATTACAGGGTCACCAAATGCTGATTTTTTAAGTTCTCCTCTACTCTTTAGTTTCTCAAACACTTCACTTTTTACAAGTATATCTAAATCGTCGAGATCGTCCAATGGTCTAATTTCTAAAGCGAACATTGTTCCGCTACCAAAGATAACGTAGTCTGTGGAATCTAAACCTAATGTACCTAGTTTCTGAAACGCTAGATAATTTTTAAGTTCTTTCTCCGTTAACATAAAGTATAAATATTAAGAGTCAAACTGATTTTCTCCAAAAAACCCCACTGTGTAATTATATTGTATAATAGACAAATGTACAAGTTTTTAAAAATTCTTCTCACCTTAATATTCATTCTGCTTTCAATCTGTGGTATATTTTTGCTTAAACCTTTACTAGACGAAACTACTACGCCTGTTGTACCGTATAAAACTCCAGTAACTTACTACAAAGACGAGAGGAATGGTATTTACTTAGCTCTATTTGCAGGGCGAGAGCTTGAGTTTAACTACTTCCCCAAGAATCCTAAAGATATAAGAGCGGTAGCAGATACAAATAAGTACGAGGTTGCCATAAACGGGATGTTCTTCTCGGGTAGATTCGATAATGCCAATCCTGTAGGGTTACTCCAAATCAACGGCTCTGTGCTGACAGATCACGAGTGGGTGACGCAACTATCACATATTATTGTCTATAATAACAAGAGTAGAACCATTGAGTTTTTAACTTATGATAAGGTTAAAAATGGTAATTACAAGGGAACTGAGTACACCCTAGTCCAAACTGGACCACTAATTTTAAATAAGAATCAGACGGCTACTAAGTTTATTAATGCTGCCAAGAACGGTAACGGTTTGCATTTTAGAACCGTACTTGGGAAAACTGATAAGAACGAGATTTTTTTCTTAGTTACAACTAAAGAGTACAGTTTAAATGAATTAGCTGTTCAGATTAAACTAATTGAACCTCTGCAGAATCGAGTAGTTTCGGCAATAAACCTAGATGGCGGTAGCTCAACTTCAATATACACTAAAGAATGTAAAGAGTTCTGTTTTAGAGAGGGCTTTAAAAGGGCGTTTGTAGTAGGGGTAAAATGAGAATTAATAATTTGCCATTAATACGATACTTTTGCGGGGGTATAGAATCGCCTATTATAAAAATACTTTGATTAGCTTATATAGAATATGTTGTTATGATTAAGTTTTACTCAAGTTACTCCTCAGCTTTGTATGGTACTTTTTTGCAAATCTGTGTGCTTCGTCGCGTAGTTCACGTAAATGCTGGTAACCCAAACAGTCTTTGGGTGTTATAACTCGCCATCGTTTAGTAGTTTCGTTTCTGTATACGAGTCTATCGTTCGGTTTGAAGATCCCTACTACAAAAGTTTTTTGAAAATCATCTTTGCGTGGAATTTTCGCCAGCGCTATAAGTACTGTAGATACTTGTCCTCTCCCTCCATCAATCAAAAGAATATCCGGAACTGGCCAACTGTGTTTAACTCGTCTTACTATGATCTCATACATCATACCTAAATCGGTTATACCTTGTGTGTACTTGATTTTGAATCGTTTATACTCGTTCGGTTGGAGTTTGCCGTTTTCAGAAACTACCATTGATCCAACTGCCCACTGCCCCATTATATTGGAGATGTCGTAACACTCGATTCGTTCAGGCGTCTTCTCTAATCCCAAAATATCTTTAATCTGCTCGCTTCGTTTTTTGTAGATTTCATTTATTAAGTTCGGATTATTTTCATACTGATCTGGCAGTATATGTGCAGTTTTAAGCATTTTTATTCGTTCTAAGAAATCTCTAAGTTTAATTGCTTTTTCAAACTGTTCCTGCGCAACATATTTTTTCAGCTTGGTTTCTACTAACGAAGTGTAACTACTCTGCCCTCTGATTAAAAATTTCTTAATTTCTGCTATGTTTCTATTGTTTGTAATCCGAGATTTATCATTAATACACGCTTTAGGGCATAGGTTAATTGAACCGTAAATGCAGGGTCTGCAAAGTCGTTTCTGTGATGAAAACTTAGCTTTTGTGCAGCTAGCGTATGGGAATACTCGTCTTAAAGCTTTTAGTACGGAGTTTACAACGGTTCCGTCTGTGTAAGGTCCAAAATATTCAGCATTTTTTAAGTACTTCTTATGCACAGAGAGTAATCGTTTAACTTTATTTTTTCCATTATCTGTAAAAGTTTCGATTGCTATATGTTTATAGTTTTTGTCGTCTTTTAGAGCGAAGTTGTACTTAGGCTTATATCTCTTTATTAGCTCTGCCTCTAACAAGAAAGCCTCTACTTCGGATTGTGTTACAATGTAATCAAAATCTACAATATTCTGAACCAAATGTTTGGTTTTAGGGTCAAGTTTTAAGTCTCGGTTAAAATAGCTGGAGACACGACTTCTTAGATTTTTCGATTTACCAACGTAGATGATCTTCCCCCCCTTATCCTTATAAATGTATACCCCCGTAAGATGTGGGAGAGATCTTATTTTATCCTGTAGATTGGACATCACATAATTTTAGCATACTGCCTTAGTACCGACTAATTTTGGACGAGTCGGCATAAATCGTAGGCAGAAAAAATTACTTTGTAATACTTCGCAAGAATCCCTCGACTGCGCCAAGGACTCCGTTCACAAAGCTAGTAGCAGGGTTGCTATTTTTGATTACATTAGATTCGGTAGTCTCCTTCCGTTCCCCCAAGTAGATTGTGACTTTCTCCCCGAATAGTGGTTTAAATGTACCTCCAGACCCAACTAACTCTACATTCTGGGGATCTGCGAGCTCCAATGTAACCTCCTTGTTTGTATACTCGTTAGCAATAACTTTAAAGTACAGCACTGCAAAACAAGACGAAGGATTAGGTAACGAGCTCGACCTAGCAATTGAAATTCTAGAAACGTTAAGGAATGAAAACTCTTTGGCGGATTCATCTTTGTAATTTTTCAATTTAAGGAGTTTTTCATAAGTACCCATATTTTTACAAGTAGTTTCTGCTACTCTACTTGTCTGTTTCTCGTTATGAATGGGGAGTAGATGCCCTTCTTTATACTTAAGGTTTATATTTGCACCTGAAATTTTGGCCAGTGGATTAGTTCCTTTTACTGTGAAATAGACTGGAATGACAACAATATCTCCAGTTTTTACGTAATAAGCGGGCTTGGCAAAGAATATAAAGACTTCGTTCTCTGCAGCGCGGGAGCGATTTCTAAATCTGTAGTACATTATTCCCACTGACCCGACCAGGAGGATTAGTACTATTACTAAACCCAGCAGAAATTTTAGTTTTGATCGATTTCGCATGATACAGTTTTACTTACAATATTTAGAGTTTTGAATATCGCAGAATTGATGCCTTATCACTTCGAAATCTTTTAATGAGATTTTTGAATCGAAGTTAACATCGGCTTCTTTCGAATTTTTGAACTTTAGGTACTCTTCGTTCCATAGTAAAATGTCTTGGGAACTTATAAAGCCATCGCAGTTAACGTCCCCTTTACCCTTTAGAGGACAATTGGCATCCTGTGCGGAAACTGGAAATTTGAATGTACTATTAAATATTCTGTAGAGTTTTGGTACTACAAGTAACCCAATAGAAACAAATAGTATAGAAGCGATTATAGCAATAGTTATTCTCATCATACGTATATTAAAACAGATTGAGCTTATAAAGTCAATTATGATATAATTGCTTATCATGACAAGATTCTCTGAAGCCTATGTAGATTCGTTGGTTTTGGCTGGAAAGATCGCTAAATTAGATGCTAAAAAAACAGTTTTAACAAGGCACCTATTTGCTGCTTTCCTACTAAAGGAAGAGTATCTGGCAAACAAGATAATAGTTAGGCTGGGTATTCTAACAGATAAAACTTTTAGAGCATTAATAGGTAGAAATGCAGCTGCCATAGAGAGAGCAATTAAAACAACAGTTAAAATAGACGATTTGCGCATTAAGCCGATATTAAAGGAGATTGTTATAGAAAGTCTTGTACTTGCTCGCAAGTATAATAGTTATTACATAGGCACAGAGCACCTTCTTGTCGCTCTATTTGTTAAAGGGAAAGAGATCGATTTTGTAAGAGATATCCGTAAAAATCTGAAGCTCGACCTAGAACAGTTTGAAAGAGAAGTACTTACTGCCTCTTCTGTCCCTTTCGGGATTATAAAGCAGAACAAACAAGTATTTTTTGACTCTAAAGATAAGCCATTACCGGAGAATGTCTTCGAATATGGGGGAGAATCGTTGCTTAGTAAGTTTACTCAGGACACAATTAGGTTTTTTGCTGGGAGCGTTTCACACCCTATTAAAGAACGGCCTAGGTATACTCGAAAAGTTCTAGAGAACCTACTTAGAGAGAAGAATAAGAGCGTTCTTATAGTTGGGGAGGAGGGCGTTGGGAAAAGCACCCTGGTTTACGATGTTGCCAAGAGATTAGAACGTAAAGATGTGCCGCTATTTCTCCAGAACAAGAGCATTCTAAGAGTCAATATTCCTAGCATGGTGGCGTCGAGTAAACTACCTGGCGAAACCGAGAAAAATCTTATGTACGTACTTAACGAAGCCTATAAGAACAACGATGTTATCCTTTATTTTGATGATTTCTACTCTGTGGTTGCCCCTGTTACTAAAGGTGGAATGCATATGAGTTCGATTATAAAATCGTTTTTAGAAACTAACGGCGTTAGTATAGTCGCAACTATGAATTATACAGAATTAGAGAGCATCTCCGACTACGACCCCCAAATTACAAGACTTTTTAACGTTCTAGAGATTAGTGAACCTAACAAACGTGAATTAAAGAGTATAATAAGGACGTATACAGACAGTCTTAAGGAGAGGTATACGTTAGCAGTAACTGATGAGACAATTAGCAGTCTTATTTCGATGTGCGAAGAGCATCTCCCCAACCTCTGCTTTCCTCAGAAGGCAATTGAGATTATAGACGCTATTTTAGGTAAAAAGATCTACAAGCACGATTATAAGTACAAAGAGATAGGTGCTCTGATCAGAGATTTAAAAGAGATTGAGATGGGTAAAGATCTATTACTTGCTTCTAAGAAGTTTGATGAGATCGAGGATTTGATAAATAAGCAGAAAAGTATTGCAGATAAGATAGAAATTTTAAATGCTAAACGCAAATCCTCTTTTAATGACGAAATTACAGAGAATGATATTAGATCTCTAATCGCTACAAAAACAGGGCTTCCAATTAAAACTCTATCTAACGATGAGACTTCTAACCTTATTAACTTAGAAAAAGTTATCAAAGAAAGTATTGTAAGCCAAGAAGAAGCTGTAAAGAAGGTAAGCTACGCTGTAAAACGTGGGAGAATAGGGATTGCAAACAAGAATAGACCTTGGGCAAGTTTCTTATTCTTAGGACCTACAGGCGTAGGTAAAACTGAACTTGCGAAAGTACTCTCGCAACATCTTTTCGGTGACGGCGATAAACGTTTAATCCAGATTGATATGAGTGAGTTCATGGAGCAGCACAGTGTTTCAAAACTTATAGGTTCGCCGCCTGGTTATATTGGTTACGACGAGGGTGGTTACTTAACCGATCAGATTTTAAAGAATCCACATAGCGTTGTACTTTTTGATGAGATAGAAAAAGCCCATATAAACGTGCTTAATATATTACTTCAGATACTAGAAGAAGGTCATTTAACGTCTGCTAGAGGCGAGCGTGTTTCTTTTCAGAATACAATAATTATTCTAACTTCTAATATTGGCGCAGACAAGATTTTCGAGGATAAAATATTAGGGTTTTACAGGGAAGATTCTAAAACCAATGATGCTAACGATGAATTTATTGCCTACGACGAGATGAAAGAGACTCTTCTAAAAGAGCTTAAGAAGAAGCTTAATCCTGAACTTTTAAACAGGTTGGACGATATAATTATATTTAGATCTCTAACCAAGAAAGACGCGCGCAAGATTTTAGAAATTCTGCTCAAAGAGTTAGAGAAGAGGCTAAAAAAGATAAACATAAGCATAAAGTTAGACAGTAAGGCTAAGAAGTTTATTCTAGAGAAGGGATTTAGTAAAGAGTACGGCGCACGACCGCTAAGACGTACAGTTCAAAGTGAGATCGAAGATTCTATTGCCGATTATATACTCGAGAACCGTAGTAAGTACAATAAACTTGGCAAACACAAGAGTTTAAACATAACGTACGATAAAAAACTTAGGAGATTAGTTATAAGTAGCTGATATGGCGATGGCAGAACTCTACATACTCGGGACAGACACGGTTTTAGGTATTGGCACGGATGCCAGATCTACCGAAAGTATAAAGAGAGTGAACCGAATTAAACTAAGAGATGAGAATACTGTACTTCAAGTTACATTTTCCAGTGTTGAAATGTTGTCTAATTACGTGGAATTGTCCAAGTTAAATCTTGAGGTGCTCAATAAATTCTTGCCAGGACCGTTTACGTTCATACTACCATCTCTTGCTAATACTCCTTTATCAGAAATAGTTACTCCCCACTTGAAGATTGGAGTTAGAGTGCCAAAGAACAGATCACTCTGTAATTTCATCGATAAACTTGGGTATCCTTTAGCTACCACCTCCGCGAACTATCATGGCAAGCCACCTGCAATACGTTTGGCAGAAGTCCCTAAGGAGATACTTAATCAGTGTAATATTCTAACTGAAACCGTAGAGGAGTGTGATGCTTCGGGTATTGCATCCGGAGTTATAGATTTAACAGTTACACCGATAAAGGTTTTGCGTGATCATCCAGACAATGCAGAAGTGCTGCAGTTTATCTCAGCCAGTAGCTTGCGCTAGACTCCATTATATATTGTATGCACTGCACTCTACGCTCTACCTTGGTACTCCCCGGTTTCTGGGTTCACTTTTATAGTATCCCCGTTCTTAATGAAAAGTGGCACTTGAATAATTGCGCCTGTTTCGATCTTAGCCTCCTTAGTTGCATTCGATACTGTATTGCCTTTAACTGCATTGGTGGTTTCGGTTACGACAAACTCTAACTGAGGCGGAAACTTTACGTAGATAATCTTCCCCATATAGAGAATAACTACGTACTTGCCACCCTCTTTCATGAAATTGGTGTAGTGCTTTATTACATCTAAGGAGACTTCAAGCTGTTCATACGTTTGGGGATCCATAAAGTAGCATGATTTCTCATCTTTGTACAAATATTGAACATCTTTGTAGGTTACTTCTAACTCTTCCACTTTTTCGCCAGATCTGAATGTAAAAGGTATGACTTTGCCCGTCGAAAGACTCTTTAGCTTAACTCTTGTAAAAGCGGAGCCTTTGCCAGGCGAATAGAAATCGGCTTCAACAATATGTTGAGGCTCGTTGTTGTGCATAATTATCATCCCCTTGCGAATTTCGCTAGTCTGTGCCATACTTATAAATTAAAAATTTATTTATCTAAGATTTTGTATTATAGAACAAATTAAGAAAAGATACAATGTGACCATAATCGTTGCTACGCTTAAAATCCGGGAATATTGGGCATTACGTTTCCGATTTTAAATTTTCCGTGAGTGTCGCAAGACGGAAAAAACCTAGTTTGCTTGCTAAATAGGATATAATCTAATCAGTGAACAAATCTAAAGTAAAAACCGTTCTTTTAATTCTTCTTAATCTCTACAGCTTTGTTGGTACTATACTTCTCATTGTTGGAATATTTCTTATAATCATTCCTGCTTTGCCTTATATTTACTATTCGCTTAACGAGAATGCGAGTACAGACGAATCGTCAAGTATAGAGCTTTTTGCACAGGAGGACGGTACTCGGTACGAGACCAAAGCTAATGCTCAAGTTGTTGTAACCCCTACTCTACCTGTCAAAGAGAGCTCCTCACCCAAAGAGAACACGTTGATTATAAGATCAATCGGAGTTAATGGGAATATTAATGAGGGGAAAGACTCCAAAAAGGCCTTATACAGGGGAATCTGGCGAGTACCGGAGTTTGGGACACCAATTAACAATGAAAGGTCAATAATTTTAGCAGCTCACCGTTTTGGCTACATAGAATGGAGTGCTAAATTTAGAAAAGAGAACTCATTCAAGAATTTACCTAATTTAAAAGTTGGCGACGAAGTAGAGATTATTTGGGATCAGCGTAAGTTTAAGTATAAAGTGTATAAGAAAGAGGAGAGTGGCAAGATTAATGATTACTCTGCAGATTTAATAATGTACACTTGTAAATATTTAAAATCGCCAATTAGAATTATAGTTTATGCTAAGAGGGTTGAATGATTATAGCTGTACCAAAGCAAGATATCATTATTTTGCGAAAATTGAGAATGTATGATAGAAAAGACTTATAGTATTGACAAGTAAAAAAAAATGATGTACAATCAGAGCATATTTAAATTTTAACAAATAATTTTATGAGTAATAATCCTAATAGAGGGGGTACTATTAGTAGAAGGACTTTTTTGTCCCTTTTACTTTCATCAATAGGAGCATGTGCATGCGGAGGAGGAGGAGTAGTAGGAGGTGTAGTTTTGGGGCGTTTATGGCGATTTGTAAATGAAGGAGAAGTAGAAGAGAGTGGAATCTCGTTACGACAGGTAGAAGCATCGACTGATGTAGTCCGAACACCATCCAAAGAAGATTTGGTACAAATGCACAACTTCTCTAAATATTTTGTATTTTGGGTTCGCGGTACAACAAATGGAAGAGTTAAAGAAGAAGTAGGAGGGGTAATACAGGTAGTTGACCCGGCCGTTGATGGACAAACAGTAACAAGTGCTGGTCGTTTCATTTTCTTGCCTAGACTTGATGTTATAGAAAGAGAGTGGCAAGAGAGAGAGCGAAACCTTCCTGAACCAGCCCAAGATAGCGAAGCAGTGTGGTTAGCTGGAGCGGGAGTAGTTCAATTAGTAATGACTTTACGATCAGGAGAACGAATTGTTTACAGTGGAAGAATTCAGGATAGAACCTTTAATGGTACAGTTCAAAGAAGTGATGAAATCGCTGCTATTCCAGTTAGGGGACCTGCAGTATTTCAGACAGTCCTCCTTAGTGAACTTGATGAGAATGGAAGACGTAAAGTAGTTGATGCTGTCAAAAGTATGGATGTGTACATGAAAGCATCAGTTGGGGATTATTTAATCCTCACAACTGGCCCAACATCTTTTCATGATTCTGATGGTGGTGTTGAAGAAAAACGAGACTTTCAAGATGAAGGGATTGGAAGAATGTTCCAAAGAGTAGAGTGATTATTAAAATTTATATTATAAAAGATTTGCTTTTTAGTCTACTAATTTTTATACTTTTTTTATTCTGTTCATTTCTATCCATAAAATTTCTTGCAGAGTATAATGGAAGTAGAATATTGATAGATAAATCTTATAATAAAGATGAGATCGAATTATTCTCAATTTTTGATACCGATAAAGTATTTACCGTATCTCCCTATAATTGCTTCTTTAGAGATGGCTCTATTCAGGATACTCTTTTCTCTAGCAAAACTGCTACTATTAAGTTTGAAGATGAAGAAAAATCGTTTCTAAACATTTTACCAACAAGAAAGATCACGCAGATAACAAAGTATAAAACGAACACCTTAATTAACAAAATCTATTATACTGACCGAAATAAATTAAATATTGAATACGAATTAGATTCCAATATTAGGTACGATTTATTCTGTGGAATCAATTTATTCAATACCGAAATGTACACGATCATAAAGGAACTTAATAGTATAGAATTAACTAACGGAAAGTGCTCGTATATTGTGACTAATTCAGTGGGCAATCTAGAACAAATTGATAGTAAATACTCTTTAATTATTTTCAAATTTGACAATAATAAAATAAAAGTGGAAATAGATGTTGTATGCAATTAGTAGAAAATATTTGGTTTGTATAACAGTAGTGCTAATTTTTGTTTCTTATAGTTCTAATATATTCCCAAAATACGTTTTTTGTCCTTTATTATTCATAACTATCAATGTTTTCTTCCAATTGTTCATAGATAAAATCGAGTGTTTCCCGGTTAGTTTCACTCTATTCAATTTATTTACAACACTTTTAACCATTCTGTTTAATAACTTTTTCTCTCTAAATATGTCTATCCTAATAGTATATATTACTATTTTAATTATACTAACAATAGTTCTCCTTATGGGCAGAGATCGGAAGTATGAACCAAAAGATAGCATCCCTTTTTTGGTAATAACGATTCTTTTTATAATATCTAGGATTATATTTTACAAAGATGTACCGGAATTTTCATCCCTTAATTTTGACTCCTTAACTCATAATATTGCTATAAAAGAAATATTTATTAACAAACGGTACAGTATAAACCTAAAAGAGATAAGTAATTCTTTTACAATTTTAACCTATTTGCCAATATTCCATTATATATTTGGTCCTACTATCTTATTTTCTGGGTTATCAAACACTGGAATAAGTTTTAAAATGCTTGAATTATTATTTTTTTTACTATCTAGTTTTATTGTTTATATCTTAATTAGAAATTATACTAACAAATATATAGCTCTAATTTCAACTTGTTTTCACATCTTCTTATTTGAAAGAGTAACAGGTTATACATCATTTTTCCTTTTACCGCAAACTTTGTCAGCAATTTATTCTTTTGTTTTAATAGTGTATATTTTAACCAGAAGCAAAATCAGTTACTTATTGGTCATTTTTAACTTGATAGTAACGGTATTGACTCACTTTTTTATTGGTCCGATAGTTTCATTACTCATAATATTTTTTTTTGTTACAAAAGATATATCAACAAAATCGGCAATGCTCAAAAATATATTAATTCTCTTTGCGCTAATTTTAATGTTTGTTACGCTATTTTATAAATTTGATTTCTCGTTCTTATACGAAATTATTTTCAAAGATTATGAGGTGAGAAAACCAGAGTTTATTATCCTAAATATAGAACAAAATATTAAAATATTCTTTGATTTACTGGGTTTTTTTGTATTATTAATTATTTTTAATTTATTTTTTGTATTATTCAAGAAAAGTTATAACTGGTTTTATGTAAACTTTTTAATATTAACAATAGTTTTCCTTGTAACCTCAAATTTCCCTTATGCCACCAAAATGTTTGTTATTTTACACTATCTTTTGATAATTTCTATTTCACTACTTCTAAAAGATACTATAACAAAAAAATACCAATTAATAATAATTTTACTATTCAATATTGTTGCTTTTGTCTTTATTCTTTGGAACAACCTTAATGAATATAAAAAAACCATTCATTACAATGGAACATACACAGTTATAACAAATTATGATCTATTAGCCATAAATTACTTAAAGGACAAAAATGGACTAATTATTTCAGATCCTCTTACCATATCAATCATAGAGTCTACTACCAAATTGAAATCGAATGGAGGTATTTTTTCTGAGCCCGAATCTAGAACTTTAATTTGGGAATTTTTTAATGGAGAAATAGGATTAGATGAATTTAAAAAGTCAGTAAGTCCCCGGGATGAAAAATTAGATATATATTTGGTTTATAATTCTAGGACAAAAAAATGGAAGGATTTAGACAAAGATTACATAAAAGGATATACTAATATAATATGGAAGCCTTATTTTAATGCTCGAGATATCTGTATAAGAGATTTAGATTATAACTATACAGAAAAAGATATTTGCATAAAAAAACTCTAGATTTTCGATTTGAGTAATTCCTTATAGAAAAGAATTACAGTGCCTAAAGCGTAAGAAATTAAACCAATTATTGTAAATATATCAAAACTTCCAGCTGTATCTGTGAGATTGTGAGGTCCGTATGGACTTCCATCTGCATACACTTTCCCTTCTATAGAACATGCATAAAGCAAAGCAAATAGAAGCGAAAATACTAATGCAAATAAAAATTTTAACGCTACGTATTTTTTCATAGTGTATTATATTATAAGATATAAAATAAGTCAAGTTTTTTTCTGGCTGTACACTTGTTGCAAAAAGTGAGATTCTCATATTATGAGATGTTTATAATTTCTTATATATTTTCATATATTGTTTGGCAATTGAATCTATTCTATATAAGGATAAAATATCCTTATTCGGTTTAGATAATTTGGAGTTTTTTATCTTTCCGATTGCCGATATAATACTTTCTACATTATGCTCAACCAGTATTGCATTCTTATAATTTCGCAAAAGTTCTCTATTAGGTTCTATTTTAGTTGCTATAATTTTTTTATTAAAAAACATAGCTTCCATTATTGTGGTAGAAAGTCCTTCTAGGTACGATAAATTTAGGTAAATGTCTGAATTCACCATTTTTTTTAAAAATTCAATGTGATTTAGTTCACCGTAAAAAGTAACTCTATCCTTATGATTCTTACAGAACGATCTTATCTCTTTCTCTACCTTGTTTGATCCTTTCCCGACTATCATGAAAGCTAAATCATTTTTAGTATATCTATTAATCACATCTAACATCAACGTGTAACCTTTACTGGATACTAAACGCCCTCCGAAAAGAACAGACGTTCTAGATGATTTATTATGAACATTGTTTCTAGAAATAGACTTTTTTACTTTATAGGCATCATCTGCATTATAGAAGTTATATATCACAGTACTTTTAAGCCCGAATGAGTTTAATAGATAATTTTTTACTGCTGTTGAGACAGAAGTTAATATATCAACCTTTTTGAGCATGAATCTGGCAATTGTTTTGTCTAACATTTTGGAAAAATTGCTTACAATCTTATTCTCAAACCAATTATCGTTTGCAGCATGCTCAGTATGTACGGTTTTTATCTTAAAAATATATGCATAAAAGATCGCAATCCAGGTAGATATTACATATCTATTATGTGTATGAATTAAGTCGGGTTTAAATTTTATAATTTCGACTATAAATTTGAAAAAACTATACACTGTAGGGATAGGATAATTATTCCCAAATAGAAAAAATGTTCTTATACTTATAATATAAAAATTGTTATTTACAAAGATCTTCTTATCTTCAATTGGATTGAAAGATAGATTCATAAATTCGTAGTTTTTATATTTCTCATCAGAACTAACATGCTTGTATAAACTGAATACATGATTCTCAATGCCACCAATCATAGGGAAAGATCTATGAGTTACGCAAAGTATTCTTTTCCCTTTCATCTTGATCTCTTGATCTCAATTTTAATTTTAAAATGTCAAGTGATATTTTTAGTCCATCTTTAAGTTTAAGTCCTTTGCTTATAGAATATTTAGTATAATGTGCTTCTACATAAACTTTTTTGGAATTATTTCGTTTTGAATGTATGAACCTTGAAAAATCTTCGTACCAATCGGCACCATCTCGTAATTTTATATCTTTAATAACTTCATTTTTAATCATTCTAAGACCACAAGCGGGGTCACTAATATGATAACCATTAACTAAGAAGAATAATATTTCGGCTAGGAGTATATATAATCTCCTCGATAATAAGAGGCCTTTTATTCTCCTGACCGCGTAAATTATTTCTAAAGAAGGGTTGTCAATTGCAGAGATTAGTTGCATTAGATCTTTTGCGGTATGTTGTCCATCTCCGTCTGCGATAATGGTATATTCAGAATTATTTAATTCAACTGATTTCTTTAACCCACACATAAGAGAAAATCCCTGCCCTCTGTTTATTTCGTTATTTACCAATATTACCGGATATTTTTTTACAATATCGATGGTATTGTCGGTAGAGCCGTCGTTTACCACGATAATTGTTTTAGGATTCAATTTTTGGAATGATTTTATGACCTCACCAATGACAGAAGCCTCATTATAGCATGGTATAACTATATTGAAATTGTTTTCAATCATTGTTAGGATTATATCAAAAATAGTCCTATAAAGTCAAGGGAACATAGTATAATTAATTTGAAGTTGTTCTATAAATATGTAAATGATAAAAAACTAGAATTTTATTCTTTACAAAATACGAACTCCAGAATGGAATAGCGGCAAAACTCTCTATTAGTATGTCTGTTTGTTCCTTGAAATTTAACAGAAGATATAGCGGAGCAACAATAAAATATGTAAAAATTGATCCTATTCTTATATACTCTACTCCGTTAACAATCTCTCTAGCTTTAGAATCTTTATACCTAACTGTTAGAAATCTTATCTTATAACCTCTACTTGCTAGATATTCTGCAAATTTTGTTATGTAAATTTCTGCCCCACCAGCTTCTTTACACCAAATATCTCTCCAAGCAGTTATGATAATATTTTTTTGGGACATATGTATATTATACATTTTTATAAATTTATTCAATTCCCTTCCCTCCCTTTTCTGCTATAATGAACTATGGCGCTAACAGTTTCAGAATTGATGACACATAAAATACTCTACTTTGATCCGGATTTCGCCGAAGAGTGCGTAGCTTATGCTTTAAATCATCAGATCTCTGAGATGCCCATAGTGGACGATCTAACTAAGTGTGTTGTATTCGAGCCCAATTATAAAGTGTACTATCAAGAGATTACCTCTGAACATAAAGTTACTGCTACCGAGTTTGCCTTCTCTAATACTGTGTTAGAGAAGTTAATTAAGAATCATGTACTTTTTGTGTATAGTAACGATAATCTCTGCGGCGTATTGCACTTCTCTGACTATAATAAAAAACCCGTGTATAAGTATATTTTTAATCAAATTTTTGATATAGAAGGTCTTTTACGCAAATTCTTGGCATCTTTTGGATATACCCATAGGAGTATGCTAGATTTCTTTAAAGAGAAAAGTAAAAAGAACGGCAAGTCCTACTATATCAACAGGTATTTGGAACTAGAACCCACGTTGAAAGAGGACTTAGACGGCAGTACTTTCGAAAAATTCTACCTTGTTGAACTTATCGACCTGGTCAATCATAGTAAGGTACTAAAGTTAAGCAGGAGTATAGGCGATATTCGCAACGCTACAGTGCATGTAAGAGACTTTATAGGTAGCACAGCGACTCAAGATTTATCACACTTTTTTAGGAGCAAAGAAGAGTTTGCGTCACTTTTTAACGAAGTTAGTTCAATACTGCTACTTAAACGGAAGTTAAGGAATATTTTAAGGTTAAAACAAGATGAAGTTTTACGGTAAAAATAGTAAGAGTTCAAGGCTTCCAGCTCAATTAAACCCCCTAAATGTTCAAACGGGCTCTTTACCTGAAATTCTTTGCAGAAAAGAAACGTTCCTTAACTGCTATACTCTAGGCTATGGGAAGAAATTGCGCAAAGTGCACATCTTAACTGCAGAGCTCTGCCAGAAGTATAAACTTGGCGGACTCTCTTTTGTAGAGTTTTTGACTCAGGTTACAGCATTAATTCAGAAGGAACAGAAAGAGCCTAAATTTTTACAGTATATGTATAAAGAGCTAGATACTAAGCGAACTTTAGAGCTTTACAACCTTATCCTAACTACCCACTACAAAAAACTATTCTTAGTTGATTTAGCCTTCTTTCTTGCTAATGATTACTTAGGTGAACTCCACTACTATACCAGAGTGTATTACAAAGAGTTAAGTAGATTAGAACGATTACAGAGTGGATTTATTCCTAAGGCGGTTATCGAAGAGCTTGAACTTACAGAGATTACTATCGCTAAAAAAACAGTAGGGATGAATCAGACTCAAGATATTAAACCTAACCCAGAAGCAGAGGAGCTGATCGCAGACCAAGTAAAGAAACAGAAGGAGAAGTTAGCCAAGCTAGTAGAGGAAATTCGCGATGTGCTCAAAGATTACCAGAAGACAAGAGAGAGAGAAGTGGTAGTAGAGATAATGAAGAGCAGTGTTACATTATAATACAAACTGATATGTTAAATAAATCAAATAAAATAGGTAGAAGGAAATACTTTTTCGGGATTGTTCCTTTGATGACAGTAGTCGTGTTCTAACGGTAAATTTAATGAGATGAATGATGGAAATATAACATTGTCAGAAGCGGAATTTGTCAAAGTTGTCGGTAAAAATACATTCTCTTGTTCAACAACAAATCTTTCGAACTATAAATGTCTGTATTATTTATTAGGAATTCCCGGTAAAACCATACAGTTTAAGGTTAACAGGAGGTAACAATATTACCCTGATGTTTTTATGTTATACTACTCGTATGGAACATAAACATATCCTTATCAACGCATTCCCTATGCAAGATATTTTTAAGGAGCGAGGCATAGGCAGATACACAAGAGAAGTGGTGCGAAGTGTGATAAGACTCTATAAGGAGAATCACGACTCTATTCAGAATGTAGATTGTACAATTATTTTAGCTAAGAATAAGCTAAATAGTGAAGAACTTGGTCTGGATGTACAGAGCGTAGCTAATTTGGCGGATGTAAAAGTTAAGAGCAAAAGCTCTACTCTACACTTTTTTGTTTTAGACAGAGAGATTCCAACAGATAAACACTTAACTAAAGACATTTATAACCATTTTTACGCTCAAGCTGTAATTAGAAATCATATAAAAGAATTAAATAAAACTTTTAAAGTCTACTATTTTATGCCACATCACCAGATGCCTATGCAAACGAATACATATAGAAATATCGTTATGGTACATGATATAATCCCGATTCTTTTTAACAGATTTAGCTCGTTTATAGGACTTAGTATCATTAAAAAAAGGCAGTATATGTTCTACATTGATCAACTCAACCGTATGGATTTAATAATAACCAACACTGAGGATACAGCGAAAAGTCTCACCAATGTTCTAAAGTTCCCACCTAAAACTAAGAGCATTTTTTTGGGGATTCCAGAGCACTTTAGTAAAGTAACACGAAGTATAAAAGATGAGTTTAAATTTGATTCTAAGTACTTTATATACTACGGTGGGTATGATGATAATAAAAATATTGAGAAGATCTTTGAACTTTTTTCTGGGTTTATAGTGAGTACGAGTGAAGCTCAAAATATCAATCTTCTCTTAGTTGGTGGAGAGAAGGTAAAAGGAAGGTTGCTAGAATTAGCCAAAAGGTACAGGATTGAGTCTAATGTAAAATTAACCAAATATTTATCCGACTTTGAACTTATAAGCGCGATCAAAGGTTCATTGGGATTATTCAGACTTTCTCTATTCGAAGGTTTCGGATTACCAGAATTAGAAAGTATGGCGCTTGGTGTTCCTGTTATCTCGTCTAATATTCCAGCAGTAAAAGAAGTTACAAAAGAGTATGCATTCTTATTTGATCCTAAAAATCCTAACAAAGAGGAACTATTCAGAGTTATGAAGGCATGTATTAATGGTCGAATCGATGCCAAACTTCTAAAAGAGGCGTCAAATTACGCTAATGGTAAAACATGGAAAAATAATACAGTGGAGTTAATTAATGCTATATGTCAGGTTTGAACGTTAAACAGCAGGAAGCTGTCGAGTATTTAGAAGGACCGGCATTAATAATTGCTGGACCGGGTACGGGGAAAACTACGGTGTTAACGAATAAAATCGCTTACATCTTAAAGAGCACCGACTCCAAACCTAAAGAGATTTTGGCATTAACGTACACCAATGCCGGAGTTTCTGCAATGAAGGAGAAGTTGCTCAAACTAATAGGCACGGATGCTCATAAGGTCGGAATTTATACTATTCACGGTTTCTGCAACTACGTAATAAATCAGTATCCTGAACATTTTACGGAGTTAGCTGAGCGTAAGCAGGCAACCGATTTTGAACTCTACCAATTGATAATGGAGATTATAGACACTTCTATGCTTGATAAGTTTAGTTCTATCAAGGCAAAGTATTACAACTTGGGGAATATACTATCAACAATCTCCAATCTAAAACGCGAAAATATTACATTCGAGGCGTTAGAGAAGGCAATAAAGAGGGAGAAGGATATTTTAGCCGATATACCTAAAGAATCTAAACGCAGTGGCGATGGACTTACGGGCAAATATAAGGATCAGTTACATTTTATTGAGAAGCTAGAGGAACTGCTACTTATTTACCGTAAGTATGAGGAACTTATGACTATAAAACAGCTATACGATTACGATGATATGATTAGCTTCGTACTTAGGGCCTTAGAAGAGAATTCAGATTTAAAAAGTTTGTTACAGGAGAGTTTCCAGTACTTTCTTATTGATGAGTACCAAGATACTAACAGCATTCAGAATAGGATTATCTTTAACTTGGCAGATTATTGGGGCGATAAGGCTAATATATTCGTAGTTGGCGATGATGATCAGTCAATCTACAGGTTCCAAGGTGCATCTACTATAAACATGCGTGAATTTTTGCAGAAGTATCAGAATGCAAGAGTAATTACATTAACAGAGAATTACCGTTCTACTAAGATAATTTTAGATGCATCTTACGAACTGATTTCCAATAATACTTCAGGAATAGCTAAAATGTTGAACATAAGTAAACATTTGAATGCAAGTGGTAAGTACGGTAGTATTAATCGGAAAATTACAAAAGTGAGTTTTGCAGATAATATTGCTGAGAACATTTATATATGCGAGAAGATTAAGAAGTTACAGAGGAAGAAAGTTGACCTTAATGAGGTGGCGATAATTGTCCGCAATAATAGAGATATGGACGATATAGTGGATACTTTACAGCGCTTTAAACTCCCGTATGTTAGACGAGCTGGAGATAATGTTCTAGAAAATAATTTTATTGTTCAACTTATAAACTTATTAAAAGTGATTGCCGAAGCCGAGAATCGCCCTAATGACGATGCCCTGTTATTCGAAGTTATACGGTATAGCTTCTTTAAATTAGATAACTTGAGCATACTAAAAATCTGTCGTCATGCTACCGAGAATAGAATAAACTTATGGGACCTGGTCTCCGTGGATAACTGCAATGAAGAGCTGCTCAAATTAAATATACAGCAGGATAAATTAAACTCAATTATGAACTTCTTCACCAGTATCGCGAGGTGGAATCAGATAAGTCATATTGAGCCACTTGCAAAATTAGTTGAGATTGTCATAAACGAATCTGGTTTTTTAGAGTTTATCTTAAATACTAAGTCTAAATATGAGAATATTAACGCATTGAATTCATTTTTTGTGGACATAAAAAATTTAAATTACAATAAGCCAAGTATAACACTTACTGAGTTTTTACGCTTTATTAAACTAATGAGCGAACATCGCCTACCACTAAAAATCAATGAACTTGGGATGGTAAAATCGGGAGTTCAAGTTAGTACGGCACACGGTTCTAAAGGATTAGAGTTTGAGTATGTATTTATTCCTAAAATGTACGATTCTAATTGGGGGAATACTAGGGAACGTAGTATGATAAAGCTTCCATCGTATTTGTATAGTAACAGTGAAGATCAAGACAACTACGATAAATTAGAGGAAGAACGCCGTATATTTTACGTTGCATTAACTAGAGCGAAGAAAAAGGTCTATTTAACCTTTTCTAAAACTCTTCACTCTGAGTTTGGAAACACTTCGGAGAAGGTAGAATCGCCTTTCTGGTTTGAGATCTCAAATAAGTACACGGTAGAGCCTAAGGTTAAAAGTTTTGAAATTACAGATTCGCTTGCCAAAACTTTGTTAGGGCGAGTTGAACAGGATTCACTCTATGTTAATTCCACAGGAGACGAAGAGTATTTAAGAAACATACTCTCTAAATTCCAACTTAGTGCCACAGAGTTAAACACCTTCTTGGAAGACCCGTACCTATTTTTCGAGCATACGATTATAAGAACACCATCTGTCATGGAACCTACTCTGGTTAATGGCTCTGCGTGGCATGATGCTTTAAAACGTATTTATGCAGAGTTTCAAAGGAGTGGTAGAATGAAGTCATTTATTGAATTTAAGCGTTATTACACTACGTTTGTGAATAAAGCAATCCTTTCGGATATAGAGAAGGAGAAACTGATAAAGAAAGCTGACGAATGCCTGAAATTATATTACGATAAAACCTTAAGTAAAACAACTGTAGTCCCCTTATTTCTCGAGAAAAATATTTCTAATGTTCATATGCGAGGGGCGCTTTTAATGGGTACTATAGATAGAGTGGATTACATAGACTCAAAGAAGAAATTTATAAAGTTAATAGAGTATAAAACAGGCGATTCTATCTCTGAGAATGAGCTTAATGGAGTTACTACAACTAAAACAAGGGATGGCTCATTACCGAAGGGGCTTAAGTATCGGAATCAACTTATGTTTTACAAGTTACTCGTAGATCTAGATCCTTATTTTAGTTCGCTTGGCGCAGAGGCTACTTACGGCGAAATAGACTTTGTTGAGCATAATACTGTACGCGCTTTTGAGTATAGTAAAGAGCAGTTAGAGGAGTTCAAACAGTTAGTTATAGAAGTCTGGCAGAAGATTATGAGATTAGAGTTCCCGAGAGAACCGAGTCAGTAATAATATCAACACGCCGAATCACTTTAAAAGTCAATCTATCTCTATAGTAACTGTGCTGCTATCCTTTTTTTCTATACTTTTTACGTTCATAAAGTAGGCCTTATCCCATGTTAAAGGATAATCAAATCCGTACACTTTATTATTCTCTTTCTGAATACCATCGAAGCGACCAAACTCCCACTTGGTGAGATTAACCGCAGTAATGCCAACAGGTCTAGAATCTACACTTTTTGCTGAGTTAACTTGATCTAACATACTTCCAGCAGTATACGTTCTTGTGTTACTGTAGAACCCTAAAAGATTCCATCCCCTAGTTAGTGTAATGGGTAATTTAGACTTTAATGGATACCCTTCTAACTCTATATAAACTGGATTATCCTCTAGCAGCCGTATAACATAACCTTTGCCGGGTACAATTGCAAAATCACCTATCTCTGAGTGTGAAGGCTGACCATTTCCTACCATGAACTGATCGATCGTTTGCCAGTTTCCGTTGTAGCGAGATATTAGTGTAAAGTTAGCTTTTTTACGAAGGCTCCTTAGTAGCGCGTCTGCTTTCTTTAAGTTACCATCTTTAAACAGGAATGGAAATGCAACATAATTATAACCTGGTTTAAATTCATAGCTATAGTTCTTCTGTACAATTTCGAATTCAACTGCTTTTATGTCTGTAACCTCATCTAGATATTTTTCATTGGCGTCCTTTTTACCGTTTTTATTATCATCTAAGAAAAGTCGGGACGCATCTTTTGGCGGGATTGTTGCTGTATAAGTTTTACCTTTGTAGACTACATTAATAACAGATTTGGAATCGAGTTTAAGAAGTCCATTATCTGACACCAGGAAGGTGTTATCATTCATATTTGCAGAAGCATCCCTTATAATATTTCTAAAAGCTTCAGTGTCGTTCCTAGTGGATTCTAACGGTGTGTCAATCGCTTTATAACATTTATCTAATCCATCTAGCTCGTAGCAGGCAATAGGGATCGCGCTGCTATTATTATTCTCGCACTTTGTGTCATTTGGGATCCAAAGATTCTTCCTTACCCATATCTTACATCTACATCCGAGTGTATTCTTACAATCGTATCCTTCTCTTATATACTCTCCATAAGTAACGAATCTATCAGGAGATACGCACGGACCGTCAGGGACTTTTTCATACTTATCTATACATGTTCTTTTTGTTGTATTCCCTTTTTTGTCGTGGCACAGTTTAGAATTAGCTATATTCTCAGAACGAGAAAAAGTAGGGAGATTGGCTGGGCAGTAGTCAAATCTTTGCCCGTCTATTTCTTCTCCTATTCTAACACATTCACTATCGTATAAAACAAAATTATCCACACAACGTTCAGAATTACACCCACAATCTTCTTTGGGTCCGGATTTTATTGTACCTTTTTTGACTCCTTTATCCTCACACTGAGGCTCACACCAGGTCTGAGACGCACTTTTGAGAAATCTTATAAGAGGACATTTCACTTGATTTTTTGGACAAGTAACTTTTTGTGTGACTGAGGGTGAGGCTTTCTTTTGATCAGATGAGTTTCCGCCAGCGCTATGACCAGAAGAAGATGGAGATTGTGTGACTGAGGGTGAGGCTTTCTTTTGATCAGATGAGTTTCCGCCAGCACTATGACCAGAAGAAGATGGAGATTGTGTGACTGAGGGTGAGGCTTTCTTTTGATCAGATGAGTTTCCGCCAGCGCTATGACCAGAAGAAGATGGAGCGATAGTTATACTTTCTGGTGGAGTAGATACGCTTGGAACTGTGTTAGAAGATGTATCAGATATATTCTTTCGCATATAGCATATTGCAAATCTTTTTGGAATTTGTACACAGGTTTGTGTGTTAGACTTATTATTTAAACACTCAGATTCAGTATTATATTCATTGTTTTCTCTTTTACAAATAGCTTCATCACTCAATGAGCAACACCAGTAGTTATGCCTATTCCCCGAATTGTCCGTAAATTCTTTTGCCACGCCACAAATGTATTCCGGTCCTGGTTTTGTATACTTATAAACATACTTTCCCTCGTCGCATGATGGAGGACTTGAACTTTTATCTGTCCTAGAACCACAGGATTCTGTTCCTGTCCTTTTCCATTCGCCTTTCATGCATATATAACAGGAGCCGTCTCCATAACTTTTTGCCCCTACAGTGCCATGAGGCCTACATGTATTACCATCAGCACCGCCTATGCAACCTGTTCCATCTGCTCCGCAGCCTTTAGGTCGTTCCATCGGTTTAGGATTAATAGATGGACTAACAGCCACAATAGGGGCAGGGGATGGTGTAGTTGTTGCCGCAGGAGGTTGTTGGAGCGCAGGAGTGGGTACAGAGGTTATCTGTGGTGGTACTGTTGGTGTTGGAGTGGGAGTTGCCACTCTTTTAGTTATAGAAGTAGGGATATTAGTCGGATAACGTGCGTAAACTTTGGTTCTATCTAAGAATGATAACTTATCTCCTAAACTCTTTGTTAAAATATTTATTTGTTTTGTGGGTGCATTCTCAGATAGCTCTACCTCCTCAGTATGTTCTAAACCGTTCTTAGAATAGATCTCTATTACTTGTAGAAGCGCTGGGTCGTCTCCAATATTCATAGGCTTAGAGTCTATCGCTGTAAATGAGTTCCCCAGATCTAAGTAAAATGTGCCCTCTTTTACAAGTGACGACAAGGGCAAATTAAGATAATTATCCTTCTGTGAATTTTTATTTATTAAGTAACTTATAACGTAGGCATCTTCTAAGGGTTTGCCATTTTTTGTAATTGAACCGAAACTGGGATTGGGTAAACTCTGATTCTCCAAGTGCTTAAGAGTTCCAACAACATAAGCAGTTATGTTAAACTCCGGAATATTTGAGTAATAAGTATCTACCTTTGCTCTCTCTCTGTAGACAAATGGACCGTTGGAGATCTTAAAGTAGTACTGAGCATCTTCTTTTAGGTTATTGACATTTACGTAGTGTACGTTGTACCTGCCGAGCTTATTAACTTTTAAATTAGCGAATTTAATATTATCTTGGGTACTCTTTTCTAGGGCTTCTAGCTCAGCTTTATTATAATCGCGAACATCATAAGCATAGTTAAACTGCTTAAATAGTTTCTTCCTGTTTTCTAGACTATCGTATAGGATTTTAGACCTACTCCTCCTTTTAGTTGCCCAAATCACAGTAAAACTATTACTACTAATGTTGGTAATTTTTACGTTGATGGGTTTATACAGGTTATAAAGATAAGAGTAAAATACAGCAAATAACAGGAATACCCCTGCGGGTATAACAAAAAATAGAATCTTCCTACTTTTCATGAGGATTTATAGCACAATCACAAGAGAAGATCAACCCTGTCTTATGGTATCTAAATTTCTTGATCATGTTATGATCTCCAGATAGTAGAACCTTGGGTACTTTAGCACTCTTTCTGACTCCGTTCTCCACGTACTCAAAGAGTTCTGGACGGGTGTACTGCGGGTACGCACCTTCTATTTTTACTAGAGTATTATTACTTGCTTTGTTAAGTGTAAATAAAGTTTCGTTTTTTAAACTTTCAGAATTACCTAATACCCCGGGGACCAAACGTGTAATGGTGTCTAGCATAATTAGAGCAGGTAACTCTCCACCTGTTAAAATATAGGGACCTACAGATAGTTCATAATCTATGAATAGTTTAATCCGTTCGTCTACACCTCCGTAATGTCCGCAGATAATTAAATATGCGATATTTCCAGTTTCTGAAAGGCATTCTTTTGAAAGCTTCTTTGCGATATTCTGAGTAAAAAGTCTTCCACTTGCAGAAGTAAGAATAACCTTAGTTTCTAAATTCGCCTCTGAATTTTTCCCCTTTATTAAGGTTATAGCTCTGTAAAGTGGTTCTATCATCATAATCATACCTGCACCACCTCCGTAAGGACGATCATCTACGTTTCTATGTTTATATGGGGAATACTCTCTTAAGTTATGAACATTAACAGAAATTGCTTTACTCTCTCTAGCGCGTTTGATAATACTGTAATCGGTGTAAGTCCTAACAATTTCTGGGAAAATTGTAACAATATCAAATTGCATCATTATAATAAAAAATTGATTACGGTTATTAACTTAGGCATAAAGATTACCACACCCACTAAGAGAGCATAAATTGCTGAATAGACTACACTTGCAGCCGCCACATCCTTTGCACGTTTTATCTTTTCGTCGTACTTTTTTGTAATTGCGTCTCCGAGATCTTCTATCGCAGTATTTACGGTTTCGGCTACAATGACTCCAAATATAGCTGATAGAATGAATAACCACTCTACCCTTGTGCAGTTAAGAAGGAGTGCGGCCAGGAGTACGAATGCCGAAATTACGAACTCTATTCTCATGTTTGGTTCGGTTCTTAATGCAGAGGCGATTCCTTCGAACGCATTTTTTTCGCTCTCTATATGCTTCCTTATAAAATCAATCATTACGCGTTTAAACTACAAATCTTTTGATGGTTTTAAGTATAATTATTATATCTAACCATAACGACCAGTTCTGAATATACCAGACGTCGCGTTCTAGTCTCTGCCTAAAAGTAAGCTTATTTCTTCCACTAACTTGCCATAACCCTGTAATGCCAGGTTTTACTGCTAAGATTCTGCTAAAGTAGTTACCTATTTTTTCTCGTTCGCGTGGCATATACGGGCGAGGACCGACTAAACTCATCTGTCCCAAAAGAACGTTGATTAACTGTGGGATCTCATCTAAGCTACTCTTTCTAAGTAGGTAACCAACAGGCTTTATAATGCGGGGGTCTTTGCTCTCGTCTATCTTCTGAAATTTATCCCAAACTAACTTTTCCGAGGGGTTCATCTCTAAATACTTCTTTAGTATTACGTCATTATTTTTAAACATAGATCTAAATTTAAAGAACTTAAAGACCTTACCCGCAAAACCGTATCTCTCATGAGTGTACAGAATAGGTAGACCGTCTGATATTACAGTAAGTATTCCAACTATAAGAAAGAGTGGCAACGATAAGATCAAACCAACAGATGCACCGATTATATCAATTATACGTTTTAGGAGTTTGTTAAATGGCGAAATAAGCCCCTTGTTAATATCAAAAACAAAGTAATTATTGTACATAAAATGGTAAATATCGGCATTTATAACATCAAAACTCATAGAGGTAGGTACCATTAAAATATGCGAAACTATAAAGTAGAGCCTTTCCATTAAGCGTGTAGTTTTTCTGTTTGTTACACGTTTAGCAACAATAACTATGGTATTTATTCTGTTCTCTTTTATGTAATTTTTTACTTGATCTTCTACATAGTCCAGATTTATCTTGTCCAAATCGAAGTAAATAGAATCTTTTACAGTATAACCTATAAATTTGTTCACATTAAAAATCTCCCTTGTTGTTCTCTTGGTATTTAAGCGAATCTCTAAAATTTCTACTCGCCATAAACCTAATCTCCAGAGCAGAATCTTTACAAAACGCCTAATAAGTGGCATTGTCGCTAATAGAACCATAGGTTGAATTAACATAATTGTACGCGCAATGTAGGGTGTAAGTTTGCTTAAAGAGATAAACGCAAAGATCATTACCGAAGTTAGAAATATTGACTTAAAAATGAATAGAACCTCTTGCCAGAATGCCCTTTTTTTTCCATAAAGCCCGTAGAATGCAAAAACGCCGAAATACAGGGGAAAAATCCACCAATTATAAGTCAAAAACTCTGCTGCGGAATCTAATTTAAGTTGTTGTAGTTTAAAAAACGCTGAGAGTATGTCTCTTAAAACGTATGCAAGTAAGAATGACAGTATTAACGAGAGTAGGTCCGATGCAAAAATGGTTATGTAGGCACCAAGTTTTTTCATTGTGTCATGACTTCTAGTATATTATACCACTTTGACCTAAATACTGAGATATCGTACTGTTTGGCACGCTCCATTAGGTTCTGCTTGTTAAAACTTCTGCTCTCTATATATTTTAAGGATTTGATCAACCTTTTTGTATTTAATGAGCTCATTAAATACCCCATCTCTTTATGTTTTACGATTTCTTTTGCTCCTCCAACATTAAATGAGATTACGGGAGTACCACAGGCTAGAGCTTCTACATTGGTAATCCCAAAATCTTCACGGTTAGGGTTAATAAGCGCTTTTGCACTCTTTAGCACAGTAAATTTTTCGATATCGGGTACAAATCCGAGGAACTCGATATTACTACTTTTCTTATACTTACGCTCTAACTCTTTACCCAGAGTTCCTTTCCCAATAAGAACTATGTTTCTATCATTCGGCCAAATCTCTAGGAGTTTTGCGATATTTTTGTAAGGCTCTAATCTACCGATAAATACATAGTAATCTTGTGATTCAAACCTAACTTTTAGAGGAGCATTAATTGCTAAAAACTCGTTGATTCTGGCTATATCTACCGGTGGGTTTACTATATATGCCTCACGTTTATAAAATTTACGTATCCTGTTTAGTGTTTCTTCTGAATTCGCAATAAGTAAATGTGTCCGCTGAGTGGAGGTATAGTCTATAAGCCTTAGTTTATTACCGAATAAGAAGTTGTACACCATTTTAAATAACAATGATTTTGAGCTAAATTCTGTAGATTCAAGCCCCCAAAGAAACCGAGCTGGAGTGTGAACATAATTGATATGTCTGCAGTTTGGAGGGCAAACAACGTTACGTGCAAACGACTGTGTATCGCTAACAATTAGATTGTAGCCGTCAAACTTGAAAGAAGAGAACGCAGTAGGTAGTAAATTGACCCAAATTAGCTTAACTAGTCTATTATTAAGGAAACGTTTAAAAATTGGCAGTCTATCTAAGAAACTCCTGTTTATACCCTTATGATTCAAAAATTCAGGGAACTTGAACTTATCGTTCACATAAGCAGTAAAGATGTCTATATTTTCATCGCCGTACTTATCTTTTAGGAGCTTATAAATCTCGTAAAAGACCTGCTCTCCCCCTCCGTGATATAGGAAATAATCATGTACAAGTGCGATTTTCATAGCTCATTATAACATTGGTAGATTCTCCCCCAAACCCTTCAACGTAAAAATACACCATTACAGCACAGAAACCACCTCGGCAGGGTTAGAGCGTAAGTCTTCTACTCCTTTTTGCGTAAGCGCTACTTCTTATCCTTTATTTTTTTTGTCCATTTTTCCGATAACTCTCTTTAGCACAAAGTAGAGTATTGCAAATGGAGAGTAGATAACTGCCCAAATTAGAACTGTAATTACTTTACTAAGCGTAGTCAAGGCCGAACGTACTGCCAATTTTACAGTCTGCTTTATATTGAATGTGCCCTGTGGTACGTAAGGTAATGAGTATTGGTCGGTGCTTACGTATAGTTCAATTCTAGCCAAACTAGACGCCTTGTTTAAGTAGTTAATTTGACCTTTCACCGAATCAATTGATTTTTGGACACTTAGAAGCTCGCCCTGAATCTGCAGAAGCTCTTTTATATCCTTTGCTTGATCATAAATTTCTTCTAATCGTCTGTAAGTTTTTTCGTACAAAGCTAACTGTCTTTCTAAATCGGTGAACTTATCTGAAACATCGGCAATTGAAATCTGCTGGTCAATAATCTTTATACTTGAAGACTTTATAGCCTCTATTAAATCATTAACTTTATCTGAGGGTACCGCAACTATAAAAGTACCTTTGGCTATACCATTTTCTAAATTGTTGCTTACATCCTTGTCTATTACGTAACCTCCTAACTCTTCTACTCTAGAGTTTAAGTTACTCGAGAAAGTATCTAGATTCTTAATATAAACACTTAAATAGTTCTGTTCAATCTTTTTGATCTGATTACTTGTTGGAATCCGAGCATTAAAGTTTGTTGAAGCATCTCCAGGCACGTAACTTCTTCGGGTGCTAAATAATCCTAAAGATCTTCCGCCGAAAAGTAGCACTAGCAGTACTACGATTACAAACCATAAGAGCTTATTATCTCTTATGCTGACTTTAAGTTTGTCTAACATTTTAAAAAATTAATAAATTAAATACCCTGTTTATTATAACATAACAGATTTACTCTCGCTATTCTTCACGATACTCGCAAAACTAATATATTAACCGTACTTATCTGTCCGCAGAGTAGACTTGATGTTTGTAGAATAATAATTTACATCGTTAACACTACCGCTACCCGTTCGCAATATAAATTTATGCTACTTAATCTGTTGCTTGGCGTTAACAATTTTGAAAATTCACTCTCTGGTGAATGATATACTTTGAACTTTAAAATGCCAACTAAAAAATATAATATGTTATAATTAGCAATATGAAATTAATCGACCGATTTATTTCTTTCAAAATCACTACTTCTTTAGCATTCTTACTTACATTTGCCTCGTTTGTTCTTAAAGTTGGAGCAGAAAGAAGCGTTTACGCAGTTAAAACTTTTACTCCAGAAGAGGTAGCTAAACACAGTAAAACCACCGACTGCTACATGAGTTTTGAAGGCAAAGTGTACGATTTTACCTCTTACCTTAGAGCTCACGACAGATATATGATAATCGACAGTTGGTGTGGCAAAGATATAACAGAAGATTTTAAAGACAAAGCAGGTTTAGGGCGAGATCACAAGGCAAGTTCGTACTCTATGCTAACCAACTATGAGATCGGAATTTTAAGTAGTAGCTCCTCGACTACTAATACCCCTTCAATAACTAAGACAGAAGAAGAGCACGACGAAGAGTACTCGGTAGAGATTTCAGGACGGGATTTAAAGCTACTAACAATTAAGGAAGTCGCAGATAAGTGGGGCATAGATGCTACCAAACTTTTAACCGAAACTGTGCGATACTTTAAACTTAGTGGGAATTATACTATCAATTCTAAAATAGACGATTTGCGCTCTGAGTATAAGTTCTCGCCCTCACAAATTAAAGAGATTGCTGAGAGTTTAAAGAGTGGTAACAACGCAAATACGAAGGAAACCGCTCCGCCTCCTTACACCTCAACAAATCCAGAAACTTCAACTACCGTAGTAAGAGTTAGAAATCCCTACAATTTAGTAATTCCACTCTTTAGCACAGCAATTCTCTACTTTGCACATTACTTTGCAGTTAAAAAAGCTGCGGCTAACAGAAGCAAAGATAAAAAAACTAATAGATTACTAACTCTAATCGGTTTTAATGCAGTTTGGAACACTCTGCTTCTAATCTCACTAATACCATCGTTTGTTTTTGGAATCTATATGACACTCTGGTACTCTTTTCCTGCTATGCGTAACGTAAAGTTTGATTTTATGTACTGGCACGTAGAAGGTTCTGTTGTAATGGGAACAATAGCAGTTAGCCACTTGATTATAAGGTTAAATACGTATTTTATGCAATTAAAGAATGTTAAGGGGTAGGCTGATAACTCATAGACCGAATTTAACGGGAGATTTAGCTAATCCTCTTCCCTTAGCTAACTTATATGGGTGGTGGTTCTTTTGTTCATACATACGCATACGATGGAGGCTATAGTCGTATTAATTACTACCCCACTATTAGACTTTTAGGAGTTGGGGTTGCTAGTAGTGGCTCTTTTGCAAAATCAATTAGAGTGAATGGTGTTAATTATGAATCATTAAGAACTAATCCGAACAGATTTAAATTCTGCTGTTCATTTAGAGGAGGTTTATCATCAGAAGATGGGAATAAATTTATTAACAACTTGGTTACTAGATGTATCAATAGCGGTGTTTCATTGCAATTAAAAACAGAGGATCATAACTACGACGGATTAAACGTATACACTTGGCACTTTGAACTGTTAATACTTATTATGGATGGACTTTACGTAGAGCATAAAGAGTTATTCAAGCCTGTCCCACGCATTTTTATAATGAATTATAGCCTACATCTTCGGGATTACCATGTACAACACCATGAAGAAAGACTTTCCTATCATTAATATATAACACACTTGAGGGCAATTCAGATAGATCATCCCAACGTTGAGGAGTTCCTTCTCCTGCTTTAAATCTTCTATATTTACTTTCGGTGTACATTAAAAACAACTTGCAGACTTGCTCTCCTCTCCATTACTACACCTCCATTACCTCAAAAACGTTAGGGAAGTACTCTTCACCTGTAATTGGGGTTTTACCCACCAGTAGAACCTTCTCACCCTCTTTAATAACACTTTCGCTTTTAGCAAAGTCAAGTATTTCCGCAATTGCATTATCTCTGTCTTGCCCATGCGCTCCTTTATATACAAATACATTATTAACAGATTTACTTAGTAGTAATGTTCTAGCGTAAAACTCGTTTTGAACGAATGCAAAAACAGGTTGCCTGATATTGTGTCTTCCCAGTAATTTTACTGTTGTGCCTGTTCTACTTACAAATAGTACCTTTGATATTTCGTCGTTCATACTTAAGCAGAGCTCTGCTGTTGCTTTAGTAATTGCATCGGCCGTTCTAGATACCCCCAACGGTATGCTCTGGCTCACCTTCGGCTCTAAATTAGGCTCAATCTCATTTGCAACATCGCTTAGGAACTTTACTGCCTCGGTAGGATACTTGCCTACTGTGGATTCACCTGAGAGCATAACAGAGTCTGACCCTAAAAGAATTGCAAGTGCCACGTCGTTGGCCTCCGCTCTAGTAGGACGAGGATTCTCCGACATACTCTCTAGCATCTGTGTAGCTGTAATTACGATTTTACCTGCATCTAAACCTTTCTGAGTAAGTAGTCGCTGCACCATAGGTACCTTTGTGAGCCCCAGTTCTACTCCAAGCCCACCACGAGCGATCATTATTCCATCCACATAAGGTAGAATCTCGTCTATATTCTCTACTCCTTTCTGGCTCTCTATTTTAGCGATAAATGATATATTTGCACCGTCTAAGAACTCCAGAATTTTTAATGCGGAGGTTTTATCTTCGACAAACGAAGCAGAAACAAAATCCCAACCTGTACCGATTGCGTGAGTTAATAGTTCTTTATCTTTAGTCGTCAGGACTTCTGTTGTATATACTGTATCGGGCAGATTTAAAGCTTTGCCTGGTTTTATAACCGTTCCATAGTGTACTAGTGTGTAAATTTTGTCGTTCTCTACGTAATCTACGACCAATTCGGTATCACCATCGCCGATTATAATTCTGTCGCCAGTTTTTATAAATTTGTAAAGCTCAGGGTAATTTGCTGGGTAGAGTGGACTCTCCTCGTTTGCTCCTATAACTACGGAATCTCCCCTCTTAACCTGCAAAGGCTCTTTAAACTTATTTAAGCGGACCTCTGGACCTTTAACGTCTATCATGAGTGCAACTTTACTGCTAATAGATTTAACTAACTTACGTACCTTATCTAGTTCTTCTGTGTCAGCAAAGGCTCCATTGACTCTGGCACAGTTCATGCCGTTCTCTATAAGCTTTCGCATAATAGTGGCGTCCCAAGTAGAAGGTCCTATTGTGCAGATGATTTTGGTTTTTTTAGTGAACATAGGAACATTATAACATCATTTATATTTTATTCTAGATTTCTGAATTCTGAATTCTTTATTTAGTTCCGTTATTGCAGAACTTAAAATTGATTAATAATTTGGGTACGGTTGGTATTAACGATTTTTAGCTGGAACCGGGGATCGAACCCGGGACCTCACCCTTACCAAGGGTGTGCTCTAGCCAACTGAGCTATTCCAGCGTATTGTCATATGGTGAAGTAAATAATTCGTTATTTTTAAACTCTAATTAATATAAAGAAATTTATGCTATTTTAAAAAATTTCAAAGTTTGATCAGATTGTATCAAATCGAAAGAAGATTTTGAAGAGATAATACTGATTACATATTTATTATTTTTTACTGTATAATTCCCCATTAACTATTAAAAGCAATTCATCTGTTGGCAAAGTTTTCCTGCATCTGTGTTGTTGCAGCTTCCTTAATTGGAGTCCAAACTCTATAGGCATCTTTCATTGGTGTACAAATAGCCACAAATCCTCGGGTTACTTCATTAATAAATCTATTATACATATCTGGGTCTTCGTCCTCTAAACATAGAATTAAAAGCGATGTTAATTCATTGACTAAATTCCTGAGGAGTTGTTCTGGCAAATCAATTTCTGTATTTTTAGCATCTGCAGAAATCCCTTGGATATCTAAAGCAATTAACATAAAATCTCCTTCAGATGCTACAAGAGGCATACCCATTGCCAATACATTATTTCTAATAAGATCACTTCTTTTATAGGCTGCCATTGCTAATGACTCATAGCTTAGAGGAGAAAGACCACCAAATGTATTCAATGGTAAAACGGTTGGTCCTAAAGGTAAAATACCAGCATTAGAAACAAGCTCTCCGCTTCTAATTTGCATTGTGCTGCCTCACAATGAAATGTACCTTTTTGCTCGAATATATCTATCCCATGCAGCTTTAGAATATAATCCATTATTTACAAGATAATGCAAAAGAAATTCATCTACTATACTATTCCCACGAACAACCACATCGTACACATCTTTGGGAACATCGCCTATTTGATAATACGTTATGCCGTTCTCGGTAGTAGTTATAAATTGTGTGTTTTGTAAAATTGCTATTCTTTCAATTTTAATTCCGTTTCCATCAGTATACACTCTCTCCAGTGTTACAATCCCAGGTTAATTCTCCTCTTCCACTTCTATTGCAACTTGCTAATGCTAACAATATAGCACAAGCGCCTACCAAATTTTTCAGTCTTTTCATTAATATATAAACATTATATTATTTTTCTCCCTCTTCTAGTTTGTTCACCAACTCCTTAATTCTGAAGATCTTAGAACGAGGGCAGATAAAAAGGACATCATTCATATCTACAATAACATAATTCTTAACGTCAATAGTGGCAACTGTTTTTGTTTTTTCTGTAAAAATAAGGTTGTTGTTTGAATCCACGCTTACAGTTTTGCAGTTAGCTAAGGGGGTGTTGGTACGTTTAAAATACTGGTAAATATTCTCCCATGTGGTTATGTGCTCCCACTCAAAAGGCAGAATTACGGCTAAAGCTTTATTAGAATTAAAGAGATGCTCCGTAACTAACTCTATTCGGCCAGCCTCGAATTTATCGTATATCTGCTTAACTTTCTCATACTCGTTCTGAGTTCCGAGTACAGACTCTATTTCTACTAAAGTATCGTACCAATCGGGTTTAAACTGCTTAAAAGCCGCAAGAAGCTCCTGAGGCTTCCAAGTATAATGATTACAGTGAATTATATACTCGCCATTAAGGTACTTACGTTTTAACTCATCTCTGTTCATATTTGCATTTACAACATGTAAAAACTCCGATATTCTGTACACTTCCTCTTTAGATGGGACTCGCTCGTTCTTATCTATTTTTATTAGATCGCTACCTATATCTGCAAATTTGGGGTATATGCCGCCGGTAACTAACTTGCCTGTTAATTTTACAAGTTCCTCTATATTCTCAATCATTTGCACGTATCTCTCTGCAGGAGTCCGGATTACAACGGGTTGCACGTAGAACATAACTACTTCGTTAGGGTATTTCCTGGCAACTTTTAACATAGCGTAACCAGATGCAGGCCCGGTATCTTTGTTAAGCTTAGGCTCTATAATATAGTTTTCCTCTAATAGAATTGGAGCTTGAGTTCTAACGTAATTTAGATAATCTTCGGAGATGGAAACGAAAATGTCTGAAGGAGTATATCTTAAGAGCAGGGCCTCTACATTCAACTGGAAGAGTGATTTTCCGTTAAAAATCGGCAAAAACTGTTTAGGTGATTTTTTGCGACTCAGTGGCCATAGTTTAGAACCTATGCCCCCGGCCATAATTATTAGTTTCATATTCTATTGTGCACTGCAAAAGGGTCTTTAAGGCATACTGACTTAAGGGTTTATCAGAATATTTTTGCTATACACTTTAAATTTTAAAAAAGCCGAAGGTGAGATTTGAACTCACGACTTACGGTTTACAAAACCGCTACTCTACCACTGAGTTACTTCGGCACAGCACTGATATATTATATCACTGCTGTAAAATAGTACTATTTAATATCGTAACTCTTCATTATTTCGTCTGCTATTTTGAGGACACTCTCTTTCTGATCTTTGTTAAATGTTCTGGGGACTTTTACTATCATAGATATATCAAAATGCGTATAAGAGTAGTACTCTTTGCCGTCACAAAACTCTTTAGACACTTTTGCGTCTACCTTAGGAAAATAGGCGTAGGATTCGTACTTCTTCATCTCTTCATCTTTCTCATATACGTCACTACCATTTTCCTCTCCCTCGTCGTAACTATGCTTTGCTAAGCTTAAGTTAATTCTATAAAAAGTGCCCTCAGCATTCTTTACAGTAGCTAAAGTTGGATTTTTATTAACTTCTAGAAAACATTCGTCACCTGGTGTAGCTCCAGAGGGGTACATTGTGCTGTAAGATACCTCCAATATAGCAGAATTTATATCTAGAGTTAATTTCCCAACAATTATTCCACCTTCTTTCTCTATAAATCCAGACCTGTCTATTTTTGAGTTAGATTTATATTCAGACGGATGAGTTAAATAGATATATTTAGAAGGAGACGAAGGTAACTTATAGCCGTTAGTTTTCTCGTTATACTGGGCATAAAGTACTCCTAATTTAGATGTAATTCTCTCTTTAGCTCCTGTTGGCATTTCAGTTATTCCAATCTCTTTTGGAGCTTCTACAGAAGGATCCTCTTCAATAATTGTAACTTTTGGAGTCTCTATCTGCTGAGGATTATTCTCAGTAATTGTAATTTCTGGAGTCTCTATCTGCGTAGGCAGAGTATTAGTTTTTTTGCCATTGTTAAATAAATATAAAGGTATAGCTATAACTAGGGCAAGTATAGATAGCCCAATAGTTAAATAAATTAGATATTTTTTGTTCATTATTTTTAATAGATAATAAATTAGATCATAATTATAATAACAGATATTTGTTTAAAATATAACAACTAGTCTTCTCTATTTCACTAGCAAGGGTGCTGTTATACATTAAAGAATTAGCATTCCATACAGATTCTCTGTAGCAACGCAGTACCACTCCGAACTTAACCTAAGTTCTTAGAATCCCCCCCCATTATTTATGACATTTATAAAAGAGCACAAGACTAGTAAAAAGATAATTTTTGTAAATACCCATAATAAGCGAATTAAGAACTATGAACAAAAGTTATTTTTTACGACTACGATACCATTCAAACAATATCTGCCCACTCAAACTTGCATATCCATGAAAATTCCTCTCTGTCCACTCTTTGATCTGTTTATAACTCCATTTTTCTGGAACTTTATACAGATCCATAAGTAGCCTTCTGGTCCAAACATCTATAGGCATAATATTTTCGCAATTTAAGGCAAAGGTTAATATACAATCGGCTACTTTTGGTCCTACTCCAAAAAGTTTTAAAAGCTCATTCCGTGCGATATCGCAACTAAGGTTTTTTAGCCTATTTTCATAATTTAATTCGACTAACATCTTTGCCGTTTTTTTAATATATTTTGCTCTGTAGCCAACTTTAGCTTCTCTTAATTTTTCAAGTGACGCATTCAACAAAATTTCTGCATTAGGAAAAAGTGAGTATATTATACCCTCTACCCCAATCTTTCTCCCTAAAAGTCTACTTAATTCTCTATAACAGAATCTTATTTTCTTTATATTACTATTGGATGACATAATAAAAGAAAAAACTGTTAAATTTAGAGGCTGTTTAAGAATTCTTACGAAAGGCACGTGTTCTAGGGCTTTTTTAACAAACTTATCATTGCAGATTTTAGCAAGCACAGAGTTGTAATCATAGTTTATTCTAAAGTACTCATTTATAAACTTTTCGTCGTTTTTTTCGGGATAGGTCTGCCAGTAAAGAGTATCTTCCTTGTACTGTATCTTTATAACTTTAGAATCCGTAGTTCCTATGTAATAAGTATTCCCATTTTCTACCACTTTATCCCAACTAAAACTTTGTCCTCCAAGTAACGTAATTTCAGGATTGAAACAAGGGAAATAACACTGGTTCATTAATAAATTATAAGTATATCATTAGATCTGATAAATTCGAGAACCTTTCTGCCAACTCATTATCTTTGATATTGTTAATTGAATATGCAAATTATTATCCAAAAGGAATCCCCACTATTTTAAATATATACCTCAACACTTCTTTTAGATAACCGCTAAAGAATATACCAAAAAGTCCGGATCTGTTCAATATATAGAAGAGCCCAATAAAGATATACAGTCCGTACTGATCCAGCATGTCCCAGTAGTATCGCAAATTTTTGGGCAACAACCCGGAAACTATATGAAATCCATCTAGGGGTGGAATGGGAAGTAAGTTAAACAAAGCTAAACTCAAGTTAATATAGATGATTACAAAAAGTACCGAGTACAGCAGGTTAATTGCTACTGTCCCCACAAAACCAGCAGATGCTATGCTGTAGAGTCCCTTCAAGAGCAACGTGGCCACTAGGAAAATTACAAAATTAGAGAGCGGTCCAGCTAACGAAACTAAAGCGTGATCTCGTGCAGGTTTTCTAAAGTTGTAAGTATTTACAGGCACAGGCTTACTCCATCCTACTCTTACAATAAACATTGAGATAAGACCAATAAGGTCAATATGTAAAAGGGGGTTAAGCGATAAACGACCTTCTGCAGCTGCAGTATCGTCTCCTAACTTCTGAGCCGACCAAGCGTGGAAATACTCATGTACAGTAGACGAAAGAATCATCACAGGGATAGATAGGATAAACCAGACTAATTCGAACATAAAGTATTATAACATTATCTTACTTCTATGTTTTTCTTCATAAAATTGTCCCCGACCAGCTTATATCCTAATTTTGAATAATACTCCTGTGTACCAATACCCGCAATAACAGAGAGATTTGTGCAACCCTCACCCTGTGCTATCTTTTCTGCTTTAGTAATTAATTTTCTTCCTAAGCCTAAATGTTGCACATTGCCTTGTTTGGCAAACTCGGTAGTTATCCCGTACACGTGGACTTCTCGTATTATCGCACACCCCCTGATTGAATTTAACATAAGATCATGAATTTTGTTAGAAGGTATAAATAGCCTTAGTAAGCCCAGAAGTTCATTCTTATTACTAAGATACTGTAAAAAATAGTTGATCCCACCGCCGGTTCTGTATTTCATAATTAAGAATTTAAGTCTTTTTGGATCTATTACAGCCGATTTAACTTGTCTGCATCGAACACAGTTACAGCTTAAACCTCTTAATTTCATCTCTCTTTGTACATACTCTCTTATATTGCTTGGAATTTTTACTCCTTGCATATACTCCGTTGGTAAATCTCTAAAAATACGGTTAATTCTGACAAACTTAGGGGTTATGCTCTTCATTTTTATAATTAACTCGACAAGTTCTTCAAATGAGTACTGCTTATAATTCCCGTTTAGGTATTCGTTGTAAAGTTCAGTGTTTTTAAATAATACTGTCGGATAGATTTTAACTTCGTCAGGCATTATAACCCGCATTAGTTCTTTATAATCTTGCAAATCGGATTTTACTGTCGCACCTAATAAATTCTGCATAATATGAACATTCAGTTTAAAACCGTTAACTCGCAAAAATTCCGTAGCTATAAGGATGTCCCTCTTCGTGCAATCTCTCTTATTAAGTTTTAAGATTCTATCATTCAAAGACTGAATCCCCAGTTGGATCTTAGTCACCCCGTACTTACGTAGGCTTTTAACCATTAGCTTTGCATTGATTGTAATAGAACCGTTAAAAGCGTATGTTTGTGGTCTCTCCTCTATACTTAGTCCTACGATCCGCACGTAGCTTAAACTGTTTACTTTTTGTAATTCCCGTAATTTTTTAGCTTTAAGTTCGTTAAAATCTACATCAAAGAACTCGCTTATGCTGTCGTCTGAACACAGCAAATCTTTAATCTGTTCGTCTTTTCTGTACTCTATGAGTTTCTCTGCAACTTTGGGAGTGAATAGATTACAGGCAATAAAAATTAAGCTAACGAACGAATCTCTGTACTTTTTAGGATAGTTCGACCATGTACCGCCGTCTATTATAATTTCGGCTTTATTTACGTTGTGACCGTTGCGATACAACATTAAAAGACGAGTAACAACTTGCAAAAAAGGGTTGAATTCTAAATTGAATGCCCTTTGAGCGGCTGGCTCTTTCTGCAGATAGCTTTTGGGCATACTACTCTCGGTTGGACAGTAAATACATCTGCCTGGGCAGGAGTAAGGTTTTAAAAGAAGCGTAATAACTGCAACTCCAGATTGACTGCGGATAGGCTTTTTCACGGTTTAATTTTTAAATCATATTCAAAAATTTTATTGTGGAATCGCATGGCAGTGACCACAACCAAATTTTACCACCGCACTAACGTGCTTTCCGTTCCTTCTATTCTTCTTATCCAACTCTTTAGGTAACTTTTTTGAGCGAATGTCATTTCCCCTTATATTAAAGAACTTATCGTCAATTTTTAGCTGGCAGATCTTATTATTCTTGGTTATTATCGATCTTTAACCGCAGATTTTCATGGACTTCGCAGTTTTCACTTAATACCTTCCTAACCTCTGGAGAAAAAGGTTCAACTTTAATCGCTCTCGCTTCTAGTTCTTTGAGCAGCCCACTTGTAAATGCACAGTAATTCTCTTTTTTACTCTTTATACGAGTGCTGTAATCAAAACCTGTAGATTTTAACGTTGCATCTCTATTGTCTTTAAAATAAAGAATTAAGTAATCTTCTTCTTTACTGTCATAATCTAATTTTACTGATTTTATGCTGTCGAATCTAATTTTAACATAATCTATGTAAACGAACTCTTTCCCTACTCCTAACACCTGGCCGCTATCTATTGCACCATTAGCCAACTTTGCAAGCCATCCTATAGAGAGCGGAAGCGTAAAATATAGCATAATCACAACTACCAAAAAAATTTTAAGTAGTTTAATCTTAATCTTTGACACCAATCTTAAAATATAAACTGTTATCGAGTAAATCGCAAATAACCAGAAAAAACCTCCTATTACTCCAATTATCAAAAGTTTAATAATAAAGTCTAACTGCATAATATTGCTCCACATACTAATAATACTTTTATCTTGCAACGTAGTAATGTACCTAACATAAGGTACTGTAATAGACAGCGCAAGCGTAGTAATAATTGAAACTGCAACGTAAATGTTGATCTTATAATCTTTATCTTGTAAGTAGAATATTTTAAAAAAGTAAATTAATTTTTCTAAAACGTTTAATCCTTTAGAATAGGCACCCATAATATAATCATTTTTAAAAGATTGAATTGACCGCTTACTAAAAAACGGTTCTATGACCCTGTAATGCTCTCTCAACTTTATGAGTTCGGAGCTCTTAGGCAGACTTTCTAAATACTTCTCGATTGCTATCCTACCGTTACCAGTGGTAGCATAAGTATGGATTGCTTGAATTTCTGGATAGAATAGGAATGTATCCCTTTCCTTCTCTAGTTCGACTAGAAATTCGTCTATAGATTCGCACAAGAGCTCAAACGAGTTACTTATTGCCCTAACAAAGAAATCTAGTTTTAGAAGTTGGGAAACTTCTAGCGAAGGATCTAATTTAAACAGAAACATTAAATATTCTCTTCCAATAAATTTTGCTGATAAGTGAGATAAGTACGAAGCGGTCAAACTCTTATAGTAAAGTATAAACTTAAACAGTAAGTAGGAGTAAATATTCCTATCTTTAACTTGATCTAAAAATTCTCTGGCTTTAACAAAAACTCCCTCTACCTTTTCAGCACTTGCTTTCTTTGCATCTATGAGTCTAGAGATATATGCTGAAAGCAGGTAGACTTTAAAATAAGTTGAGAAAGAATCTATCTTTTTGTAGACTTCTGCAGAATCTTCTGTATTACTTATGTTATGTAATACTTCTTTATCCCCTATCTTGGCCTCCTTGAGTACAGCGGCTAAATAGTCTATAGCTTCATATAATTTATCTTCTGTTACTTCTATATTACGTTCGGAGTAAAGATCTAGGTAGGAGAATTCTCCAAAAATGAGCAGGAAAGCTTTAAATATATCGTTAAGTAAATCTGAAAAATCTACGTAGACGGGAATATCGTACAAGAACTCTAGTGCAAAAGAATCTAACTCTACTTTCTTATCTTCTGTAACCTTAAAGAATTTCTGCAAATTGGCCACAAATAACCACTGTTTACTCTCCCTGTGATACCACTTTACATAGAGAATCTCAACTTCTGATTGTGCAAACTGAACAGTTTTAATTCTCTTGAAATTAACAAAATCCTTACTTGATTTATCCTCACTTTTTATTATTGCAAACATAACAGGTATTATATCACGTGCTATAATAAAAATCATGAAAGGACCTTTACTGCTTCTAATACTAGACGGATTTGGTTTAGGACAAGATTACATTGGTAACGCAATAACAAAAGCAAAAACTCCGTATTTGGATAGACTCTGGAGTAGGGCGGAAACGTGCCTTACACTTGGAGCATCGGGACCAGATGTAGGCTTACCTTTAGGTATAACAGGTAATAGTGAGGTGGGCCACCTAAACTTGGGCGCAGCAACTATTGTTTATCAAACTATCTCTAATATAAATAACTCAATAATAGACGGAAGTTTCTTCCAAAATGAACAGATCCTAAACGCCATAAGAACAGTTAAACAGAATCATTCTACACTACACTTAATCGGATGCTTAAGCCCAATGGGGATACACAGTGATATTAGGCACTTGTTTGCTATCATGGAATTTTGTCATCGTGAGAAAATCGTCCCTGTGATTCATCTAATAACTGACGGTAGAGACACCCCACGTTTTAAGGCAGAAATGTATCTAAACATACTTAGAAACAGGATGCAGATGTACAACTTTGATAAGATAGGTAGTGTCGGCGGGCGGTTCTGGGGGATGGATCGCAACAATAAGTGGGAGAGGATAGAGTTGGGATATAACGCAATTATTGGTAATGGTAAAATCAGGGCTAGAACTCCAGAAGAGGCCATAAGAGAAGCATACAAGAGGAACGAAGATGATGAATCTCTGACACCAACAACTATTGTAGATGCTGCCGGAAATGCTCTTTATCCGGTTAGCAACAAGGATACTATCTTTTTTTTTAACTTTAGAGAGGATAGGTTACGTCAACTTACTAAAGCTTTTGTTACACCAGAAGCAGAATTTAAATACTTTAAAAAGAACATCACCATCTCTAACTTCTATATTATGTCTGGGCACGAAGAACATGCCAATGTAAAAAGTTGTTTTATGCCTCAGAATATAACTAGTACGGTTTCATCCCTCGTCGCTCAGCATAACTTAACCCAGTACCATAGCGCGGAGACTGAGAAATACGCCCACGTAACGTTTTTTTTTAATGGCGGAAGAGAGGAAGCTTTGGAAAATGAATTCTTTTACCTCGTTGAATCACCTAATGTCTTAAATTATGCCATAACCCCCAAAATGTCAATCGAAGCAGTAAATAAGAATGCGATTGAATCTATCATTAAAAATGAATACGACTTTTACCTTATTAACTACGCCAATCCCGACATGATAGGGCATACAGGTAATTTTGAAGCTACAATTACAGCAGTTGAAACCGTAGATACTGCTGTAGGTGAGATAGTTAATGTAGTTCTTGAGAAAAACGGCTCGGTAATTATAACCTCAGATCATGGTAACTGCGAACGTATGATCGACCCCATCACAAACGAGGTAGACAAAAATCATACTCTTAATTTAGTACCTTTTATATACACATCAAACAGGGTTATCTTTGACGATACAAAGTGGAATAAACCTCTAGAAAGAATGACTTATAACATAGAAAAACACCAGAAGAATGGTATCTTGGCAGATGTTGGAGCCACAGTACTCACAATTTTAGGAGTTCCTTTAGCAGACGACATGCTAGGTAAGAATTTGGTTAACTGATCCCGATAATGAATTTAAAAGATCAAAATAAAATCAAAGCAGAGTTTGATAGAGCCAACAGAATAAAAAAATACGTAATTCTGTGTCCACTATCGGTAACACTCTTTCTTATCGTGATTATAACTTTGAAATTTAATATTTTAAACACCAAAATCTTCAGGAGGAGGGTGTTATTAAATTCTGAGAGTTACAACGATTTAGGTTTTATAAGAACAAATAAATACGTATTCTTCTACCCTAAACAGTTCTCGGAGACAAAAATGCAATCAATAAAACACTCTTTTAGCTCGCCAAATAAGGATAGTATCAATTTATCCATAAATGAAGATAATTCTATCAACTTCTCTGACGAGGTCTGTAGGGTAATAGCGAACAGAATTAAAGAAGAGCAAAGGAAGAATCTAGACCTGGGGGAGGAGTTCGTACAAATTTTAAACACAGAATACGTTCATAACGGCTGTAACATTGCTGTTTCAATTGAATTAAAGAAGAAAACTCACCTCATAATTAAACAGATTATAAGAAAAAGATTGAATTCACCCGAGTTCTACGTTCTAACTGCAGGTTATATTGAAGAAACCAGCAAATTTAAAGAGTTATTAGAAAAAGCCATCGATTCATTTATAGTAATATAATTGAGAATATGATAAAATAACCCGATGCAAGAGTTTAGAAAAGATGAGCCTCCACGAAAACGAGAGATGCTTGGAACTGAGATTACTTCTGCAACTGTTAAGCGATTAATAATAGAAGAGATGGATGTAAAACATTCCGTGGGGTTTGAACTTAATAGAAAAAATCTAAAACTAATACTTATTGTTGTAGGAATTATTTTAATATTCGTATTAGTCACACCCATTGTACTAAAAGTTGCCAATGACATGGCACCTGTAATAAAAGAGGGGGCATTCTTTTAGGTACAATACTTCTATAGAAGATTAAACCCGTAACCAGCCACTAGACTTGCGTTATCCCCGCAGTATTTCAAATGTGGCGCATAAAGCTCAACCCTCCTCCCATTAAAACTGTTCCAGAGCATATTTACTAAAGTTTGATTAGCAGCAACTCCTCCACCGATCACAAGCTCTTTAAACGGGCGCTTCTTATAGGCAAAAAGTAACTTATTTATTATACTTGTAAAAGCAGAATACTGAAAAGCTGCGCATACATCTGCGATCAAATATTTATGCATAAATTCGGGTTCTTCTTTTATCTGCTTCTCGCAATACTTTCCAACAGCCGTTTTTAATCCAGAAAAACTAAAATTTAGAGAGGTGTCATTCTCTAATGGTATGGGGAACTCGTGGGAAAATCTGTCGCCAATCTGTGCAGCCATTTCTACATTAGGACCTCCAGGATAAGGTAACCCAAGCAGAGCAGCTACTTTATCAAATGTTTCACCGAGCGCATCGTCCACTGTAGTACCCAGTATCTCATATTTAATAGGGGTTTCAAAGTATATGATTTGTGTATGACCTCCCGATACTATTAGCGCAACAAGGGGGAAAGTAGGCTTAACTTTAAATTCGCTATCCACAAAAACACCCCACATGTGGGCAATTGCATGATTGACCTCTACAATTGGCTTATTCAAAGTCTCAACTAAACCGTATGCGAATGCTTCTCCAACAGCAACTGCAGAAGGCAATCCCACTTTCGCGGCTACTGCAACAGCATCAATCCTATGGGGCTTAATACTTTTCAAAAAAACCTCTATCATCTTTTCTAAGTTTGTTAGATGATCTCTGGCCGCCAGATCCGGTACTACTCCACCGTAAGTAGAATGCTTCTTAGCTTCGGAGATTGTAATCTCCTGTATTACCTCCGTTCCGTCTCTTACTAACGCTAATGAGGTTTCGTCACAAGTGGTTTCAACTCCTAAGATATTCATTATCAGTTCTATTATAAACAACCAAGTCAGAACAGGTGACGGCGAGAATCGAACTCGCGCATAGCAGTTTTGCAGACTGCTGCCTTACCGCTTGGCTACGTCACCAACAATACTTATTCGAGCAAACATATTATACCATTCCCTAGAAAATCCTTTAACTCGTCGTAAAATTTATAAATCTATTCCTTTTAAAAATTCAGTATCAAAGTAAGTTGCAAAAAGGAGTCTAATAAACTTAAATCTTGATCTTTTTGTAAGGAGGGAGAACTTTTTAAACTCCTTATTCTCTGGTTTTCTATTTAAAGCGAAAAATGTAATACCGTTCGTGTACCCTTCTGTAATCTTTTGCCCGGAAATGCTGCATATAAGCGGATACTTCAGAATATCGTAAATAACGAAAATTTTGATAATAAGAGCAAATAGTGTGTATTCTCTGTCTACTAGTTTCTCACATCCTTTTAGAATCTTAAGTACATCATAAAAAAAACGTTTATTGGCATAAATATAAACCTGGCAAAGCAGTTCTAAGATCGCCCTAAAGTAGAAGATAGATTCGAGATCGGTTTTCAGGTAACTAAAGTTTTCCTTTAGTTCGATCTCGGAGATGTAATAGTGATTCTTGTGGTACACTTTTGCAGCAATAAGATTCCCCTCGTCCAACATATTACCACGCCTACTATTAGGATTAGCTCCGTTCTTAACAATCAGTGCCAAGTTACCCTCCGACGGACTAATTGCGCGTAAAAGAAGGTCATTACCGTAAATCTCTCGTTTTAAGATTAAGAACTCTGCATTAAAGTATCTTGGCATCGTTTAAAGAAGCTCTCTTCTGAAAAATTAGAATATATGGATTTTAGTTTCTCTCTATCAAATTTTATTCTATCAGAAATCTTTATTGAATTAAAAAGTGATTCTTCTGAGAGCTCATCGAATAGAACACCGTTTTTGCCGTCTTCAATTATTTCGCAGTTTCCACCTTTATTGTAAGCAATTACAGGACACCCGCAACTCAGGGATTCTATCTTAGTTAAGCCTAGATCCTCATCGTTTAAGGCAAATGAGGCTTTGGCAAATTTTAAGCAACTGTTCTTACTCTTTGAGTTTATATATCCAGTAAAACAGATGTTTTTTACTTCTGTAACCGTTAGATTTAATGTGTCTAAATACCGATTGCGAGGCTTAAACTTACTTATCATGCTGGCTAAGTTTATAAGTTTAGAATACTCTGGCCCAATGCCAATTATAAATAGTTGCTCTTCCATCGCGTATTTGAACCATGTTCGCAGTAGAAGCTCTGCGTTTTTGTATTTTTCCAACCTGGATACAAACGCATAGTAAGGCATCTTATAGGTAAAATAAGTTTCTTTATCTGTACTAAGGAAGATAGGCTTGGCAATTGATGGATAAATTACAGTAGAATCTAAATTGTAAAATGCTTTAACTCGCTCTTTAACCGCTTGGGAAATGACGAAAATTTTATCAACATTCCTTAATGCCAGATAATCTTTAATCCTAAAGTTCTCTTTTAAATAATCAAATAGTTTCTCTGGCAGAACTCTCTTTATAATAGAGTTGCTAATTGGAAGGTTCCAAATAAAGCGAGAGGGGGTATTAAAATAGACTATACTCTCCCCTCTGCAGTTTATATTAAAGGCTGTATGAGCCAAAAATGCCGTGTAGTAGATTATTTTGTCGTATTTAGAGGTATCTATTTTGGAGTAAAAGTACGAGATAAAATATTGGAACAATTTCTGATTAACCCTTGTAATCACTTTTATTTTAACTCGTCTAGATACATTTTCTAATCTAGCGATAAAATCTAACGAAGTTTTGCACTCTCTTAAACAGCCTATGTAAATATCCAAAGATGTCTCTCTGTACTTGGCGAGAAATTTAGCGAGAGAGAGTAAGACAACTTCACCTCCCCCCAAGTATAACCCTAAGTGATCGTAAATTAGAGCTACTTTTAGTTTTTTCATCCTATACGTACAGGATTTATATAGAGTGGTTTTAGAGCCTCACCGAAGTTAAACACTTTAATAAAATTTAGGATGAATTCTGAGCTAATTAAATTCTCAGACGAATCACACTCATTAAAGACTCGTAAGTTCGGATTCAGTTTCTTTGCTTCTGCATAAGTTAAATACTTTATCTCTTCACTATTTGATTTAAAATACCCCAAAGCTTCATCATTGATCCCAGAACATTTAGGATATCCAAGTATAAAATCTGAACAGGTGAAATCAAAACTGGTGTAGCTCTTTACCTCCAACACGGTACCCTTTATTTTTGCTCCCACAATAACTCCTCGAACATAGGCTAGGCTTGTACGTATTCCCGTGTAAGAACCAGGTCCCACATTCACATAGATTCTTTTTAGTGTATCTGAAAAACTTGACCCTTTTAACGCTGTATAGAAATCTTTGGGAGTTTGAAAGGTTAATAGATTCTTGACTTCTGATCGTTTAATATCTATAATCGCCGCGGAGAAGGGTTTTAATACGTTCTGAACGAAGAGAGATAGCATTCTGTATTATAGCACTCTGTACAATCTCTCCCCTTTATATCCGATCCTAATATATATCGAAGACTTATTATAATTTTTAAATAGTTTCTCTACTTTCTCTGGCCACTCAATAAAAATTAAATTATTACTACTAAGATAGTCCCAAAATGCAATCTGATCTAAAGTATTTAATATATCATTCTCATTAATACGGTACAGATCTATGTGAACTAATCTTTCATAATCGTGTTGATTACATTTGACTGAATTTAATGTATAAACTTGACATATGGCAAAGGTTGGACTAGTTACCGTTTCTCTAACCCCTAGACGTTTTGCAATCTGTTTTACAAGATGTGTTTTTCCTGCTCCCAAATTGCCGTAGAGGAGAAAGAGGAAAATAGATGAATTTAGCACGTAGTTTACAACCTCGTCTAAGGAGTTAGTATGCATAGTCTTTAGTTAGTTATTCTGTTTGAGTTTGGATCTAACAGGATTCGAACCTGTGACCTTTCCGATGTGAACGGAATGCTCTAGCCATCTGAGCTATAGATCCGCTAAATCAAATTATGCCGTTCGCAAATCGTTTACAGCGGCGTATTGAAATCAAGATCGTCAATATCGTCTTCTTTCAAAGAAGATAGATCAACCTCATCTGACTCATCTTCAATACCGAATGTATCTTCAGTATCCTGGACATCTTTCTGTATCCTTTTAAAATCACCGGCAAACTCAATACCATCGTCTAACATCTTTTGGATCTCTTCTGCAGTTAAATTTAGAGTTTTTTCATATTCTGGGACTTCGCCGCAATGATCACATAACACAATAACATACTTACTCTCGCTACAGTTACCACACTTAAAGAGCGCTACTCTATATTTTTTGGACTTCTTCTTCATGATTTTTTCATGATAACATATTTTACTGCGATTGCAAATGATATCATAAATAGGATGAGAAATGCAAGCATATACCAAGGAAGTAACCAGAAATCGTAATATTTCTCTGAAGTTACCCTTTGGCCATCCTTGTAATGTTTAAGTTTAATTGTGGCTCTAAATTTGCCGAATCTAAAAAAGTCAGTATTAATTTCTACTCCGTTATCTGATGTCGCTATAAATCTACTCGATGGTATCCACTCCTCAGTAAGTATTCTTTCGTTCTCGGGTAGCACCATCTTTTTCCCTGCATTAACAACCAAATTTTTAAAACTCTTTGTAATATCTGTTTTATATATAAAAATATTACCTCCCACAATCTCCTCTACTGTACCCTTATTCTTTATATAGTATAGAAATTTTACTTTATCCTTAGGCCAATTAAAGTAGACTTTCTTATCTGTTTTAAAACTTACAAATTCAGAATTTTCAATAATTTTACCCTCTACTCTAGTAATGATTACATGGCCAACTCCTTGGTTAATAGCCATATTCTCAGCCTCTTTCTTTGATGTTACCCTTACAATATTAAATAGAAGGACAGCATACTTACCACCAGGTTCTGCAGTTAATGGAATTTTTATCTTGTAATCTATCCTCTTGCTTTCGCCTTTTTTGAGTTTAAATTCGGAATTATCGAAACTAATCCAATCTTTTAAGCCGAATTTATAGCTATTCTCTTCTAAGAAATAAGATGCGCCATCTTTCTGCGATATATTCTTAGAATAAGGTTTTAATGTTATCTCTACATCCTTATCTAATGCATTTGTAACAGTAACGTAGCCGCTCGCAACACCACCTCTATTTAATGTTGAGAATTGTTTGATAGAAGGTGAAACCGCCAAACCAAAACTAATCCGTGTTTCATTTCCATCCATTTTAAATAGTGCTAAAAATTAGCAACGACAGTATAAGTTACTGTCTGTGTATAAGTTCCCGACTCTGTACCAGTATCTATAGCTGCTCTATGGGTTACAAGAGCAGTATTTGTTGTATCTGAAGTTGCAGGACTATTTAAACCGTTTGTAGAGAGCAAATTGGTAATAGAGTTGGGAACAGGAGTATCGTCATCGTCGAAATCTCCAACTTCTGTGACCACACCACCTGTAGCCGAGCCTCCTACCAAAGCTATTCCGTAACCTTCTACTCCCGCTGTAACTGTAGAATTCTCGGCTATAGGATCAATATCATCCGCGTCTGGAGCAGCTCCCGGAGCACCATCTTTACGTAGATCACCGTCTGAGGTAATACTTACAACATATCCATTAGCGGCGTTGGTATAAACCTTTAATCTGTAGCTACAAGTTGAGACTGTATTTAAATTTAAAACTCCTAAATTACAACTATTAGTATCCGTTAAATCTGCGCTATCTCTTATTGCAAAGGCCAGGACAGGATCAACTACCGCATTTACATTCACGTCGTTATCATCACCTACATAAACTAATGTTGCGCCGAAATCTGTACCAGTACTATCCGAAACTGAAATAGAGTAAATACCAGCGGTTGTAGTTGCAGGAAAGCGAATACATAGATTTACTCCTGAAGTTATAGCAAGAGTTGTACTAGAGGTAAAATCGTATCTGCCCCCAGAAGTAGTAAATAAGCTGGTATTAAAGAAACCATCGTTGGTCGAATCTCCATCTGCATCCACAGTGGCTACAGTGCAGTCAGTTAAGGCAGAAGGCAAGGTTGGTGATACAGAAACCGTAATACTGTTGCCATTAATATAATTATTTGTTGCAACGTAACCAAAAGTTACATTCGTTGCCGTCAAGGCCGCAAATTCACCCCCCGCCGGCGAAGAAACAGAAACATTAACTCCAGCAGCGCTTAGTGATCTGCTAAAAATTGTAAATATATTAACGAGAACAAAAAGTAGAGATAAAAAAAGTGTAGCAACTTTCTTAACTCCACTAAGTGGATACCTTCCCATAATTCAAACATAAGCTAAACAGATTATCTTTCAGTATAGAATATTTTTGAATAGCTGTCAACTATTCGTGTACTTATTCTATCTAGAATATGACGAAAATTTACCCGTACTTGGGATAGCAACATCTCTTATATTTCTTCCCGCTTCCACAAGGACATGGTGCGTTCCTGCTAATTCTACGTCTATTAGAATTCGATAGCGTTTCCTCTTTAGTTAAATTAACACCACTTTGTTTGCTGTCGGTGTATCTTGCCTGCTTTAGGGGGTCCTCCTCTTTTACTCGCTCTACCTTTACTCTAAACGCTTTCATACTTATCATGTCTCGTAGTGAGATAAAGAATTTTTTGAATAGGAGTGACCCCTCATGTCTGTACTCTACTAAAGGATCTTTCTGAGAATAGCCTCTAAACCTAACGGCCTCTTTAAGATCTGCCATAGCGTCTATATGCTCCATCCATAAAAAATCCATTGTAGATAGAACTAAGTACTTCTCGTACTCTTTAACTATCTCTGGCGCTTCCAGATTTTCTAACTGTAGATTAAAAGCTTCAATTAAAAATGTGTTTACAGCATTAGTCTCTTTAGAATTAAGTATCTCTTCTATGCTCTCCATATTAAGCTTCTTTAACACCTCGTTCTGAATAATTTCTGGGAACATAGAATCCATAATTGATCTATCACTTTCTATGTTAAAATCCAACTCGGCTACTCTGTCTAACACCTGCTTGATGATCCAAAGTTGTAAAGCTGTGTAATTTTTATCATAAGTTTTGTCGCTACTTTTTAATGAGAATGTCCTCAAGTAGTTACAGAAATCAGATATTTCGGTATTTTTCAATTTTACTCTTCTAGCTGTTAAATCTTCGTCTCTTAATTTCTCCAACACGGTTAGTCGCATCTCATAAACAATATCTCGTTGTTTATTTAGAACATCATCGTACTCAACCAAACTTTTACGCACATCAAAATGTAAGGACTCCACTTTCTGCTGAGCCTTCTCAATTATTTTGGAGATTAAACCGGACTCTAATGGCACATTCTCTGGTAGTCCAGCTCCTGTGAAAAGAGTCTTAATTAGATCACCACCAAAAATGCGAACCAAATCGTCTTCTAAGGAAAGATAGAATCTAGACGCCCCCGGATCGCCCAATCTGCCGGCTCTTCCACGTAACTGATTATCAATTCTACGAGCCTCATGTCTCTCTGTTCCTATAACATAAAGGCCTCCGAGCTCCCTGACTTCATCGCTAATCTTAATATCGGTACCTCTACCTGCCATATTTGTAGCAATTGTTACTGCACCTTTATGCCCTGCTTTAGCGATTATCTTAGACTCATACTCGTGCCTCTTGGCGTTAAGAACTTCATGAGGGATACCCTCTTGCTTGAGCATATCCGATATAAGTTCTGAATTTGTTATTGAAGTTGTCCCGACCAAAACTGGCCGTCCGTTTTTGTAGTTCTCTTTGATATCTTCTATAATTGCTCTATTTTTTACCTCTTTAGTCTTATAGATAATATCTGGGAAATCTTTTCTAATAATAGGTTTGTATGTTGGTACCTTTACCGCATCTAGATCATAAATCTTCTTGAACTCTTCAGCTTCTGTCATTGCTGTACCTGTCATTCCCGCCAGAAAACTATAAAGTCTAAAGTAGTTCTGATACGAGATAGTAGCTAAAGTTTTGCTCTCTTGCTTTATATTTACACGCTCTTTAGCCTCAATTGCCTGATGTAGGCCCTCACTATAACGCCTGCCTTCTTGAACTCTCCCTGTAAATTCGTCTACAATAAAAACTTCCCCGTTTTTTACAATGTACTCTCTGTCTAGTTTGTATAGAGCCTTAGCTTTAAGTGCATTATCTATATGTTTTATTACAAGATTATCACTCCAAATATCGTCTCTGTTAAGATATTTCTCCACTTTCGAAATTCCATTGTCTGTAAGCACAACTCCATGACTTTTCTCATCAACTGTATAATCTAAAGTTTCTTCCAAATGCTCAACCAATTCTGCAAATTTATAATACATCTCACTAGACTCGGAATCCGGTACAGAGATTATTAAAGGTGTTCTGGCTTCGTCAATCAAAATCTCGTCGGCCTCGTCTACGGCAGCAAAGTAATGAACTGTTTGCACTCGTTCTTCTAGCGAAGATGCCATATTATCTCTAAGATAGTCAAATCCGAACTCGCTGGCTTGCCCGTAAAGAACGTCACATTGGTAAGCAGTTCGTTTATCTACCTCCCTTAAATTAGAGCCCGTGAGCGTGGACATATTACCTAAATCCTTGGTGGCTAGTTGCTCTCTTACACTTTCTCCCTTCAAATCTAACGCTTGAGCGTCTGAGATGAAACAGTACGATTTATCTGATGTTATTGTTGCAACAGTGGAACCCAATACATCAAACACGTGCCCCGCCCACTCTGCATCTCTTTTTGCTAGGTAATCATTCACCGTATGGATATGCACCCCCCATCCAGTTAATGAGTAAAGATAAGCAGGTAGGTGAACAACATTAGTTTTCCCTTCTCCTGTGTACATTTCTGTAACCTTATTCTGGGCAAGTAACACACCTGCTATAATCTGTACATCAAAATGCCTATGTCTAGTGGTTCTCTTTGCAGCCTCACGGACTCGAGCATAAACTTCTGGCATAATTGCAAATAATTTTTTCCTCTCTTCTAATAGTTGCTCTTTACTCGGCAATTTGAGAGAAGTTTTCCTACGTAAGATAATCTCCTCCGTTAGATTTAACTTAGCTCTAAAGTACTCTGTACTCCCCTTTAACTCTTCGTCTGTAAGTTTACTAACGCTATCTTCTAGTTCATTAACCTGTTTAAGTACGAGTCTTGCTTTATCTAACTCTCTCTCGTTATATGAGAACAGTTTTGACAAAATTCTAAACATCATTTGTAAAATAAACTTAACCTTAGAGTCATCTAACGAAGTACACAATATAGCGCAAAGACCGCACTATCCCCTCTTAGATGTCTGCTAACATAACTCTTGAGAGGTTGCTCTCTTCTATTTTAACATCTATGTATATATACTTTTCAAACTTGCCGATTTGTACCACACTAAACGGCATATTTTGATTTAAAGTAGATATATCTCCTATTTTATCCACATAGTTGTTCCCGTGCGAAAACTTGACAAGCTCGTACTTCTCGTTTATGGCATAGTAGCAACTCTCTTTATAGTATATCACCTTTAAATTTGATTTTTCCTCACTTAGTAATTGCTTATACTCTCTTGTAGCAAGATTATATTCGTAAATTCCAGCCTCTCTACCGCCACAAGCAACTACTGTTTTTAAAATTATAGAGTCCTTGCTTACTGATTGTAGCTCATTACCGAATTCGCAACCTATTCTCTCTGTTTTTTTGCTGTCTAATTCTAATAGGTAAGTTCCAGTTTCGACAAAAGGTAGTTCATCTTCAAAAAGTAGGTAGTTACCGTAATATGCCTGTAAATTTGCGCCACCCTTATACTCATGCTTCTCCTTAAAACTTACCTTATCCGTTTCCGATATCTGATAAATAGAGAAAAACGAAGTTTCTTTATACGTGAGCATGGCAAAATTAAGGCTATCTATCTTGGAATCGAACCTTATCCTCTCTACTATAGAATCTGTAAAATTTTCGCTAAGCAGAAGTTCTAAGATCTCATTTTTAAATTTATAGATTTCAAAGTAAGAAGTATCATAAACAATTATGTAATCTCTCTTGATTTCAAACTTTGTGGTCTCTCTGCCGTACCTTTCTACTTTATGCAACTTTGATTCTTTGCCGAATCTGTTTATATATAGATCCCCCTTAGCAGACACTGTTATATATGCGTCTGTACCAATAATTCCCACTATTCTTCTGTTACTCTCTGTCACAAAAGGGAGGATTACACTCTCTAGATTCTTCTCTAATATTTGAACTTTAGGCTTCTTGGTGATAAAAAATATCGAGAAGTACACAAGATTAATTAAAATGATTATAACTAGAGTTTTCTTCATTTTTTAGACACAAAATTAAAAATTTATTCGCCTTGTAATTTCACATGAGTTTAACGATGAGCGGCTAGAATTTGGGGTGGGGATTATCTCCACTCAACCTACCTGGGTATATGTCAGCTTTGGCTGTTTTAATCTTACTCCAGTCTACATCTATGTAAGAAACAGGATTAACATGCGTTGAGCTTTCCTGTCCTTTCCTTAACTCAAAGTGTAAATGATAAGCCAAAGAGTTACATTTATACATACCGCTATTCCCGGTTTTGCCAAGATAATCTCCTTTCTTGACCTTATCGTTCTGCTTCACATTCATCTCATCTAGATGGAAATAGTACGAGTACATTCCGTTTGTATGTTTTATGCCTATGTAGTACCCTCCCTCATTGCATTTGTCCATTCTGCTATATTTTGCGGACACTACAATCCCATCAGCAGGAGAATAAAATTTGTCTTTATAAACCGAGAAATCAATTCCACCGTGGGGTTTCTGATAGACTGTGTTGCCATACCATTGCGAAACCTCTCTATAGCCCTTAAATATCCAAGCAAAATATTTAGGATTATTAGACGCGGTTGCATCTCTAAGTATATTATCCTTTATGTTTAACTCAGAGTTGCTACTAATTCCGTAGTTGTAAAGTGGGTAGAACTCTTTGTTATACTCAATTGCTCCTCCTATGTAAGCTGAAAAAGTGTAAGGCAAATTACTTATATATTTTTTTAAACCAAAGTCTAAACTAAAAACATTATTCTCCCTATGGTCATATAGTAGCGGTTCTAGAACGTACTCTTCTTTAATTTTGTCGTTAAAATCTATTTTATTAAAGATTAATCTCGCAACTTTAATTTCGGATTTAACCTCTTTAACACAGCCAAACCATGTTCTTGGATCCCAGACTGTTTTAACTTTGCACATCTTAACCTGTATTGTAAGGTCAATTTCTCTGGGATATGTGTAATAAACACGATAAATGTTATCGTACTGTCCTTTGACACTCAAAATATTACTACTGTTGTAATCCGGAAAACTACAATTTTGTAGGCTTAACTTCTTACTTTCATAATCTATCTCTCCATTACATTTTAGCCTAATGTTATTAATGGGGGTTTCGTAGTTCTGTTTTACACTTTCTTTTTTAAGAAATCTAACCTCTTTGAATTCGCTAGCGTTTCCCAACTTATCTATATTTTGAACGGAAAAAATATACTCCTTGCCAACGTCTACCCCGTTATTTACTTTAATCTTCCTTCTCTTCTCCCCTTTTTGGCAAGTGTACTCTCCCACTTTAGTGCCAAATTTTAAAATTCTCAGTACACTCTCCTCTTCACAACTACTCTCTAATTCTAAATTTCCATTAACTTCTTTAACGGTAGCAGAAGGAGTCTTTGGGGGCTTTGTATCAACCGTAAATTTTATACTTTCCTCTACTTTGTTCTCCGCTAAATCGTAAGCTATAACTTTTAGAGAATGCTCACCATCTTTCAAATTTTTTAACTTTAATTCAAGCTTATTCTTAAACTCCTCTATGATTTTACCCCCAAGGTACACTTTGCTATTGTTTGCATCGTGTATACTTATCTCTACACTTTTAACCTCTTTGTATAGCCCTTTATCCATTACCCCACTAATCTGGACTGGACCTGGCGAAGTATCATCAATAACTAATTTAATAGGATCTGATATAGAACTATTCCCCGCCAAATCGGTACTTGCAACATACATAAAATACGTCCCTTCTGCATAATTATTACCTGTATCTAAAGGCCACTTTAATGCAATATACCCACTCTCTGAATTCTTCTGCTCGTACACTTTCTCTTTATTAGAATTGTAAATAATCAGAGTTATCTCTTTTAATGCTGAATCGCTTACGGATGCTTGAATATAAGAGTAATCGCTCTTGTTCAAACTCGTCCTATTCTGTGGAGATATGTAACTTTTACTGCTCTTAAAATACTCAACATTAGGAGGAGTGCTATCTTGTACAGAGTATTCACTCTTCGACCAGTTAGAAATATTTTCAAAGCTATCTTTACACCTTACTTTGTAGTAGTATCTACCGTCTTTTACATCTGTCAGGATAATACTTCTCTCTGCTTGCCAGACTGTTTCTGTATAGGAGCCGTACCCCCAACCAACTTGGCACAATACTCCCTCTTCCTCTGTATCCAGTTTCCATTCCAATTCTATACTATTCCCTTTTGTAATTGGAGCTAAAGGTAATAGACTAGGAATTGGTGGGGCTGTAAAATCTGCTTCTATACTCCTCACCGTGCTACTACTCACTGCGTTGTAACTATTCTTCGCCTCTATTTTCCAGTAACTTCTCCCCTCTGGTACTGTCTCACTAAATGAAGGTTCGTTATTCCATGCACTTTTCTTTAATTCAATTGAGCATAGGCTATCTGCGCATAGTATGAGCCTGTAACTAATGTCTAATCCATTAGGATCTACACTCCCCCTCGCAATAAAGTTATGTCTCTTTAAATTTGTTCTCAAGTTGTCTTCAGGAGTTTGTAATTCAGGTGAAGATGGTGGATCTGATACCGTTCTGTACTTTACTAATACGTAAGGCTCCTCTCCACTATTGCATCGTGGTAAGTTTGGAGCGAGAGTGCAGTCTTTTGCCCAAAATATGACAGAAGCATTAGTTTCAGGAGACATCCTAAGAGCAAAACCATTATCCTGGCCATCAAGCAAAAACTTAGTGTATAGATCTACAAAGCCTGTTGTTACAGGAATAAGTTTCTCTCCATTCTCATGAGATAACCCTTTATAGTAGTAGTATGTTGTTAACGGCTGGTTACTCCAATTTAACGAATACATACTCCATGGCGAATTTACCTTATAGATATTAAGCTGATAAAACGCATTGTTGCCAGTATATGCATACTGAAAGAATCTTAGCTGTGCTTCTAAAATATCTGTACTACTAACACCAACGTCTGATAACTTTTTCAAATCTGGTTTAAAGAAAATCCTTGTTATCCCCTTATTATAAAGTGAATCTTTGCCCAAGTAGAGATTTCTATTATTCCACGGCGCAACTGTAGGATAGTTCTCCTCCACGTAAGTATCTTCCTTAATTGGGATATTGATACTTTTCTCCTGATAAGCTCCGTAGACTTTGTCTATTCTGAGCAGAAAAGAGGCCAATACTAAAAACAGTACTGTGCCGTAAATAGTTTTTGTTTGTATTATACTTTCCATAATTAAAATATAGTTCTGAATTATGAAAAGCGTAATACCACATTAATGACCAAACCACAGATCTAATTGATTAATAATGAAAAGAGGATAGAAATTCTCCGAGTAAAGCATATAATCTAACGAGCTGGTTTAAGGAGAACATCGCCATATAGACCGATTCCCCCTGTAATTAATTCTTTCTTCGGATCTGGCAATCTGTTCTTGCTCAACTATCTAAACTGTTCTTTCCTTGTTATCATTTTTTAATTTTGCTAACTCTTCCTTTAAATCTTTTAGCAAGTTCTGAAATTCTTCTATCTCTCGCTCTATCTGTATAAGTCTAATAGAGATAAAATCTAATGGTTCTTCCTCTTCTATGAAGTAAGCGATTGGTTTGTTCAATTGTTTGGCTAACTTTGGAACAATATCAAACGGTGGGAGAACACGCTCTTGCTCATAGGCACTTATACTTTTATCCGAAAGCCCTATTAGAAGACCCAATTCGCGCTGACTCAGTCCAGCCTCCTCTCTGGCTTTTTTCAATCTATCTGCAAAAACTCTTCTTATATTCATGATTGTTATTATAACATATTACTTGAAAATTGAACGTAGCCAGAAGAGAAAATCCTGGAAATCCTCTAAAATACTACGTTTGTCATCCTTTAATTCCGGTACAGCTGGCCCCTCTAACTGTGTAACACTTTGCTCAGGAGGAACCACTAAAATTGAGTCCTCCAAAGGAGTATACTGTTTCTCTTGATCCACATTCTCGCCCAAATTATTTGAGCTACTAACTGCGCTGTTAGAACCACCCTCGAAATCTTTATTTATTCTAGCACGGAGCTGATCAATATGACGGTTTTTCTCTGCAAGTACCTGTTTAAGCATATCATATTCATGCTTTGATGAATCTATATAATTAGTTAGTTCTGCTACTTTTGACTCTAGGGCCTGCTTCTCTTTGTAAACTTGATCATACTTATTCCCCTTATCTATTAGATTTTTATGCTCTTGACCGGCAAGAATACTCTTTATGAGCCCCTCCTCTGTTAAAATACTATATCTGTAATAGTTGTAATTTTTCTCTTCTGGCTCTCTACAGAGCACCCGATTGTAGACTCTCTTTATTACTGCCCTACGTTCCTCTTCTGTAAGTGAATTTAGCGCTGGCTGGTTAGAACCCGAGCCACTATTCCTGCTAAAATTATAAAGAGGGGCCGAATACAACTGACTACCACCCCCATAACTATAAGGTTGTCCGCTGGTCTGGCCATAAAAGTTCTGCTGTACTGGTTGCCGGTTAGATGGTTTATCAAATGAAATCTGTTGAGGAGGTTGAATAGCCGAAGAAGATGTAGCACCATTAATTTGGGTTTGTGGTTGGGATTGAACTTGTAAAGGCGCCAACTGTGATTGTTGCATAGCTCGATCTGACTGCAAAGTTTGTTGTCCTTTGCTACTCTTAACTATCCGCGAAATTCTACTTGCCTTTACAGTAACGTTCTGACCAGGTTGAAGTGATGTACTCATTGGTTTATTATATCAAATATATCTATAACCAGACCACTTTTAGCTAACTTTGTATATTTTAATCCCAATTTTATAGCTAATTTTAAAAGTAGACTGCGCGAATCTTTTCTGTAACCACTAAGCACCGGGTTCTCTACTGAGTATCTATAACCGTTACGAGCAACTATAACCTTCTTAGCTTTTAAATAAGCATCTAGTAAAGTTACCCTACTCATATTCAACGAGTCTACATGTTTTAAAAGCAGTACTTCTGCTCTAGTATCCCTTAACTCTTTGTACGATAATCTGGGGAACGCTTGATCAAAAAATGCCGCATTAACAGCATTTATAACTATTTGCTCTTGCAAATTTATGTTACAACAACCTATATTCTCCCCAAAATTACTACTCTGCCCTCTCAATCTACCCTCTTTGAAAAGTATAACCTGTGAAAGATCGTAGCCAGTAAACTCATCAAGATCAGATTTTAATTTTAGTAACTCTTTCTTTTCAAGATAGTATTCTATGCTCTCTATGGCTAATTCTGAAAGTTTAGAGCTGATCATCTTTTCCTATTGAACTTCTTCTCAAAGTTTTTACGTTGTTTTTTAGTTTCGATCACTTTAAAATCTAATGGCGAAGAGATACTAAGTAGTTTTCCGTCTCTTAAATTCACAAAGTAACTAGAGAAAACTCCATTCCTCGCCTCCCATGCTCCGAACATCAGGACCGCAAAACCGATTGTTAGCATAAGTATGGGCTCATCAAAAATTCCTGTATGTGGAGGACACACTGATACTCTCACCGTTTCTTTAGCTTCTTTCTGTTTTTCCTCGTATCTTATTACAGCGGTGTTCTTATAAGTCCCTGCAAATTCAAGTGGTATTTCTACTGTATAAGTAAGATTAAAACTCTCGCCCTCTTTAATTGTTCCACCTGGCCACTCTATTGCTCCGTTATTAAAAACTCCTCCGTTACTTATATCCTTAACCCAACTTTTTTGGATTCTATCGTCTAAGGTATCTTTGATATAATCGTAGGTTATAGGCGGTAAGTCTTTGTTAGGATCTTCTGGATACGAAACTGTAATTGTGTATTTTACTCTCCCCGGTGCATTCTTATAAGCACAAGTTGCTGAGCCTTTCTTGTTTATACTTAGCTCTCCTGGAATTAGGTGTGTTATTGTAATAGGAGGTGTTATTGTTGTAATGGGTGGTGTTATTGTTGTAATGGGTGGTGTTATTGTTGTAATGGGCGGTGTTATTGTTGTAATGGGCGGTGTTATTGTGGTGGGTAGAGAATCTTTTATATAGCACGCGACACAACCAACAGGATTACCACAAATCCCACACTTTGAAGTGAAAGGTATTTTCTTAGTATGAGTCTTTCCACCACAATTTTGATCCATTCCGGAATAAACTATTCTATAGCCGTTAGGAGCCTCTGGAGCACCGCTACAATCGTCTATACACTTAGCGCAGACATGATCAGGTCCCAACTTCTGTACTTGAAAACTGCAACCATTCTTACACATAGCAATATGCCCTACATCTGGGGACGCATTATTAAATTCACAACCACTTCCACATCCTCCATTAGCCTTATAATCATCGCATATGCAATTACACCCCGGGGGAATTCTAGTACTGATATTAGGAATAGTAGTAGTTTGTGCCGCACACAATCCACCTGCATTAGTTTTGTAACAACCACTTACGTTGGTAGTACACCAGTTATTATTACTATCCTGATAAACCTCTCTTTTACATATTTCACAACAGTTATCGTCACTACGTTTATCTGAACAGAACTCTTCAGTATATTTAAATGTCATTCCTTCACAATTTGAACCCGCCCTTCTTCTTGCATCTTGGTTAGTCTCGTAGATCTTGTACGCCAGAAAGCCTATACCTGCAAGCAGAAATACTCCTATAAGACCGATAATAAGCACCTTAATGGAGGCTGAAGCCTTTACTTGATTCCTATTCATGATACACACATTATAACACAAGCAAAGTAATTGACTATACTCATGATTTCTGTTAACATAAAAAATGCTTAATTTCCTTACAATAACAGAAGCGCACAGAGGACTTATAGCCAAAAAATTCACTGTCTTTGAGCTTGTGCAAAGTTGCTTAGATCGTATCAAAGTAACAGATTCCTACGTTAACTCTTTTTTAACAGTCAGAAGCTTAGAAGAGCTTATGCCCGAAATTAAACATGCACAGAAACGTATTGATTCTGGCGATTATACAAGAATTACAGGCATTCCTTACTCCGCCAAAGATCTCTTCTGTACAGAAGGAATTCGTACAACGGCATCCTCTAAAATACTAGAAGACTTCTATCCAACTTACGAATCTACAGTTACGCAGAGATTAAAAGAAGCAGGTGCGATAATGATAGGAAAAACTAACCTAGATGAGTTTGCACACGGCTCTTCTACAGAAACTTCGGCTTATAAAATCAGCAGAACACCCTGGGATACCAAACGTAATGCCGGTGGCTCATCAGGAGGGTCTGGCTCTTCGGTAGCAGCTCATCAGTGCATATTCTCTGTCGGAACTTCTACTGCCGGTTCAATTCAGAATCCATCTAGTATGTGCGGGATTACCGGCTTAAAGGGTACTTACGGGCGAGTCTCTCGATACGGCGTTATTGCGATGGGTTCATCGTTAGATTCACCTGGGCCAATGTGCAAAACGGTGGAAGATACAGCTATTGTCTTAGAAATAATTGCAGGTTACGACAAGAAAGACAGCACAACCAGCACAAGAAAAATAGAATCGTATTCTAATTTAAATAGAGATACTCTCAGGGGATTAAGAATAGGCGTACCGAAAAGCTATATAGCCACAGAAATGCAGAATGGGGTAAAACGGAATACTCTAAACGCTATAGAGAAACTGGAAGAATTAGGCGCAAAGATAGTAGAGATAGATCTTCTAAAGCCAGATTATGCTACTGCCGTGTACACAATACTCTGCAGGTCAGAAGTTTCTAGTAATCTCTCACGTTATGACGGGATCCGTTACGGCAATCAACCCAATTCTGAAAATTCAACTACTATTTATGAGTATATTAAAAAAGCAAGGTCTGAAAACGGCTTCGGGTTAGAAGCAAAACGCCGCATAATGACCGGAACATTCGCTCTCTCTGTTGGATACTCAAAAAAATACTACGAACAAGCTCAAAAAGTCAGGACATTAATAATTGAAGATTTTAAAAAGGCGTTCAAGAAAGTTGATATTATGCTCTCCCCAACAACGCCCAACACTGCAGATTTAATCGGCGGAGCACTTGCTAACCCACTCTATGGTGAACTTGCAGATATTTTTGCCTGCGGCATAGCAGTTGCGGGCTTACCAGCTATAACGGTCCCTTCTGGATTTGTAAACGGTCTTCCTACAGGTTTACAGCTTTTTGGTCCGCATTTCTCCGAAAAACTTTGTTTAGAAGTGGCCAAAGTTTACCAGGATAACACAGAATGGCACAGAAAAATACCACAGCTGGGAGTAAATAGCGCAAAACGCGGCATAGATAAAGGTCAAAAATTCAGAAGTTCGGGATCCTTGCCGAACGGAAAGAGCTTAAATAGTAACCCTGCAGGAGGTGACAAGTAGCATGAAAAAGTACGATTTAATTGTAGGTCTGGAGATCCACTTTGAACCAAGAACTAATTCTAAAATGTTCTGTAGATGCTCAGCAGATTTCTGGGAGAAGGAACCTAATACGCAGACTTGTCCCGTATGTTTAGGGATGCCTGGTGCGTTGCCCGTTCTGAACGGAAAAGCTGTTGAACTCGCGATTAAAGTGGGGCTTGCGCTTAACTGTCAGATCGCTGAGTATACAAAATTTGATCGCAAGCACTACTTCTACCCCGACCTACCCAAAGGGTATCAGATTAGTCAGTATGATAAACCTATCTGTTACGACGGTCATTTGGTGATTGGTCCGAAAACGTTCAGAATACAGAGAATTCACATGGAAGAGGATGTAGCCAAGATGATTCACGAAAACGACTACTCACTTATTGATTTCAACAAATCGGGCGTTCCTCTCTTTGAGCTTGTTACATACCCCGAGTTTAGAAATGGACAAGATGCTTACGATTTTGCGAGGAGGCTCCGCCACATAATTAGAGAGGTTGGGGTTTCTAAAGCGGATATGGAGAAAGGTCAAATGCGATGCGAACCGAACATTTCCGTTCAGGAGCACGGCAGATACGGGTACAAGGACGGAAAAATCTGGCCTATCGGGGATTATAAACTTAACCCTAAGGTAGAAGTAAAGAACATCGCATCAATAAGCTTTATTAAAAAAGCTATAGAGTACGAATACTCCCGCCAAGTTGATATTTTAAAAAACGGAGGCAAACTTATCCAAGAAACCCGTAGCTGGAATAACGAAAAAGGTATAACTGAACATCAGCGCGCCAAAGAATCTGCCGAGGATTATCGCTATCTCCCAGATCCAGATATCCCACCTTTAAGAATTAGTAGAGAGCTTGTGGCAAAGATTCGATCAACTTTGCCAATTCTTTCTGACCAACGGAAGAAGTTCTACGTAGAAGAGTGTGGCGTTAGAGAAAGCACTGCAAACGCAATTTTAGAAGATATTAAGTTTGCAAAACAGTTTCTAAAAATAACCGAAAACTTAAAAGCCTCTTCTGTGAATATTGCGGCTAACTTAGCCTTAGGTACCTTAAAAGAGTATATAAACGAGAACCCCAACGTCAAATTAGATACCACTCTATTAAAGTCTGTATTCTTGGCACTAACAGATGCCCTAAATACTGAACAGATTAATTTTAATACTGCCAGAGAGATATTAAAGGCAACACTCAAAAACCCAAAAACTAATTTTGAACAGCTAATTAAAACGAGTACTCAGACTAGCAACTCCTCTGAATTAGAAAACTTGATTAACAAAGTAATTGCAGAGAACCCTAAACCAGTTGCAGATTATAAATCGGGCAAGACTGCTGCCATAGGAGCAATAATAGGTAAGATTATGCAGAAAACCAAGGGCAAAGCCAACGCGAGGCTTGTACAAGAATTAATAGTTAAAATTTTAGAATCGTAAAAATATGGGTAAAAACCAGAAGAAACAGCTATCTAATAATTGCCACGGCAAAAATGAACCAATTCAGGGTGACTTCCACTTTACCCCTGCAGAGATAAGAAAAATAGCAGAGATTTCTATGCTCAACCTTACAGAGAGTGAATTAGAAGAGATTCCAGACAAACTAACAACCGTTGTTAAGTATGCTGATGTACTTTACAAAATCGATGTTAAAGATGTAAAACCCACTTGTCATGCGACCTCAATTGAGAACGTTACGGCAGAAGATATAGTGGAGCCTTCACTAACTCAGGAAGAAGCTTTAAAAAACGCAAAAGCCAGTAAGAACGGTTATTTTAAGATTAAGCGAGTGATGTAAGGTAAAGGCTTGGTTGCTGGCAGAATTCGGTTTTAAGATATATAACTCTTTACTATCGAACAGAAAATATACTATAATAAACCTACCATAATTTAATTTGATAATTACAAGGATGGCAGATATAAAAGGTATTACAAAAGTTCTAAATCAGTTACAGAATCCCCTCTTCTCCATCCCCGTAGGGGACGATGCCCCCAACGAGGTGAATATGCTTGTGGAGAATCCCAAAGGAAGCATAAATAAGTACGAATACTGTACTCCTGCTGGTATTATAAAGCTAGACAGAGTCCTCTTTGAGCAAATTCCTTATCCAATAGAATATGGTGCAATTCCCCAAACTTGGGACGAAGACCACGACGCGCTTGATATTATGTCCTTGATCACTTACCCTACATTCCCGGGTTGCTTAATCTCTGTTCGCCCAGTAGGTGTTATGCTTTTCGATGATTGCGGTGAAACCGACGACAAAATCCTAGCAGTCCCAGTAGACGACATCCGTTTTAAGCATATTAAAGATATCTCAGATGTACCTGAGCATACCCTAGACGAGATCGCGTTCTTCTTTACGCATTATAAAGAGTTACAACTAAAGTATAAGAAGAAAACCGGTAGCGTAACCGTAAAATCTTGGCAAGACAGGGCGAAAGCATTTGAAATTATTGAAGACGCCGAAAATAGATTTAATAAGGAATTTAAAAAATAGTTTGACAGTTTTAAACGAAAAGTTGTATTCAGAAATATAGTAAAAGCTCGAGATCGTATATGTTCTACAATGCCCGATGAATGCTTCATTGGAACACCTTTTTATCTTACCCCCACGCCCTCGTACTTAAAACCTAGTCGTTTAATCTCTTCTTTTTTTAAGCAATTGCGGGAGTCTATAATTATCTTACTCTTATCTACCTTGCTCCAATCGTAGTTAATAAATTCGCTCCATTCGGATGCCACTACTATAATTTCTGCTTCTGCTATAGCCTCTTCTACGCTATCTTTTAATACAATTCTTTCGTTTAGTGAACACTTTGCCTCTTCCATCGCCTGAGGATCGTAGGCAGTAACTTTAGCGCCGTTCTCGACAAGCCGATTTGCAAGTTTTATCGCCTGAGATTTCCTCGTATCACTTGTACCTGCTTTAAACGAGAGCCCTAGTACTGCAACTTTTACATCGGTCAATCCTTTACCACTAATTGTGTTAGCGTACTTTCTACATTTATTTACAACAAAATCTATCATAGAGGCATTAACTTCTGTTGCAGCGTCCATAATGGGCATTTTTACACCGTAATTCTCAGCAACCTTAATTAAACCAGAAACATCTTTAGGAAAACAGCCACCGCCCCAGCCTAAACCAGGATATAAAAAAGCTCTACCTATACGAAAATCTGAGCCCACACCATCCATAACTCTGTTAATATCCGCTCCAGCTGCATCTGCAAGTTTAGCAATACTATTTGCAAACGAGATCTTTAATGCTAAGAACGCATTCGATGTAACCTTAACAAGCTCTGCACTTTTAATGTCCATGATATAGACTCGCTCTCTAAAAGGCTTTGTGACTTTAAAACGTTTAGCATACACTTCGGCGTAAGTAGCATCACTTTCTGTACTCTTGGCAAAATCGTCTACCTCTTCGAATAAACGAATTAGTTTTTCTAATGCTTCTTTATCATCGCCGCCAACCACAAGTCTATCTACGTTTAAAGTATCAAAAATTGCGGAGCCTTCACGTAAGAATTCGGGGTTGGAGATATAAATTAAGTTCAGTTTAGGATTAATCTTCTCGGCAAGTTTAATTAGCTTATCACCTGTACCAACAGGGACAGTGCTTTTCTGTGCAAAGATAATCTCTTTTTTGCCTGATTTCTCGCACTCTTCCGCTACTTTGCGAACAACATCCTCTATATACGTAAGATTAGGCGATCCGTCGGGTAAATCGGGAGTTCCAACACAGGAGAAGATAATCTCTGCCGTCTGTATAGCATTTTTGTAATCTAAGGTTGCAACTAAATCCCCAGACTTTACCCCACTAGCGACAAACTCATCTAAACCAACCTCAAAGAAGTGTGATTTACCAGAATTAATTATATCTACCTTATTAGCATCTATATCTATACATTTAACCTTATGACCAACACTAGCGAGTATCGCGCCCGTACAAAGCCCAACATATCCAGAACCAAAGATTGAGATGTTCATAAAGTAGAGAACAATTGAAATTAGTCAGTTGAGATATTATACAACAGAAAGAAGTGTTTAGTGACTAAGGAATTTTAACAATCTTCTCAAAAATCTTTTCAACGACCTTTATTTTCCTGTTCCCTTACCCATTCTCACCTACCTCTTTCCCAGTTAACAGTCCAAAGTAAGAGGTCTTGTCTTATTTCTCGTATTTCTCGTAATCCTGCTAATCCTGCTTTTGGAATATTATTATTTTCATATCTTTCAAGAATAAGCATACTTTCTCTATCTGCTTCCAACATCTCATAAAGCGATACTAAAGATTCAAGAACAAGACGTTCCCCCATATTCCTCTTCATAACCTCCATAAGCGTAAATGCGAGACACTCTGGACCAGTTAACCCTACTAATACTCCGATTCTGGTCATCATTTCACAAAAAAACCCACAATTATGAGCTTCATAAGAGACTCTCCCTGAACTACTCAGTGTTACTTCCCTAAGACTCTTTGCTGAAGCTTCTAAACCATCCTGCACTTTTCTCCTACATTCCATTGCTATCTCTAAATCTTTTTTTATTATCTTTATTATATCAGTATCACCTTTGCATCCAGAACCTAACCTTGCCCCTCTTAATGTCGCTATCTTATTCAATCTACTCTCTGTCCATATATTTAAACTCTTTATCTCAATTAATATTTGCCCTAAATTTGCATAAAATTCTCCATTAGTCATTACAAATTTGTCTACTGCTTGTTCTAATTCGTAAGATGAAGCGTCTGGCCATAGTAATTCCATAAATCCTGGGGCTTTATCTAAACTAACAAGATGCATAAGATGATTTACTCCCTCTGGCGCAACCAATAAATAAAAATGACCTGTTTCTTCATCAATAGCAATCCTACTAAAAACAAACGCTACCTCTTCGTCCAAACCAAAAGACGGAGGATTTCTAATTATGTTCTCCTTCATCTCTGCATCCGTAATTTGGGGGTTGACAAGCAAACATCTCATTATTCTTTCTTTTCTTAACAATTCTTTTACCCTCTCGGCTATATTCCCATATAAAATTAATTCTGCTAGCTCCAAAATTTCCTTCTCCTTACAACATAAAGAATCAATTTTCTCGGTAACTTCACTCATTGGAACATCCGGCCAAAGTCCTGTAACTGCTTCTTTCAAACTTTCTGGACTGAAACCACCTTTTATTTTTCTTAATTCCGGATTTACAACAACACAACGGAGGAGCATTCTTAACTCCTCTTCCCACGGCGGTTTTGCTAACCTATCTTCTTCAGCTTTAGTAAAAAGGCCCGGCTTTCTTACCCTCTCTGCTTCTCGCCACTCACTAAGTAAATGGCCTAAACCAAGCTCTCTATAGCGTCTCGCTTTTGCGACGATTGCGTCAAACTCGGCTATTCTATCGCATTCTTCCCGATTTTCTCTCCAAATTTGTAAAACGAGAGCCATAACATTTCCTACATCCTTATCTGGCCATAACCTTGAAATGACATTGTCATCGAAGAAACTATCACTATCAATTATTCCAATTCTATATCCAGGAAGAGAAACAAGAACACCTTTCACACTACTCAGAGGAGCAAATAGTATCCCCAACTCTCCCTTTATGTCAAGTGGGGAAGCTTGCGGATTTTCACTTAAATATTTTTTTCTATACATATTCAAAAAAGCATACACAAGCCCGAAACGAAATGAAAAAACCCCCTCTCCTGCTAATTTTTCTTTTAAATTTTCTTCTTTTAAATTTTCTTCTTTTAAATTTTCTTCTTTTAAATTTTCTTCTTTTAAATTTTCCATGGAGTATTATAACACAAACCTACATCCTTATCAACTCCATAACCTCACTATTCACTCTCCGCAACAAACTAAGCCTATTCTCCCTCACCCTCTCATCCTTATCCATTACCATAGTTTCGTTAAAGAAAAGTTCTAAGATTTTGCCGAGTTCTATAAGTTTTCCTACACTCAAGACTTCTCCTATATTTGCATTTAAAAATTCATTTAGCTTCTTCTCGCTCTCTGTGGTAAGAAGTTCAATATTTATTTTCGAACTCCGAACATCCGACCCATTAACTTTTAAATTTTGTTGGAATTCAGCCTTATCTAAAATGTTCCTAACACGTTTAACAACGTCTAACAGCTTCGTGGTGTCTTTTTTCGCCAGTTCAGTAATAAAGCTGAGTTTAACCTTATAGTTAAAGCTCTTGCCATTACTTACAGCCTGTGCAAGAATACCATTGAATTTTAACTCTTCTACCAAATACTTATTAAATCTCACGTTAATAAAGCCAAGTAGCTTCTGAATTTTAAGTTTATTCTGGTAGACAGATTGAACCGATTCTATAAAGGAATTTAAATCAATATCAAATTGGAGCAGTAATTTTAATGTACGCTGAGCAAACCTCCTAATCTGAAAAGGATCGTTGCCACCTTCGGGAAGCTTCTCTACTACGCTTAGGGCTAAGAACGAATCTAAATTATCTGCCAAAGCTATAACTTTTGCATCCTCATTAGTTGGATTCTCCGCGTAAGAATCTACCAATATTTTATAAACTTGGGGTGGGTACCCTTCGTTCTCCGCCAAAAATGAGGCAATAGCACCTTCTAACTCCGGAAATTCATTCCCTAAAAGCGTAGCTTTATCATTCTTAAGTAGCTCCAGAACAGTTATGACATTGGCAGGAACACTCCCTTTCAATTCGACTGTATAAATCTGTTCCACTAACTTTTTAACTCGTTCTACTTTATCGTAATAGGTGCCGTACTTGTAGTGAAAATTTACTCTTTTTAAACCCTCGCGGTACCATTTTAATGGATGTTTCCTGTCCTCTCTCAGGTAGAAAAGCCCATCATCCAGGCGTGCATTAGCAACCTTTAGATTCCCTTTGAGGATTAGGTCTCCGTCATAGTCTGGTAAATTCGGCTTATTTACGACTATGCTAAGCACGTCATTATCAACTAAGTATCGCTGGTGGTGTTCAAGGATTTTGGTCATCAAAAAAGGAGGTAGTTCGGAGTATTTGCTCTCCAATTTAGCAGCAACTACAGTTGGGGATTCGGTTAAAAAAATATTCTCTCCAAGGATTGCTTCGTTTACATTTTCATTATTAACTGCACTGAGTATAATCTGTTTTCGCTCCTTTGCGTCTAATACAATCTTGTATCTATCAATAAATTCAAAGAAATCGGCACTGCTACTAACTTTTATTAGTTTGGGAGTTTCGTAACGGGGGGCCATAGTATAATCGCCACTTTTAACACCCATAAATTCAACGTCTACACTGCTCTGCCCTACTTTGGAGATTATCCAACGTAAAGGTCGTACAAAACTATTACCGGAAGAATCCCACCGCATTTTCTTTTTTATAGGAGCTATACTAAAGAGTTGGGAAATAAGGGCATTGATCGCATCTTTTAAACTGCCCTGCTCTACTCTACTACCTACAACGAACTTCTTACCGTTCTCTTCTACAATCTTTATATCTTTTAAAGTCAGTTGATTCTTCTGCATAAAACCTTCTAGTACCTGTGTTGGTTCTCCATCTTTATAGCAGATCTCTGCAATTGGACCTTTTACCTGCACTACTCTACTCCGCTCTTTAAGCTCCTCAATCCTAAAAACAATTCTACGAGCCGAGAAATAGATGCTAAATTCTGTATAATCTAGAGCTTCTCCAAAAGTTCTCTCAATATCTGAGTTCCTAACCGCTATGCTCCACTTCTCGATAAACTCTGCCGGTAGCTCCTCAAAACCTAGCTCTAAAACGTATGTGTTGGAATATTTAACTGAGTTGCTCTTACTTGCCTTAATCTCCTCCACATCGGGCTTATACTCAACACTACCTGCAACTTTTAGGGGATATTCGAGTTTTTTTCGCTCTTCTAAATAAAGAACGCCTATCTGATTTGAAAATTTTGCCATTTCGGTAAATTTTGACGCTCTATCCGAAACGCTAACTGCCGCACGCGAGTTCAAAAGGTTAAAAAGGTGCGAGAGTTTCAATAGATTATCGTAGGCCGCCCAGTAATTTTTTCTTTCTATCTGCTCGACTACTATACCCCTATGGGTATTAAAAAGTACCTGCAAATCTGAGATCTCGGCATCTTCAAAGTTATACTTACTTTGCCAATACTCATGACGTTCAAAAAGCTCATAATAGGTAACATTCTCGTTCCACTTTAAATCCTTATAATGATCTACATCCTGCAGATACATTGCTAAACGCTCCAAACCGAGTGTAATCTCCAGCGGCACAACCTCCATATCTATACCTGCCATCTGCTGAAAGTACGTATACTGCGAAACCTCCATACCATCGCACCAAACTTCCCAGCCTAGCCCCCACGCTCCAATTGGTATAGACTCCCAGTTATCCTCTACAAAACGAATGTCGTGAAGTTTAGGATCTATACCGATTGACCTGAGCATATCTACGTAAAGCTCTTGATTATAAAGTGGCACAGGTTTTAAAATGACTTGATACTGAAAATAATGCTGAAAACGGTTAGGATTCTGACCGTAACGACCATCTGCAGGACGACGCGAAGGTTCAACGTAAGCAATATTAAAAGGCTCTGGGCCCAAAACCCTAAAGAACGTGTTAGGATTGGCCGTAGCTGCTCCAACTTCCATGCCGTACGGTTGGCCGATAATACAGCCGTGATTAGCCCAAAACTCGTTAAGTTTAAAAACTAGAGACTGAAAAGTTTGCATTTGCATAATTAAATTATTATACCACCATCATACCGAAGCTAACCACAAGATAAAAAGAAAAACGATTAATAAAGGAAAATAACATTATTACTTAAATTTTCTTTGACTTAGTTATATGAAAAATCATTTGCCCTTTACTACCCACACCCTCTTCTACGTCATAACCTTCTTCTCTCAGGTTTCTATAAAATCCCGCAGCTTTCTCTGCCGCAACAACGTATATCCCTCCATAACCCTCCGCCTCTGCTACTCTTAACGCAGCTCCAATTAAGCGGGTACCTACACCCTGATGTCTATGTTCTGGATCAACCCATAACCCATAGTAACCCCCCCCTCAGTACGCGGTATTTTACCTAATTGTTCTAAACCTATAGCACCTCCTTCTATAGCCATAAATACTTGATCGTCACTAGCCGTAGAAACTAAATTTCCATTCAAGGCCAAAAACCACCTTTACATGTAATCAAAGGCATCTTTCTTTTTATAAAACTTTATATTCTATTTTTCATTATATAGCACACTGCCTACACTATGTCAACAAATTTATGCCACATGTGGGTTAAATTTACATATATGCTAAAATATAGTACATGGGTCGCTATCGTCTAGTGGACTAGGACATCTGATTCTCAATCAGTTAACCGGGGTTCGATTCCCCGTAGCGACAATATATCCCACATTTGATGAGTCTCGCACTCCCGATCATCAATTATCTCCATTGCAGTCCCACTCTTTCCCTCTTCTTATACACTCTACCCAGCCAACACCGTTTTTTATGCTCCACTTTAACTCTTTACCGTCCAACATAATTTTTGTACTATACGGTCTACCCGAACTTACTTTGAACGCGCTCTTCACATCAAACTCCCTGTTGTAGCCCTTCTTAATTATGCCTACCTCTTTTTGGACCTTATCAACAATAATCTGCACCCATACAGAATCAGTTGTGCTTAAGGAAAAAATTGAAGGTGGAACATCTATGTCATCCCTTTCAGATCCCGAAGCCTTTTCAACATCTTTGACTTCCGAATTGTAAAAAATTTTATACTTCTTCTCGGTTAATTTCTCTCTTGCGTACTTTCTAAAACTCTTTAGCAAGAAGATATTCTCGCCAACCTTCAGTGAATATGTTATAGAAAAGGTATTATCAGGCTTTAGTTGGATCTGTTCTTCATTTATAGTTAAAATCGTATCCGCCTCGACAACGCCCCTAAACTCTATAATCGGTTCATTAACAGTTAAAACCTCAGATTTAGGGGATACAAGCTCCACGATCGGAGGTTTCTGAATAGCATAAAATTGACGTATGAGATATATAAAGACCACCAAGAATGTGCCTATTAAAAGTAGAATCCCCAAATGATAGTAGTTAAGTTCAAAAGATTCGGTACGAATTACGTTAAACCGTTTCTTTACCGGGGTTTCATCAACTCTGATCTGCCTTCTAAATACTGCAATCACCTTATTAGAATCCAAATCTAAAAAGTTTGCAAACGCTCTAATATAACCTTTTACATAGGTTATAGACTCAAACGAGGAAAAATCATCATTCTCTATTTTAGCTAGATATTCGGCTTTTATTCTTGTAGCCTCGGCAATCTGATCTAAACTAACCTCTCTGTACTCTCTAGCTTTCTTTAGAATTTTCCCCACGGTTATCATATTCAATTATAACATCAGTACCTCTACTATGTGATCTATCCACTCTAATAACGTTCACATGAATTATTCTTAGCGGAAAGTTGAGAAATAAGTATGGTGATGGAGTTTTAAGAACACGTACCTTATATTCATACGGAATACTTTTTAAAAAGGATTCCCTTCTCCAGTTTATTAAGCATAATCTCGGCACGTGCTGCGCTCTCTGGAATCACTGGCTTATACGCTTTAGTCAGTTTTAGAAGTAAATAGTAGATCACCTTTAATACCCTACTACGTTCAGCATCTGTTTTAGAGCTATCCCACGGAGCATTCTCGGTTATATACTGATTCCCCCAGGTAGCAAGGTCTTTAATATATTTGTAGGCCTTAAAAAGGTTAAACTTATTCATAGAAGTTTCGAATTTGTTAAACTTGGTGTCTATTAGGTTAAATTCTGCTTTAGAATCATCCAACATCTCTTTGTCTAGCTTTTTAATGGATAGAACATCTACTTTATATAGATTTATTAAATGGATTGCTCTATTTAGTAAATTCCCATACTTGTCGACTAAATTATCATTGTAGCAACTAACTAATCGCTCCTCAGAGAATGCAAAATCTTTATAGGTTGGGCATTCTACAGCAAAGAAGTACTTTACTGTCTCTACACTGTACTTAGCGGCAAGTTCCTGAGGATCAACTACGTTGCCCATGCTCTTGCTCATCTTGCGACCGTCCTCTGCTAAAACCATCCCATGTACTAATAATTTCTTTGTTTGTGGCAACTCGGCACTCGCTAACATTCCTTGCCATACTGCGCCCTGAAATCTTAGATTATCTGGACCGCAGATCTGAACTACTGTTGGCCAGAAGTCCTGAAATCTCTTATTATCGGTTTTGTACCCCGCAGCAAAAATATAGTTAGTTAAAGCATCAAACCAAACGTACATTACCTGTTCGGGATCGTTGGGAATATCTATTCCCCACGGCATATTCTTTTTTAATCTTGAAACACTTATGTCTGTTAGTCCTTCTTTAATAAAGTTCTTTAATGCTACTCCCAATTTTTTAGGCTTAACAAAGTTACGATTATTGCTTAAAAAATTGAGCAGTTGCTTCGTATATTTGGAAAGTTTAAAGAAGTAGTTCTCCTCTTCGAACTCGATTGGTTCTCTATTATGATAAGGGCATTTACCATCTACTAGATCTTTCTCGGTTTTAAAACTTTCGCAACCTACACAGTAAAGCCCTTTATATTTCTTCTTATAAATATCTCCTTTTTTAAAACAATCTCGCCAGAATTCTTGAGCCAAACGTATATGTTCGGCATCTGTCGTTCTGTAAAATTTAGTGTAACTTATATTAAAGAGTGTACAGAACTCTTTCCATTTGTTAGCATACTCATCAACGTAATCTTGAACAGGTATACCTAAATCTATTGCTTTATTGTAAATCTTCTGACCATGTTCATCTGTTCCAACATTAAAAAGTACATTCTGTTCGCCAATCTGCTCACGCTTATATCTTGCAATTACATCCGCAATTATAAATTCTAGTGCGTGACCGATATGCGGTTTGTCATTAACGTAAGGAAGTGTGGTAGTAATATAGAACAAATTGGCCATATGATGCTAAAATTAAAGAAGTAAAGAATTTTATAAGCAAGCGGATAACGGGATTCGAACCCGCGACCTACTCTTTGGAAGAGAGTTGTTCTAACCAACTGAACTACATCCGCATGCCGTAATTTATAACGTTTTGAGTTATGGTCACCCAAAACGTTATAAATTACTCCAACAGGAGTTTTTGTTCCACAAAAACTCAAAGGCTACTCTCTTTATAATTATTTACTTAGATCTCAGCCACCGGCTACCACAACTCACTGTACAAAACGACTTTTGCATAAATCTAGTATAATGAGTATTATATCACTGCTCACAATACGGATGACTTACTAGTCCACACTCAAGATTGTAAATTTTACGATTACCGACCAGATTGGAAAGGTTATACATTAGGTTAGCATCGTAAATAATCCATTCAGCTGGGTATTTCCTATTCGCTTTAAATACCAAATCTCTTTCAAATACTGGAGCTCCTCCAGATGAGTACACCAAACCGTTAATGATCAACCTATCGAAGTTACCGTCTGTTTCCGGCCACTTATAAACATCGTGATCACCACTCTCATCTTTCTGTTTTACTACAAAAGAGCTCCCCTTACTGATAACGAAACCCGCCTCCACTGTATCTATATCACCAATTGAAGTTGCCCTAGCTCTTGTCCTGTCATCGTCTAAAATAAGTGAACCTTTTACGACAAATAAACAGGCACTCTCTTTGCCTTCTTTCCTTATGTCTGCACTAATTGTTAACTTTCCTTCTACAAATATAACATTCTTATTTCTACATACTATATCTGAGGTCAATGAATTTGTTCCAGATAGATTGATAACCTTATACTCTGCGGCATTTGAACTAAGCCCGTCATTTAATGAAGTAAAATCAGATTTACATTTAGATATGCCTAAAAAAACACAGTTCTTGCGGACTAACCCCTTAATAACCTTGAACCAATCGTGTTTTATATACCTATCGGTATAATTAGCAATATTATAATTGTTATATATATCTACATACCTATCGTTATACCCAACTGTATTATTATTATATCCCCCGTTAAGTAAGTAGTTAGTTTTATAAAGAACACCGTAAGAAGAGAATGTGGACCGCTGAGGGAAGGCTGGAGAGTAGATTCTAGCCAAGTTGCCCAATATGCCGTTATTTTTGTTTACTTCGTTCTCATCTTCTACACCTGGATTATTAGGTAAGGTTACATTTAAGCCACCGAATGAATACACGAACCCTAAAGATGTTTTTAACCATGCTTTGCCTATTAAAAGCTCCACGTTGTCAACACATTTTGAGTTGGCTGCTTTATCAGAAACGCAGATACCTCCGTTGAGTTGATCTTCTCCTTGAACTCCAAACGCTGGGATAGAAATCTTTCCAGTACTATCAAAGCTATAGCCGTCACTATAACTCTTCCTTCCATCCAGGAACGTAGATGTACCTTCTTTTAAAAAACGTTTCTTGTTTCTAGATAGAATAAATGCCCTATAGCTACTTTGCTGTAGACCAGAGAACGCGTCGGACAAAGTACCTTTTAAGAAGACTTTATTCGCATCCGACGTAGATTCTTCTATATTTAAGGCAGCAATCTCTGGGGCAGAGTTATCGAATATTATTCTAGCTTCATGCTTCCTCGTACCATCCACACAAGGCGAAGACGCAGTACATAAAGTCCCATCATTTGCAACCTTGGCCCAACCGTTCTGAACTCCTTGTTTATTGACCGCTGCAACGGATATATCCATATTCATGCTCTGCAATGAATCGTTTAAATAAACTTTGTACCTACCTACGGTTTTCTTACCATTTATCTCTATAGATACTTTCTTTATACACCCTGTACAAGTATTGTCACCTAGGCATTCGGAGAGATTAGCCTTTATACTAGACTTAAACATGTCCATCAGCCTACTCCTTACACAAATTGTACTCTCATTGTTAGTAGTTGGCAACGACCAATAGTAGTTACGCCAATTAGCATAGTCATTATCTAAGGCGGGGATAGGGTTTGTATAGCTGTTCAAAAAATACTCTTTGATTGATATAACTTTTAGCCTTGAGTTAGTACTAGAACCCGTAGGCTGTACTCCGTACGCAAAATAAGGGGAAGTTAAGGGAGCATTTGTTAAACCTAAAGAAATATCGTACCATTCTACATTTTTATTAGAGCCTATATCAACAGTTTTTGGATGTCTGTATCCTGCCATTAAAGCTTTATCCATTGGGAGAGTAGCATTCACCTCCTTAAATCTGAAAGTTAAACCCACGAGGTTATTATCTAATACATCCTCTGCCTCGATTATAACCTCTAACGGATTATGATCAGAGACTAAACCAACCTTATCGTTGCATTCAAATACTCCAGTGCCTGAAATAGAAGTACTTCCACATTTAAACGTATCTCTTATATTATTGCTACCTACGTAAATATTACCGTAGTTAAGAAGATTTTTACTCTCTTCCTCTGTGGCAAAACCTATAAGTCCGCCACCTACCTCTGCCTCGTTCCTATCTATAATCTTGACACTATTAATTTTGGGTGGCCTATAAGTCACGTTTACAGTCGTACTACAAGCGGAAGTTGCAGAAGTATCTTCAGCATCGCCAGCATCGTCTCTGACTTGTGCTGTAATTGTGGTAGTACAAACGTGGTTATGATTATAACCGATCGGTTTGTCGCCAGAAGTAAAGGTACCTATTTTACTCTGCACAGTGTTAGGATAGACCTTTATAGGACCATTTACAATAAGTCCGGATGTAATCTTCCCACAGTTAGGGTTAGAGTAAGTTAGCGAGGTTAATCTTACAGTGTCGCCCGGATCATTATCTATAACCGTCAGTGTTACCGGTGTACTTTCCGGGTAATATATATTTGCCTTAGTGACCGTGAGAGTACAAGTGGGTGGTGAATTCTCGTAATAATCATAAGAACATGGACTTGGACGAGGATGACAAGGATTTTCGCAAGTTACTCTAGTTCCACTTCCTGACCTATGAACTGTCCTGTATATACTGCCCGGAGTACTTGGAGGACAACCGCCGGAGGGGGTACAAGAACAAGTCCTATATCCGATACAATTACCACAGCCTCCGTCTTGTGATACAGGATTACAACCACCATTACAATATCGATCAAAACAACAATACGTATTACATCCCGAAGAACCTATTACACACTTCTCTTCATTACTTCCTAAAACTGCTTTGCAACCAGTAGCTCCACTTACTGTACATGTTCTACATCCAGCCCCACAAGCACCACTACAATATACAGCTTTTACAGTAGCCACATTAAAACAAAGAACATAAACTATGAATATGAATATGAATATGAATATAATATATTTTAACCTATTCATCGTGATTTTTCAGTAGAAATATTATCGTATATAACTCCATATATCTAATATAGTTTGATTCGACTTCGTCAATATTCTTGCTCACGTTTGTAATATTATAATCCACTAAATAACTAACTTTGTATGGGGAGAAAGTAGAATCATTATATAATTTAAATAGGATATGTTCTTTATCTTCTTTGTAATTTGAAAGTAAGATATCTTTATTAGAAATAAGCCCCTTTGTACCAAATATTCTGTTATACAATTTTATTAAATAGTTTAGATTCTTTTCTTCGATATTACCAATATTGTTGGGATTTAGACTATATATATAATCGCCACCATCACCGTTCTTTAAATAATCATAACAATACAAATTGACACTTGTTGCAAATTCTCCATAATCTAAAGTATTAAAATAGAAATCTTTTAAGTCTAATTTAAAGTCTCTATTTAAACTTATCCTCTGTTTCCTGTGTTCTTGAAAATTATTATTATGTAAACTTAATTTATCATACAAATCTATAAAAAACTCATTATTATCTTTATTATCGGTAATCAAAGGACATATCTGAAAATCACTATATCCAGAAAAATATATCCATTTAATCAAACCCCTTTTCTGTTTCTCTTTCACGTCGGTTGCAACATCAACAAAAGGTGCCATACTAGACCTAATTGTATCTGATATTTTTTTCCCTAATGGATTATTATTTTTATTCAGTAAATACATAAAATATGTGCAAGATATACTGGGATTCTCAAAACCGAATCTCCAACAAGAGTAAACCCCTTCTCTTTTTCCACATACGTATGTATTGCTAGCACATACGGAATAAAGAGTATCTAACAATTTATAGGATGAAATTTTTTCCAAATAATTTGCATTATAATTGGTCAGAATAGAATTGTATGAATTACTCGTCCATTCGTCAAAATATTTATCTAAGGAATTCTTCTTAAAATACTCTTTTGCCGATGGAAGAGGCGAAAAATCTAACTTTAAATTAGTTATCTTGTATTTTTCCTTACCATTTTTAACTCTTCTATAATGTTCCCACTTGTTTTTAAAACTAGGCTCTTTTTTCTCTAACGTATACTCTAATTCTATACTTACAGGAGTTGGTTTATTATCATTTAAAAACTCAATATCGTAATTGTTGATTACCTTTCTACCTAAAAACTCCTTAGGTAAAGGATCATACTTCTTATTGTACTCTATCTTTATATCTTCACTAATCTTGTATGTATTCTGCAAAGTGTTATTCTCTCTTATGAATGCGAACTTCTCAAAATATACATAAGGCATTAAAGTACAGCTATATATATTTTTCTCCTCACCCACTTCTATATCATACAGTGTACAGTAATCTATCTTATAACTTAACTTACCCTGTTTTAAGTCTAATTTTTTCTCTATTTTTAATACATTATTAGGATCATTTGGTATTGTTAATCCTTCAAAACTCCATGTACTCTCATCTTCCCAAGTTCTGTTTATTTGCTCTAAAAAAGCTCTAGCCGACAAAGAAGCGTAGATAATACCTACAAGCACCCCCAAAAGAACCAGATGTCTTATTATTTTTAATTTCATAATGTTTACCATCTATTTTACCACCTCTTTACTATCCCCATTATACAACACCCAATCAAAGATTGGTAACGATGAGTTCCGCGCATCTATGATCCTATTCTTCTCCCTGAAAACCTCCTGATTACCCTCGTTAGTATAAACTCCTGCCCTCAAAAAGTAGTTTTGAACATACGGAAGATCTCCCCCTAAGCTATTGGTAACATTAATAATCGCTTCTGTATCGTTACTTTTAAAAACTGCACGAATTCTATACATGTTCACAACATCTGTACTACTAAAATTAAGAACTGTTCCGTTAGAATAACATTTGAACTGGGACGGTTCTACCGTAGTAACAGAGTTATTAATCCTCCATAAGCAACTCCCTTTCAAAGTCAAACCTATGTTGCTATCGTATCTGTACATTGTAATTAAGTAAATGTCGGAAGCTCCCTGCCCTGTAGTAGTAAGTTTTACCCCACTACTTGAAGCCGCTGCATTTTTCCCCATACCAGCCATATAAACATCTAATACTTCACTGTTCTTTATCCTAAAATTAAGAATTTTATACTTGGGGATTACTATAACCTTGCTCTTAGAATCACACTTCTTCTCTATAGGTTTGCTCCTATACTCAGCCGTATTAGGATAACAGATCTGCATTCCTACAACCCCCCCCTCTGTATCACCAAAGAGGAAATTAGTAGCGGTAACACTCTCATACTCGTTTGATAGGATTATTTTAGTAACATAGTCTAATCCTGCTTCTGCAAAATCTCCAGCTCTTGTAGAGCCTTTCTCCATAGCTACCTCTTCTGTCTCTTTTATCACATTACTGGTCATTAAAGCTGTTACACCGGCAGTGATTCCAATAACAATTAGAACTAGTACCAAAACCTGTGCTTTTAAATTCATAGTTCCATTATAACAGAAAATAGAAGTCAAGGTCAAATTTTCGACGGCCCTCTTCCTAACTAATTCTTCTTACTCACTTTAACCAACTCTATCTCGAAAATCAATCTTGAATTTGGTGGAATATTAGGAAGTTCCTTGTCACCATACCCTAATGCAGCTGGAATTGTAAGCTTTCTTTTACCGCCGACTTTCATTCCTGCAATACCCATGTCCCACCCTGCAATAACTTCCCCCTTGCCAAGCGTAAATTTAAAAGTTTTCCCTTTCTTAGTCTCATCAAATACTGTGCCATTCTCCAGCATACCTTTGTAGTAAAGCTCTAAAGCATCACCACTTTCGGCTTCAGCTCCTGTACCAACTTTTAAATCCTCTATCCCCAATTTCTCTTCTTCCCGCGGTTCACGTTGTTGCAGTAAGTTTGAATCATAAGGTATTAAGAAAGCATTTTTTACAACCGCCCACATTGTAATAATGCTCGAAATCATAACTAATGCAAAAATTAACTTCAGCGGTAAATTTTTGTCTGCTGTCATCCCTGTTTTCTTAATTTATTTAAGGTATATAAAATAAATAGCACCACCATAAAAATTCCCACTATTATAACAAGATGCTGGTACTTATCAATAACACTTGCAACCTCTCTCCAATTATCGCCAAGTATGTAACCCGCTACACAGAGCAGTGTTGTCCAAAGTGCAGTACCGAGTAAAGAAAAAATCGAAAATTCGTATATAGACATCTTAGTAAGCCCTGCGGGAAAAGAGATCACCGAACGTACAATCGGCACAAGCCTACCGAAAAAGGTTGCGCCTTTGCCATACTTCTTAAAAAAGGCTATTCCTTTATCTACTTCATCCTCTGTTATAAATAGATATTTTCCCCAGCCTTTTAAGAATTTATCTACAACAAGTTTATCTCCATAGTAACCAAGAAAGTAGAAAGGAAGTGTACCCAAGAAGCTTGCAATAGTACCAGCAATTATAAGAGTAATCATATTCATGCGACCTTCTGCAGCCAGAAATCCCCCAAAAGGCATTATAAGCTCACTCGGAATTGGAGGGAAGATATTCTCTATAAACATTCCAAATGCTAAACCCAGATACCCCAATCTCTCTATTAAAGCTAGAACCCAAAATATAATTGAATTGATCATAATAATCCTGATTATATCAGAGTTTATTATAACTCCAAAATTTCATATTCACACCATCTATATAATTTAGTACAGCTCCAAAACTTCAACAACTGGCGGCACTCTTAATCTAATCGGGAAGCCTGTTTCTCCCAAACCAGAACTCACAAAGACTCGTTGTCCCTTAATGTCATACAAACCTTTCTCAAACGGCGGTTCACAAGGTAGAAAAAGCTTGTAAATATACGGTATTTTCAGTTGCCCCCCATGGCAGTGTCCAGATAGAGTAATATCGGCGTTTTTGCCTCCCAAACCAGAGTAGAAATGTATTACTTCTGGATGATGAGCTAGTACTATAACATTCTCCGTACTCTTAAACTGTTCAAGCATTCTAACATCCGACTCATGGTTCCACATATCTCCTAAACCTAAAATGTAATACTCTTTTAATTTGATCGCTTCGTTGTTGAGTAACTTTACATTATTAGCTTGCAAGGCCTCTTCTAATTCTGAACGTATTTCTGGTCCAGGTCTACCTACATCATGATTACCTAAAACTGTGTATACAGGGATTTTCAAACTCTTTAGTGGAGTGAATAATTTTACCAACTCATCTTTTTTTGGCCAATGAGTTAGATCTCCTGCAATTAGAACAGCATCACAATCTTTACTGTCGCAAATAGAATTAGTTTTAGACACAACTCTTCTTAAGTAGTTTTCGTGCTTATACATTCCTAAGTGTAAATCCGAAATTAGTATAACTTTTGCCTTAAAACCAACGTCTATTCTAGTTCTATTTACTGTAATTAACTGTGGCTCTACAAAACGAATATAAACAAACAGGAAAGACGGAAATAACGATGCAAATAATATAGCCTTTAGCCATAACTCATGCTTAAACTTTTGCATAACATACCATAAAAACGCTATAAAAGGAAAAACTAAATAAGAGCCATAGAGAATAGTAGATTTAAAAAGTAGGTACATATTTAGCTTGTATCCTGCGGCAACGCCTCTACTTTACCCAACTTACTCTCTATATTATTCGATTTTGCAATTGCACTATCTATAACGTTCTGAGTCTCCTGCAACTTCTTACTCGTCTTCTTTAGCATATCACCGAACTTGCCGAACTCATTCTTAATTACACTAAGCAGACTCCAAACTTCGCTAGTTCGCTTCTCTATTGCTAATGTTCTAAACCCCATTTGCAAACTACTCAAGAATGCAGTAATCGTATTCGGTCCCGTAAAGGTTACCCTGTAATCTCTGCGAATTTGCTCTACTAACTCCATATTCTGAGTAATCTCTGCGTAAAGTCCCTCAATCGGGAGGTAGAGAATTGCGAAGTCCGTTGTGTTTGGAGGGTCTATATACTTTGTAAAGATATCTTTAGCTTCTAACCTTATTCGTTTCTCAATATTTTTCCTTGCTACTTCTAACGCCTCAATATCTCTGTTCTGCTCTGCTTTTACTAACGCTTCGTAATCTTCAAGCGGAAATTTAACATCTATTGGGAGCCATATAAACTCTCCTTCTATACTCTTAGAGGGGATTTTTATTGCAAACTCGACTACATCTTTGCTATTCGGTTTTGTCGATATATTATTAGAGTACTGCTCTCTTGTTAAAAACTCAGAAAGAATCTGTTCCAACTGAACTTCGCCCCAAATTCCACGTACCTTTACTCTACTGAGTACACTCTTTAAATCTCCCACACCTGTGGCCAAAGTTTGCATCTCACCTAAGCCTTTATGCACCTGTTCTAATCTATCACTTACTAGTTTAAATTTTTCTCCTAAACGGGTATCTAAAGTCTCTGTTAGTTTTTCGTCAACAGTAGCACGCATCTTGTCAAGTTGTTTGTTGTTATCCTCTCTGAGCGTATCGAGTTTTAGTTCTATTTTGCTCTTTATATCCTCAAAATTGGCATTGTTCTTAGTCAGCAAATCGTCCAAACTTTTAGAGAAATTAGAGAAGCTCTCTGCTTGATTTTTGGCAAAATTGTTGAAATGTTCAGACTGCCCCTTTGAAAAGTTGAAGATTTCCTGACTTAAACTCTGCTGAAACTTAGTAATAGAACTTAATATCTCTTCTCTTAAAAATTTTGAATTTTGTGCATTCTCTGCTCTAATGTTAGAAAACTCACGATTAAGCTGGTTTAGTATCTCGTCTAATTTTAGCTCTTTACTGTCAACTTTAAATGATTTCAAAAGCAGAATTGCCAAAAGAATTGTGGATATAATGGTTAAAATTTCTAACATGGAGTATTATAGCATTTGATACATTAATGTCATTAGAAAAAACACTTGTTACATAAACTAAAAATCATTTATATTTGAAATTATGAATTAAAACCCATTAAAATCGGCAACGCACATGTAGTGATCAGAAACTCTTGTCTTAAACTTCTTAACTGCAAAGACCTCTAGATTCTTATAAAATATCTTATCTAGCGCAAAAGGGTACCTGAATAGTTTAAGCAGTCCTCCCACAATTTTGCCCATCATCCTCTCTGTTTGTAAAGGATTGCATGTATCTCCAAGCGATTTAATTGCATTCTCAAATCCCAAAAGCTTTAAAAAAGGCTCCAGCAGCAGATCTTGAGCGTTCAAAATGTTGAAATCTCCTGCTATTAAAATATTCTTATTATCCTTGACTAACTCGAGGATTCGCTTTAATTCGAGGAATCTTGATTTGGAATCTTTCCTCAAAACGTTAGCATGCAGGTGGATTGTGCCAACGAGAATACACTTACTACTCTGTCTGATTTTAAATTTCTGGAGAATCGCAGAATGTCTGGACGTCTTCCTACTTGTTATATCCTCAAAAGAGACTTTCGTAGGGTTAAGAAGCGGTTCAAAAAGCTCACGTTTGTAGAACATAGCCGTTTCTAAACCATCAAATATAACTGGTCCAAACTCTGGGAACTGTCGAACAAAAGCCGCCTGCATAGAATCTGGAAACTCTTGAAAACATAAAAAATCTGCACCACTAATAGTCTGTATCTCCGCCTCTGTTAACTGTGAATACTTATAACTAAAATCACAATTATTTGCTCCTTGCCAGTTAAATGTAATTAGCTTCATAAGTTAGCCGAGTTTTATATCTAACTAAATCCCCCCTTCTTAGAGAGAATGCCCTGTTTCCTTTAATATGATGTAGAAGATAATGTATTTTCATTCGGGAATAATCAGCATAACGAGAAACCTTTTGTAAACAAGCTGGTGACTAGGATCGAACTAGCGACCTGCCCCTTACGAAGGGGATGCTCTGCCAACTGAGCTACACCAGCGATCGCCATGAAATTTTTCACCGTTTCACCTGTTATAAAATCAAATATTGGGAATAAATTGTATGGGCATACTTGGATTCGAACCAAGGACCACTGCTTTATCAGAACAGTGCTCTACCAACTGAGCTATATGCCCCTTTGCAATTTGGACGATGTCCAAAATAGCTCAAATACTTTAATACTTTTAATGATTTCAATGTTCCAGTGTATTATATCATTTATTCTTGGCACGGATAAGCTTATTGTTATCCATGCCGTAAAATATGATCGCAAATGCCATATAGTCCATCACCAGAGATGCCCACTAAAAAATTAGTCCATTCTCTATTAATCTACTACTTTTGTAGCACATTAAACACCCTTTTCATCCTTACCTCCTCCTAATTTCCCGTATAACTTAGCTAACTTGGAGTTAATTTTATCGCCAGATAAACCAAGTGTGTACGATACATTTAGCCCAACGGCCGCAAGAATACTGTTTATTGCTTTGGCAGGAGTTTTAAACCTTCTGCCCGACATACATATATCGAGTGGTATTACATCAAATTTATAATTATTCGCTTCCGCACGTTTTATAAAGTCTACATCTTCCCCAAATTTCAATGATTCGTTAAACCCATTTAAGTTGTTATATACCTCTCTCCTAACTAAGAGACCATTCCCCATCTTTAGGTTAAACTTAGAATTAAATTTAGCGACTTCTTTTAATACTTTATATAATGAGTTTATTACATCCACAGAGTACTCGTTGGCGCTGTCTTTAAATAAATCTGCAGTACAGCAAGCAACGTCCAAGTTCTTGTACATAAATAATGAAAACAATGTGACCAAAAAGAACTTATTTGTGAGTTCAGTGTCAGCAGCTAGAAAGAATATAAACTCAGATTTGGACGCTGAGGCACCAGAGTTTAGACCTTCTGCAGGTAAACCGCCATCCACAATTGTACATCCGAATCTAGATGCGATCTCGCGAGTTCTATCAATGGTTTTAGGGCTATCAGCAACTATAACCTCTTTGGGCAAAAACTCTTGTTCAAATATACTGCTTAATAGCTTGCCTATATACTGCTCTTCGTTTAGAGTAATTATAACTACAGATATTGGGAGTTTATACCTATACATAAGTCATTATAATACATAACAAAAATTGGAGGCGATGGGAATCGAACCCATGTGCCAATAGTTTAGAAAAAAGTGTTTACTGAAATATCATCTTTTGTATGGTCTTTCTATCTTAAAAAGATGCAAAAAAATAGAAAGATATTACGTTTATTCGCTAAAAGAATAATCCACGTAATCGAGATTATCTTTTAGACGTACACTTTGTAACTCCAGTTAAAATGTTCGGTACGTAGAAGGGATTTTAACTGCTTAGTGCATTATTAAGCACTAACAAGAGGTTGAAGTTGTAAAGAGAAAGAGCTAACAAAAGCCGAAACTCCGTTAGCAACTTTATTTACAAAATCAGCCACCTTGGATAAAAGTTTGTTGGCACTTTATAAGCCCTACGTTTTTACAGAGAAACGTACCTCTGAACAGAAACTAATTTCCGCCCTATTGGTCTAAATACCACTACGCCCCCATAACTCATTATGTAAGTAGAAGGAAACTTCATTTCTTGGATTCAATATTAATTTTCAACGTGCTAATGATACAATTCTATTATATTATAACATTACCTTAAAATAAAAAATGACAGTGGGAAGATCTAAGAAACACGAAATCGAGAGCAAGATTAAAAAGCTTATGGGTTTATTTAAAAAGCTAGATAACCCCGAAATTACCCTAGAAGAAAGCGTGGCTATATACAAAAATGCCAAGACTCTACTTAAGAAAGCTAAAGAGCAGCTAATTAAGATAGAGAAAAAGCTAAGGGAAGAAGAGTAAGCGAAGGACATCTTCTTAAGTTTCAAGCGAATATATCTCCAATTTGCCTCGAAAATAACGGTGTTTTGTTTCACTTCGTGTATATTAGACCGTTCACTTAACTATCCTTGCTCCGGCTATTCTTGTTAAATCTGACGGGAACAGTGTAGCCTCCCTAATGTTCCCAAGTCCAAAGAGTTGTTTGGTTACTCGCTCAAGACCGAAAGAGAAACCTGCCTCATTTGGCATTCCGTACCTAAAAGCCTGTAAGTAATGTTCATAGTATTTTTTACTAAGTTTCTGAGCGTCCATACGTTCTACAAGTTTATCGTAGATATGTATCCTATGAGTGCCAGAGAGTATCTCTAAACCTCTAAATATCATATCGTAGCTAATCGACTCCGTACCATCTTCGGTATTCCATGTATAAAAGTTCTTATCCTTCTTAAAATGAGTTACCCACAAAAAATCCGAGTTATATTTCTCATGGCTCCATTTATAAAGTTCTCTCTCATCGTCTGGATCTAAGTCTAACCCTTCCCTTGCTGCGCTCTTACCTGTTCGTGCCTCAATAATTTTTAATGCCTCCGCGACTTTTAATGTTGGTATACCCTCTTCTGGGATCTGTGGTAATTCTACTTTGCATAACTCTAACTCCATCCTACAACTCTCCATAGCGAACTCCAAAGCTTCTTTGATTGTCCTCTCAGCAACTGCCATTGCGTCCTTGTAAGTATCTATGAAAGCCAACTCTGCGTCCATCTGTGTTGCCTCCAAAAGATGCCTTGTCGTACTATGTTTCTCTGCTCTAAAAGCCGTGGTAATGGTAAACACGCGTTCAAAAGCCAATAACATAATCTGCTTGTGCAATTGAGGGCTCTGAGCCAAGTAACCTATATCTTTAAAGTACTTCACCTCAAATACATCTGCGCCACTCTCAGAAGGACAGCCAATCATTATTGGTGATCTATACTCCGTAAATCCTTGGTTTCTCAGTGATCTTCTAAAACCTTCAACTATCTCGGCTTGTGTTTTAAATATCGCTTGAACTTTACGATTACGTAGGGAAACTGGACGATAATCCAACAATGTATCTACATTTATGCCCATATCGTCCTTGTTATACTCTATTGGAGGCGCTTCTCTTATCGGTACAGCAACTTCTAGGGACGGATTAACAATTTCGACCCCAAGTTCTGTGGTCTTTGCCACCTTTACAGTACCCTTAACATAGACAACTGAACCTACTTGCAATCCGCTTAACTTAGCAATCTCCTCAGGCTGCTCCACCACAACTTGAATTAAACCGGCACGATCACGTATAACTACAAAAACTATCTTGCCAAGGTCACGAATTTTAAAAATCCACCCCTTTAAATAGACTTCTTCGCCTACACGACTTAAGGTATCCTTTGAAAGTACTCTGTCCATGATTATTTTACTATTGTTATTGCATTAGCCAATTATACAAAACCATAACAAAGTGTCAATAGATAATCTGCTATAAATAACTAGTAAGTAGCTTGAGATGTACTTTCATTTTCCAAGTTTCCTTACCGCAGGAATATAGAACCCCACATAACCAACAGTACCGTTCTCTAATTTTGCTTCACCTTCAGCTAAATAAATGGGTTGTAAAAACGATTGCCGTTCTTCTGTTTCCAAATACACTAATTTCATCGTAAAAATAGATATACTCTTAATATTAGGAACTCTGGCGTTAGAGAGCCTATCACCGTACTTCTCATAGATATACGCTAAAGAACCTCTACCACCTTTTAACGCCACTAACGCTTCGGAGGGGCGAGCAATGGGGTAGGTTCCACAAGGTAACGTTTCTATTTTCCAATTGTTATAATCTATTCGTTGTAATGTTTCTAAAAGATCGCCAGTTTGGCCTTTTAAATATACACTTATGTTACCTGTGTAGGGCTTTGAACTCACCCTTAGAGCAGTATATTCTTTCAAATAACGCTCTTCTATATCATGATTTTCTGAATCTGCGAACTTTAAAAAATCTGGTATAGACTTAAGATTAGCGGTCAGAATTCGTTTATCATACCGTAAAAGCACAGCACTCTTCTGAAAATCGACTCTAACCGTGTGCGCAGTCTGCAGAGAACTGGTTTCGGCTATATTGACCCCAGAGATCGTATTAGCATAAGTATAAACTTTACCAGTATCTAAATCTTTAGTATAAAGTCCTAATCTGCTCAGTATATTCTTAGCATACATAGGCGCTTGAGCTATAGGTGGCAAATTAATATTAGGAATGGGCGGGACAACTCCCTCTACATAATTGTACTGAAAATTGAGAGTCGAAGTATCCATTTTAAGGAATCGCCTATTTATAGGATCTTGCCACAAGTACTCTGTGTCCTTAGGTTTTTGTGGCGGATAATCTTTGAACCCTAACTGCTTCGCTATAGTTTCGGCTTTCTGCCTTGTGCTAAAAACCTCGCCCATAATGTCAAGCTTATAAACGTAAGCTATTGGTGGAATATCAGGTAGAGCCTCCTTCTCGGCTTCTATTTTTATCTCAATTCCAGCAGTATTATACTCACTAGGAGGCATTCTTACCGGAGGTAGAGTACCACAAGCGAAGTCTGGTTTGAATACTCTGTTGTTACCTGCTACACTTCTGTATACTGCCATATAAACGTAGTAACCTACAACAAATAACACAACTCCAACAATAAATACCCTACTAAAAATTTTCGTCCAAAAAGCCGCTTCTAAAAGTGTCATACAGTATTATAATAGCAAATAGAAATTACAAATGGAATGGTATAATTAAGAGATATAGCAAAATAAAATATAAATTATTCTTTTCGAAAGTTTCTATTATTTTTGTTTGTTGTTGCCAGATCGTCTAACGGTAGGACAACGGTCTCTGAAACCGTTTATCTTGGTTCGAATCCAAGTCTGGCAAAAAGCATTAACAACTTGCTTTGCAACATTTTATTAAGCCAAACTTAACTTAATCGAAATTATGTAAATTATCACTGAACATAGATGTTCTCAACTAATAAGACCCCGTCAATAGTCATCTATCTTGTTCTTTTAGCCTTTGCCTTACGTTTCTATCAAAATTTCGGTAGTTATCTACAACCTGGCATAAATGGTGGTTACTATCCTGTTCAAGTGCGTTCAATTTTAAAAACAGGTAGGTTAGCCTATATGGATACCCCACTAATTTTCTATTTTCAGGCATTACTATCTTTTCTTCTTAATAAATTTACAGCTTATAATTTATCCTCCATTATACTCTTTGTGACCAAATTTACAGATACCCTCATTCCGCCTCTTGTTCTTTTTCCCATCTACGCATTCTTGAGGAAAAGGTGCTCCGTAGTAGGTAGCAGTTTAATAGCCTCAATGAGTGTTTTCTCTATATTCATATTACAGGGTTTATCGGGAGATTTTACCAAGAATTCTGCTGCTTTAGCCCTGCTTGGTTTCTACTACGTAGAACTCTATAGAAAAAAAAGAAACATTTTTAAGCTAATTCTACTTTTTATATTGACTTCCTTAACTCATAAAACCGGTCTTCTTCTGGCAACAATTACTACAGCTATACTGATTAGTTCCAAACTTAAATTTATTAAAGACTTAAAATACAAGCGGATGGTAATTATTATACTCGTGATCTCAGTCCTTTTCCAAACCATACTCAGTTTCCTGTCTCCATCTGTTCTATGTATGCTTCTATCTAATTTAAAAATAGTTAGTACAGAGAATTACATTGGACTAATTTTTACTTGGGCAATAACTTTAATCCTCCTAGTAGCGGTTACAGAAATAAATGAGAAAATCCCACACGAGATACTTGTTTCAATTATAATGTTAATCTTTTTAACTTTGAACCTGAGTTCGTTATTATTGGGCAAAAGTTATGCGGAAAGATTCTGGTTTTTGTCAACATCAACTCTTGTTTTCGCCTTAATACTAGGGATAAAGTACATAAGGGAAAAGTGGCGATTCGCTATATATTCTGCGATTGCCATTTATACGACCTTCTCCATCCTATATTTTTTCCAAAGTCATAAACTCCCTATTATAAAAGAAACAGCATATAAAGAGATTATGCTAAACTTGCCTACAGACCCTAATTCGATAGTAGTGGCAGAACACGGTATTGATTGGTGGATTGCATTTGCGACAAAGAATAAAGTTGCTCAAGACGGCATTTTAGTAGATAAATATTCTAAAATCTACTACGTTAACTATTACCCACGTAAAGAAGTCTACGCTTGGTTTGGAACAGTTACAGTACCCGAGAGCGCAGAACTCCACTATGACGGTGAGTACATAAAAATATATGTAGACCAGAAGTAGTTTCTGCAAAAGGATGCATATTTACAGAATTATCTTGGCAAACACCTCTTTACTAGGCTTAGTTCTAAGTCAGTCTCTGTATACTCCGAAACTATAGAACATGCTTTAAAACGTGAATTTTATGAAGAGGCTGGCATAACTCCAGTAAGTTACTTTCACATGGGTAGAGTTAGATTTATTGCCCCTGCATCTATGGATAAAAAGTGGAATCAGGAAGTGAACATTTTTGTTATTACCGAATAGGATGGCACCCCCATAGATACTGATGAAGCATCTCCACAGTGGTACAAACTGGACGAAATCCCCTATTCAAAAATGTGGAAAGATAATAAATATTGGCTCCCAATAGTCCTAGCTGAGTTTCAAAAACCACCGAATGAAAAGAAAAAACTAGATGCACTCTTTCTCTTCGACGAAACTGGAAATATTGCAGAGTATACTGTTAATTATTTATAACTAAGGCTTGATTCTCACAATCGAAGAAATGCTAAAAATGTCTAAAGAACAGCACAAATTCTACAAAGGCAAGTGGAAACTTTAGAAGAAGCAAGTGCCGTATTTAAGACACTACGGTTAGTAGGAGAATTAGGTGAAGTAATAGATATAATTAAAAAGACAAAAGCAGATGAAATCGCAAAAATTCCCAAAATTAGGAAGAATTTTGTAGAAGAAGTTTGTGATTGTTATATGTACTTGGCAGACTTGCTCAACTGCTACAGAATTACTGCGAAAGAAATTGACAGGATTTACAAAGGTAAAGTTACATTTAATCTAAAGAATCCTATGAAATACTGGAAGAAATAGAAAAATCAATAATCTTAATTTAGAATTAGAAACCAAATGCATTTTCTGTGTACGCTATAATAAATCAATATGCCAAAGATCATCTTTACAGCGGCGGGATCAGGAGGCCACGTAATTACAGCGATCTCTGTTTTAGAGGAGCTACGCGAGAAGTATCCCGGAATATATAAAGAATGCCTATTTATTGGGACTTATTTACTTATGGAGGGGGAGAAGAATAAACCCAGTTTTGAGGAGCGTATATGTAATGATTTAAATATTCCGTTCAAACGAATTCGCAGCGGCAAACTCCAGCGACAACTCTCCTTAAATAGTATAAAACTACTAATAGGCTCTATCATGGGCTTTATAGATACATTCATCTACTTTCTGCGTAATAGACCCAAACTTATAGTATCTTTTGGAGGTTACGCTAGTCTTCCTATATCGCTAATCGGCAAACTTTTCGGCGCAAAACTGATTATTCACGAACAAACCGTAACAGTGGGGCTTACAAATAAGATAATAGCCACGTTTGCAGATCTGATACTGTTATCATTTGAGGATTCTAAACCGCACTTTAAGGATCAGTCTAAGATTAGAGTAATCGGAAGGCCTATGCGTAAGATTCTGACTAATTCTCGGAAATTCTCCGATATTGAACCCTCTATCTGCTCACAGAACAAACAGAGTATATACCCCCCCGAGTATATTGCAGAATTAAAAGCGTTAGAGGAACGAACAACCCCGCTAATTTTCGTCTCGGGCGGAGGACAAGGCTCGCACCTCATCAACAGGACACTTCTAGAGATTGCTGATGAACTGACACAAAAATATACCCTTGTAATTCACACTGGAGATAATCAGATACTAAAAGATTACGATAAATTCATTGAACTTAAGATCACTCTGCCAGATGATCAGCAACGTAGGCTTATTGTACGCAAGTTTATTTACGACGAGATGGGATACATTTACAGCAATGCAACTATTTATATTGGGCGTGGTGGAGCTTGCTCAGTTTACGAAGTGGCAGTGTTTAAGATCCCTTCTATCATAATCCCTATTCCATGGGTAGCTTTTAATGAGCAGTTCGCTAATGCCAAAAAGCTTGAAAATACAGGACTAGGGACTATTCTTAACGAAAGTGAACTTACCTCCGCTTCTTTGTTAAAGGCAATTGAGTCAAAATTAGCCGAACTGAGCAATAGCAGGAGAGAGAGTAGAATTAAGACAGAACTGATAGAGCGCCTCTACCCCAAGAATGCAAGGGAGGAGATGGCAAAGATTGTATCAAATTACTTTTCCAGTTAATTGGAGTGACTCCGCCTTATCTACCTGTTCATAATAGGTTTAAATATACCCGTATAATTACTACTCTGTTAGTTTTTTATTTTCATTATTAAGACCTACAATAACATTATGGTCTATACGGTGGCAGTGGAAAAGAATGTATTTCCAAAACTCATCAACGTAACAGCGAGAGTAACTCGAGGCATTCCTAATATCTACTTGTTCGGCAACTACGGAGCAGGTGTAAAGCTTCAGCTAAACAAGATTCCGCTTATTCTAAAGAGTATAGTGGGGAAGGAGTGGGGATATAGGAAAACTTACGTAGAGTTTGAAAATACTGAGTTTAGACTAAATTCTACGCTTTACACACTTCCTGTACTTGTTGCTATTTTAGAGTCTGTAGGAAAGAGAACCAAGACTAACCCATTAATCTGTTTGGGAGAAGTAATGCTAGATGCTAAACTCCCACCGCTAGACCATTACTACAGGAAGTTAATTGAATTTGTTACAAAAGGCGAGAGATTCAATACTTTTAATATCGAGAACAATGGGACTTACATAGATACACTGTTTAGCACCGAAGAAGAAATCAAAAACTCTAATCCAAACAAAAAAATTATTAGCAATTGCAGAAAAGTTCTGATATTAAGAATTAGTCAGAAAACGTTAGCCCCTACTAAATTCTTGGGTAATAAGACTACTTTTTTAATTTCGATACTTAAGCATCAGTTTAAAAATATCCACTTAAAAAGTAACTATGTAGATCTTATTAATACACCAATAAGGGAACTTAACTTACTTAATAAACAGATTAGAAATAACGTGCCTTTACTAATAGAGAATACACTAAATTTAGGGGTAGAACGCACAAAGTACTTAACAAAGTTTAGAAACGTGCTAACGCTCTCCAGTTTCTGCAGATGCGGAAACTTGTACAGTAATACACAATGCACTTGCACGTCTTTAGAGATAAAGAACTCAAAACAGCATTTAAGGGAACTAATTGAGCTTCATAATGAATTCTATTTAATAGATGAGAACGGCATAACTAATAAAACTAGCAAAGAGGAGATAATTAGGCTGATTTAGTTTAAGTTAGTTTAAGTTGCGATTATGCCGCTATTTAAAAAACTTTTTTGCCACTTCTATCCCAACTTATACATAAATAATAATATAAGGACTGACAATACAAGTTAAATTTATGTATAGATACATACTATCTTTTGCAACATTCTTATAAGTGCACTTATCATTCTCTTCTGTCCTCTGTGGTTCTACATTGCTATTAACTTCATAAGCTTTTGAGATTCTACCCTCTTTAACCTATTTTATTGCACTATCTGTAAGTTTATTATCTACACCTAAAGAAGAGCTCGCCAACTTTTTCGAATTGTACTCGTGTATATCAGAATTTTTTAAATCAGATTCACTTTTTGATTTGTTAAATCTACTAACGATAAAATTATTAAAACAAAAACAAATAGAAATTTCTTATCCGTATCCTAGTATGATAAAACTTTAACGTTTGGAGAATCTTGGAGCTTTTCTTGCTTTCTTTAAGCCTGGTTTCTTACGTTCCACAACTCTAGGATCTCTCGTTAGCAAACCTGCTGCTCTTAAATCGGGCTTTAAAGTCTCGTCAACTTTTACCAAAGCTCTTGCCATACCTAGTCTAATGGCGTCTTTCCAACCAGTCATACCACCACCTTGTATTTTAACTGTATACGTAAAACTGCCTAATTTATTCGCAACTTTTAAAGGTGATTCGATATAGTCTATATCTTCTTGATTTTTAAAGAATGCCCCAACTTGCTTATCATTAATCTTAGGATCAAAGTTGTCTTTATATATTCTGACTCTACAAGTTGTACTTTTTCTTCTCCCTATCCCTTCCCAGTACTTCATAGTCTTATTATTCTATGCTTATTTTAATTGGTTTTTGAGCATTATGAGGATGAATTTCGGTTCCGTAAACTTTTAGTCGCTTCATATATCTGGCCTTAAGCTTATTATCTGGTAACATCCCCCTGACTACATGCTCAATTACATACTTAGACTTATTTTTCTTTATTAAATCTTTTACTCTCTCTACTTTTCTGCCCCCTTGATATCCAGAATACCTATCTAAAGACGAATACTCCATTTTATGCCCAGACAGTTGCAATTTATCTGCGTTAATTACAATTACAAAATTACCCTGGTCAACATTAGGTGCGTAATCTGCCCTATTCTTGCCCATTAAAAGCTCAGCAATTTTTGTTGCCATTCTGCCTATTGGTTGCTCAGAGGCATCGAAAAGAAAGTAATCTCTTCTTGTCTCTGTTTTTTTATTGACCCAGGTTGTTCTATTCACAATAATTTACTATTAATTTATAATTTCAACTGCACAAACTAGTGCGTTGTCTCCATCTCTATTTCGCTCTTTATAACTAGTTACCTTAAAGCTAGATGCTATCTTATCTAACCTCTCTAATATTTTATCTCTAAATTTTAACGAAGTAATATTCTGACTTACCCACTTATCTTTTAGAATAGGATCAGTTATTTTTGAATAAGCATAGGTGCGTTGCTGTGCATAAGATTTAAGCGCCTTTGCTTTTGTAGAAGTAGTAGAAACTTTACCTCTTAAAAGCAAATCTGTATACAAACCTTTTAACATCAGTTTACTATGAGCTGGGTTAGAAGTATTGAGATTGTACTTTTTTATCCTTTTTTTCATCTATTGAGCAAATGACAAGTTATTCTTATTTAAAATCTCTTCTAAATCTTTAATCGCCTTCGCTCCGACACCGGAGATTGATTGAATTTCAGCTTTAGTTGCTCTAGCTAAATCCATAAGAGTTAAATAACCAGCTTGTATAAGTTTTATTTTCAATCTAGAACTGATCTCTAGATCCTCTACATCTTGATCGACACTCACAGAAGAACCGCTTGCTGGGGTTACAAGCGCACTTACGCTGGTATAAAACTGTGTCAAGATCCCCAAAGCACTACTCAAAGCAACTTCTGGTGAAATAGAACCGTTAGTTTCTATGGTGATCACAACTTTATCATAATTAGAATTAGAACCTTTTCTTGAAGGTAAAGACTCAAATGCGACAGCTTCTACGGGGCTAAAGTAGGCATCCAAAGGAATTCTGCCAACTTCGTCACGCAAACTCTGATCAGCCTCTTTATAACCTATACCCTTCTCTACAAATGCCTCTAACATGAACTCCGTAGATTTATCCGAGATTGTGGCAATTGTATAATCTCCGTTCACGACAGACGTTCCAGGTGGTAACTTTAAATCGGACGCTTTTACCTCCCCTACACCCTTTTTAATGAGTGTAACTATAAATTCATTATTCATGTTAGATCTAAACTTTACGCCTTTTAATCGTAATACAATATCTAAAACATTCTCTTTAATCCCGGGTATTGTGGAAAACTCGTGGTCAACGTCATTTATTCTTACACTGCTTATAGCGTAACCCTCTAGGGAAGAGAGTAAAACCCTACGCAGACTATTGCCTAGGATTACTCCGTAACCCTTAGGAACTGGACCAATTTCAAATTTGGCAATATTACCTTCTTCTTTAACTTTTTCAATCTGAATCGAATCGAATTTAATCATTTAATCTTTTACTTATTTTATCTAGAATACAATTCAACAATTAAGGACTCTTTAAACATCTGGTCTATATCTTCTCTTTTCGGATATTCTAGCACTTTGCACTTGTTACCATTAGAAGTTATCCACTTAACATTAAATGGAAATTTGTAATCAGGCTTAAATTTATCAAATACTTTGGCTTTTATTTCTATCTCATCGTTAATATTTACCCTGTACGAAGGAGATTTAACTTTTACACCATTAACAAGCACATGTCCATGAGAAACAAGCTGCCTTGCCGCACTCTTTGATTTTGCTAAACCGGACTTGTAAATTGTATTATCTAGCCGTCTTTCTAAAAGCTGTAGAAAGACGTACCCCTTATCTTGGTTAGAGTTCTTTGCAATTGTAACTGCCTCATCATAGAATTTTCTAAACTGTTTCTCCCTCATCATATAATATCTCTTTACGCTCTGTTTTGCTCTTAATTGTCTTGCATAAGCAGACATTCTTGTCATAGAAACACCGTGCTGACCTGGCCTTGTTTGCCTCCTTGTATAACAAGCCTTAGCCCCCATGCTTCTAGAACCTTTTAAATAAAGGTTTCTGCCTTCTCTTCTGCTAAGTTTGGTTTTAGGTATTATCATTATTGTTCACTTTAAAATTATTATCTCTTATCATGAGGAACTTTCTTTGCTCTACAACCGTTGTGCGGTAGTTTAGTCAAGTCTGCAATCATCGTTACTCTTAACCCTGCAGATGCCAAACCTTTTACAGCAGCATTTCTGCCCTGGCCAGCACCTTTAATGTATACCTTCACTTCCTCTAGACCGTATTTCTCCATGGCATAAGATGCTGCACTAGTCGCTGCTTTTGTAGCTGCGTAAGCTGTTCGTTTTTTCGTATTTTTAAAACCGAATTTCGCCGGAGAATAAGAAACTAAAGTATTACCTTGTTCATCAGAAATATTAACTATTGTATTGTTAAAAGTTGTCAAAATATGCGCAATCCCCTTCTGAACCTTAATTTTCTTCTTCTTTTTAGGTTTTTCTTTTTTTACAAATTTGTCTACCATAAAACAGCATTACATATTATTTCTTGTCAGGCTTTGCATTTAAACCTCCCACAGCAATACCATGCCCCTTACGAGTATGCGCGTTATGACGTGTACGCTGACCTCTCACAGGCAACCCGATTATATGCCTTACACCTCTATAACACTTGATCTCTTTCAGACGATTGATATTCTCTCTTAGATTCTGACGTAAACGACCCTCGACCACATATTTCTCTTCAATTAAAGCTTGAATTCTAGCGAGATCTTCGTTAGAAACATCTTTTGTTCTAACTTCGGGATCAATTTTTAATGACTTTAAAACATCAAGCGCAATCTTTCTCCCGATTCCGTAAATATAAGTAAGGGAAACTTTTATTTTTTTATCGTCAGGGATATTTATACCCAGTATTCTTGCCATTATTTTAACCTAACTTTATATTATGTTTGGGATTAGCAGAACAGTAAATGTACACGACCTTCTTGCGATTCTTTTTTTTAGACCCCTTTTCGGAACCCTTTTTAAACCTAGCAACCACCTTACACTTAGGGCATCTAATTTTTAGACTTCTTGCTCTTTTCATCTATCTATTTCTATAAATTATCTTACCTTGGGCGGGGTCGTAAGTTGAAATTTCAATCTTAACTTTATCTCCCTCAGAAATTATTATATGGTTTAGTCTAACTCTGCCACCAACGTAACATATAAATTCACGCTTTTTACCTTTATACTCTACCTCTACCAAATACTTACCATCTGGCAGTGCCTTAGTAACCAAACCCTCTACCGTAACCATAACTGAGCTTATTATATCAAACTCTTTTGCTTAAAACAAGTTCTGATTAAAGTGCCTTTTATTATAACATTTTTGCAATCAGTGTCAATCACCGTTTTACTACTCCTACCTATATAAAAACTAGGATATTTCAAAACAGTTACTTCGTTGCAGTTATCTTTATTAAAAAACTTGACCAGTTTTGATTTTAACTTAAAGAAAATAGGTGCTTTACTGGTACAGCTAATAAGTTCCCCCCTCTGTTTTAAACTATTAATTGGTACTGTGAACTCGTTTGAGTACTTCTCTTTTAGTTCTTCAATAAAAGTATCTAACTTAGGCAACTCATACTTCTTATACCCACTAATATAGGCTAACTTCAAGCTTATTCGTTCGGCCAACATTACACTTGGCAACTTCTTCTTTATAAGCTTAATAGATTTCTCCTCCATTACATACTCGACAAGAATATTGACTTTTGAGTTCTCCTTTATGTCCTTTAATTTCCACAGGAAATTCCTGCTCTTATTAGCCCTGCATTCAACCGCATACCTATAAGCTTCCATAACAACTTTTCTGTCTTCATTCTTAACAAGTCTCATATACATCGGTATATGACCTGTGTCTCCTAACTTCTCCGCAATCATAAGAGCTACCTCCTGGAATTCGTATTTTATATGCTTGCGGCGTTTCTCTATTGCTCGCTTAAGGCTGTCCAAGTCAAGATTATTCATGCTCTATAACAGATTCTCAAGTACTCTGGTACCATTGATATAGAAACATTTTAACATGCACTATTTTGAATTCAGAGATCATAACGTTCTGAATATCCAAACTTGATAACCTCTATATACTGATTAAAGTAATAACCAAGAGTATTAGCTTTCCGTACCCAAACTACTTTAGCTTGCACTCTCCTCTATAATACGCCCACTCCTCACAAATCTTCCCGTTAATCGTACAGTAACTAATTTCTCCACCTGCGGACTCATCTTTCTTTGTTGATAAACTACCACCCTGATTCAAGCAGTAAACACTTGCCGGATTAGCTATGCCAACCCCTTTCTCAGTTTTCTCTTTGTTGGAACCCTTCAAGTTGCCACAATCTTCCGGACAACTCTCCTTACTCTCGGCACACGGGCAACCTGAACCCATACAAACTATTTCTGCACAGGTCCCGTCACCACAATTGTTTACACATATCGGCTCCGAATACGGGTTAACTGCAGTATTCGTAAAAACTCTCCCGTCCCGTGTTACACACTTTTCTGGATGGAGTTCCCGAACATTATGTTTGGCGCTAACACACTCTTCGTAACTACTTATTTCACTCACTTTTCCCCTATCGTTAACATTCATAAGGAATAGAATCGAAACTACAGCTAAAGCCACCACTAAAAGTACTAACCCAAAATTGTTTAATTTCTTCATTGATTTTGTACCTTCTAATTTAGTTATTTCATTATACAACAAATATTACCTAATGTAAAAATGAGAAAACCACTAAAAACAAAATATCCTTTGAACAATGTAAGGGTGACAAAATTGGCAATATTAGTAAACAACAAGCAAGTCATCCTCTCCAATGAACACTAAGTATTAAATATATACTTGCTCACCTTGACCCCTCTTTCTTTAAGCTCATCGTACAATTCGGTTGCTCTGTTTATAAGGTATAAGCTTGAAAAATCAGCAATCTTGGTTTTCTCTACCCCCGACTGCTGAACCCCGAAAAGTTCCCCTGCACCTCTATGCTTTAAATCGTACTTTGCTAGCTCTAACCCATTGCCGCTACTTGCGAAGTAACACAAACGTTCATTCTTTACACTACTGTTCAAACTCGGTAGGACAAAACAGTAACTCTCTTTATTACCACGTCCAATTCGTCCTCGTAACTGATGTAGCTGGGCTAATCCAAAGTGATCTGCATCATAGATAACCATGCAGTTAGAGTTAGGTACGTCTATGCCAACTTCTATGACGGGCGTAGCGCACAGAATATCTATCTTGCCAGAATAGAAATCTTCCATTATTCTCGATTTCTCTTGCTCTTTTACTTTGCCGTGTAACATCTCTACATTTAATCCACCGAAAAACTTTTTTAGCTTTGGATACTCTGTAAGAATAGAGAACATGCTTAATACTTCAGATTTTTCTATCAAAGGGAAAATTATATACGCTTGTTCTTTGAGATTTATAACACGTTCCTTTATAAATTTAAACATATCTTCACGTTTATCTAAAGGAACTACTCTTGTAATTGGCTCCATTCTACCTGCAGGCTTACCCTTGATATAAATAGACTTATTATATCTATAGAATGATCGTGCAAGTGTACGTGGGATGGGTGTTGCAGAAAGTGTTAAAACGTGGGGTGATCTGCCCCTGTATATTAGCTTACTTGCTAACTCGTCTCTCTGTTTAACCCCGAAACGGTGCTGTTCGTCAATACAAACTAATCCGCACTCTGTACTTAATTCCAAATTCCTAAAAAGCAGAGCATGAGTCCCTATAAGCATTTTTCCTCCTGTTAATCCGACCTTCTTAACTTTGCTTTTCCCTAAAAGTAACTCAATGTTTAATAAATCCTCTAGTTTAAATAATCTTATAAATCTCTCTATAGTATCAAAATGCTGCGATGCAAGAATTGTTGTTGGTGCCATAAACACAACAGATTTGCCTCTAGTAAGATAGATTAAAGCTAATAGCAGGAATACAATCGTTTTACCTGAACCTACATCGCCGTAAACAAAGATATCTTCTGCCTCCTTTGAAGTTGTACAAATTGAAATAAGTTTATCTAGAGCAGCTAGCTGATGATTTGTAAGTTTAAAAGGTAACGCATTAATATAGCTCAACAGCTCTTCGCTATTTACACTTAACCTTTCTCTAATTAAAGTAGATTTTTTCTTCTTTATTGTGGAGACTGCCTCTTCTATCTGTGTAATGTACTCAACGATCTCTTGAACAGCCAACCTTTCGTAACCTGCTCCTATACTCTGAATATCTTCCGGAAAATGAATTGCTTTGTAGGCCTTATCTATATCAATAAGCCCAAACTTTTCAAGAATCTCCCGCGGGACATACTCCTCTATGTTCGGTAACTTAACCAGCAAATTCGTGAAGTATCTGCGTAGATATTTGGTGGAGATTCTACCTATCGCTCTGTATATAGGGGTAATCCTACCAAGATGAACAAGCTGCTTCTTTGTCCTGAAAACCTCGTATACTGGGTTAACAAACGAAAGTTTCCTCTTCTTTATAACGTAGGCACCGTACCAAACAATGACTGTACCTATAGGTAAATTATCTTTAACGTACGACTGATTAAACCAAACGAGTTCTATAGTACTACCACTCTCTTTCAAATCTTCTACAACTATCCGAGTTAATGAGTTCCTCCCTTTTAGAAATACCGTATTCCCACTTACTACCCTACCACATACAATGTATTTTCTCTTATTATCGTCTAACTTTAAGAGCGTTATCCTGTCTAAATATCTAAGGAAATTACTAACTGAATTTATGCTCTTTGTATCTTCGTACCTATAGGGAAGATAATTTAATAAATCTACGACAGTATGTATGCCTTTACTGTTTAGTAGTTCCTTATGAGCATCATTCATATAAGGAATTTCTGCTACGCTACTCCTTATGCCTATGCTGGCGTTCTCCTCATTGTACAACATCCTATATAACCTGTAGTATAGGTATTATAATAATAGATAAACTTAATACTAAAAGCAGAGCTCCAACAAGCACTTTTATAAAGTTCCTCCTAAAAGCATTAACGAGGCTCCTTAGTACACTTCTTCTTTTTTTACTCTTATTTTTTCTCATATTTTAATTATACTATATAATTGATAATATGAATGATAAATGGCCGTGTTACAAAATTTTAGATTAAACGTTGTAGTGACATGAACACAAATCTGACAGCCGGTTCCCCAGTAGATATAACATTAAAGAAGAAACGTGATAATATATTTACGAAGATGAAGAGCTTTTTTGTAAAAAATCCAAGATCAGCCAGTAGTTTTAAGAAGTTCTCTACCATTAAGAAAGTCAAAAGGGGGTCATTCTTACGTAGTAATGCAAGTAAAGTCATTTTTAGGGTTTTAGGAGTCCTATTTATACTCTTCTTTTCCATTGCTTTCATCGGTGGGATAGCTGGCAGTATCTTTGCAATGGGATATGTCGGAAAAATAAAGGCTAATTTACCCGACGCGGGAAAATTAGCCCAAAGAGATATGGAGATGAGTACAAAAATTTTCGATCGTAAGGGAAAACTTCTTTATACTGTATATGGCGATTTTAACCGTGAGTTCACGCCCCTAAATAAATTCCCCAAACATACTAAATGGGCAGTGTTGGCCGCAGAAGATATTGAATTTTACAACCATAAGGGGATAGATCCTGTCGGTATAACGGCCGCAATTTATCAGTACGTTAAATTCGGTTATGCTAGAGGCGCAAGTACAATAACACAACAAGTGGCTAGGAATACGGTACTTTTTCAACTTCTAAAAGCAGAAGCGTTTGAAGTTTCGGCTCAACGAAAGATCAAAGAGATGCTTATCAGTATAGAAATGGAGAAGAAGTTAAGCAAGGACCAAATATTAGAGATCTACTTAAACGAAATCGGATTGGGTGGACCTAACTACGGATTTCAAACCGCCGCCAGAGCTTACTTCAACAAAGATGTTAGTGACTTAACACTGGGCGAAAGTGCCTTCTTGGCAGGTTCGATACATATGCCCAACACTTATTACATGGCGATGAAGAATAACGACTCGGAAGTAGGAACAACCAGACGGAATATAATACTAGATCTCATGCTTAAACATAAAGATAAATTTAAGGATGAGTTCGAAATAACTAATGAGATTGTAGAAAAAGCTAAAAAAGAACCCTTGGTTTTTACTCCTGGTCAGATAAATATATCTGCACCTCACTTCGTTTTTTATACATTAGAAAGATTAGAAGCGCTACTCGGTAAAAAATACGGGAAGAACGAGGCCTCAGCCATGATAAAGAATGGTGGTCTAAGAGTAACTACTACTATAGATTTAGACACTCAGAAAATAGCTGAACAGGAGTTAAAAAATCAGATTAATAATTACAAAACATGGTACGGCGCTCATAACGGAGCGGTCGTTGTCCTAGATCCTAAAAACTCACAAATTTTAGCGATGGTGGGATCCGTAGATTATAATAACACAAAAGATAAACGTGTAGATGGTAATGTAAACGTAGCAGTAATGCCTCGACAGATGGGATCATCTGTAAAACCTTACGTCTACTTAGCTGCATTCCAAAAAGGTTACAATCCAGGGACTCCCGCCCCTGATATAAAGATGAGCTTTGGAAACTACAAAGTAGATAACTGGAACAAAAAGTTTGAAGGTTGGTTAAGCGCTAAAGATGCTCTAAATCTCTCTCGCAATATCCCAGCTGTATATATGTTACAAACAATTGGCGGCACAGAAGAATTTATTAAAATTGCAGAAAAAATGGGGATAACAACATTAACAGAGCGTAACAGATACGGGCTTAGTTTAGCTATTGGGGCTGCAGATATTAAACTTTTAGAGCATACTAATGCATTTGGTATATGGGCAAACAATGGAGTCTACCACGAACCCACCTCGATATTAAAGATCGAGGATTATAAAGGGACAGAGATATATAAAAATGATGTAAAGGAGACCGAAAAACGTATCTTTACTGAACAAGAGATGTGGCTACAAAACTGGACACTCTGTAATATGAACGATGGCCAAAAATTAGCAAAAGGATTCTACACAGCATCAGGGCAGAAGCTTTGCGGCAAAACTGGAACAACAGATGGTCCTGTAGACTTAGTTGCAATACTGTATTACCCCAAGTTAGTGGTCGGTGTATGGACTGGGAATAATAATAGAAAGAAAACTTACGGTACAAGGGGTCAAGGTTGGAGCGAGAATGTCCCACTACCTATTGCAAATGCTATAATGCGACGCCTAGTCCCCAAATACGGCCAAGCTTGGTATACTCAACCGTCGGGCGTATCTAAAGCAACTGTATGCCAGTATACAGGGCTCCTTAAAAAAGAAGGAAATCCATGCAAAGGAATAGAGACTTACATTATAACATCCCAAACTCCTGCAGTAGATACTGCTCACAAGAAATTTAGAGTTTGTGCAATTAATGGGCTGCTTCCTCTAAATCCCGAAGAAGCAGAAGCAAACGGTCAATTAAAAGATGTGGTCTACTTCGATTATACTTATCCCAATAAATTTCAAGATAAAACTCTTAAAGACTACGTAAGTAAGAAATATCCTATCTACACAGCGGATCCAGAGAGCGCAGTCTGTCCAATAACTTATCCAGTACCTCAGATTACCATTAATTCGCCGGTAGCAAATACCACTTACACCGCTGGCTCAAAACTTAATATCTCTGCTTCGATTGCAAGTCAGAATACCTTACAACAAGTTATAATCTTATTTGAAGATTCTATAATAAAAACCGTTTCGACTAATACAGTAAGCTACGAGTACACTTTGTCAGAAACATTAGAAGAGCACGAATACACAATAACAATAAAAGCATTAGACAATAAAGGTCAGGAGGGGGTTGCAACCGTTAATATAAATGTAGTCAAACCAACTCCAACCCCAACAGAATCGGTCGCACCCACATAATTAATAATAGACGATGAATTCGTTTAGCCATGCGTTTAGTTTAACGTAACTAAGATGTGCCTTTTAATTTTGAGCAAATTCTGAATATGAAATTTAGGCCGCCTGGGGCTCGAACCCAGCACCTACTGCTTAAAAGGCAGTTGCTCTAACCCGATGAGCTAGCGACCTACGATGCTAAGAGACATTAAACACAAAGATATTTTAACACAGTCTTAATTCCTACACAATAGCAAACTTCTATGTTAAAATACAAGATATACTGAACATTGATACATTAGCACGTTAAAAACAGGTTACTTTTTTATCGTATGCGGGATCGTCTAACGGTAGGACACCGGCCTTTGAAGCCGTGAATCATGGTTCGAGTCCATGTCCCGCAATACAGATAATACCTAACTATAAAAGTACTGGGAAGAAAATAGAAAGCAAAAATCCAGAAAGATCTCTGAATAAGCGGACGACGGGATTCGAACCCGCGACCTTCTCTTTGGCAAAGAGATATTCTACCCAACTGAACTACGTCCGCAACACACTTTATTTAATGCCAGACCTTCTCGAGAATATATGCCTATTATAACATTTCCTAATCAATTATCAATGTACCACTTCTCTATATTGTTGAATCTATCACTTGGGAAGGCTATAGTAGTTATGCTATCTTTTCTGACATACTCTTTGCGAACATAGTAATAAGAAGGTTTATAGAGGAAAATGACTGGAACTTCCTGCATAAATATTTTATCTAAGTAACTGTAGTACTCCTTCCGCTTGTTAACATCTAGTGTAATCCTTGCGCTCTCTAAAATCCCATCAGTTCTTTTAGATTTATAATGACCGAGATTTAATTTTGGATGTTCTACTTGTGAGGAGTGCCACAGAGTATACTCATCTGGATCGTACGACGATTGGATCTCGAACAGGAGGAGTTCAAAATCACGTTCTCTAACCGCAGTCTCGAACTCCTGTGCTTCCAAAGGTCTAAGGATTAGTTTAATGCCAACTTTATCTAAGTTAGAAGCCGTAATCTCAGCTATTTTTTGGTTTGTAACATTCCTAAGATACGTAAGTGAAACTCTAAAACTCTTTCCCCCCCTCTCTCTTATCCCCTTCACATTCTTCCAACCCTCCGTTTCTAGGATCTCTATACTTTTTTGAGGATCATAGTTATATTTCTCCGTATCTTCAGAATACGCCCAAGATGCCTCCGAATAGATACCGTTAGCCACACCAGCTCCGTAGACAGAATTATTTATTCTATCCTTGTCTATTGCATGCAGTATTGCTAGTCTCACCATTTTGGAAGAAAATAAAGAACTCTGCTTCAAATTAAAGTAGATAACCTTAGTATTATAAGCTCTTGTGAACTTCTCTACCACAACATTAGGATAGTTGGTTATACCTGTACTGACCAGAGGCTCTGTATCTAGACCGAAAGAGATGCTATCTATTCTGTTTGTAATAAAACTTAAAGAAGCCTCCTTGTAACTTCTGAAGAAAAAGAACTCAATCTGTTTTAATTTTGGTTTGCCTAAAAAGTAATTCTTGTTAACCTTAAGTACACACTTCTCCATTAGTTTTTTGTCTAAAATATAAGGACCTGTGCCAACTATATACTTCTCGTTGATTCCGAGCAATTCATGATAGTTAAAACTTCTATATATGCTATCCGAAACTATAGGGATGGTTAAAATCTCTATGAAAGCTGCATTTACCTGAGGAAGTATAAACTCAACTTGATAATCTGAAATTGCCTCTACTAGAACATTATTGAGAGAATCTCCGGCCAAACCTTCGGCTCCTGCCTCTTTTATCAATCTGTATGTTGTTAAAACATCTTTTGAGGTAAACTCAGTTCCATCATGCCATCTTACGCCCTTCCTTAAATAGACTGTATACTTCTTGCCATCCGACGAAATAGTCCATGTTTCTGCTAATTCCGAAATAGCATCCCCTTTTGAATTAATCCTAAGTAGCGAATTGAAGATTAGCGACTGAACATCTTTATCTACATTGTTAATGGAAGGAATCAATGGATTCAGGTTATCTAAATACCCAATTACGCCCTCTCGTAAAACCTGACTTCGCTTACTTGCCATGTATGCAGCTCCAACCGTAGAAGATACCAGTACTAAGGCTGTAAAAAAGCTATAAACTATCATTGACCAGAAAGAGTTTGCCTGAAAGAAAGTTATTATCCTGTTAGGATAGTCCCAAAGAATTCGCCTAAAATTCATTACTTATTTATATAAGTTTTAAATCTACGTATATTAAACCTAAAAAGACAACCAGTATTACTATTGTCGCGATAAATAACATCTTGTCTACCCCCCTTTTCAATTTGAAACTTTCCCCACCGCCGAAAAAGGAGTCCGAGCCTTCGCCTCTGTTCTGAAGAAGCACAACGACTGTACCTACAACAGCGAGAATGATCTCAATTATGCTTAATACTGTTTGATTCATTTTCCTAAAAATGAAATTATTTGATAGATTGAACTGCAAAGTAAACTAAAGATTACAAGCGAACCAACCACGGTTAATTTGATACTTTCTAATGAGAGAAACCCTAGTACAAGCTCTTTTACCGAGATAGATGTTGCTTTGATACCAGGTATAAAAAAAACAAAAGTATAAAGTACAATAATGTAGAGAATGGTCTGTACAAGTAACAAACTAAAGAAATTCTTAGGCAATGTTAAGAAACTGACTACTCTATCTAAAACTAAGGGGACTATAGCAAACGAAATATAGAAAAAAATAACGTATTTTATATCGTTCCCGAAACTCAGGGCAGGAATCCAAACACGTACAACTGTAAGAATAAGAAAACTTATAAAAAGTGTGTATAAGAATTTTTTCATAGTTTTTATTTTTTTAAGTATATCTCCCCACCGTTAATAAATAAGTCTTTACTTACATCTTCGCCAGAGAGTTCAACTGTATCTACAGTAACTAATTGTACCACACTCTTAAGTTTATTTCTATTAAGTTGCAAAAAATCAAAGACAAAGTCGTAACCATTAAAGAGCTTACTGTTCCCAAAACCGTACTTTATAGAATAAGGCTTATAGATAGTGCTATAACCCAGAAAGTTTAACTTATCTGTAAATGTTACTCTTAAGAATTGGATTTCTAAACTATTACTGTACTTTGCAAAACCCTTACTTTTGTGCAAGCTCGGACCGTTAGAGGTTAAATCTCTACTTAACAAACTCTCAAATGCAGATTGAGAATCCGAATAATAAAAAATCACTTCGTTAGATTTTAATTCTACTCTCGCGACATACTTCTCTTTGTCCGAACTGGCATAATAGGAGTGCAGCCATGCGGAAATTCCAACCAGAGAAACCACAACAAAAATAAATAGTAGGATGACTATGAATGCGATATAGGTAAAGATAAGTCGCATTGGGTATTATAACATTCTTCGTGGAGTAATTAAGTTTTGACCCAAATAAATTAAATTTGCACAACTTTATACCCTGTGTATTTGAATATTTGCTACATTCCATACCATATATTCGATATAACATACAAAAATATCCGTACCACACCCAACATCCCTGGTCCTAATTGCATATCGCGAAAAACTACTACAACAGAGGAACAATCTGGCTATAGCGCATTTACTCCTTATCTTTCTAGCAGTAGAGAGTCGGTTGCCACCCCTGTGACGGTAACAAAGCCGAAATAGCTCCAAACACAGGGAATATAACTCTGAATAATCAGGTTGTCCTAAATAAAGATCGCTTACTAGAAGATTTAAATTTAGAAACTAAATTTGAATATCTTTCGTTCCACAAAAACTGCGAGTTTGTGGTTGAATCACAAAACAACAGCAGAAGTAGTGATATCTTAATCTACAACGTTAATACAAAAAAATTGCTTGCTTTAAGAATGTTTCGGACTTCGTGCTCTCTGAAGACAAATCTAACATAATACTTTACTCTAACAAGAATCAACCTTATAAACTGAACGTTGGTAGCAAACTCAGACTAGAAGAGTTTAATTCAAGTGGCTCAGGCAAGTTTAAAGTCGACCTTGAAAGTTCAATAACTGACATTATACCTCTTAATTGGCAGCTTAATTATATACTCAGCAACATTAAATAGAATTTATATTGATGGCATGGGCAATTATACCGAAGTTGCCGAGTCTAAACCAGAAGATATGAAATCTTTGAACTTCGACGAACAGAAAAAATTACTTATGTTAGAAACAAACATTAGAAAGTTCGAATAACAACGCTGAGAACCAAGATACTCTTAGCAAATATGTTGATTTTAATATTTCCAAAAATAGAATAGTCGTGGCAGATTGCAGTACAAAAGCACTTGATTTTGAACATATCTATTTATATTACTTATCTTGTATTAATTTCACAGAGTATAATTATGATATGAGAATTAAAAATTTTATGGATTTTCTAAAATCTATAAAGGCGATACTAAAAGTCAAAAAATTAGTCAAAAAATTGCTTATAGTGTTTGTCGCTGTAACTCTGAAATTCTCAGCAATATCATTCCTCTCTTATAAAATCGGCATTGATAATAATAGCCACGATCCTTACAAGAAAGTTCATCCTGAACCAAATTATATAGGACATCCTACAGTTACTTCATACGTAGATAGTGAACCTATGCCTATAGAAGTAGAACCTAACTACTTCAAATCTGATAGCTGCAAAGCTAATAAGGCCGAAATTGTAGAAAAAGATGGTGTGCACCCTGCACTTCTTAATAGTAAAAAATCTTTGACTTTAACACAGGATGGGAAGACGTCCTAGACAGGGCAACCCCAACAAAACTAGAGAATATCTCTTTTTATAACGAATGCAAGTATATACTTGTTCAAAAAAGTATGATTTAAAAAGTTCAACTAATAATATAACTGTTCTAATATACGATATAGATAGTGGTAGGTGGTAGACTTTACCTGAGATAAAACCATCCACTAAATCATTGGAATCCAATTTTGCATTAGATATGAAATTACCATAAATGAAAAGATTATTCGGAGAAGGAATTAGAAACCAAAGCTAAAGCTACTACAGCTACCAATTTCTAATGATAAACCTTATACTGTTTGCTCAAAAGGAAGATTGGAGGTGAGGTGTTATTTGTCAATCCTATCACCAAGAAATTTCTATTAGGTTCTGACTGCAATTTCTCGGAGGCATATCAAGCTAATATTTGTAAACACAAAGAGAAGTTGGAATGATAATGATAGGAGAGTTTCGGTAAAAATCTACTCTGTTAGATCAAACCGTAAAGGATAGAAATGAACAAACTTTGCACTTAGTCGCTGTAGTTATACTCTATTTAACTCTAATTCTTTCCCAATTTACTACTCCCCACCAACTATCTACAAACTTAGCACGGTCGTTCTTATAATCTACGTAGTAGCTATGTTCCCACACATCTAAAACTAGAACTGGGGTTAAGCCTGCAAATAAGTTAATATTATGCTTCTCTACTTGCACACAGAATAGATTCTGCTCTTTATCTTTAAAAAGTACCACCCAGCCTGAACCTTGTAAGCTTTTCGCCAAATAACTAAACTCTTGCTGAAAATGCGCAATGGACCCAAAACTTTTACTTATAAGTTTAACCACCTTATCCGAAGGATCCTTATACTCTTTGCTCGGTAGCATAGATTCCCAAAAAAGCATATGGAGTATATGCCCGTTATAATTAAAAACAAAATCGTTCGTTAAAGTGCGCAAATCTAAATGAATGTCTCCCTTCCTAGCCTTCTCTAGGTTCTCTAAGGTCTCGTTAGCTTTAACTACATAAGCGTTATGATGCTTTGTGTAATGTAGCTCTAACTGCTCTTTAGAGATTACAGGAGCAAGAGAGTTTAATGGGTAAGGAAGTGAAGGAAGAGTAAGTTGGTTCATATATTTATTATATCACCATAGCAATTATTACATCACTCGTATTTTACTCCTTCAACTTCCCACCTGTCTTCCTCTCTACGCTCTTAATTATTGCGGTGCGAATACGATCAATCTCCCTCTCTTCTAAAGTTCTGTTGTAAGACTGTAAAGTAACACTGACAGTAACCTGTTTTGTACTCTCTCTCCCCACCTTCTGGTAAATATCTTTAGGTGTTACGGCTTGAATTAGTTTCTCCTTCCCAATTAAATCGGAACTTTCTACATTGCCAGTGGATTCAATATCCCCAATGATCAATTCGTTCGCTTCCCAAATCGCTTGTTCTAAGGCTAGGTAAGAGGTATTTTTGTTCACTACAAAACATAGATCCTGCTCTACTGACGGATATTTAGAAGGCTCAACGAATCGAGGTCTAACGTCGCAGAGTTCATTAATTAGATGCATCTGTAGCTCAAAAGCTACAAGTGGAGACGAAATCTTCATCTTATTCAGCACGTATGAGCTCACTTCTCCTAGAACACCTAGGTAGATATTCTTGTCTTCTATATTTGCTGTAATTATGGCACATCTACCGCTCTTAAATATATTAAGTAACTCTTTAATATAAATGGGGAGTTGCTTTAGTGCCTTCTTAGAAAGCTCGTCTACATGGTTATAATCTACATTATTAATATGAAGTCTTGAAAATAAACCGTCTAAGTAGAATTTACCGAAATAGTAAAGTGGATCATTCGTACTGTATGCTAGAACTCCCGCCAAATGAGTATCCTCTACAGGAACACCATCTTCGTCATCTGCGAATCTCTTGGTCGGAGTGTACAGGGGGAAATCGGGATTATATTTACCGTAGATCGCAGTTTGTCTATACGTTTTACCTATTTCAAAAATGCCAAACTTATTACTCTGTCTTAGATTTACCTCAGCACTCCCCAAAAGTAGAGGAGTTATAAGCTTTCTTATGTACTGAACTTCGGGGGAAACTGCGTTTGTAATCTTAAATGAGTCATCTACGCTAACGTTAGTTTTATCTAGCAACTCTTTACTCACAAAGTTAAAATTTATAAGCTCGAAAAAGCCTGTGCTCGTAAAGTAATCTCTAATAAATTTGAGAACCCTCTCGGTTTTAGTTAGACCGTTGGCGTAAATGCCACGTGTAGGTAACTCTAAGCGCAACTTCTCGTACCCGTAGATTCTGGCAATCTCTTCATAAATATCCTCTTTTATGCTTATATCTTGTCTATACGTTGGAACTTTTACCAAATACCCACCATTCAAGAGATTTTTCTTAACCTCGAACCCTAGTGCATTAAAAATGCCGCTGATTTCAGACTCTGAGAACTCGTTCCCTATAAACTTATTGATCTCATCTAAATTCACTTCTACTGTTTTTTCGGCTTGAGGATTAGGATAGTCGTCTTCCATTTGCGATGCTATCTCTGCATTAGCATACCTCTGTAACAGTGTTACTGTTCGCCAAAGTGCCTGAACAGTTTTAGAAGGATCTTGCCTTCGTGAAAATACCGTAGCCGCATCTGTAAAGATACCTAACTTCATACTTGCTTTCCTAACAGCGTAAAGATCAAAATTAGCAGATTCAATTACTATATGTTGCGAACTCTCTGTAATTGCGGTACCTTTACCACCAATAACACCGGCAATGGCAATGGGCTTCTCTACATCAGCTATAACCATAATATCTTCATCTAATGTGTGCGTTTTATTATCTAGTGTTTCAATTGTTTCATCTTTGTAGGCTCTCCTAACTATAATAGAGACGTCTCTTTCGCCTTCTTTCACCTTGGCCAATTTAGTATAATCAAATGCATGTAACGGCTGCCCCAATTCAAGCATGACATAGTTAGTAATATCTACAATATTATTTATACTTTTAATTCCTACTTTAGCGAGCGCAAGCTTTATCCACAAAGGCGACTCTTTTATAACGACATTAGAGAGCAAAATTGTTGTGTACCTAAGACAAATATCCTTAGCCTTTATAATTACATTGAGCGGTACTTTCCTCTCTAAATCCACTTCTTCGAACGATTTTTTGTAACTGTCGACATCGCCTAAACTCCAATCGGGAAGTACAACCTCCTCATTAAAGATGGCAGCGATATCTCGAGCCAAACCGAACAGGGAAAAGCAATCCCCCCTGTGAGTTAACGCCTTATTCTCAATCTCAAAGACGTAATCGTCTAAGTTTAAGGCTTCTGCTAAGCTCATCCCAGCCCTAAGTTTTACAGGAGCAACTTTAGTTGTACTTTTAAAAGCGTTAGCCTCAGAAATTTCAGATTCTTTCAAAACCATAATCCCCGTGTGATCTTCACCTAACTCAAGCTCTAATGCACTATTTAACATTCCATTAGAAACTACACCTCTAAACTCACGCCCCTGCACAATGCCATCGAACTTTCCCGGGTAGACATTATACGGCACCTTTATACCTACAGGGGTATAAGGAACAAAGTCGCCAACATTGAAATTACCAGCTCCAACCACTACCGTTACGACCTCTCTACCTATGTCTACTTCCGCCACGTAAAGTTTCTCTGACTCTGGATGCCTACGCTTACTCTTTACCTCTCCAACAAGAAGCCCTCTGTACTTCTCACCTAAATACTCATACTTCTCTATTTCGGCTAAAGATCGCCAAAGTCTATCGGTAATCTCTTCTATTTTATACTTTTTTAAACCAGGAACTAATTCTTTGATTGCATTTAATGAGAATTTCATACTATTTTATTCTGAATAATCTTAAATCTGAACCTTGTAACATTCTAATGTCTCGAATGTTGTTCTTGTTCATTACCATCCTGTCAAAACCGAACCCCCAGGCAAAACCCGTATAACCTTTAGGTATTCTACCGTTCTCTAGTACATTAGGGTGGATCATACCAGCTCCCATAAGCTCTAACCAACCTGAATTTTTGCATGATGCACAACCCATACCCTCGCAAAAAATACACTTTATTAAGAACTCAATACCAGGTTCTACAAATGGAAAGTAACCCGGCTGAATTCGCCAAGTAATCTTCCTTTCAAAAAAGGATTCTAAATACGATTTAATTGTGGCGATCATGTTCCCGACGTTAACCCCTTTATCTACGTAAATTCCTTCAACCTGATAGAACGTGTGGCCGTGAACAGCATCTAGCGCTTCATTTCTAAAGCATTTACTGTACATAACCGCCCTAATTGGTGGCGTTTTAAGCTCTCTTAAAATTCTAACTTGCATATTAGACGTATGTGCAGTTGGAATAAACCTCTCCTCTGTATAAAAAGTATCCCAAGCTTCGCGTGCGGGATGATTCTTGGGCAAGCCTAAAACTTCGAACATATAATAATCTGTGTCTAACTCACGCCCTTCAAACACAGTAAAGCCCATACTCCTAAAAGTGGAGAGTATATTATCAAGCTCTATTGTTAAAGGGTGTAAGTTGCCAATTTCCCCTAGATATCCGGGCAATTCAGTAGTGTTTATATTAAAAGGTGCATTTAAATCAATGTCTCTTATAGCCTCCACCTCTTTATACTGTTTAATCTCAAGCTCAGATCTTAATTTGGCAAGTTGTTGCTCTATTAGAACTTTTAGTTCGTTTGCACTCTTGCCATACTCACCACGTTTGGCAGGGTCTATATTCTTTATCTCCGAAAACAGTTTTAAAATTAGTCCATTCTTACCGAAAAACTTGGTTTCAAAAGCCTTTAGCGAATTTAAATCGATAACCTTCTTGAGCTCTTTTAACGCAAGCTCCCGCGTCTTTTCAATAGTGGACATATAAACAAGTGGTAAATTAAATTATGGCTAATTATAACACCATTAATGAAAAAAAATACTCTTCAAATATTTTAATTATTAAAATCAAAACATTTTTTCAATGTCTATTAGTAATAGAATCATAGTCTAACACAAGTCCACCACACCTGTAAACAAAGAATATAAGCAGATTAACTTGGATTTTGCCTCTACTAACTCCGCTACACATATGAGATTATACCAACTGTTGCAAATCGAAAAACTAAACTGTATAATGGTGATATATGGCAAGAAATGGCACAGCCGAAATAGTAAGAGTTAAATCCTATAAAAGAAGTGGTACTGACTTTCTTGTTGGTGAATATCTCGCTCGGTTGATCTCTGGGCACAGAATTGTTATCCCTAACAGAATAAGAACCGAGTTAGGGACAGAATTCTACATATCTAAAGGGTACGAAGGCTCTCTGATTCTTGTTAGCCAAGTAAAATGGCTCGAACTTGTAAAGCCCCTTACAAGTGGATCTTTTTTTAGAGCAGACGTACGTGACACCTTAAGATTTCTGGCCGGGAGTGCCTTTAAGTTAGAAGCCGACTCGCAAGGTCGAATTATTATTCCACCTGCGCTACGAGAGTACAGTGGGATTAAGTTCGTTCCTTCGCAAAGAAGGGAGGTAGTTCTAACAGGGTTAATCAATTACGTTGAAATCTGGGAAAAACAGAGATGGGAGAAGAAACAGAGCGAACTCGAAAAGAACGCTGGTGCCATAGCGGAAAAAGTTCTATCTAATTTAAATCTGCCCCAACAGGACCAACCAATTTAGAATGAACAACAAGGAATTAAAGATAATTCACGAACCCGTAATGAAGGATGTAATACTTGCGACTATCCCTCAAAACGCCAAGGTTCTAGTAGATTTAACACTTGGTGACGGTGGGCACTCTTACTCTTGGATAGAAAACCTAAAAGATGTCACTGTTGTAAGTTTTGATTGGGATATTGAGAGTATTAACTTTGTTAAAGAACTATACAGAGATAGAATCGCTGCTATTTACAGCTATAATTTGGAAAGAGATCTACTAGAAGAATTGCCGAATGGTTCTCAAAAAAACTCAGTGACCAAGTCGAGCGGAATATGTGTGGCAAATGGTAATACTTGGATAGTTATAAAGTCAAACTTTATACACGTGGGTAGAGTACTTAGCAAACTTAACTTAAATAAGGCCGATTTTATCCTGGCCGATCTGGGGATCTCATCAAGGCAGATCTACCAGAAACAACGTGGATTCAGCTTTAATTCAAAATCGGCGATCTTAGATATGCGAATGGATACCGTGAATTACACAGTTAAGGCGTATGACATCCTTAACCTATTTACACGAAAACGCCTAAAGCGACTTTTTATTGAAACTGTAAAAATGAACGAGTTCACAGCCTCAAAGCTCGCTCAAAGAATCGACGAGGCTAGAGCTATTAAAAAGTTTGGAGATAGCGAAGATGTGAAAAGACTAAACAAAATCGCCTGTAAAATAATGCCTATACGTAAAGGTTCTAGACATAGGCTACACCCATCAACGCTCATGTTCCTAGCTCTACGTATTGCGGTTAATCAGGAGCTTCGGAACTTAACGGAGCTCCTGTCTAACGCTCCAGCTGTTCTGAACAGAGACGGCATACTTTCGTTACTCTCGTATCATCACGGCGAGAAGGAAACAATCGACCTCTTCTGTGCAAATAACAACCTGGATATCGGCGAAATCTACCCTACAAACGAGGAGATCAGAATTAACCGAAGAGCCAGAAGCGCGGTGCTTAACATAATTAAACAACATATACAGCAATGAAAAAACGGATAATACTACTTATTTTCTGTATTGTATCGCTTTCATTAGTGATTATTCAACTAAGGCTTAACATTTTGAAAGAGGACGAGGCTAAAAAAATAGGGATCTTCGATAGACAATCCAAACGACTAAACGAAGAGTTTATCTCGAACGAAGAAAAAATCGCAATTTACCGCTCCAGCCTCTACTTAATTAACTCCAAAAGGAAAGAGTTTACAGATACTCCCAAGGATATAATCTACATTGACCCACTAAACGATGTTAAACTCCTCTCCTCCAAACAGTAGACTTGCCACTGTTCTTGTCTACTTCCTAACTGTTCTAACAATCTTACAACTTTTTAAATTACAAGTAATTGATTATAAAAAGTATAGTACACTAGCTCAAAGTCAAATAAAAACCTTAGATACTCTTGTCACAAAACGAGGAACAATTTATACAAAAGATGGTGTTGTGCTCTCTGCCGACAGCCCCTCGTGGAGCGTTATTGTCTCGGTCACCAACCCTGTAGATATGGAACTTTTTCTGAAGCAGAAGAACGCAATCGTTGAATTCCTCGTCTCTCATCTTGGAGCAGAAAGAAGCGTCATCGAAGAGAAGTTGCCTAAAGAACCAACCTACGAGAGCATAAAAAATCTATCTAAAGAAGAGAAACTCATCCGACTTGAGAATGTAACTCCTCCGATTACTTACAAAACTCTAATTAAAGATATCTCACAACGCGAAAAAGAGGCGTTAGAGAAGAAGAGATTTCCGGGAATCTACACCAAAGAATATATAAAACGTATCTATCCAAATGGCAGATTAGCTTCACATATTATAGGATTTGTAGGACAAGATTCAAACGGTAATCCAATTGGTCAATACGGCTTAGAAGGCTTTTTCTGGGGCGATATCAAAGGGAAAATGGGAATGAGTGAACGAGAGAAGGATCTACTAGGCAACGCTATCCTTAGCAAGGAGTACGAGAACATAACGTTTAGACAGGGTAAGAATATCTCAATAACTATAAACGCTGGTATCCAGAAGAAAGTTGAGCAAAAGTTAGAAGAATCTGTACGCGATTTTAGTGCCGACAGCGGCACAGCTGTGCTTATGGATCCTAAAACCGGTGCTATTATTGCTATGGCTAACTACCCCGACTACGATCCCAACTTCTACTACAACGTTAAGGATACAAAGGTTTACAAGAATAAGGCGGTTGGAGACATTTACGAGTATGGCTCTGTACAGAAACCTCTTACTATTGCAATGGCTATAAACGAAGGCTTAATTACAAAGGATACGATTTGCAACGACACAGGTGAATTAAAAGTACTAGACAAGAAGATCTACAACTACGATTTTAGGAAGTACGGTAAAATTACTCCTAAGGACGTTCTTAAAAACTCAGTCAATGTCTGTACCGCCCAGTTTGGATTAAAGATTGGTCCTGAGAAAATGAGTGAGTATCTAAAAAAGCTGGGGATTGGACAAGTTGTAGGTATAGGGTTAGAGGACGAAGAAGTTGCTTTCTTAAAATCTCCAGAAAAGTGGATAGAGACCGATACGGCTACGATCTCATTCGGTCAAACAGTATCTGCCTCTAGCCTTCAAGTACTTTCAGCTCTCTCTACAATCGCAAATAACGGCAAACGTATGCAGCCCTACCTAGTAGATAGGATATACAACAACGAAGAGGTTATCAAGATAGAGCCACAGGAAGTAGGCCAGATCTTTACAGAAGAAACTTCTAAAGAAGTCGCAAGTATGATGGAGTATGCAATTATGTCCCAGCCTTACTTGGCAAAATATAGGGGAAGTTACAAAATAGCAGGAAAAACAGGAACTGCACAAGTGGCCAAGCCCACAGGTGGCTATTATGAAGATCGCGTTATTGTCACCTTTGTTGGCTTCTCTCCTACAAAAGACGCTAAAATGATTATGCTTGTAAGAGTTGAAAATCCACGCAGGAGCACGATTGCAAGTGCAAGCGCTTTACCTGTTTGGCTCAACATATTCGATGCAATCAAGGATGATTTGGGAATAAATAGAAAATAGAGACAAACAGCTAGAAAACCTTTACTATATCACCCTCTTCAACCTCTACGTTTTCGCCTAAATTGATACCACACTCTGTACCTTTACCGACCTTTGGGCGTTCTTCTTTAATTACTTTTATCGAAATAATTTTACCTGTCGCACCTACTACATCTTCTCCGTTACGGGTTATTTTATAAGTTTGCCCTTTTTTTATTTCTCCCGCAGTAACTACTCCACCCGCAACCAAGGTTTTGTCTGAAAGTTCAAATACTTTCTTTACGGTTAGTTCTCCTAATACAACCTCAGGACATTCACCGCTCTTCGCCCTATCTATAACTTCCTTTATGTAATCGTAAAGCTTATAAACTGTATCGAATAAGGCGTAAGTTACCTGCTGTTTTTTGGCAACGTCCTGAGTCTTCCTATCTATTCTGACTCTGAAGCCCAGTATAACTGCATTGAAAGTTTTGGCATTCTCAATATCACTCTCTGTAATATTACCAACTCCACCGCAAAGCAGTTTAACAGATAGATCTTCAGATGAGAAAGCCTCTAACTCTGGCCCAATAGCTTGAAATGACGCATCTACATCTGTTTTCAGAATAAATAATTTCTGATCTATTGCTTTCTGATCAAATAGATCATCTAAAAATGCGTCTACATCTTTTACTTCTCTGGTTGGACAAACCGGTTGATTCTGCCTTAAATTATACTGCAATGTGTTAAGATCGTCTGTTTTTATAAGATCGGTTCCTGCAACCGGTAGTTCTGAGAGGCCACTCAGGATAAACGGTTCCCCAGTCTTCACTTTTGAAATAGCCTTCTTATTGTAATCGAAAATTGGACCGACTACCTCTGTGTTTGTACCTATTAGAATACGATCTCTCCTGTTAATTTCTCCTTTCTTTAAAACGCCGAAAGCCATCTTCCCTAAAAACTTATCTACGGAGCTGTCCAAAATTACACCGTAAGTTTCAATCCTTTTATAAATATCGCCGAATTTATCAAAAAGTACAAGATCTGTAATTTCTGGATCAAGGACATTCTCTACCTCACAAATTAAGTTAATTAGGTCTAGCAACTCTGTAATCCCTTCTTTATTTACAGCGGAAACCTCGACGTAAGGTATATTACCACCGTACCCCTCTAAGTAAATTCCTTTTTTAACCAAATCAGACCTAATCTTCTCTGCATTTGCGCCAGGTTTGTCGATTTTTGTTATGACAACAATATATTTTAGATTATTCTTATTTACAATCTCGAACGACTCAATTGTTTGAGGACGAAGACTTTCGTCCGCAGCAATTACTATAAGTGCTAGATCAGCAACTTTACCACCGTTAGACCGCATCAAACTGAAAACTTCATGCCCAGGTGTATCTACAAACGTAATTTCGTTATCTCTCCACTTATAAGTAGAGAGATAAATATTCTGTGTTATACCACTCGGTTCATTTAACTGTATGGACGTGTTCCTAATAGCGTCAATAAGTGTTGTTTTACCATGATCTACATGACCAAGGATCACCACTATTGGATTTCGTTTTTTGTTACTCATATTTTTTCAATTTTAATTGTAACTCCTGTTATCATAGATGCTAATTCTACATTTTTACCATCCTTCCCGATAGCCAAATTATACTGATCTTCCTTTACATATACGGTAGCCTTCCTCTGTTTACCGTGAAAATCTATCCTTTCGACCTGAGCAGGTGAGAGCGCCTTTACTATGTACTCCTCCGGATCTACTGACCATTCAAAGACATCTATCTTCTCGTTCCCCAACTCTTCCATTATTGCTGCAATTCTTACTCCCCGCTGGCCGATACAAGCTCCAACTGGATCCAAACCTTCTTGGTTGGAACTAACCGCTACTTTACTTCTAACACCTGGCACTCTTGCAACTGCGCGAATCTCAATATTGTTGTTAGACATCTCTGGAATCTCCATTCTAAATAATGCAACTAGGAATTTTTCATCTGCTCTAGAAAGTATAATATGCCTGTTCTCTTCTTCGTTAATAAGCTTTTTTACTAAGAAACGATAACGGCGATTAATTTCGTAAAATTCGTTTATACATTGCTCTTCTTCTGGCATTTCGCCGATCCCCTTATCTAGCTCTATGATAACCTTGCCTTTAGACACCTTGAGTATTTTCCCGCTTACAATTTGACCAAGTTTTGAACCGTATGAACTTACTATTCCCTCTCTTTCAGCATCGTGTATCTTATTAAATACAATATTTCGTGCGGTTTGAGTTGCAATTCTACCAAGTGATCCTATAGGCATCTCTATTTCGAGTTTATCCCCAACTTTTACTCTCTTCGAGTAATTTTTTGCATCATCTAAAGAGATCTCCGTCCTACTATTCTTAACCTCTTTAACTATCTTTTTTACTACAAATAACCTCAAATTATTGTCAGGTTCAACCTCAACTTTAAGCTCAGCATCATTGCCGTTCTCCTGTTTATAAGCCTCTTTCAAGGCGTTAGCTAAAGCGATAGTAACAACTTGCGGATCTATTCCTCTAGTTGTACAAATCTGTTGAATTATTGTACTAATCTCTGAACTCATTTATACTTCTTTAATAATTTATTTAAACTTAATATATCACAGAAAAAGTCTAAGTAACCATACCAGCCGAATTAGATGAACTTACTTTGATGACTCAACAACTTTAGCTATTATAACATAGATTAACGGATTAGAGTAATTTTCTGACTAATACCTTCCACCGCTAACCATCTTTAATTCACCTTTTTAATAGACAACTTCATACTGTCTCCATCCTTCTCGATAAGCTTTACTTTTACGCTCTCGCCTACTCTGAATAAGGCATGGATATCCTTGATGAATTTATCTGCAACTTCAGATATATGAACTAACCCTGTGCCTCTCTCTTCACCTTTAGTGAACTCTACAATTAAACCGAAGCTTTTTATCTCAATTATTTCACCTTCGTACACCTCACCTACTTTAAAATTGTTCTTCCTGTGTTCCGGAATTACCCTTCTACTAACACTAGAACCGCCGCGTCCACCATTAGAACTTAGAACTTCTGCTATCATTGCTTTCGCTTTTTCGAACCCTTCTTTAGTCACAGATGCAATTGAAATAGAGCCGTCATCTTCGATGTTAATTTCGGTACCAGACAATTTGGTTATTTCGCGAATAGTCTCACCGCCTGTACCTATCACTCTACCAATACTGTCAGGATCGACCTTAATCGTTTCAATCCTTGGAGCGTACTGTGACATCTCTTTAGGACCCTTAATTACACTCTCCATGGCATCCAAGATCTGCATTCTACCAACTTTGGCCATATCGAAAGCTTTATCGATAATATCAATCGGAATATAACCAAATTTCTGGTCCATTTGAATAGCCGTAATACCATCTCGTGTTCCTGTAATCTTGAAATCCATCTCTCCTAAAGCGTCTTCAAAATAAGCAATATCTGTCAAAAGTCTATATTCCGCAAAGTTACCCCGCTCAATTACGCCTACAGTTATCCCTGCAACACTCTTCTTTAGTGGAACTCCAGCATCAAAAAGAGCCAAAGTACTAGTGCAAGTAGATGCCATAGAGGTTGAACCTTCCGACGCCATGACCTCACTTACCACTCTTATAGTGTAAGGGAAATCTTTCTTGTCTGGGAGTACTGGCATCAAAGCCTTCTCTACCAACATACCATGTCCTATCTCCCGTCTACCAGGCAGATATCGTACTTTACCAACCTCACCATTCGCATAAGGTGGCATATAGTACTCATGAAAGTAGTGTTTCTCTTCTGTCCCTGTCATCTCTTCACGTTTCATATTTTTCTGCAAAGAAGCCAGTGTAACAAGAGAAAGTACCTGCGTTCCTCCACGTCTAAAATGGCCTGAACCGTGAGTTCTTGCGAATAGACCATGTTCAATCGTAAGTTCTCTGATCTCGTCAAATTTACGGTTGTCGAATCGCCTGTTCTCTTCGAATGTCAACTTCTGGACAAACTCCTTCTCCCAACCCTCTAAGAGGAATAGAAGTACGTTACTCTGAACTTTCTCATTATCTTTGTAAAACTCAAAAATCTGCTCCCTAACAAGCTTTAACCCTGACTTTGAGCCAGAATAGAACGCCTTTGCAAACTCATCACCAAATTTTGTTACAATTTCCTGTTTTAACTCTTCCGGAACTATAACCCTTGTTCCTTCCGTTTTTGTAACGCCGTACTCCCTGGCAAAATCTTCCATCGCTTTAAAAAGTACTTCTGACTCCCTAACTGAGTAACGCACAGCTTTTTTGCATGTCTCTTCGTCTACTTCTTTCATATCCGCGTCAAACATTAACACACCTTTCCTATCAACGGAAATTACCATATTCATTTTAGATGAACTATCCGAATATATGCCATCTTCGTTCCATAACTGAACAGATTTATTATTTAAAAAGAGTTGATTGCTATCATTTAAACCTACTCTAACAAGAGAGAAACTACCGTTAAACTCTAATGATGAGCACATTAGCGCAGCAACTACAGTATTAAAACCAAGTATCAATGGATCATGTGCTTCGTCGTAGGATAGAACCTGGACGAAAATCTGAACTTCGTCCAACAAATCTTTTGGGAATCTTGGGCGAATTGCACGATCTATAATTCTGCCTTTTAAAATTGCATCTTCAGACGGGAAACCCTCTCTTTTCTGATAAGAGGAAGAGGATATAATGCCCGATGCATAAAGACGTTCCATGTATTCAACGCTGAGTGGGAAAAACTCTGCTTCGGGGCTACCCTTTTTGCGATTAACAAATACATTAAGCGAAGTATCACCCCATTTTGCGAAAATACTCGCATCCGAAACATCGGAGAACCTTTTATAATGCCATTCTATATTAGAATCGCCAAACTTAAATGAGAAAACTGACATAGTTAAAAATGCTTTAAATGACTTAAAAATAATAGTTTAGACACTGGTTAATGATACCATAAAATAGTAGAATATTAAAGACTTTTACTCAAAAAAGTAATTGCATCTCTTCTAGTCTGCTATATGGCAAGACGCTCCGCTCTAGGCAAGAGCTACAATTGTTTTTTATCGTATCATTTTGACTGATCAATGTATTTATTCCAAATTTTGGAACCTTCTGAATGTAAATTAACACCCTTCCAAAAATAATCAAAAGAATTAGATACTTCAGAATCTGTACAGTTGCTAACTTCAATTAATTTAGGTTTAAATATCTTAAATTTTTTCAGAAACTTTCTCCTCTGATAAGGTACACACATCTTGATCTCAATGACTTTATTCTCAATAAAAAAATGTCCAGTCATAAAAATTGAGTCTATTCTTTCTCCATTAGCATAAGTATAGTAACCATCAAAATATATCGAAGTAAATTTATTAACTTCTGAATTCTCTCTCAAAAATTTATTAGCATCTTCTACAGATTCTTCATAATGTTTTTCATTAACAAATCTAACTAATTTAGCGTCCTTATAATTCCTACCTGTAACCCCAAATGGAACTAAGACAGAACCATCAAAAATAGACCAAACTGAATGAGAAATAAAAAAACCACAAAAAATCATAAACTCATCCATAATGAAAACTTGTCTGTATAGTACATATTTAACATAGTAATCCTTTACTTTCTTATTCCTAGCTTCTTAATAATTGCCTCGTATCTAGCAGGATGCTCTGCTTTTAGGTAGTTAAGTTTTTTCCTACGCTGACCAACAATTTTAATAAAACCTAATTTTGAATGCTTATCTTTCTTGTGAGTTTTAAAATGATTCTGCAGTTGCTCAATTCTGGCAGTTAAAAGAGCGATCTGTACCTCAGGAGAACCTGTATCTTTCTCGTTTGTACCAAACTCTTTTATAATTTTATCCTTCTGCTCTTTGGTTAAAGACATAGTTCGGGTTTAAATAATTTAAATATCGAACACAGAGGCTTCTCCTTTCAAATTACAAAGGATTAGCTTACCATATTCACAATATAACTCCTATACCTATAGCAAAATATTATATCACAGATATAGAATTTTATCCAGTGTCACCTCCATATACCATGAGGCTGACCCTCACACTAAAATGATAACATCTTTATCAACTATCTGCAAGTGATACCATTAATGTAACCTACACCCCAAAAGGGAAGTCACAATTCACTCTGTAACTTCCCTTCATCTTGAAAAAAACTAGGAGGATCTCCTCGGTTTATCGGTTCTAGGCTTGGCAACACTTACTGTAAGTGCTCTACCATCTAAATCTTTACCGTTCATCTTTTCAATTGCTTTTTTCATAGCCTCTTTATTTTCGAAAGTTATAAAAGCATAGCCTTTTCTTGGAGGTACGTAAGAGTCAACGATTTTCCCAAATTCTGAGAAAACTTCGACCACTTTCTCAGGGGACGTGTTAAAAGGCAAATTCCCCACAAATATTTTGTTTTGGTCCATTATAAGTATGGATAAAATTAACTACAGGTGCATTGTAACACAAAAGTCTAACAGTAGGAAATGAATGGATGCTATGATACAATCTGTTATGCGAATTTTTTCTGGAATACAACCCTCGGGGAATTTACATATTGGCAACTACTTAGGAAGTATCCTGCAGTGGGTGGAACTTTTAGAGAATTCTCCCAATACAGAGGGCATCTTCTGCATTGTAGATTTACACACAATTACAGTGAAACAAGATCCTAAGGTGTTAAAAGAGAAGATTTACGAACTTGCCGCTATCTACCTAGCAGCCGGTATAGATTACAAAAGAAACATAATTTTTGCGCAGTCCCAAAACCCTGACCACACCTACTGTGCATGGCTTTTTAATTGTATTACACCTATCGGTTGGCTTAATCGAATGACTCAGTTTAAAGATAAACGAGCTAAGCTTGAGAATTACGGCAATATTGTTTCAACTGGACTCTTAACCTACCCCTCCTTAATGGCAGCAGACATTCTACTTTACGATACAGACATCGTACCTGTTGGTGGAGATCAAGCTCAGCATGTTGAACTCACAAGATCTATCGGACAAAGGTTTAACAGACTTTACGGTCGAACTTTTAAAATTCCTACCGTTAAAGTCAATGAAATAACCGCATACATAATGGATTTGCAGGAACCAACAAAGAAGATGAGTAAATCGGATACCAACCCCAAAGGGAAAATTAATCTTTTAGCAACAGAAAAAGAGATTTTAGACAATATTAAGAAGGCGGTTACAGACACAGATAACTCAGTTAGATACGATGTAAGAAATAAAGCAGGCATTTCAAACCTAATTGTAATCCTGTCTTCAATAGAAAAAATATCTATTCAAGAGATAGAGGCTAAATACTCCTCCTCTAGCTACTCTACCTTCAAGAATGATGTCGCTAACTCAGTTCTAGAATTTTTGCTTCCACTGCAGAAGAAAACTAAAGAGTACTTAAGCGACAAGGCCGAACTAGAAAGAATATTAAGATTGGGTACGGAGAAAAGTTACAAAATTTCTCACCCTAAACTTTTAGAAGTATGTAATAAAATGGGACTGTTCTACAATGAATAAACTGTCTAAAAACTTAATCTTTACACTCGGCTTGCTATCTGGTATCACACTGATTTTTGTTCTTAGCAGTATGCGCGCTGAAAATAAAAAACAATCAGGAATAGATTCAGATTTAACTCTAAAAAAAAGCCTTAGAAAAACCAATCGAGTTAAAAAATCTGCCAAAGCAGTGAAATCCGGGGACAAGGGATCTAGAATCACTGCGCTACTAAGTAAAATGAAGCCTAATAGAAAGTACAGCCAGAAAGAATTAGGGAGGCTTTTAGAAACCGTCTCATACAGAACAGTTAGAAGGTATGTGAAAGAACTCGCTAAACAAGGTAAAGTAAAAGTTACAGGGTACGGCAAAGGTCAAAAGACAGAGATACTTCCTCGCTCTAACAAATTATTTAATTTAAATAAATCAGAATCTCATGCCGAATCTAATTATTAGTGGCGGAAACTCATTAAACGGAGTAGTTAAGCCTTCGGGTAATAAAAACTCCGTACTTCCAATACTCTGTGCAAGTTTGCTCACTAACGACAAAGTAAAGATCAATAACGTACCCGATATAACGGATATGAACAAGCTTGTTACTCAGCTTATTGAGTTAGGCTCAAAGATAGAGTGGAATAAGGAGAAAGAGTATATAGTAATTGACAATTCTACCTTGGATGGGGCAAAATTTGACGGAGAACTCCCCGATGGTATGCGCGGTTCCGTGCTACTTTATGCACCTTTAATTCACAGGTTTAAAACATTAAAAATTAAGAATGAAATTGGTGGATGCGAACTGGGAATACGTGAAATCGACTCTCATATAGAAATACTTAAAAATTTGGGGGCAAATGTAAAACAAATAGATAATTTCTTAGTTATAAGCATAAATGAACGCTTTCCAGGTGGCACTGCTTGGTACGATTACGCAGGAGTTACAACTACCGAAAACTTCATAATGGGTGCTGTTCTAGCCAAGGGAAAATCAAAGATTATTAACGCTGCTAGTGAGCCTCACGTTCAGGATCTCTGCAACTTTTTAGTTAGAATGGGAGCCAAAATTACAGGCATAGGTTCCAATGTGTTAGAAATAGAAGGTGTAAATGAATTAAAAGGCACAGAATTTACTGTAGGTTCCGACCATCACGAAATTACTACTTTCCTAGCACTAGGCGCAATGACTCACGGCTACGTCACTACAACAGAGGTAAGAGTTAGCGATTTTTTAGGTATAATAAATGCATTCAGTAAATTCGGCGTTAAAATAGACGTAACCGAAAACACTCTCTCCGTTAGCGGATTGCAAAGTCTCACTGTTAAGAAGCCTCTAACACAGAATATGCTACCTAAGATCGAAGCTGCGCCTTGGCCTTATTTCCCCGCAGATCTTCTGCCTTTAATGCTTGCTCTCGCAGTTAGAACTCGCGGAGAAATTATGTTTTGGAACAAAATTTACGAGGGCAGCTTCTTCTGGATTCAGGAGATGAACAAGTTCGGTGCTCATATTGTAATGTGCGATCCTCATCGTGTGATTTGTTTTGGCGGGAAAGAGTTACGCCCAGCTACAGTTATAGCTCCCGACATTATCCGCTCTACTGTAGCACTCGCAATGATAGCACTCTCTATTAAAGGTGAGTCTAGAATCATTAAAGCTGACCCGATAAACCGTGCCCACCCTAAATTCGTAGAGAAACTGCAACAATTAGGTGCAGATATAAAGTGGGAGGAGTAGCAAAAATTCGTTGAAAACGAAATTTAAAACTACAATTATATAGGTATATAGGTGTGGAACTCAAATTTTGATTTAAAGTATCCACTTTAATGTTGCCGATGCTTAATCAGCTAACTTGTACAGCCCAAATCCATGGCTAGCTTTTATTAGTACGTAAGTAGCTTCTTTCTTTGCAATAGCATCTGCCGCAATTTTTCTGTAAGCGTTCTCCATCTCCCTAAAATCCTTACACTCTGTACCAACTCCGACAAGATCGTAGTTTTTCCCGATGTAATAAACTTGGTCGAAATTAACTACTCTCAGTAATTCCCCCAATTCCTTATGTGCTTTAGCAGAAGCCTCACCTAATTCGTTCATATCCCCCAAAAATGCAATTTTTCTGCCATGTTTGTTCCCGAAAATTTGGCTAAACGTTCTTATACTCATTGACATAGACTGTGGATTCGCATTATAGGCATCATTTACAACTGTCATATAATCATTAATCCTCTTAATTTGAAATCGGTTCTCGTAACCTCTATACGCCCTCAAACCCACCTTTATTTTATCCCACTCCAATCCGAAATGCCTCGCTATAGCTATTGCACAAAGTGCGTTATAAACATATCCCGCACCGTATATAGAAAGCCTAATCTCAGGCTCCTCAATCTGCTCAACGTTAGAGTGCAATCTAAACTCTGTTCCATCTTTTGTAACCTCTAAATCTGAGAATGAGTAGCTAAACTTTCTTTTAGCTCCTATAGAGATTACTTCTGTTCTGACTTTATCTGCAAACGTTAAAATTCTCTCATCGTCTAAATTTAGTACAACTGGTTTTTTAACACTCTCCAAATAATCAGCCATCTCTTTTTTGGCTTCAATAACTCTGGCAACACTGCCTAATTTTTCGGCATGAACTTCCCCTATGTTTAAAATCGCTCCTATATTCGGCTCTATTGCTTCATTCTGCCACATAATTTCGCCACTTCTATCCATACTTACTTCAAATACTGCTATATCTTCGTCCTTATAGTTCATTAAATATCTAGCATTCCCCCAAAGTGTATTAATGTTCCCCTCAGCGTGCAGAACTTTATACTTTTGCGACAAAACCGAGATTAGCAACTCTCTAGTTGTTGTTTTACCTGTACTGCCAGTAATTGCGATCACGGGAATTTTAATAAATGTATCCCTTATATAAGCAACTAGATCTCTCAGTGCGTTCTCTACGTTATCTACAATAATTAATGGAGAAGTTGCTTTACTATGCACAATCTCAAGTTTTTGCTCTTCACAGAACGATGCTTTAACTCCGTTCTCAAACGCTTTATCTATAAAGTTATGTCCATCAAAACTCTCGCCTACAAGGGGTATAAACAACTCGTTATTCTCGGCATTTACAGTACGTGAATCGTGACAAATCTGGTCAAAAAATAGTTCATCAGAACAGTTCATAAAGTTCCAATTTGGAAATTTCTTTTTTAGGGTTTTAATATAGATTTGCATGGTATCCTCTAAAGTTTATAACTTATACTGTTTGAGTAGCCTCTCCGCCTCTTCGATATCGTTCCACTTATACTCCGTTGTGCCAAAACAGAGACTCTGCTCATGAGCTTTACCACAGATTATAACAATATCTTTAGGCTTTGCTAATTCTATGGCCTTTCTAATTGCGTTTCTACGGACATCTACATCCTTATCATCATAATCGAAGCGTATTAGTTCGACAGGAACACCGCTTAGCGACTCTGCTTGGTTAAAGCCTTCTTCTATCTGATTGTTTATCGCTTTTAGGCTCTCTGTGCGAGGATCATCGGCAGTCAGGATTACAATATCTGCGTACTTCTTTGCCACCTTACCCATCTCAGCTCTTTTGTAGGTGTCCCTTTTGCCTGGACATCCGAAAACTACAATTAACCTGCTTCCATTCTCTTTTAATTTACAAACTGAACTTAAAGCCTGTTCCAAAGCATTCGGCGTATGAGCAAAATCCACAATAAATTTATAAGGCTCACGGCACAAAAATTGCATTCTACCCGTAACAGCATTAAATGTAGTAAGTTTTTTAACAGCTTCTTCTAAATTCAATCCTAAACCTTTAATAACCCCCAACGCCGCTAAACTGTTAGAAACATTGTACTCCCCGAATATACTTATACTTACCGGAATATGCTCATTCAATTTAAATTCAATTCTATTCTCTGCGCTTTTTAAATTAGTGGCTTGTAAATCAGCCGATTCTAATCTGCTGTACGATAAAAATTTTTCAGCGAGCTTGCTTAATTTCTCGTACGACCTTATATCATCTTTATTTAGAACTGCCACACCCCCATCTTTTAAATGCTCGGTAATTAGTCTGGATTTAGCTTCGAAGATCCCTTCCCACGTTTTATGATAGTCCAAATGTTCATTTGTAATATTTGTGTACGCAACAACATCAAACTTTAATCCTGCCACTCTGCCCATAGCCAATCCTTGCGAAGTTGTTTCTAAAATTGCGTGTGTGCACCCTTCCTCCTCCATTAATTTTATAAGCTTATAGATATCCTGCGAGGAAGGTGTTGTTGTATGGAAGCCCGTATCCAATTCTTTATCTCCAATTTTGGCCGAAACAGTGGAGATTAACGCAGGGTTATACCCCATCTCTTTTAAAATATGATAGATCATAGTACAAGTAGTGGTCTTGCCGTCTGTCCCCGTAACGCCTATGTACCTCATTTTGCTTGTGTCTACTCGATAGAGTGGCGCAATGTCGGACTTTATAAACGCTTCTTCCTCATCTTTGTTTAAACGACGATTCTCGTACATTTTAGTTAGATTGCGTAAGAACTCGCCTACTTCTATTACATTTTTAGTGGACTTAAACCCCTCCACAATCTCTAAAATTTGCTTAGGTAAAGCTTCAGAGTAGATAATTGTATCTATATTTTCGGTTATATCTTCAGGTTCGGGATTTCTTAAACTTACCACAGCACCCATACCCTGCAACTCTGTTACTCTATCGGTTAATTTAATATCGAAACCTTCTACCTTTCTCCCCAAAATAAGTAGAAACCTAGCAATATAATAAAGCCCCCCGCCTCCAATTCCAAAACAGGAGATGCATTTGAACGAGGATAAATTCATACGTTGATTCTATCTCAAACAGAAATTTTTGTAAAGCTAAAATAATTATAGTTATAGAATTTTTTTAGCTTTGGCTGTCTCCTCATTGAAAATGTATAGGCCAGCTTCATTACAGCCTTTCTTTTTGAGATATTCTTCGGAATGATCTCCACTGTCCATAGTAATACTAAAAACAAAAAAATCCGAGAATCTATATGATATACCGGCGAGGTTTCTGATTTTATTTTCAAGTCTATAAGCACATTCCTGGGCATTCTTTAGACTCATAACAACATCACATTCGTCTGATATCAAATCGCACCTTACAAGGCCATCTTTTGTAAACGAATAAACATTTAACTTTCCGCTATAATCACGTTCGTTTACATAATACTCTTTGTTATAATTAGATTCAAACTGATCTTTCCCTAACTTTCTCTCTAAATATTTAGTTATCTCGACCTTACAACTTTTCCTTCGATTTACAAAATATTTCACAGTGTTATTAACTTTCTTATACTCTCCACCTTCGCTAAAATCTTTACTTGTGCACTCACTGAGTAATGAATAATCTATCCCCTCACCCTCCTTAGCTTCGTCATCGTTCACATTACGTACATCTTCTTTAACGCAAGGTTCACACTCTTTACACTCTCTTGAACTTAAATCTACATAGATTACAGTTATTGCACTTATAACAATTAGTGCTGCAAATAGGAAGTAAAGCCTAAACCTTACAATCTTATTCCCCAATAAACGGAGTATTTTAAAAAAGTTAAGTTTCATGCCACTATTATAGCATAGTACACACCATTGCAAACCCGCCCCGACACCTGCTAACACCATTAAGGTGATCATAATTATTTTAAAAGCCCATTCTCGTCATAAGATTAGATAAAAGTATCATACGATTATCTCGTATGTCCCCTCTATCTCCATCCCCTCAACCACTTTGTACAGCTTGCCAGCACTAGCAAAGAGAAAAACGTAATTCCCAATGTTATCGTCTTTTTTATGCTCGAACTCTTTTATAAGTTTGAGTGTATTCTCGTAATTCCCAGCATAAATTACACGGCCTCTATTTACGCTCTCTAAAACTTTGTAGAACTCGTGCGAGGAGATTAAGTTCCTCTGCTTTTCGGTTTCGCGTGCTGGGGAGAAGATGTCAACTAGAAATGTAGTATCTGCGTCTTTAATAGCTTCTGCAAACTCGTTCCTAAATGTGTAAGACCTTTCATGGCTATGAGGTTCCCAAACTAAAACCAACTTTCTACCTTCAAACGTTTCTTTAACTGCTTCTATGGCAGCTCTAATTTTTGCCGGATTATGCGCATAATCCTTATAGATCAAGTTACCTTTAGCACTCCTACCTACAAACTCAAATCTATTTGCAACACCCTTAAAACTCTGTAAGGCTTTAATTACTCTATCCCTTGCAAATCCTAAGCTAATGCCAAGTACGTAAGCTCTTAGAACATTCTCTCTGTTGCATCTACCTATAAGCGGAAAAGTTAAACCGTTTAGTTCGGCTCTGTACTCTTCCACGTTCTCTACCTTAGGTTTAAATCCCCTCGATTTTAGCCTTGCTATGACACCAGTTTCATTCCTACCATCAAGCGATATTAATACCCTACTTTTGGTGTTGCCTATAAATTCAACAAACGCACTGTTATAATCCGCCTGATCTTTATAATAATCTGAGTGATCAAAATCTATGTGTGTTATTACCGAAATGTAAGGATCGGGAGCACGTTTAAGGAACTGCCTCTTATATTCGCAAGCTTCCACCACAAAGTACTCACTTTTAGGATTGACCCCCCAATCTCTTGATTCCTCGCTACCCCCTACTTGATTATGTGCTAACCCTGCTATCTTGTCACCGATGATAAAGTTAGGTTCGCCAACAAGCTCTTTTAGTAGCCAAACGCAGAGTGCTGAGGTTGTAGTCTTGCCGTGAGTTCCAGCAATTGCAATAGTTTTTAAGTTAGATGTTAGAATACCAACTAACTCCCCTACGTTTATTGTTGGTATTTTAAGCTCTATCGCTCTTTCGCACTCTGGATTACCAGGTATAATACCGTTAGGGAAGACAGCTAGGTCCAAATCCTCTTTTATAAAGTCCGCATTATGACCACCTTTGTAAAGTACTCCCTTCCTTATCCATTCTTCTGCAACTTCATTCTCCTGATTAAACTCCGAAGCTGTAACAATTTTCCCCATATCCATAAGTTTTTTGGCGCAGAAACTACTAAACCCAGAATTAATACCCACAAAATGAACCTTATTTATTTTTGAAAGATCTAGAGTATCTAACATAGAAGATTATAGCACTGTATAAGTTGGTATAGAAGTGGCAAGAAAGTTTTTAAAAAAAGTAAGGTAAAACTTAGTTAATAAATATTTAAATTTTTAATTACCTCACTTATGCAAAGTATATCAAAATGCCGACATATATAACCATTTAAGGCCGCACCAATCTTTAAATAATTTGACCCCTTGCCAAAAATATATGTTATCATTATTAATTATACAAATTTTACCTCGCACTTCTTTGCTACATGTGTACATCAAGAACAAGCACTTGACAAGGATATACAATTAATATATAACATCGCAAATTATTTCACAAATTCAATTAGAATGATACGCGGCCCAAACACTTTACAAAACTTATCAGACAGAAGAATTCCTGCTATGGCAGAAGTGTTACTAGATAGATTGGCATGGTACTTAACGTTTCTGATATACGGGGAACAAGGATTAGGATCAAAAGACGTACAAGAAAGAGTGCGAGAGGCAATTGGAAAAGGCAAAACTGACTACAATAATACTAAAATTGGTGGTTTACTTCCTCACAACAACAAGGACAATCCTTCTATGATTAACTATGTTATTCTTCCAACTTTACTAGGTGTAGTACGCGAAGGTAATTATGATGATTCTCCTCAAAATGCCCAAAAGAAAGAGGACGTGCTTGGAATTCAGGCAATCTATGTAGATGATCCGGCAAGTTTTTCTCCACTTGATCTTATTGGAGATCTTGGATACTTGTTAGCTTTTCTGCCACAACTAATAGAACCTAAAATTCAACAA
>Ga0129299_1000005_pt1 | contig 100736 bp, 70 predicted proteins | sample ConPoolayeCmetaG_FD_94477 | JGI IMG/M metagenome (GOLD analysis project Ga0129299, IMG submission 94477) | Hot spring microbial mat communities from California, USA to study Microbial Dark Matter (Phase II) - Cone Pool mat layer C metaG ...
CACCGCCCCCGCCGCCACCCTCAGCACGGGGACGTGCCTCGTTGACGGTGAGATTGCGGCCGTCGACCTCGGTGCCATTCAGTCCATCAATGGCAGCCTGGGCCTGGGCGTCGTCGGCCATTTCGACGAAGGCGAAGCCGCGAGACTGGCCGGTTTCGCGGTCGCGGATAATCGCCACGCTGCGCACGGCTCCAAAGGCCGAGAAGGCGGTTTGAAGCCCTTCTTCCGTGGTCCGGTACGACAGATTGCCAACGTAAATCTTCTTCAAAGCATGCTCCTGCAAACTCGTGCGCCACGTACGCACGCGGGGCCGGTGCCCCAAAACACCTGACTAAATTGTCGCCGAAGGGAGCAGTCGAAGCCGAGGCAGTGACGATTCCGATCGGACGGACACATTACGCAATATAAGGATAGCGTGAGTGTGGTCGTCCGTCAAAGCGTGGCTTTCGGAATGTTGGATGGACCGGGCAAAGCAGACGTGTGGGCGTTGCTGGATCGGCGGTCCAGCGGTGGCGGTACGGAAACGGCGGCACCGTTCAGCGAGTTGCATTTTGTGGGCGTTGCGTTGGCAAGCGGCGGCATGTACACTCCCGCGCGAGAACGAGGCCGGCAGGCCTCGCGGTCGGCGTTCATCCAGCCCGGCCCGGTTGACGCGCAAGCGTACGCGTCGGTGGCCGTGCGATGCTTGTGTGGTCGCATCGTTGCGGCGGACAGGCCGACTCTCCATGGCGAGGGCGGCTTGTCGCGGTGCAAGGAGATCCGGATGTCGTTGATAGCCAGAGTCTGGAGCGTGACGGCGTTGGCGACCGTGCTGTTGGTGCCGGCAGCATACGCCCAGAGCGCCGCCTTGCAGGCGGCCGAGCGCCTGTTCGAAGAGCAGCAGTACGTCGCGGCGCAGGAGGCGCTGCTGGCGATCGACCGGGAGTCCTTGACCGACGCCGAGCGGGCGCGGCTGGACGAACTGCTGGCTTTGGTGCCGGAGGCCATCAAAGCCGCGGAGCGTGCTGCCCAAGATCAGGAGGCGGCCGATCACGCCTTCGAGGAGGGGCAGTGGGAGGTGGCCGAAAAGCTCTATCGGGCCTTGGCGGCGAACCAGTACGCGACGCCGGGCGCCCGGCAGCGCGCCGTCGAGCGCGGCGAACAGATCGCCGAGAAGCGCCGACTGGCCGAGGCAGCCAAGCCTTCGGCACCGGTGGAAGGCTCGGTGGTGACCGAACCGCCGGCGACAGCGGCGCCGGCCGATCAAGCGCCAGCGACGGCGGGTGCGCCGGAAGCGCCGCGCCGTCTGACACCCACCGACGAGCTGCGCATGCGCGACGCGCTGCTGTGGCAGCGCGCGGTGGCGATAGCCGAGGCATTGTCGGGAGAGGCCCGCACGCTGGCGGCCAACAACGATTTTGTGGAGGCGCGCAAGAAGGTGGCCGCCGCCCTGCAAGCCATCGAGGCGGCGGCGAATTATGCTGAGCCGGTGTCACGCTACCAGGTTGCCAAGGAAGCGGTGTTGCAACTGCGGGCAGAGATCGAGCGCGCCGCCGAGGAGTACGCGCAGGCTACCGCCCGGGCGCAGCGCGAGGAGATCGCCCGGCGCATCGCCGAGCGTCGCCGGCAGATCGAGCAGCAGAAGGCCGAGAAGATTCTGCAACTGTTCAATTCGGTGGAGCAGTTGCGGCGTGAGCGGCGTTTTGCCGAAGCCGCCGAGGTGTTGCGCGAGATCTTGCGCATCGATCCCGGTAATGCGGAGGCGCGTTATCAGCTTGATTGGGCCGAAGACCTGGCGTCCTTTTCGAATCAGGCGGCGTCGAAACACGACATGAACGTGCAGATGCGGCAGGCCCTGGTCAACGCCGAGGAAGCTTTGATTCCGTGGGACGTGGACGTGATGTACCCGCGGAACTGGCTCGAGCTGACGGCGCGACGGGGGCAGAGCGGCTTGAGCACGGGGCGCGACCTGGAGGATGTGGAGCTCAACAAGCAGCTCAACCTGACCTTGCCGGACGTGCGTTTCGAGGAGACGCCCTTTGAGCAGGTCATGGAGTTCCTGGCCGACATGACCAAGGTGAACCTGTCGGTGGACTGGGTGGACCTGACCGATGCGGGCATCGAGCGCGACGCTCCGGTGACCATCCGGTTGAGCAACGTCTCGTTCCGCACGATCCTCAAGGAAGTGCTGGCGCAAGTGGGAGGTGAAACGCAACTGGCGTACGCCATCGGCGATGGCCTGCTGCGCGTGGCCACCAAGGAAAAGCTCGATCGCGACAAGATCGTGCTCATTTACGACATCCGCGACTTGCTGATCAATGTGATGCAGGCGGCCCGGCAAAGCACCTTCGACGTCACGCAGGGCATGGGGCAAGGTGGTGCCGGCGGTGGTGGCGGCGGCGGCGGCGGCATGTTCGGGCAGGGCAACCAGCAGCAGGGTCAGCAACAGGGCGAGGAGTTCGGCCAGCAGGGCACCGAGGAGATGGTCGAGCAGATCCTCGACATCATCCGCCAGACGGTCGAACCCGATTCCTGGCGCGAGACCGGCGGCGGCGACGCCTCCATCCGCGAGCTGAACGGGCAACTCATTATCTACAACACGTCCGACGCTCATCGTCAGGTCGCCGACCTGCTGACACAGTTGCGGCAGACGCGCGCTCTGCAAATCAGCGTGGAAACGCGCTTCCTGAACGTGACGTCCAACTTCCTGGAAGAGTTCGGCGTCGATCTGGACTTCGTATTCAACTCGGGCAGCGCCGGCTACGACCAGGCCCAGAGCCCGCAGGGTGGCGCGGTGGTCGATCCGGCGACCGGCGCCATCGTGCTGATCCCGCGGGACTACTCGCGCATCGGCACGACGCCTGTCTCGCCCGGTTTCGGCAACCCCCTGTCGCCCGGTGCGGTGCCGTTGCAACCGTACAACCAGCCCGGTTTCGTGCCACCTAGCGGCGGCATCGTGCCGCATGTGAGCGAGATGACCCCCATCTCGGCGCAGCAAGGCTCGATGTCGCTGGTAGCACCGCGCAACACCGGCGTGCCGGGATCATTCGCATCGCAGTCGGGACTGACGCCGGCCCTGAATATCGCCGGGTCGTTTCTGGACAATCTTCAGGTAGACTTCCTGATCCGCGCCACGCAGGCGAACGCGCGCAGCAGCATCGTCCAGGCCCCCCGATTGGTCCTGTTCAACTCGCAAGCCTCGACGATCTCGGTGGGACGTTCACGTTCCTACGTAGCCAGCCTGGAGCCACGGCTGGCGGAGGGCGCGGTCGGCTTCCAACCGGTGCAGAATCAGGCGGACAGCGGTGTATCCATGTGGGTACAGGGCGTGATTTCGGCCGACCGCCGATACGTAACCATGAACCTCTCGGTTCAGCAGCGTGACGAACCGACTTTCGAGAAATTCGAAGTGCAGCGCGCCAGCGGAAACTCGCCGGGGGCCTTCATCATGCTTCCTGATCAGTCCTTCGCCGTCTTGCAGACCACCGTCTCGATACCCGACGGCGGCACGGTGCTGCTGGGCGGCTTGAAGCAGGTGGGCGAGATCGAGGTCGAGGCCGGGGTACCGATCTTGAGCAAGATCCCCGTGCTGAAGCGAGCCTTTACCAATCAGAGCATGGTCAAGGACACCCGCACGCTGCTGATCCTCGTCAAGTCCAAGATCATCATTCAGCAGGAAGCTGAAGAGGAAGCGTTCCCGACGTTTACCGGCGGCGCCTAGCGGCGTATTAACAAAAGGCGGAAACGCCGCGGCTCGAACCGTCAACGAACGGCGATTTCGACGCTTATGCCGCCGGCGGCGGTAAGAGGCGCGGTGCTGGCGGCGCTGCTACCGTGCCGCGCCGAGCGGGTCGTTGGCGGGCAGTTCGCCCAGTCACCACATGCACCGGTGGAAGTTCCCAGTTGCCACCTTCCGGGCGCTGGCGCTCAGCCTGATTTCCGCAAGCGCTGCGCACGTGCGCGGCCAGCCAGGCTGTGCTGCCTTCGCGCCCGGCGTATGGATCGACTGGCGACGTGGACAAGTGCACGTGCAGGCCTCCGTGGTGCTGCGCCAGGGAGCGCTCGAATTCCTGGCCTGTTGGCCGGGCAAGGAACATGAGAGCATCCTGCGTCTGGAGGCCGACGCCGTGCATCTGTACATGGCTCTCGGACTGATCGGGCTGCAACCGGGTCACCCGCCGCTGTGGAACGCGCAGCGGCGCTGCTACGATCCACCGGCTGGCGACCTGCTCGACATTCTGCTGGAGTGGGAAGACGCCGGCGGCGTGCACCGGGTGGAGGCCTGCCAATGGTTGTATGCAGTGCGCGCGGCCGCTCCGCCGGTGCCGCGGCCCTGGGTCTTCGCCGGCTCGCTGTTGCGGCCCGACAACCGCCTGGCCGCGCAATACAGCGGCGTTGGAATAGCGCTGGTGGATTTCCCTGACAGCTTCATCTGCTACTCCCGCTGCTACCCGAGCCGGTATGGCGAGCTTTGGGCGGTAGCGAATACCCCAGACATTCCGCCGGTTGGCACGCCGGTACGCTTGGTCTTGCGACCAGCGCAACCGCGCCGCTACAAGGTCGTGCTGGATCGGCGCGGCATGTTGTGGGTGAACGGGAACTACTGCGAAGTTGACGACTTGGCCGATCTGCTGCGACGTAGCCGCGAGTTGCGAGCCGGCCACGTGCAACTCATCGAGGTGACGGGGACGTTGCGCGGGCACGTGACCCGCGTCGCCCAGCAGTTAGCGGCTGCCGGTGTGCCGGAGCCCGCCGTGCGTTTTCAGTGCGGTCCTTTGCGGCTGCGGCCAGGCTGACGCAATCGCTTGGTAAGGGCTGCCGGGAGGCTCTCGGCCGGCGGGAAAACAGGCAGCCAGGACGGTCGACGATGCGCGCAGGGCTCGGCTAACAGTCGGATGAGTCATGCTGCGATCGTCGGTCTGGTCATGACACCGCGGCCGGCTCAGCGAACTGCGTGCGGACGAGGTTTTCATAGTACGGGCAGGTCTTGAGCAGGTCGGTGTGCCGTCCCAGGCCGACGATGCGCCCCTGGTCGAGCACCACCGTCAGATCGGCACGTGCAATGGTGCTGAAACGATGAGCAATGATGAAGGTGGTCCGGTCGCGGGTGACGTCCTCCAGAGCTTCCTGGATCTTCTGCTCCGACTCGCTGTCCACCTGGCTAGTAGCTTCGTCCAGTATCAGGATCGACGGGTCGCGCAAGATGGCCCGGGCCAGCACGATGCGCTGGCGTTGCCCGCCGGAGAGCGTTCGGGCGCTAATCAGCGCATCGTAACCACTGGTCACACGGCCGTCGTGTTCGACGCGTAGTGTGCTGATGAAATCGTCCACGTGGGCCAGGCGGGCGGCCCGACGAACCTGTTCGTCGCTGACGCCGTCGGCGCCGTAAGCGATGTTGGCCCGCACGCTGTCGGTGAAGATGATGGCATCCTGCGTCACCAGGCCGATCTGGGAACGGAGCGAGGCCAGCGTCACTTGGGCGATGTCTTGGCCATCGAAGAGTATCTGCCCGCGGGTCGGTTCGAAAAAACGCAGCAGCAGGGAGACCAGCGTGGTCTTTCCCGAGCCGTTCGGACCGGCCAAGGCCACCACCTGCCCCTTGGCGACACGCAGATTGATCTGGTCGAGCACCAGCCGTCGCGGATTGGACGGGTAGGCGAAGGCCACATCGCGGAACTCGATGGCCGACTTCAGCCGGGATAAGCTGCGCAGCGGGCCGCCTACGCGCGGCGGCTCCTCTGCCGGCAGATCAAGCACTTCGAACAACCGGCGGGCGGAAGCTTCGGCGGCTTGCAGGCGGTTGTTCACGTTGCCCATTTTGCGCAGCGGATCGAAGATGCCCCCCAAGCAGACCACGGCGCCGAAAAGCAGATGCGGCTCCAACTGGTGGTGAAAGACCCGCGACCCGCCGTACAGGATGAACGCGGAGATGGCCAGCGCCGCCAGCGTTTCCAACACCGGATTGCTGGCGGCGTCGACCAGTTCGATATGGGTCTGGGCGCGGGTAAGCACACGGCCCTCGGCGTCGAAGCGGCGGCCCTCGCTGTGCTCCATGTTGCAGGCTTTGACGACGCGGATGCCGGCAATGCGCTCGCCCAGGTGATCGAGCAGCCGGCCCCAGCTCTCCGATGCCCGACGCTGGGCCTGCTTGACCCAGCGCCCGAAGGTGCGAATCGCCAAGACGCCGACCGGCAGGCACAACGCCGCGATTACCAGCATGCGCCATTCGATGAGGACAGTCAGGGTGAGCACACCCAGGGCCTTGAGCGGCTCGCGCGTCACCTTCCCGAAGAGGGTCATCAGTCCCACTTCGACTTTGGAGAGGTCGGTGGCAAAGCGGCTGAGGATGTCGCCGGGCGGCTGGCCGCTGTGCCAATTCAGCGGCAGACGCAGAGTATGCTCCGCCAAAGCGGTGCGCAGGTCGTGAATGGCGCGCTGGACGGCAGTGGCCACCAGACCCTCGTTGATGAAGCGGCAAGCCCCACCCAATAGTGAGATGACGACCACGGCCGCCATCACCACCAGCAGCGCCAGAAAGCGATCCTGCGGGGTGCGCCCCAGCGGCAGCCAAGCAGTGGCGTGCCGGGCCGTGGTCCACCACCACGGGCGCGGGGCCAACCGCAGGTCCAGACGTTGCCGGTTGCCGCCCGGTTCCACTATCTCCACTCCAGTAAGCGTGGTCAGCGGGTAGTCGGCCAGGCGGGCGCTGAGCACATAGGCACTGCCCGGCTGACCGGCAATGGCGGTGATGCGTTGCCCCGGGCGCAGCCAGCGGGCCGATGGCGAACGATCACGTACCGCCACCAGAAGCAAGCCGCCGGGATCGTCCGGCAGATCGGGGGCGATCACCACACCCAGGCGCCGCTCGGCCTGGGCACGATTGAGCCAGTCGACCAAGGTTTCGTGCTCGGCGAAAATGATTTTCAGCACCGGAACTATGCTGGAAACACTGAACGTATAGAAGATGCTGACGCCAATAGCCGCAGCCAGCCCGATAATCAGCGGTCGGCGGTGCGGCCGGAGAAAGCGGATCGAGCGGCGGAAGCTCGGCAGCCAGGTCTGAGAACGAGCGGTCGGCATCGCTGGTCGATATGATACCGGCTTGGCGCCTGTCGGGGGATGACAGTCGCCGGCCGGGAACGTAAGCAGGAGCAGCTTGTGAACCAGCAGATCGCCCTGTCGGCCCAAGACATCACACAGGCCGAGATCGACGCCGTGGTAGCGGTACTGCGCTCGGAGCGCCTCAGCCTCGGGCCGCGGCTGGGGGAGTTCGAAGACACCTTTCGGCAGCGCTTCGGCGTCAAGCACGCCGTCTGCTGTAGCAGCGGGACCAGCGGGCTGCACGTCTGCTGGCGCGCGCTGGGTCTGGAGCCCGGCGACGAGGTCATCACCACGCCGTTTTCGTTCATTGCTTCGGCCAACAGCATAATGTTCGAGGGCGGGCGTCCGGTGTTCGTGGACATCGATCCGCGCACCTGGCAGATCGACGCTGGGCAGATTGCGGAGGCCATCACGCCGCGCACCAAAGCCCTGCTGCCGGTGGACATCTTCGGCAATCTGCCGGAGTGGGATGCGATCTGGCCGATCGCCCGCAAACATGGGCTGCGGGTGTTGGAGGACTCCTGCGAGGCACTGGGGGCGACCTACCGGGGACGACCCGCCGGTACGCTCGGGGAAGCCGGGGTATTCGCCTTCTACCCCAACAAGCAGATCACCACCGGCGAGGGCGGCATGGTAGTGACGAACGACGATCAGATCGCCTTCCTGGTCCGCTCGCTTTGCAACCAGGGTCGTGATCCCGACGCCGGTTGGCTGGCGCATGCTCGCTTGGGCTACAACTACCGCCTGACCGACATACAGGCGGCGCTGGGCACGATCCAGATGCGCCGCCTGGACGAGATTCTGGCCAAGCGAGAGCGCGTCGCCCGCATGTACGTGGAGCGGCTGGCCGATGAACCGCGCCTGTCGCTGATGCATGTGCCGCCGCACGTCCAGATCAGTTGGTTCGTCTTCGTGGTGCGGCTAAGCGACGAGTACGGTCGGGAGCAGCGCGACGCGATCATGAACCAGTTACGCGAGCGCGGGATCGGTTGCAACAACTATTTCACGCCCATCCACCTCCAGCCGTTCTACGTCGAACGTTTCGGGTATCGGCGCGGCGACTTTCCGATCACCGAGGCCTTGGCGGAGCGAACGATCGCCTTGCCGTTCCACAATCATCTGAGCGAGCAGGATGTGGACTACGTGGTACGCACGCTGCGAGGGTTGCTGTAGGATTCGTGCCAGGGCAGGTCGGCTAGAAACCGGGCAACCGGGTCGGGCTGAGCGGCCCGGGTCGCACCCGGCAGATTTCGTCCAGCGGTCGCATCACAAACTCGCGCTGCCACATGCGCGGGTGTGGAACGATCAGGTCGGGTTCGGTCACCACCTGGTCGCGGTAGAGCAGCAGGTCCAGGTCCAGGGTGCGCGGCCCGTTGGGGACGCTGCGCTGCCGGCCATGACGTTGCTCGATCTCCAGCAGGCGTGCCAACAACTCGCGCGGGCCCAGCGCGGTGTCCAACTCGGCAACAGCATTGAGATACATCGGCTGACCGGGCGGGCCGCCGACGGGTTCGGTCTCGTGCAGTGGCGAGCAGGCCAGGACGCGGATGTCACCCCGTTCGGTCAGCTCGTGCAGAGCCTGGTAAATATGAGCGGCCCGGTCGCCAAGATTCGAACCGAGGCCAATGAACACTCCGCCGGCGCTCACCACTTCATCGCTCCGATCCGTTCCAGGGCGACGCGAATGCGTTCAACGGGGACGTTCAGGGCGAAACGCACGTAGCCTTCGCCGGTCGGTCCGAAGCCGATACCCGGAACGCCCACCACGTGGGCTTCGTCCAGCAAGCGGTTGCAGACCGTCATCGAATCGTATCCGGCAGGCACAGCAGCCCACACGTAGAAGGTGGCGCGCGGCGGCGTGGCACCGAAGCCCAAGCGACGCAAGCCGTCACAGAGTACTTCGGCCCGCTGCCGATACAACTCGCGCATGCGCTCCAGCTCGGGTCGCTCGCTCCCCGCGTAAGCCGCGCAAGCCGCCTCCTGTACCGCGCCGAAGACGCCGCTGTCCAGATTGGCTTTGACGCTGGCCAGAGCGGCGATCAGCTCGGCGTTGCCAACCGCAAAGCCGACGCGCCAACCGGTCATGTTGAATGTCTTGGAGGCGGAGTGAAACTCGATTGCCACGTCACGTGCGCCGGGTACTTCAAGAATGCTGGGGGGCCGCTCAGTATCGAGGTACAACTCGTTGTACGCCGCGTCCTGGGCGATCCAGACGCTGCGCCGCATCGCGAAGGCCACCGCTCGCTCGTAGAACTCGCGCGTGGCGGTGGCGCCGGTGGGATTGTTGGGGTAGTTGAGAAACATCAGGACGGCATTGCGAGCTACATCGGCCGGTATGCGCTCGAAGTCGGGCAGCCAACCGTTGCCCTCCGTCAGCTCCATCAGATAGGGTTCACCACCCGCAAAGACGGTCCCGACGCGATAGACCGGGTAGCCTGGTGAGGGGACAAGCACCGTCTGCCCGGGGTTGACGACCGCCAATGGCAGGTGACCTATGCCTTCCTTGCTACCGATGAGGGCCAAAACCTCACGCTGCGGATCCACCTCGACGCCATAACGCCGGCGAAAGAAAGCGGCCACCTGGCGACGAAACTCGGCCGCCCCGCCGCCCAACGGGTAAACGTGATTCTCCGGTTTTCTGACCGCCTGGACCATGCGCTCGATGATGAAATCGTGCGTGGGCTGGTCGGGGTCGCCGACGCCGAAGTCGATCACATCGTGACCAGCCGCCCGGGCGGCGCGGCGTTTGCGGTCGATTTCGGCAAACAGATACGGGGGAAGCGCTTGGAGTCGTTCACTGCGTACCAGGGCCATGGCATGGGACTCGCTAAGACGCCACCTGCGCGGGCGGCGAGCGGCGACAGTGTAGTGTGGATAGGCCGTGGGCGACAAGCACTCAGCAGGGCGCTGGCTGGGGCGATTCCGCGGCTGGGGCGATTGGCAACGAGTGCAGGAACGGGGTATAATGAACGCTTCAGGGACGCAGGCGACCGAGCCAGAATGGTGCAGGAGCTCACGCCGCCGGTGAACGTATTCCGCGTCTTCTACCACCAGCCTGAGCCTGGCGAGTGTCCGCCGGGCCCTGCCGGGTTGATCCCCGTGAGAGAGAAGTTATGGGCCCCGCAACCTCCACTGATGTAGACTCTAACCAGCGATCTACCAAGCCCATAAAGGAGATTCCGCAGGCTGCCATCCGTTTTGCTGGGGACTCAGGGGACGGGATGCAACTTGTCGGTAGTCAGTTCACGGCCACCTCGGCTGTGTATGGGAACGACGTCGCGACCTTCCCCGACTACCCGGCAGAGATCCGCGCCCCGATGGGCACGTTGGCGGGCGTCTCCGGCTTCCAGGTGAATTTTGCCAGCCGCAACATCCATACGCCTGGGGACCGCGCCGATGTGCTGGTGGCGATGAATCCGGCCGCCTTAAAGGTGTGCCTCAATGATCTTGCCGAAGGTGGGATTCTGATCGTCAACTCAGACGAGTTTACTCCCTCGAACCTCCAACGAGCCCAATACGATCATAACCCGCTGGAAACAAACGAGTTGTCACGATACCAGCTTCACAGTGTTCCGATCACGCAGAACACGCTGGAGGCCGTCGCCAGCACCGGGTTGGGTCCGAAGGAGGCCAGCCGCTGCAAGAACTTTTACGCGCTTGGCCTAACGTACTGGCTTTACGATCGTCCGCTGGAACCGACCATCCGCTGGATCAACAGCAAGTTCGGGCGTGTACCGGCGGTGGCGCGAGCGAATACCCTTGCGCTCCAGGCCGGCTACGAGTTCGGGGAGAAATCGGCGGCGTTCAAGCTGCGCTACCGCGTCCGACCGGCTGATCTGCCACCCGGGACGTATCGCAACGTCACCGGCAATCAGGCTGTGGCTCTGGGATTCATCACCGCCGCTCAGTTGGCGGGCAAGCCACTTTTCTACGGTAGCTACCCGATCACGCCGGCCAGCGAGATCTTGCACGAACTATCTGGCGAGAAGCGGTTCGACGTCCGTGTGTTTCAGGCAGAGGACGAGATTGCCGCCATGTGTGCGGTGGTGGGAGCGGCGTTCGCCGGGGCCATCGCCGTTACCGGTACCAGCGGCCCTGGAATGGCTCTGAAACAGGAGGCCATCGGACTGGCGGTCATGACGGAATTGCCGTGCGTGATCGTCAACGTGCAGCGCGGCGGGCCAAGCACTGGTCTGCCCACGAAGACCGAACAGGCGGATCTGTGGCAGGCGATTATGGGCCGCAATGGGGAGTGCCCGTTGCCGGTGATTGCCGCCCGTTCGCCGGCGGATTGCTTCTGGACGGCCATCGAGGCCACGCGCGTCGCCGTCAAGTACATGACGCCAGTGATCATGCTGTCCGACGGGTTTTTGGCGATGAGTTCGGAACCGTGGCGGATACCGGAAGCTGGCGAGCTGAAGCCGATCGAGATCCGGCATCCGACGGATCCGAGCACGTTTCACCCGTACGCACGTAACGAGCATGGGGCCCGGCCGTGGGCAATCCCGGGAACCCCGGGCCTGCGGCATCGCATCGGGGGGCTGGAAAAGAGCGACGTCTATGGGACGGTCAGCTACGCGCCGGCCAACCATCAGCGCATGGTGACTTTGCGAGCGCGCAAGGTCGCCAATGTGGTGCAAGACATCCCGGATCAGGAGGTCTTCGGTGCGCCGCAGGGCGAGCTGTTGGTGGTCTCGTGGGGCGGGACGTTCGGCGCGGTTCGAACGGCCGTCGAGCGGGCCCGCGAAACGGGACAGGACGTGGCGCACGCACATCTGCGCTGGCTGAACCCGCTGCCGGCGAACCTCGGCGATATTCTGAGGAATTTCCGTCGCGTTCTGGTGTGCGAGCTGAACATGGGGCAGTTGCTGTTGCTGCTGCGGGCGCATTATCTGGTGAGCGCGATCGGTTTGCACAAGGTGCAGGGACGCCCGTTCATGGTCAGCGATATTACCGACAAGATCGATGAGCTGTTGGGAGGTCGTTCCCCGTGAGCACTAAGCCCGAATCCTGCGAGTTGACCGCCAAGGACTTCAAGACCGACCAGCAGGTCAAGTGGTGCGCCGGTTGCGGCGACCACTCGATCCTGACCCAGCTTCAAAAGGTCTTGGCCAGCAAGAAGGCGGACCGCGACCACACGGTGTTCGTTTCCGGCATCGGGTGCTCCAGCCGCTTTCCCTACTACATGGATACCTACGGGTTCCATGGGATCCACGGGCGCGCGCCGGCGATCGCCACCGGCGTCAAGTGCGCTAACCCGGAACTGGACGTGTGGGTGGTGACCGGCGACGGCGACGCGCTGAGCATCGGCGGGAACCACTTCATCCACGCCATCCGCCGCAATATCGGTATCAAGATCATCCTCTTCAACAATCAAATCTACGGGTTGACCAAGGGGCAGTACTCGCCGACCACCGAGTTCGGGACGCGCACGCGCTCGTCACCGTTTGGAGCCATCGACCATCCATTGCATCCGATCTCGGTGGCGATCGGGACCGAGGTGACGTTCGTCGCCCGCACGGTGGACATGGACGTGCAGCATTTGCAATACGTGCTCGAGCGGGCAGCGGCCCATAAAGGCACGGCGTTCGTCGAGGTTTTCCAGAACTGCGCCGTCTACAACAACAATGCGTACGCCTGGGCCACCGACCGCCAGACCAAGCACGAGCACATCCTCTACCTCGAGCACGGCAAGCCGCTGATTTTCGGCACCAATCGCGACAAGGGCATTCGTCTGAACGGCGACGAACCCGAGGTGGTTTCCCTGGCTGAGGTATCTCCCGACGACCTGGTCATCCACGACGAAAAGGCGCGCGACCCGTCAATGGCCTTCCGGTTATCGCGCATGTATCACCCGGAATTCCCCGTGCCGTTAGGCGTGTTCCGGGCGATCGAGAAGCCGACCTATGAAGAACTGATGATGGATCAGATCGCCCAAGTGCGCGCTAAACAAGGCCTGGGCAGCTTGGACGAACTGTTCCTCGCCGGCGACACCTGGAAGGTCTGATAGCCTGCCGTCCGACGCGGTGAAGATGCGCGCCCGGGCCACCGTTGATGGCGTGATACGGGTAGGTTCTGCCCCCAACAGGACTGTTTCAGTACGGTACTAATTGGGCCCTGACGGAGGGTGCCACTGACGCTTGCATATCGCGGCTCCAGGGCGGTAGAATTGATTGGCTGGAGGCGCACGGCGGCGAGCCAGCCGGGAGGGCGGGTGCACGAGCTTGTGCGCCCGAAAATTGAAGTATTCGGCCACGTCCAAGGAGGCTGCTGATGTTGCGGTTCAGGCAGCGCAGTCGCGGAGCATTCACACTGATCGAGCTGCTGGTTGTCGTGGCGATCATCGCCGTTCTCATGTCGATCCTGCTTCCGGCACTGGGGCAGGCCCGCGAGCAGGCCAAGCAAACGCGCTGCATGGCGAACTTGCAGCAGATCGGCGTGGGCATATCGAACTGTCAGTATGAAAACAGAGGCCACAATCCCAAGTGGGACGACGGGAACGTCCTCGGCAACAACGACCACGTAATGTACACCTGGGTCGATGTCCTCTACGACCTGGACTACATCGGCAACGTGAGCATCTCATTCTGTCCGACGGACCGGCGGCCCGACGACCCGGCGCGTATCCGGGGGAACGCCTGGCGCTTCATGTTCGTGGACGAGTTCATGGTCGGACAGACGAAGCGCTATGGCGTGCGAACGAGTTACTCTTTGAATGCCCTGATGCATTTCAACTGGCCGCAGGACCGCTGGAAGGACCCCACACGCCAAGTATTCGCCATGGACGGATGGTGGACGTGGCACGGCAATCTGGACGCGACCTGGCTGTTCTGGCACAAGCTGTATGGTTACACCCCAGACATTTTCTGGAAGCCCAACTGGCAGCTTGCCATGCCCGGTTGGCGCCATCGCGGGTACGCGGCCGACATCCTTTTCTGCGACCTGCACGTGGAGTCGTTCAAGCCGCGACCGCCCAACAGCCTCCTTGACCTGCGTGATAGGACTGTCGATACGGCCCGTGCCTTCACATTCCTACCGGGCGAAAAACCCGATCGCATGTGCGATGACGTGTATCGCGGGGAAGTCGCCGAGTGGCGCGGGCGAGTGAAACCGTATTTCGTCGAGCAGGGTTACGCCGCCCCGGCCTCCTTTCCGCCTGAGTTGGATCCGAATTACCGCAGCGATCCCAAAAACCTGCTATGGCGCAAGCTGCCGGCCAAGCCGCAGGACCGCCTGTGAAGTCCCACGTCGAGGGTCTGCCGACATTCATGAGAGCGACTTGGAAATCGCGGAGAGCATGTGAAGAACATCATACTGGTAATCGTGGCCGTGGTGCTGCTGGCGATTGCGGCCGTCAGCTTTTACTTGCGCAGCGGCGAGCAAACGGAGATCCCGAACCAGTATCGCATTCATGGCGTTTGTCTGGAAACGCACAAGGAATTCACGCTGACCGTCAAGGCCAGCGATGCGATGCCGTTCGTCAATCCGGAGACCGGCCGGCGGACGGTTTACACGTGGTGGTTCTGTGCAGACTGCCGACACCGGTTCATCCCGGAGCTTGTTGCGTCGCCGGACGGCGGGCCGCCGCACTATCGGCCGTTCCCGCTGTGCACGAACTGCGGCAGCAACTGCACGGGCACCTGGTTTCCGGAAGATCCGGAGCAGGAGCATCCAGACGGCGACGGGCCCCTGCCGCCGCTGCCCTGAAATGGGCCACGGTCGGCTGAGCGCAACAGGCCAATAGCGCAACGCGTAGCGTTGCTCGTCGACTTGGAGGGTGAAGTGGCCAGCGGTTGTGACACGAGCGGAGCAATGTCAGCAGACGCTGACCCGGCGTGGTGGCGCCGCGCGCCGCTGATCAGCAGGCAACGGGGATTCCACCACTCGTGCGGGAGATCCACGCGTCTTATCAACCCGGTTTCGCGGTCCGGCCGGCAAAGGCTATGCCGGCGGGGCCGCTTTTCTGAGCGGCAGGCGGCCGGCGTGACAGCCGGCACGACGGGCCTTTGTGTTCACGGACTGGTTTCAGCGAGAGAGTTTTTTGGTAAAGGAGGCTAGAAAGATGAAACGAATCTTGCTTATGGCGGTGCTCGCTGCGGGTCTGGCAGTACCTGCGCTGGCACAGGACAACATCGAAGGTCCCTATGGTGCGGTCAACGGCGATTTGTTCGCCCGCGCCCGCCTGGACAAGGTCGTGGGCCAGTGGGCCGCCGGCATGGACTTGGCCTGGGTCAAAGACGTGCGCGCCGCCGGTTATGACCGCGTCGGGCTGCGCACCCACCCGGTGTTCGATGCCAATGGCGACATTTACTGGCTGACGTCGATTGCCACTCCCGACCAGCGACAATACGTGGCCAAGGCGCGCGCTTCTGACGGCACGTTGCTGTGGAAGAGCCAAGCCTGGCTGAACGGCGCGCCGGGACAGTTCGGTACCGGCGGCGTGGTGGTCGGCCAGCAAGCCGTGTACGCGTTCTGTGGCGGCGTCGCCTACGACTACGACGGCGACACAGTTCCCGGGTGGGCCGCGGCGGCGTTCAACAAGGCCACCGGCGCGACCATCTGGCTGATCGACCTGGACGGCGACTGGGACAATAACGGCATCCGGGAGCAGGTGGTGGATGTCAACGGCGAGTATCATCCCACGTTGTACAACGGACGCGTGTACATCGCTTTCCACGGCTCGATGGGCTTGGGCGTGGTGATCCTCGATGCGGCGACCGGCGCCTTCTTGTCGTACAACATCGTGGTGCCGGGCTTTGCCAACACGGCCGCGCAAGCCGGCGTGCTGACCTTTGTGCCCAACATCTTCCCGCGCCAAGGCGGTGGCTTCGACCACGGTCTGTTTCTGTGCTCCGGCATGTGGAGCCCCCCGCACGACGTCTGGGGTATCCGCATCACCAGCACGGGCGCGCAGTTGGAGTGGCAGGCACCGCACGGCAAGCAGGCCGGGCGCTCGCACCTGATCTACAACCCGACCTACAAGCACCTGTACGCCTGCACCTGGTGGGACGATGACTGGAACAACGCCGGTCAGGGCCAGGGCTTCGGCGTGTACGATGCCGTGACCGGCATGGTGCTCGGCTCGAAGCGCGGCGGCAACCACGGGTATTACGACACCGCCAGCCTGGGCTGGGATGATTCCAGCGTCGTGGCCGGCGAATTCAACGGGCGGGTGAATGTCTACCCGGTGGCCCCCAACGGCACGGTCGGCAACGTCAAGTTCTACACCGGCAATCCGGACTGGCGCGAGCTGATGGTCTTCCAGCAACTGCTGCGGTACGAGCCGGGCGACATGTACGGCGTGGTACTGAGCGGCACCTACGACGGCAGTGGTCAGAATCCGCCCTATCCGGCCAAGATCGTCATGCTGGACATGAAGGAAGCCACTGAGCCGCTGGTGGTCGATGATGGCCCCGCCTACATCGATGACGTCGAGATTCTCGACGGGCCGGACTTCCAGAATTTGATCCTGCGACACCAGGAGAACTTCGACGGTAACAGCGGGTTCATCTGGCAAGTGGGCAATGCGACCACGCAGAACCCGAACTGGGTCGATGGCGGTACCTTCGGTGTGGCCGTTCCCGAAATCGTGCAGGATCCGACCGGCTCGAACCATGGGCTGGTCCTGAAGCTGGATCCGCTCAATGAGGGCGAATGGCCGGCAATTCTGTTCCTGTTCGATGAAGTCGGTCTGGGCAACGGGCAGAACGTAGCGGTCATCCGCTGGAAGCAGTATCGCGTCGACCTGCTGGATGATCTGTGGATCAACCCCGGCGACCTGCCATGGGGCTGGCAGGATGACCAAGACGGCTATCTGTACCCGATCGGGCCGGGCGGGAACAACCCGCGCGCCAAGCTCGCCGCCGGCGTGTGGGAGACGGTCGAGCTGTGGATCGATCAGGTCAACCAGACGTACGAGGCCTACGTCAACGGCCTGAAGGATCCGCGTCCGCCGGCCAGCATCCACGCCCTGTCGCGTATCGACGCGATGTACTGGGACCTGACCAGCACGCCGTGGATCGCGCCTTATGTTCCGCCGATGGCCTACTACGACCTGCCTTTCGGCAACCATGCCCGCAGCCCGGTCATGGGGCCGGATGGCAAGGTGTATTACTTCCAGTCGGGTGACGGCAAGCTGGTGGCCCTCAAGCCGGCCGGTCCGACGATCTGCCGCGGCGACCTGAACTGCGATGCCAAGATCGACTTCGGCGACATCAACCCGTTCGTGTTGCGCTTGTCCAACCCGGCCGGGTATCAGCAGCAGTATCCGAACTGCCCGAACGAGAACGGCGACATCAATGCCAACGGCGTGGTGGGCTTCGACGACATCAATCCGTTCGTCAGTCTGCTGAGCAGCGGGCAGTTGCCGATCCCGTGCCCGTAGTTCGTCGCGAGGGCTATCGTCAGCCGGGCGGCTGCCCCTGAGACCTGGTAGCTGGCCGGTGCGGAAAGCGGGTGCTCCGACCTGTGCGTCCGAGCGCCCGCTTTCTTTTTATCCCGCTGGCGCCCGTCGCCAGCGCACTTTGCGAACGCCGTCGCGACGGGTACGCTATCGGCCATGACGCTGCTACTTGACCAAAACGAGATGCGTGAGACGTTGGAGAAGCTGACCCGGGCCATCGCCGGCGCGGCGCCAACGGATGCGCCTGTGGCGGTGGTGGGCATTCGGCGCCGCGGCGAAACTCTGGCGCGCCGCCTATTGCCATTGCTGGAGAAGTGTGGTGTGAAGGCGGCACATTACGGCGTGCTGGACATAACTCTGTACCGTGATGATCTGACGACGATCGGGCCGAACGCGGTGGTGCGCGGGACCGAGATCGACTTCGATCCTACCGATACCTGGGTGGTTCTGGTGGACGACGTACTGTACACCGGGCGCTCGGTGCGCGCGGCACTGGACGCGCTGATCGATCTGGGGCGCCCGCGCGCCATCCGACTGGCGGTCCTGGTAGACCGTGGGCGGCGCGAGCTGCCGATCCAGCCGGACTTTGTCGGACTGCGCACCGACACCGAGGCCCATCACGAAGTCAAGGTGCGACTGGTGGAAGTGGACGGCGTGGATGAGGTCGTGCTCTATGACCGCAGCGGCGAGCGATAAACCGGCCTGGACGCGCAAACATCTACTGGCCCTGGCCGACCTGAGCCGGGAGGAGATCTTGTACGTGCTGGACACGGCGGCCGGGTTTCAGGAGGTGTCCACACGCAGCGTGAAGAAGGTGCCGGCGCTGCGCGGGCGCGTGGTGGTGAACATGTTCTTCGAGGACAGCACGCGCACGCGCATGAGTTTCGAGCTGGCTGCCGAGCGACTGTCGGCGGACGTCATCGACTTCGCCGAGAAGATGTCCTCCACACAGAAGGGCGAGACGCTCATCGACACGGCCCGCAATATCGAGGCCATGGGGGTGGACATCATGGTGTTGCGGCACCCGGCAGCCGGGGCGGCCTACCACCTGTCCCAGGCGGTGAACTGTTGCGTCATCAACGCCGGCGACGGACAGCATGCCCACCCGACGCAGGGATTGCTGGACCTGTTCACCATCCGCGAGCGCAAGGGGCGCATCGAGGGGCTGAAGGTGGCCATCGTGGGGGATATCGTGCATTCGCGCGTTGCCCGCTCCGATCTGCGCGGGCTTCAGAAGCTCGGCGCCCACGTAACGTTGGTCGGTCCGCCCACGCTGGTGCCGCGAACCTTCGAGTCCATGGGGGCCCGGGTCACGTCCGACTTCGATTCGATTCTGCCCGAGATGGACGTGATCAACATGCTGCGCATACAGAAGGAGCGCATGACGGCCAGCGGCTTCCCGTCGGTTCGCGAGTACGTCCGCCTCTTCGGCATGAACCGCCAGCGGCTCAAACGCTGCAAACCGGACGTGCTCATCATGCACCCCGGTCCGGTCAATCGTGGGATCGAGCTGGCCGCCGACGTAGCCGACGGACCGAACTCCAGCATTCTGCGCCAGGTGACCAACGGGCTGGCGGTACGCATGGCGGTGCTGTTCCTGTGTCAGCAGGCCGCGGCAACATCTAGCGCCTGAGGCAGGACCGACACGCGCCGGCTGTCATGCCTTCAGGAGCGGATTGGGCGCCGCCTGCCGCCAACGCCTGATCGCCGCCCGGAATCGCGGTCCTGGGCTGAACGACCATCGGTCTGACGGAGGGCGTCGATGACGGTGACGATCGTCTCATTCGCCGCCTACACACTGGCGGTAGTGCTGGTGGGCCTCTACTCAGCACGCTATGCCCGGCGTAGCAATGAGGACTTCTTCCTGGCCGGGCGTTCGCTGGGCCCGTGGGTGGCAGCGATGTCGGCGTCGGCGTCCAGCGAATCAGGCTGGGTAACGCTGGGACTGGTCGGCTGGGCCTATTCCAATGGCGTGCAAGCGTATTGGATCATCCCAGGCTGCCTGCTGGGGTACTTGTTCAACTGGTATGTCATTGCCGGGCGGATGGCCGAACGCTCGCGCGCCATCGGGGCTTTGACGCTGCCCGACTTCTTCGCCTTCAGCTTCCGTGAACGCTGGCCGTTGCTGCGCATCGTGTCGGTGTTGGTGATTCTCGTGGCAATGGTGCTGTACGTGGCGGCCCAGTTCGCGGCCGCCGGCAAGGCCTTCGCCGCCACCTTCCACGGAACGACGTTCAATATCACTTACCACCAAGGTATCTGGCTCGGAGCGAGCATCGTTCTGATCTACACGGTCAGCGGCGGCTTTCGCGCGGTCTGCTGGACTGACTTCCTCCAAGCGCTGCTGATGGTGGGCGCGCTGGTGGTGTTTCCGGTCTACCTGCTGATAGCGCACGGCGGCTACGCCTATGTTGCCGGTTTGTTGAGTCAGGTGGCGCCGGCAGGCGGACGGGCCGCAGACCTGCTGCGTTTCCTGCCCGATCTGAGCGGACCGGCGCTGGTCGGTTTCCTGCTCGGCAGCGGCGCCTTGGGGATCAACTTCGGTTATCCCGGTCAGCCACATGTGCTGGTCCGCTTCATGGGGCTGCGCGACCAGCGGGCCGCGCGCCTTGCCGGAGCAGTGTCCTTCGTCTGGGGCTTGCTGATTTATTGGGGAGCGGTCACCGTCGGGTTGTTCGCCCGCGCCATGGCGGAACAGCACGAATCCTGGACGGCCCGGCTCTCGGACGGGGAGCTGAGCTTGGTCGTGGCCGCCATGAACTTGCTGCCCGGGGCGCTCTCGGGCCTGGTACTGGCGGCAGTCCTGGCGGCGATCTGTTCCACCGCCGACAGTCAGCTCGTCGTGGCAGCCAGCTCAGCCGCCAACGATCTCTATGCCCGGCTGATACGCCGAAGGCAGGCTGGGGCACATCCGTGGCTGAACCGAGCAGTGGTAGCCGGGTTGGGTCTGATGGCGGTCTGGCTGGTCTATGATCAGCAGGTGCAGGTTTACAAGTACGTGCTGGACTATGGTTGGGCCATTCTGGGAGCAGCCTTCGGACCGCAGGTGATCCTGATCCTGCTGTGGAGACGCGCCTCCCATGCCGGCTGCCTAGTCGGTATGCTGACCGGCTTCGCCGTCGCCATCCTGTGGCGCTATTACCGCCTGAACGAACTGGCCGGTATCGAGGTGTACAATCTGCCACTGGCTTTTGTGGCGGCGCTGCTGGCGAACGTCATCCTGAGCCTGCTGGTGCCCAAGCGACAGGCGACAGTTTCCTAGGGTGTTGCCATGCTTTTCATCGGCGACGTGCACATCTACGTCAGTGACTTTACGCTGGCGCTACGCTTCTGGGCCGACGGCTTGCAACTGGAAGTAGCCGAGAAGGAGATCGGTCGTCACAGCGGATATGCGCGGTTGGACTTCCCGGATGGCGGACCATCGATCCGGTTGCTCGGTCCGGTCGAGCCGTGGCCGCCCGAGGTCCGTCCGCCCATCGATCTCTACCCGACCGTACGCTTCGACGTCACGACCAGCGACTTCGACGCCACCTTGGCGCGCTTGATAGAGCACGGCGGCCGGCGCGTCGGGGAGATCGAACGCTACCACGGTCTGCGGGCGGTGACCATCGCCGACCCTGACGATAACATGTTTGAGCTGCTGGAGTTGCGCCCGGATGCAGACGAGCCGGGCAACGGAGCTTGACCGCCGCGGCCGGCCGTCTCAGCATGCTGGCGGCCGCGTGCCAACGGAGAAACGTAATGCATCTGCGACATCTGCCTATGATGATTGTGCCGATCATGTTGACCACTGTGACGTCAGTCCGTGCGCAGTCAGCGGAGCAGGAGTTCGTCGCCGTGCGCGACGCCTACCTGGCGCGTTTTCGACCGCTGTTTCTCCAAGCCCGGCAGGCCGAATGGACGGCGAGCATCAGCGGCAGCGACGAGGACTACGGTCGGCTGCGGGAGGTAAACAAGGCTCTGGTTGACCTGCACAGCGATCGCGCGATATTCGCCCGACTGAAGCAATGGCGCCAGACCGGCGGTCTGCGCGATCCAGTGCTCAACCGCGAGTTGGATGTGATGTACCGGGCTTTTCTGCCGGGTCAGGCGGACCCGGAGCTGCGCAAGCGCATCGTCGATCTGGAAGCCGCTGTTGACCAGACTTTCAACACGCACCGCAGTCAGGTCGGAGAGAAGACTCTGACCGAGAACGAAGTGCGGGCGATCCTGGCACAAACGCGCGACTCGGCAGCCGCCGAGGCCGCCTGGAAAGCCTACATGGAGGTGGGGCGCAAGGCCGCCCCCAAGCTGCTGGAGCTGGTTCGACTGCGCAACCAGATGGCACAGCAGCTCGGGTTCGCCAACTTCTTCAGCCTGCAACTGGCGTTACAGGAAATCGACGAGCGCGAACTGTTTGACCTCTTCGCCGAGCTGGATCAACTGACCAGCGAACCGTTCGCCAGTCTGAAGAAGAACATCGATGCCGCCCGCGCTGCGCATTTCGGTGTCCGGCCCGAGGAGTTGCGGCCCTGGCACTACGGAGATCTGTTTTTCCAGGAGGCACCGCCTAGCGGGGAGGTGGATTTGGATGGGCTGTTTGCCAAGGCGGACCTGGTGGGGCTAGCCAAGAAGTACTTCGCGGGGGTGGGCCTGCCGGTGGAGGACATCCTCCAGCGCAGTGATTTGTACGAAAAGCCGGGCAAGTCTCCGCACGCCTACTGCACGGACATGGACCGGGCCGGCGACGTGCGCGTGTTGGCCAATCTGGCGCCGAACCTGTATTGGGCGGACACGATTCTGCACGAACTCGGTCACGGGGTGTACGACAAGTACATCAGGCCCGACGTGCCGTTTCTGCTCCACGAAGCCGCCCATCCGCTGACGACGGAGGCCGTCGCCCTCATGTTCGGGGCCATGGCGAAGAATGAGGACTGGCTACAGCGGGTTTTGGAGCTGGAGCCACAACAGGCCGGTCAGATCGGACGGGCTGCGCGAGCAGCCTTGCGGGCCGAGCGGCTGATCTTCGCGCGTTGGGCGCAAGTAATGTTGCATTTTGAGCACGGCTTGTACAGCGACCCTGATCAGGATCTGGGCAAACTGTGGTGGGACCTCAAGAAGCGCTATCAGTTTCAGAATCCGCCGGAATCTGTTCAGCGACCGGACTACGCCGCCAAGACCCACATACTGAACACGCCGGTGTACTACCACAACTACTTGATGGGCGAGCTTCTGGCGGCCCAGCTCCGCGCCCACATCGCGGCGCGCATACTGCCGACCGACGGCCCGGTGCAACCGTGTTTCTATGAGCAGCCGGCAGTCGGACAATACCTGCGCGACCAGGTCTTCGGCCCTGGCAATCTCTATCCCTGGCACGAACTCATCCGACGGGCAACGGGAGAACCACTGACCGCCCGTCATTATGCCGCCGAGCTGAAGGAGTAGCCGTAGCCCAGCCGTAACCTTCCACCCTGACGGTCGTGAAACCACCGGACCGGTTACCAGCGGTAGGCTCGTGGGCTTGCCGGTCGGCCTCGCCGCGTGGTGCCGACTGCCGGAGGCCAAGACGAATGCGGTAGGCCGGCGCGGTGGTGTTTCAGACGGCGCCTAGGTTTTGCTTTCATGGGTTGAATGTATAATTCCGCCCGGATGTGCGCGATGTGAATCGCCTTGTGTCGTCTGGCGGGCTGTTCGCAAGACTGGCGGCTGGGAGGCGACCGTCATGACGTCCATTCCTGAGCTGCGCTGCGCATTGTGCGGCGGCGCCATCGCGGCCCACGAGAACTACTTTCGGGCCACCGGTCAGTTCCTGCCAGCCAAAGATCCGTTGACGACGTACTGCGGAGCACCGCTGCACTGGCACTGCTACGCGCAGTGGCCCGAGAGGCCGCGGTTCGCTCGCCGGTACGTCGAAGCTTGGCAAGCGGCTAACCGCAAGAATCCGTTTTGGTGGAGTGTTTACGCCGACGAGCAGGTGTATGTATCGGTGAATCCCGAGCGGCCGGTGGAAGAGGTCTCAATACGACTGTACGAGGTGGGGTCGGACATCCGCGTTCCCTTGCGGCGTTGGTCGGAGTGGCTGGAGAACGCGGATCTGGTAACGCCCAACCTACAGCCGGTCGAACGTCAGGCCCTGCGGGCTGTTCTGCCGACGTTGCGCCAGCGGTTTCCGGACGATCGCTCGGTCGTGTTTGCGATCGACGAGGACGAGAAGACATCCCGACGGCGGGGGTGAGCTGCCGGATCAGAAGTCTCGCGTAGCCAGGGTCGCAGGTTGCGGGTGGGCCACACATCGCGAAACGAGGATTGGTCTGGGATGCCACCCTTGGGCGATGTGAGATTATAGCACTCCCCACACAAGGACGGGGGATCGAGGCGCGGCGCGTCGGTGCCGTAAGGCTTGCCATATCAACGTCTTACGTAACCATCTATCCCACTTGCGCGGGCGAGCTCTAGTCAAGCCGACGGCGTGTTGTGACGAAGGCAAAGTCGGCAAAGAGTCGTCCGGCCCACGGAGGTCGCGGGTCCGGCGATGACGGCGCGCCACTGGCCGCCAACCCTTGCGAACTAAAGGATGAGCGAAACTCCGCGCGTACTGCTGGTCGACGCCGGGTCAGGCCGTGGCTCCGCGCTATGCCCCCTGCTGCGTGCCCGCGGCTTGACACCCACCCCCCCGTCGGCCGAACCAGACGATGATTCGCCGTGGCGTGAGGAGCCGCTGGTGGCGGTGGTTATGGCGCCACCAGCCTGCGCTCCGGAGCAGGCGGAACAACTGGGACGCTGGCTGCACTGTCTGGCGCAGGCCAACTTGGCCACGATCGTTTGCGGGCCGGAGGAGTTGAGGTACCGGTGGTCCAGCAATCCGCTGGTCGAGTGGGTGTCGTCCCAGACCGCACTGGACGAGATCGCCGGAAAAACAGCCACACTGGCGCGTTACCTGCCGCTGTTGCGCGCCCTAGAGCGCGAATTGCAGCACTTGCAGCGGGTGGGTCAACAGCTCAACCGATACTTTGGCGAAATCGACCAGGAGATGCGTCTGGCGGGGCGGCTTCAGTGCGACTTCCTGCCGCGCGACCTGCCGCGACTCCCACCATTCCGGTGCGAGGTGTGCTATCGACCTGCCAGTTGGGTCAGCGGCGATCTGTACGACGTCTTCCGGATCGACGAGCATCATTTGGGGCTTTTCATAGCCGACGCGATGGGGCACGGAGTAGCCGCGGGGCTGCTGACAATGTTCCTGCGGCAAGTCCTTATTGCCAAGAGAATTGCAGGACAGGCCTATACGATTGTGCCTCCGGCGATGGCGCTGGAGCAATTGCACCAGGCCCTGCTGCGACAGAAGCTGCCAAACTCGCAGTTCGTGACGGCCGCGTATGGTGTCCTGGACGTCCGTTCTGCCGAGCTGACGCTAGCACGAGGTGGGCATCCTTACCCGCTGTTACTTGACGCTGGCGGCAATATCAAAGAAATCCGCTCTTCGGGGAGTCTGCTCGGGCTGGCGGACGTGCCGACCGAGTTTGAGGAGGTCCGCGTAACGCTGCGGCCGGGCGACCGCGTGCTGTTCTATACTGACGGCGTTGAGGACGTTCTGTTGCAGCCCGGCGACAAGGCTGGGGAGAGGCCAACCTTCAGCGCGGAACTACAGGGATGGGCCAAGATGCCGGCGGTGGAGATTCTCAGCAGCTTGTGCGCCTGCCTGGATCGGCGCGACGGGTCGCTGCACCCGGCGGACGACATCACGCTTCTAATCCTGGAAATGGAGCGCCAGTAACCAGCAACATGGCTCGTATGCAATAGGCGCGCCACTATCACCACGCGTGTCGTTTTCGCAGCCCTTTTTTCCGGTGGCTTGAGCACTCGGCGGCAGTGCGAGCTACGCCGGGTAACGCGGGCTACGTTGATATCAACTTTTGCTTGTTGAAGTTGGCCAAGGGCGCGATAAAATGGCGTCACGCGCGGGCGACGTAGATCGGGTTGGGGCATCGGCGGGGTCCCGAGCCGCGCGGGGATCCGGCCGGGTGGGACAGGGCCATGGGTAAGGTTACGATCGAGGACATCAGCCGACTCACTGGACTTTCGCGAGGGACCGTCTCGCGGGCCCTGAACGACCGTCCGGACATCAGTGAAGAGACCAAACGCCGCGTCCTGGAAGCCTGCCAGCAGTTGAAATATGTTCCAAGTCATGCGGCACGGGCGTTGGCAACCGGGCGCAGGTATGCAGTAGCCGTCCTGTTGGACGACCTGCGCAGGGGCTTCGCGGCGTCGATCGTCCGCGGGGTTGCTGTTCGTGCGCGCTCCCAGCGGCTAGCCGTGCACGCATCCGACTTAGCCGGTAATGCGGAGCAGGCGGTCGAACATGTGCGCATGCTGGTCAGCGAACGAGTGGACGCCGTTTTGCTTGCCGTCCAGTTGCCACCCGAATTGCTCAAGCGTTTGCTGGAAGCTCTCAATGGGAGGCCAATGGTGACGGTTCAGCCGCTGGCTGGAGCGCGCTGCGACGTGCTCGGGCCGGACTATGTGGAGAGCGGTCGACTGGCAGCGCGGCACGTCTTGCCCAAGGCGGGGCCCAACATACTGTACGTACACCAACCGGGAGATGCTGGAGCAGATCTGCGGCGGCTGGGCTTCGAGGAGGTATGCCGCGGAGCGGGTCTGGATCCAGCCGAGGTGGTTGTCGAGGTCGAGCGTTCAGAGGCTTCGGCCGACCGGCTAGAGGTTGTGCGTTCGCGGTTGGGAGGGTTGCGGGCGTTGGTAGCCAGCAACGATTTCCTGGCCGTCGACTTGATGCTGATGTGCAGCCGGGAGGGGCGGATCCCGGGACGGGACATCGCGGTCATCGGACAGGGTAACGAAGCAGTCGGGCTGGCGATCTGGCCGACGCTGACGACCATCGAGTACGCGGGCGAAGAGGTGGGTGCTCGCGCGCTGGAGCTTGCCCTGCAAAGGGTTACCAAGACGCGCCAGGACAGCCCACAGGAGATTCTGGTAGCGCCGAGCCTGGTATTGCGCGAGTCGTCGCGTATGCTGGGTTAGACGAGGTGGCCGCTGACGGCGTGGGCAAAGCGCGGCTTGACGGTTAGCAGCGCGGGGGTGTACATTCCCCACTGAGTTGTGGAAAAAAGCGATACGCGCACGGCTTTTGGGGCACCCTCTGGCGCGGGCTGGCGCCGGCGCCCAGGGTGTGCGGTGTGGGTATGCGCTCGGACATTGGGGGCCTGCGACCCTATGGACGGCAGGCTCTAACGCGTATGCCGAGGTTTCCGACGCACATCCGAAGGAGGAACCCGCATGCAGGTCAACGTGACTGGCCGACACATGGGAGTCAGCGACGCTCTCAAGGCCTACTGCACGGAGAAGGCCCAGCGACTCTCGCGGTTCCTGGATCGCATCCAAACGGTGAACATAATCGTGGACGGCAAAGACGGCATGCACACTGCGGAGATGATTGTGCATGCCGCCGGTTGCCAACCTTTTGTGGCCAGCGAGAGCCAAGAAGACGCCTTTGCGGCGATCGACTTGCTGATGGACAAAATCGAAGCCCAAATCAGGCGTTATAAGGAGCGCTGCCGCAATCGCAAGCATCCGCCGCAGGTGGGCGAAGCCCCGCCGTTATGATTAGTGCCGGCGTGGCCCGGAGAGATCCATGAAGCTGCTTGATCTGGTGGACCGGAAATCTATCATCGCTGAACTGAGGTCAACGGATCGCAACGGGGTTATTCGCGAACTGGTGGAGGTACTGGCACGGGCCAAGCTAGTAGAGGCGAGCGCGGTGGATAGCATCGTACGCTCGATACTTGCGCGCGAGCGTACGCGCGGTACGACCGGGTTCGGCAAAGGCATGGCCGTGCCACATGTTAAGGTGGAGGGAGTACCGCGGATAGTGGCGGCGGTGGGGCGCAGCAGCCAGGGGATAGAATTTGGTTCGCTGGACGGGCAACCGGTGTACGGCGTGTTTCTGATCGTCAGCCCGGAGAATCAGCCGGAAGAACACTTGCGGGCGATGGATCTGGTTTTTCGGCACTTGCAGCAGGAGCAATTCCGGAGGTTCCTGCGACAAGCGGACACGGCGGATAAGATTTACGACTTGCTGGCCGAAGCCGACGAGAAGGCTTTGGTTCGCTGATAGATCACTATTGTTACGGATCGATAGGACACGGGACGGACTAGCGCGTGGCGGTGGAACGGGAAGTAGTGATACCGAACAAGGAAGGGCTGCATTTTCGGCCCATCATGCAGTTCGTGGACGTAGCGCAGCGCTTCCAGGCCGGCGTCACAGTACACTGCGAGGATCGCGTTGCGGACGGACGCAGCCCGATGGAGATGCTCATGCTAGTGGCCACCCAGGGGTCGAAGGTGCGGGTGGTGGCGGAAGGCGAAGACGCTCAGCAGTTGGTCGACGCGCTGGTCAGTCTGGTCGAGTCTGGTTTTGGTGAACTGTAACCGCCGGCCCGGTTCGTCCGGAGTCCCGCCGGACGGCCGCGGCTGGTTGGTGGGAAAACAACGGCACGACGCGGTCGCATGCGGCCGCCAACGCCGCGGACACCGCGGCCGATGATCCTCAAGAAGGGCATCAACGCCTCGCCCGGGGTGGCGATCGGTCCGGCCCTGGTGCTGGATACGGAAGAATACCGTATCCCGTATCGGACCATCGAGCCGTCGCAAGTTCCCGGGCAGATTCGCATCCTGGACGCCGCCTTGGAAGCCTCGTGTCAGGAGGTGGCAGAGCTGCGCGCCGCCGCGGCACGCAAGCTGGGCGACAAGACGGCGGCGATCTTCGCTTTTCATGAGCAGTTCATCGCCGACCCCAAGCTGCGCGAGAGCGTGGTGGAGCTGATCGAGCGCCGACGCTACACGGCGGCCTACGCCTTCGGCCAAGTGCTCAACGAAAGGCAGCAGTTGTTTCGCGGCGTGGCCGACCCCTATCTGAAGGAGCGGGTGCGCGATCTGTACGACATTGAACGGCGCGTGCTGCGGCACATCCTGGGACGGACGCGCGAGGACATGACGCGGCTGACAGAGCCGGTCATCATCGTGGCCAATGACATCACGCCGTCGCAGGCCGTCTCGCTGGATCGTCGGCACATACTTGGTTTTGCCATCAATGTTGGCGGGCAGACGGCGCACATGGCGATCATCGCGCGGATGCTGGGCATCCCGGCGGTGGTGGCGCTGACGGACATAACGGCCGACGTAACCGGCGGCGACACGTTGATCGTTGACGGCACCAACGGCATTGTTGTCGCGCATCCCGACGAGCAGACCATAAGCAAGTACCGCGCCTTGCAGCGCAAGCAGCAGCGTGTCGAAACGCGACTGCGCGAGTTGCGGACCGAGCCGGCGGTGACCAAAGACGGGATCGCGATCCGTCTGATGGCCAACATCGAGATGCCGGAAGATGTCCCCGAAGCCCTGCAATATGGCGCCGAGGGCATCGGTTTGTACCGCACCGAACTGGTATATCTGTCCAGCCAGCGCCTGCCGACCGAGGAGCAGCAGTACGAGACTTTCCGGGAGGTCGTCCGGGCCGCGGATGGGCGGCCAGTGGTGATCCGCACGATGGACTTGGGGGCTGACAAGCTGGCGCCGGCACTGGGGAGCCTGAATGAGCACAACCCGGTGCTGGGGTTGCGTTCGCTGCGCTACTGCCTGCTGCATCTGGACCTGTTCAAGCCGCACCTGCGCGCCATCCTGCGGGCATCGGCCGAGGGCGACGTGCGCATCATGTTTCCGATGGTCACGAAAGTCATGGAGCTGCGCCAGGCCAAGGCGACGCTGGCGGATGTCATGGAAGACCTCGACGAAGAGGGCATCCCGTTTCGGCGCGACGTCCCCGTCGGCCTGATGATCGAGACGCCGGCCGCCGCCCTCATGGCAGCTTCCTTCGCGCGCGAAGCCGATTTTCTGAGCATTGGGACCAACGACCTGACGCAGTACACGCTGGCGGTGGACCGGGCCAATGAGCGGGTGGCGCATCTGTTCTCGGCGCACAACCCGGCGGTATTGAAGCTGATTCAGCAGGTGGTGCGCGCCACACGCGGCCGGAGGGTGGAGCTTTCGCTGTGCGGCGAGATGGGGGGAATGCCGATCTACTGCGAACTGCTGTTGGGGCTGGGTCTGCGCTGCCTGTCGATGGCGCCCAAGGACATACCGGCCATCAAGCAGGTGGTGCGGGCCACTACGCTGGAGCGCTGCGAGACCATAGCGCGCAAAGTGCTGCGCTTCGATGCCGATCGCCAGGTGCTGAACTTCCTGCGGGAGCAGGCCCGCAATCTGCTGCCGGAGGACGACGAATGACCAGCGCGTGCCGCGATCGCGGCGAGATGCCTGCTGACACCCGGGGCGGCACCGTCTGCCGGGCGGCGCTGGGCTATGCTGTGGGCGGCGACCTGCGCTTCCTGTCACACCTGGACGAAACCCGTCTGCTGGCGCGGGCGCTGGTGCGGGCTGGTTGGCCGCTGGCGTATTCGCGGGGCTTCAACCCGCGGCCACGACTGGCGATTCTGTTGCCGCGCAGCGTGGGGACGGCGGCAGACTGCCAGGTGGCCGTGGCTGGACTGCGCGCGAGCGCTGACGAGCGAGCACTGTTTGACCGCTTGGCGGAGCAAATGCCGACGGCAGCAGCGCTGCGCTGGGTAAAGCTACCGGCGCCGGCGCGAATGCCGCAAGTGGCCAGCGCCACCTACGAGCTCGAAATCGATATGGGAAACGGCCAGCGCCTGGCGGGTCGAATTGGAGCGATTCTGGCCGCTGAGTCGCTGGTAGTGGAACGCCAGGACGGACCGGGGCCGGCGCAGGCGCCGACAGAATCGGAGCTGGCGCGCCGACCGGCGCGGCGCCGGCGAGGATCTGCGCGACAGATCGATATTCGCCCGTACATCGAAAGACTGGAGTTGGACGGAGCGCGGCTGCGTCTGGTGCTGCGTTTCGTGGCGCAGCGCAGCGCGCGACCGTCCGAGGTAATCACGATACTGGGTCTGTCGCCCGAGGCGTATCTGCATCGGCTGCGACGGACTGCCATTCAATGGAAAACGGAACCTGTCGGGCCATTGGACTGGCCCGCGGTTCCCGCGAGGAACGAACTTGGCACGCAAGAAGACCACGGAAGACAATCAACCCAAGAGCACTAGCAAGACGCGCGGCACGCCTAAGCGCAGTCGGAAAGCCCAAGACAGGGAAGAGGCCCGGCCGACCGAGACTACTGGCGAGTCGCTAGCGGCGCCGGCGGCCGAGTCGGTCGCCAAGAAGCCGAGAACACGACGGCGGGCCAGCGTCGCCGAGACCACAACGGCACCATCAGGAGAAGAGGCGGCGACGGTAGCCCGGCGTGTGTTCCAGCCGTTGTCCCCGGAGGCGCAGGTAGAGGAGAGCGAGGGAACCATCGTAATTCGGTTTCCCCCGGTGGCGCCGATACCGTTTGTACCGCCAGCGGCGCCAGCCGAACCCCCCGCAGAGCAGAGCATCTGCGCAGCAGCGCCGCCTCCAACACCAACGGCGGAGACACGGGCAGAAGTAGCGCCCCTGCCAACCGTAGAACCGGAAGCGCTGCCCGCGCCCAGCACAGGACCTGAAGAACCCCGGCTAACGCGGAGCCAACGGCGGCGTTTGCGCCGCCGCCGCGGCCGGGAACGACGGGCGCAGGCAGCGGCTCAGGCCGCGGCGACCACGTCAGGAACGGGCGCTGACATCAGTCCGCCAGCACCCGCGGCGCCGGAGACACCGAGCACGGCCGGCGGTGAGACCGAGCCGCAGACGTCAGAAGTCGGCAGCTTCGAGGAACAGGAGGAGCAGGTGGCGTCGTGGCTGGACGACGTTGAGGTCGTCAAGCAAGAGGCGGAGGGGAACAACGGTCGTTCCGCGGCGCTTCTGGAACCTCCCGAAGCGAAGGCGGAACCGGAGGCCGCGATCGAGCAGGCCGGTCGGCGGCGGCGCCGTGGCCGCCGGGGGCGCCGCGAGGTCGAGGTGCTGGCCGAGCAGCCGGCCACAGCCACCCTGGCCGCGCCGGAGGAAATCGCCGCCGAGGAAGCCGAAGGCGCCGGCCCCAAGGTTCGGCGCGAGATGATCATCAACACGGTGCAGCGCGAGGAGTGCCGCATCGCGATCCTGGAGAACGGTCGACTGGAAGAGATCTACCTGGAACGAGCGGCAGCGGAAAACCATGTCGGCAACATCTACAAGGGGATCGTGACCAACGTCGAGCCCAGCATTCAGGCCGCGTTCGTGGATTTCGGCCAGGGGAAGAACGGGTTCTTGCACATCTCCGACCTGCACCCGCAGTATTTCCCGGAGGGCGGTGGGGCGGCGGAGAACGTGGGCCGGAAGATGCCGCGGCGGAGCCGACCGCCGATTCAGCGCTGCCTGCGACGGGGGCAGCAGGTACTGGTACAGGTGACCAAGGAGGGCATTGGTACGAAGGGACCGACGCTCTCGACCTACCTGAGTATTCCAGGACGCTATCTGGTGATGATGCCGGGGATGCGGCGACTGGGCGTCTCGCGGCGCATCGAAGACGAAGGCGCGCGTGAGAAGTTGCGTGCGCTGCTGGCGGAGCTGGAACTGCCGGAGGGGATGGGCTTCATCGCCCGCACGGCGGCGGTGGATCGCAGCAAACGCGAACTCCAGAACGATCTGGCGTATCTGATGCGTTTGTGGCGGGCGGTGGAGAAGCGTATCAAGAACGATCCGGCGCCGGCCGAGCTTTACCGCGAGTCGGATCTGGTAATTCGCACGATTCGCGACGTGTTCACCCATGACATCGAGCGGATCGTGGTGGACGATCCGGAGGTTGCCGAGCGGGCCCGCGAATTCCTGGCGATCTTCAGCCCGCGCTCGCAGGACATCGTGCAGGTTTACAGCGGCCCGGAGCCGATTTTCCACAAGTACCAGATCGAGCCGGAGCTGGAACGGTTGCACTCGCGGCATGTGCCGCTCAAGAGTGGCGGATCGCTGGTCATCGACCAAACGGAGGCCTTGGTGGCCATCGACGTCAACAGCGGGCGTTTCCGCACCGAGGAAGATGCCGAGACTACCGCCTACAAGATCAATTGCGAGGCAGCCGACGAAATTCCGCGACAACTGCGGCTGCGCGACCTGGGTGGGGTGATCGTGTGCGATTTCATCGACATGCGGCAGGAGGCGCATCGCCGCGACATCGAACGGCGGCTGATAGAGAATCTCAAGAAGCACAAGGAACGGGCCAAGGTGTTGCGCACCAGCGCTTTCGGGCTGATCGAGATGACGCGGCAGCGCCAGCGCGCCAGTCTGACGCGCAGCATCTATCGCGACTGCCGGCACTGTCGCGGGACTGGGCTGGTGAAGACACCCGAGTCGGTGGTGTTGGATGTCATGCGGCTGATCCAGCTCGCCGTCACGCGCGAGCACATCCGCATGGTGGAGGTGACGGTGGCGCCGGACGTAGCCTATCTGCTTCAGAACCGCAAGCGGGCCCTGATCCACGAGCTGGAGACCAAGCATCGACGGATCGTGTCGATCCGCCCGGACCCGAATTTCGGCCAAGACCAGGTCGAGATCACTTGTACCGACGCGCGCGGTCGGGTGGTGCCGCACATGTGATCGCCTGGCGGGAACAACAGGAGGTAAGGCCATGCAGGCGCTTCATCTGGACGAGACTCTGCCGCGCCTGGTGGCGCGGCTGGTGAAGAGCTATCACTCGGACGGGCGCACGCAGCACATCGACCGCAAGTATCTGCCTTCGCGCCAGGTCATCGTCGAAATCTGCGATCTGCTGCTGGAGTTGACCTATCCGGGATTCCACGGCCGCACCGGTCTGACCCGCTACAACATCAGCTATCACATCGGTGAACTGCTGCCGCGACTGTGGGACCTGCTCGTCGATCAGATACTGCAATGCCTCTGTCACGCGCAAGAAGCCGGCTGTCCCCAGGCCACCGCTCCCCAGCCGCCCTGCCACGACAAAGCCGCCGAGTTGGCTTTGCGCTTCCTGGAGCGCATACCGGACGTGCGGACGGTGCTGGCCGACGACGTGCAGGCGGCCTTTGACGGCGATCCGGCGGCCGGCAGCATCGCCGAGGTGATCCTGGCCTATCCGGCTATCTTGGCGATCACCATCTATCGCTACGCACACGAGCTGTATCTGATGGAAGTGCCGCTGATGCCACGCATCATGACTGAGCATGCCCATGCGCTGACCGGCATCGACATCCACCCCGGGGCGCGCATCGGCCGCTTTTTCTTCATTGACCACGGGACGGGCGTGGTGATCGGCGAGACGACTGAGATCGGCGATCACGTGAAGCTGTACCAGGGTGTTACGCTTGGGGCCCTGTCGTTTCCCAAGGATGAGCGCGGTCGGCTGATCCGCGGATACAAACGGCATCCGACGGTGGGCAACAACGTGACCATTTACGCCAACGCGATTGTGCTCGGCGGGCAGACGAGGCTCGGTGACGGGGCGATCATTGGCGGCTCGGTGTTCCTGACGCACGACGTGGCCCCAGGCCATCAGGTCACCATAGCGCCACCCGTGCTGCGTGTGCGAGCAGCGCAGGAGGAACCCGAAGCATTCATGGAGGGCACAGTCTGGCCCTGACACCGGGCCGCGGGCCGCGTGCCGAGACTCCGATAAAGACGCCGGGCGCGTCCGACAGGGACGCCGATGGGCCGCCTGGGCGTGGTGACCTTGGCGCTGGTGAGCTCCCAGCCCGCACCCCCGGCCCGGGTAGCGGCAGAACGTCTTTCGCGCATCGTCGTCCGACTCGTTAGACTGAACGTTCCGGGCGCTGGCCGGCCCAGGGCGACAGGAGAAACGGACCATGCTCAGGATGCTTCATGCACCAGGCGCCGCGTTCATCTTGGCGGTGGTACTGTCGGCCTCGGCACAAGAATGTCCGCCAGCGAGCGTGCTGGCTCAGCGACCGCCGGCTCCCGGCCAAGCCTGGGAACTAGTCGGCAGCGAGCAGAACGCGGAGCACATCTGCTTCGAGGACCTCTCGCTGCCGCCGACCGAGATCTGTGCCCTGCAATGGTGGGGCGTGTGGGGCCGCGACTGGGGCTACGGCCTGGAAGAATGCACCGAACCGCAGCCGTTGTTCCGCATCACGTTCTATGAGGACCACGAGGGTTACCCGGGAGCGCCGCTGTGCGCCTACGAGGTAACGGCGGCCATCAGTGCGACCGGTCTCTACTACGGGGGTAACGAACTCCGGCGCTTCTCAGTCAGTGAGCTGGCGCCGTGCTGCCAGGTAACCGGCGGTTGGGTGTCGATCGAAGGGTTGGGGGATCCGCAATGCTGGTTCCACTGGCTCAGCGCGCGGGAGGGCAACGGGCGCAGCTATGTCGTACCCGGCGGCGTGGCGGACTTCGATCTCAGTTTGTGCCTGGTTGGCAGCGCGCCCGGCGCCTGTTGCCATGCCGACGGAAGCTGCGAGCAACTGACGGAGGTCGCCTGCCGCAGCGCTTTCGGGGCTTGGGGCGGCCCAGGCACGAGTTGCCAGCCAAATCCTTGCCAACCTTCGTGCCTGCGATGGGAGGCACTGGCGGCATCCGGACCCACTCCGGCGCGTGTCGCAGCGGCAATGACATTCGACCGCAGCCGCGGTGTAGCGCTTCTCTTCGGTGGAATGGCCGACGACGTGCTGCTGAACGATCTGTGGGAATGGGACGGGCAGCGCTGGCAGCGGCGCAGCGCCAGCGGTCCCTGGCCGGCCGCCCGGGCATCAGCCGCACTGGCGTTCGACGAAGCCCGCGGACGGGCGCTGCTGTTCGGCGGCGTCGGGAGCACGGGGCCACTGGCGGATACCTGGTTGTGGGACGGTGGCGCCGGGCGCTGGGAACAGGTCGCGGTCAGCGGTCCAAGCGGCCGCAGTGCCGCCGCACTGGCGTATGACCCGGTCAGCAAACAGGTGCTGCTGTTCGGCGGATCGGCAGGCATCATTGACACAGGAGGTCTGTTGGACGACACCTGGGCCTGGAACGGCACGCGGTGGACCAAGCTGTCGCCAGCCTCCAGCCCGCCGGCCCGTGCTTTTCACGCCTTGGCCTACTCAGAAGCAAACAACGCTCTGGTCCTTTTCGGGGGCGTCGGCCAGGCGGGTTACCTGGGAGATACTTGGCTGTGGGACGGCCAGCGGTGGCAAGACGTGAGCGTCGGCGGGCCGCTGGCACGCGCGCTGCACGCCATGGCGGCCGACGCGCGCGGCGGAGTCATTCTGGCCGGCGGGCAGGACGGCGGGCGGGGGTTCCTGCGTGATGTCTGGCACTGGGACGGCAGTGCCTGGCAACCAGCCCCCCTGCTGCCGTCAGCGCGTGCGGCTCACAATCTCACCTTTGATGCACTGAGGCGAGCGTCACTTCTGTTCGGGGGTTTCTCGGGCAGGCCGCTGAACGACACCTGGCAGTTGGAGTTGAACAAACCGCGCATCGTCACGTCCCCGCCGGGGCAAACGGTTTGCGCGGGAGAGAACGTCGTCCTGAGAGTCAGCGCCATCGGTACCGGAACACTCAGCTACCAGTGGTACCGCGATGGCCAGCCGCTGGCCGACGGTGGCAGAATCTCCGGGGCGACCGGCGCGACGTTGCAGATCAGTTCGGCAAGCGGCGCTGATGCTGGGCAGTACGACGTGGCCGTGGCCGATGAGTGCGGGACGACGCTGAGTTCACCGGCACAAGTGGACCTGCGGCCGGCAACCGCCATCATCTGGCAACCCCAGGATGTGACGGTGGTGGCTGGCGGCCGAGTCTTGTTGCGGGTGGGAGCCGTGGGCGCCGACCTGCGATACCAGTGGCTGAAGGACGGACAAGATGTGCGGGACGGCGAACTGGTGGCCGGTAGCAGCGCGGCCGTTCTGACCATCAGTGACGTACGGCTCGGCGACGCGGGACGCTACGCTGTCCGCGTGTCTGGCAAGTGCGGCGAGCTGACCAGTGCGATCGCTACGGTGACGGTGCTGCCGGACCGCGACGGCGATGGCGTGACCGACGAGGACGACAATTGCCCCGACCGGTTCAACCCCGACCAGGGCGACAGCGACGGGGACGGTGTGGGCGATGCATGCGACGATGATCAGAGCGGTCGCCCGGAGCCGCAGCCGCCGGATTCGCAGTTCATTCGCGCGCTGATCGCGCTGGTCAGCGGAGACGAAAATGCCGATCTGGGGCATTTCCGGCGTGTGGTGGGCGAGGCGCTGGCGGCCCTCCAGACTACCGAGGGCGAGTCCGGCAGCGGCTCGACGGGAGAAGGAGGATCGGACGAGAGTGCGCGGCCGGGGACTTCCGGCTTGGCGTGTCCCGCTGCCGCCAGCCTGCTGCTGTCGGCGGCGTGTGTGGGCGCGATGCTGACGCGGCGCCAGGCGCTGGCGTGACACCTCTCCACCGTTGTGGCCTCGCTCGGAAACACGGTTTGCCAGCCGATCGCCCGGGGACTACCATTTTGATGTGCTAGGGGCGGTCCGCCGCGGCGGACATGAGATCCGGACACGAACGGTTCGGAGACCCTTTGAACCTGATCAGCGTCGGGAGGCGCTGGGGCGGCGGCGACCTCCGGCTGCGTAGGGAAGCGGCATGCCGAGCGCTTACCTTTCAGACGTGTGCGACGATCGGGCCACGAGAGTGGTGGGCCATTGCCCGCGCAGCGCGCAAGTACGGCCAGTGTGTCGAGGAGTAGCACCATGACTCAGTTGCAGGCGGCGCGACAGGGGCTGATCACCGCGCAGATGCGGCGCGTGGCAGTACGTGAGAACGTGCCGGCCGAGTTCATCCGCGCAGAAGTGGCTGCCGGGAGATTGGTCATCCCGGCAAACATCCGGCATCTGGCGGGCAGCGGCGGTCGGCCGCCTTCGAACCTGCCGAGCAGTTACGAATGCGCGCCAGTTGGTCATCCGGGCGCGGCGCCGCGGGCGGCGTTGTGGGTGAATCAGACCGTTACCCAGCGAAAGAGCTGGCTGAACGACCCGACGTACCTGCGCGGCGAGTGTGCCCCGCACCGGCTGGATCCGATCGGCATCGGGCGGGCTATCACGACCAAGATCAACGCGAATCTGGGGGCCTCGCCGCTGGCCAGCGACGTGCACACTGAGCTGGAGAAAATGCGGACGGCGCTATTGTACGGGGCCGACACGGTGATGGACCTGTCGACGGGTGGCGACTTGGAGGCTTGCCGTCAGGCCATCATCGACCATAGCACGGCGCCGGTCGGCACGGTGCCGATCTACAGCATGGTGGTGGGGCGACCGGTGGAGGAGCTGGACGCGCGGGCGATCCTGCGGGAAATCGAGCACCAGGCCCGCCAAGGCGTCGATTTCTTCACCATCCACGCCGGCATATTGCGCGAGCATCTGCCATTGATAGAGCGGCGCCGACAAGGTCTGGTCAGTCGCGGCGGAGCGTTGCTGGCCAAGTGGATGACGTATCACCAGCGGCAGAACCCGCTGTACGAACTGTTCGACGAGATCAGCGCGATCATGCGCGAGTACGACGTGACGTACTCGCTGGGTGACGGAGTGCGACCGGGTTGTCTGGCCGACGCCAGCGATCCGGCGCAGCTCGCCGAACTGCACGTCTTGGGCGAGCTGGTGCAGCGCGCCCGCGAGGCCGGCGTGCAGGTGATGGTGGAAGGACCGGGGCACATTCCGCTCAACGAAGTAGCGTTCAACATGGAGACACAGCGGCGTGTGTGCGACGACGCGCCGTTCTACGTTCTCGGCCCGGTGGTCACGGACGTGTTTCCCGGGTACGACCATATCAGCAGCGCCATCGGGGCGACGGAGGCGGCGCGCGCCGGCGCCGCCATGCTTTGTTACGTGACGCCCACCGAGCATCTGGGCCTGCCCGGCGTGGACGATGTACGCCTGGGCTGCATCGCGTACAAGATCGCCGCCCACGCCGGCGACGTGGCCCGCGGTATCCCCGGCGCCCGGCTGTGGGACGACGACATGGCCGCGGCCCGCGCCCGCCTGGACTGGTCGCGGCAGTTCGAGCTGGCGTTCGACGGAGCACGGGCGGCCGAGGTGCGTGGCTGCGCCCTGCCGGCGGACGCCGACTATTGCTCCATGTGCGGGCGCGATTGGTGCAGCCAGCGGATCAGCCGCGACATCGCGACAAAAGCCGGCTAACTGGTCAGGCGTGGCTGTTCCAGGTCGGCTCGGGCACGCCGGCAAGACGGTTCTGCGTCCGGGCCAAGACGAAGAGAGCGTCGGAGAGCCGGTTCAGATACGGAATGACGTGCGGGCCGACCGGTTCCTGCTGATGCAGGGCCACGACTTCGCGCTCGGCGCGCCGGCAAACGGTGCGTGCCACGTGGAGAGCCGCCGCCGCCGGATGACCACCAGGAAGCACGAAGTTTTGCAGCGGCGGAAGCTGAGCATTAAGCGTGGCGATCAAGTCATCCAAAGTGGCCAGGTGGCGCGGCTCAATGCGCGGACCGGGGCGGGCGGCCAAGTCGTCAGGTGGCAAGCACAACTCGGCTCCGAGATGGAAGAGGTCGTTCTGAATCTGGCGCAGACTGGGGAGCAGCTCGGTGGCCAGGCCGGCACTAAGCGCCACGCCGAGCTGGGCGTTGAGTTCGTCGACGGTGCCGTAGGCGGCGACGCGCGGGCTGGACTTGGGGACGCGCCGTCCGCTGCCCAGCGCCGTGTGGCCGTCGTCGCCGCTGCGTGTAACCACCTTGGTGATGCGCGGCACGTTGGACCTCCGCGGCGGCCGGCCAACCCGCTGGTATCGCCCTGCTAGGCGTTCATTCGGTCAACGGGTTGATGACCAGCCCACTGGCGAGTTTCGGGTAGAAGTAGGTGCTCTTCTGCGGCATCAGGTCACCGGCACTGCACACAGCCCGCAACTCTTCCATGGTTGTAGGCTGCATGAGGAAGGCCGTTCCGCCGGTCTGGCGCGCCTCCGCCACCGCATCGGTGTCGGCCTTGACGTAGTGAATTTCGGGTGCCCGTCCCCCGCAGAGCTTGGTGGCGACAACACGTTCCAGCAGGTAAGCATGCAGGAATGCCAGCCCGAGGCGCTGCCAAGCGGTGGTGCGCTGCGGCTCGAACTCGCGGAGGAAGTCGGGGCGCACCGGGTGGATGGCTGAGTACTGTCCAGTGGGCCCGTTGAACATGGCGACGGCCTGAGCGCCGTAGGCGCGCAGGTCGCTGAGAGCATCACTCGGTTGCGACGCGCGCAGCGGATGCACGCGCACATGCTGATCGCCAACGAAGGTGTCGCCGGTCACACTCACGCCGGGCAGAACGCGGTGCGTGGGCAGGATCAGCAGACCGGGATCTTCCATGGCACAGAAGACGCACAGCACATAGTTGGCAGGATGCTCATCAGGCAATGGTCCGCGCTGCTGAGTCAACCAGTCACGGTAAAGCAACCCGGTGCCGTAACGATGATGGCCGTCGGCGATGTACATCGCCTTGGCGGCCAGTAAGCGGGCGACATCGGCAATGGCGGCTTCGTCGGCGACTGCCCACAGGCGGTTCTCTACTCCATCCAACGTGCCGACGGCCAACGGCGGGCGCCCGAGCGCCTGTTCCAAGCGGTGCGCCACCTGGTTGTGCGGATCCTCATAGAGGCCGAAGATGGGGCTGAGGTTCGCCTGGGTGGCCTTGGTAAGTGCCAGCCGATCTTCTTTCGGCCCGCCGAAGGTGCGCTCGTGCGGGAATACCGAACCCTCGCCGAAGGGTTCCAGCCGCAGGCGTCCGAAGAACATCTTGCGCACGTACGAGCGGCCGTCGTAGCGGTACACCTGGTGATAGACGTACAGGGCGGCGTGAGGATCACGCACCATGACGCGGTCGCGCAACCACTGCTCCAGGAGGGCGCGCGAATTCTGGTAGACCTCCGGCGGACCAGCGGACTTGGGCGGCACATGCGGCAGGTCGATCTTGACGAAGTTGTTTGGATGCCGGCTCAGCAGCTCGGCTTTGCCACGCTCGTCGATGATGTCGTAGGGCGGGGCCAGAAGAGCCGAGATGTCGGGCGACTTATCGGTCGCGTAGCGGATGGCGCGAAAAGGCCGAACGATGCACATAAATCCTCTCCTGAAGCATTCTAGGGCCGCGCTCCGGGCGCCGGCCGCTGGGACAACTCACGCCGGCGGCGCGGGTCGATCGGTTTCGCGGACCGCGCATATGCTACCAGCAAACGGCAGATTGTGCTCAGGCGGCTGAGTGGCCGATCGGAGGCACTGGCCGCTCAGCCACGTGGGCACAACACTTTGCAGCGCTGCGGCCGGACGGCACTAAAAAAGCAAAGACCATTAGCGGCAGGTCCTTATCGTTGACTGGCCACTTATGAGTCGATAGAGTTAGTGAGCGATTGCCGAGCAGGCGGCCGTGAGGGCCGCGCAATCGCATTCCGTCTCGTGTTTCCTCACCGCGGAGGTACCGGTTCATGTTGCCCAACCGTCGTATGTGCGAATCGGCGCTGGTCGCACTGCTGGTGTTCGGCCTGACAGGGCTCGTTCTCACTGGCGGATGCCCACAACCGCAGCAACCCGGTCAGGTCACCAGGCCCGATAATGAGGAACCGCCCGAGGATGTAACTCCAGACCAGGGGCAGCAGGACCGCCCCATACCCCCGCCGGTGATTGACACCGGCGAGCCCGAAGAAGAGGAGCCGACGCCGGACGAGGGCGAGACCGGTGGCGGGAGCGAGCCCGGCGGAACGTCGGCAGTCTCGGTGCGCTTCAGTTCGCCGTTGTTGCCGGTGGCCATGCGGCCGGGACCCGACATCCACGTCGTCTTTCGGCTCAACGATTCCAGCGGCCTCGTCAATCGGACCGAGCTGGTGCTGGCGCGCGATGACAACCAGGACGGGCAGCCCGACGGCAACCCATTGTGGACTAAGGTGATAACGGCGGCGCCGGGCAGCAACACGGTGCCTTTTGACACTGACGAAGCCGTGCCTCTGCTGGTCAATGGTTTCGGCCGCTTCGTGCTGGGGGTGCGGGTCCAGACATCGCTGGGTCAGCAGCAGTTGAGCTATGCGGCGGGCGCTGTAACGCTCGACGCTGTGGCGCCCACGGTCACCTGGCTGAGTCCGACCGAGAACCAGGTGACGAATCCGACGAATTGGACGGTTCGGCTTCAGACGAGCGACAACTCGAAGCACACGGTCCAAGTTGTTCTCGACAAGGATACGAACCCGGCGAATGGATTTGCCGGTGTGCTGGTGGAAAGCACGGAATTCGAGGCGGGCACCGCGGTGCGCGAGCTGACGCGACCATTGTCGATTTCCTCGGGCACGTACTACTACTACGTGGTCGTATCCGACGGCATCGATCCGCCGACGACCATTTATGCTCCGAACCTGTCGCAGGGCGGCACAGCGAAGCTCCGGCTGCTGGTGACGCGGCGGCTGAATGGTCTGTTCAATCTGAACCGGCTCGACCCGTCGTCGCCGCTTTACGACAACACCGGCACGAATAGCACGGGTGCGATTTTCCGTGGGTTCAATTTCAACGATTTGGCCGGCAGCTCGATGGCAGGCGTGCCCGACCTGGATGGAGACGGCTTCGATGAGTTCCTGGTGGCCTCGCGTTTCGGGAAGCCGCGGGTCCATGGTCAGCAGGGCGTAGGGTGGGGAGAAGCTTATCTGATCCTGGGCAGCGCCGGACGCTTCCGCGGCGCCACGGGACTGAACCAGGTCGGCAATCTCAGCGGCAGCGGGTTGCAGGGGCTGGTGTTCACCGGCATCCGCGCTCCCCGAACGACAAGCTGGAGCGAAGGCTTGTCGGACGTGACCTACGTGCCGGACATGGACGGCGACAATCGGCCCGATCTGGTGTTCAGCTTCCCGCGCGTCGAGTCGGTCAGCCTGGCTAACAGCGTCTGGCAACATCCCGAGCTGGCACCCTACGCGGTAGGAATGGGCTCGCTGGAATATGACCCGGCCGCCGACGTGGCGGATACTGTCGATATTCCCGACCCGGCCAATCCGGGATCGTTCTTCGTGAAGCGCTCGGACTACGAAGTCGAGGTGGACGGCGCCACCTGGCTGAAGAACCGCACGCATTTTACGCGCGGCGGCATCGTGATCGTCTCCAGCCACAACTCGATGTTCAGCAGCAAGACCAAACTGAACCGCAAAGGCAACCGCATCATCGACCTGCACGAAGTCGGGCAGTGCTTCAACGACATGGGGCGTGGGGAACTGCGTCCCTTGGTCGAGGCCAGCCAGTCGGCCCAGAAGTCGGCGCAGTGCGGTGATCCACCTCAGCCGACTAACTACGAGGAAGTGACGGTTTTCTGGGAGTTCATCTATCGTCGCCAAGGACCGATCGGGTTCCACAACTGGCTGACGAGTTACGCTTACTGGGATTCCCTGCATCCGCCGCTGGCCAACATGCGGACGGCGCCGAGCATGGGTTGGATCGAAGAAAACTATCTTCCCAGCAATCAAGACCCCTGCACCGATGCGCACTGTGTGATCATCAACCAGTGGCTGCCGTACACGCCCTGCAACCCGATCGATACCGGGACGGCTTCGCTGTATTTCCCGACCGGGGCGAATCCGCTGCGGGACCCAGGCTACTACATCCACACCGGCTTCTACGGCCGGGAGGACCCCGAGGGGGTCAGCCCGTGGTCAGAGACGGTGGGCGCCCGCGTGTTGGGTCAGCGGGTCAACAGCCGCTTCGGGACGGCGGTCAGCTCGGACCAGACCTGGCTGTACATCAGTGCGCCAGGTCAATCGGTGCGGCAGGCCGACGTGCCGATTCTGGGATCGGAGCTGATCCGGGCGGAATCGGGCACCGTGTACCAGTACCGGATCAACTCGCCGGCCTCGGTGGGCGGGCCGACGCGTTCGCAGCTCTGGATCGAGCCGGGGACGCGACAGATTCTGGATCCTAACCAGCCGAACGCCGACCCCAACGACCCGAACAGTTACATCAATGTGGACCTGGAGTGGCCGTTCGTCGATGCCGAGCGTGAGAATCACCGCGACTACAGCATGCCCATTCCGCACACCTACATAATCGAAGAAGTGGGGTCGGAGCGCGGCGTGGACTACTTCTGGCGCGATGAGTGGGCCCGGCTGTTCGGACCAGAAGCGGAGTACGTCGAACGTACGCGTATCATCGACTACGCGCTGGCCGTCCCGGGATGTGCCGCCAACGAGCTGCGCCAGCCGACGGTCCAAGGCGCTGTACGCACCGTGGCCCCGTGCGAATCCGATGTCTGGCCGGCCGGCGGCGTCGGCAGCTCGCGCTGGTACATCAAGGACACGCCGCAGATCGTCGGCCCCCACCCCGGCGCACACCTTTCCTTCGTGCGCGCCGTCGGTGACATTGATAACGATGGAGTGGGCGACTTCGCGGTCGGGTCGGCGGACGTCCGAGCCGATATCGCCGGCGGTACCGGCCCCAAGGTCGGCGCTGTCTTCATCGTCTTCGGTCGCCCACCCGGGCTGGAAGGTGACTACCTGCTGGAGCGTCTGGCGCTGGACATCGAACACCGCGACCGGTTGGCGGGTGTCGTGTTGAAGGGCAATCCGGCCGGCACCGACAGTCTGGCGCGCGTTTTCGCCGGGCTGCGCAACTTCAATGGAGACGTGTTCGACGATGTCGCCGTCGGGAACGAGAGTGGTGCCGCCACCAAGGGCGAGGTCATCGTGCTTCTGGGTTCGCGCGAACTGCAAAGCCCCGGCGGTGGTTGGACCATCGACCAAGCCATGCAAGCCGGTGTCGCTATTCGCTTCGAGGGTGAGAAGGTCGGGGACATGGCCGGCGCCAACGTGGCGGTTGCTGGTGATGTAGACGGCGACGGTCTAAACGACCTGCTGATCGCCGCCCCCGGCGTAGATGCTGACATCAACGGCGATGGCCAGCCGGAACTCGACGTAGGCGCCGTGTACCTGATCTACGGTTCGCGCGAGTTCACCGGGGGCCAGACGATCTCGTTGGCGAAGGTCGGCACGTTCGATCTTCCGGGCGTCAAGTTCCTGGGACGTAAGGCCGGCGACGCCCTCGGAGCCGGCAAACTGGTTTACGGCGATCGCGCCCCGGGCAACCCGAACGGCATGATCTTCTTGAATCCGGACGAGACCCCGGTGACGGTCTACTCTGACGGCATGGTCACCATCGGCGACCTGGACGGTGACGGCCTGGATGACTTCGCCATCAGCGCCATGCTGGCTGACCCGCTGGGTCGTCGTGACGCCGGTGAAGTGTACGTAATCTACGGCAGCCGGAATTGATGGCAGCGGTCACGGCAAGCAGATTTTGCCGTGCCACCTATGGTCATCGCCGCGCCACCGGCTTGCGGACAGCCGCGTTGCACTGCGGAGCCGGCCTGGGTGGTCGGCTCCTAGCGGACGCGGCCACATTTCACAGGCGCGATCTCAAGCCTGAACCTCCTGGGAACAGGTGCACTCCGCAGGAAACGGTTGCTGCCAGAGGGGCATTGACGCCAGGGCCGACCGGGTTGACGCTCAGCGTGAGCCGAATTAGCGTGAACTCGGCGCGCTCGCGAAGACGCTCGGGTGAGCGGGCGCGGAAGGTCGAATGAACAGCCGTCGCTTGCGTGAAGTCGTGCAGCGCTACGCGTCCAGTGGCCCGGAAGAACTCTCCGGCCTACTGGAGCAGTCGTTGGCCGCCGACCCGCACTGTCCAGTGACGCGCTATCTGCTGGGGTGCCAGTGCTTCGATCGCGGGCAGGTGGCCACGGGCATACGGCATCTGATGGCGGCCAATCATATCGAGCCGGACTTCCAGTCGGCGGCGCTACTGGTGTTCGCCGGTCTGAACTGGGTAACGTGTCGGCAGCGACCCCTGTTGCCCGTCCTGCTGGAAACCTGGGAGCAGTTTCGACACCCCCCCTTCGACGAGCGCCACAAGGAACGCCTGCTGCTCGACGCCTTCGCCGAGCCGCAGCCAGACTTGGAGCGCGGGCCGGAACTGGCTCGCCGGCTGTGGCGGTTGCCGATCCGCGTGTTGCGAGCGCAGATCCGCACCGCCGTCGGCTCACGCGATGCCGGCTTGTATCCGCTGTTGTGCGCATCGGCGTGAGCCACGCCGTGCCAGGAGTCGAGGCTGACCATGCTGCTCTCGGTGGTGATCCCCGTCTATAACGAGAAGCAGACGCTGTTCGAGATCATTCGGCGGGTGTTGGCCGCCCCGATTACGCTCCAACGGGAGATCATACTGGTGGATGATGCATCCACCGACGGCACAACCGAGTTGTACCCGCTACTGGAGAAGGAGTTTCCCGGCGCCGGCATTCGCCTGTTGCGCCAGCCGGTGAACCAAGGCAAGGGGGCGGCCCTGAGGCGCGGTTTTGCCGAGGCGCGTGGCGACATCATCCTGGTACAGGACGCCGACCTGGAGTACAGCCCGCAGGACTACCCGAAGCTACTGCGACCGATTCTGGACGGACGCGCGGACGTGGTGTATGGGTCGCGGTTCGTGGGGGGTGACGAGCACCGCGTGCTCTATTTCTGGCACTACGTGGGCAATCGCTTCCTGACCCTGCTGTCCAATATGTTCACCAATCTGAACCTCACCGACATGGAAACCTGCTACAAGGTTTTCCGCGCGGAGGTAATCAAAGGCATGCGGCTGCGCTCCAATCGTTTCGGCTTCGAGCCGGAAGTCACCGCCAAAGTGGCGCGCGGTCGCTGGCGGGTCTACGAGGTCGGCATCAGCTACTCTGGTCGCTCGTACGAAGAGGGCAAGAAGATCACCTGGCGCGACGGACTGAAGGCGATCTTCTGCATCGTGCGTTACGCGCTGGCAGATTGATCGTGGAGCAAGCGCAGCGACATGGCGGCGCGACGGCTGCTTGGCGCTAGACCGGACGGCGGCGACGGCCTAATCTGGCACCATGCCGGCGCCGGATCCACTCATCACGGTGGTCGTACCCACTTATAACGAGCGTGACAACCTGCTCCCGCTGGTCAGGCGCCTGTTCACCACCCTCGACCCGAGCAGCACCGAGTTGCTGATCGTGGACGACGACTCGCCGGACGGGACGGCGGACGTCGCGGCCGAACTGGCCGCGTCATATCCGGTGCGCTGCCTGGTGCGACGCGGGGAACGCGAGCTGTCGGGCGCGGTGATCGCCGGGCTGCGAGCAGCGCGTGGTGCGCAGGTGGTGGTGATGGATGCCGACTTGTCGCATCCGCCGGAAGCCATCCCGGCATTGTTGCACGCGCTGGATGAACCCACCGTGAACATGGCTGTGGGCAGTCGCTTCGTCCCCGGAGGGCGGGTGGACGAGCATTGGTCGTGGTATCGGCGTCTGAACAGCCTGGTTGCTCGCTGGTTGGCGCGGCCGCTGACGCCGGTGCGCGACATGATGTCGGGCTTCTTCGCCGTGCGACGGGCCGACCTGCGTCTGGGGGTGTTGCGGCCCAGCGGCTACAAGATCGCGCTAGAGCTGATCGTGCGTCACGGCTGGAAGAATGTTGTCGAGGTCCCGATTACTTTCAGCGATCGTGCGGCCGGGCGCAGCAAGCTGGGGCTGCGCGAGCAGTTCCGTTACTTGCTGCACTTGGCGCGGCTGTATGGGCACGTTCTGCGGCGGCGGGGGCAGCAATCATGACACGAGTAGGTACCCAGCAGTCGAGGGGCGTGCCGCGCGGCTGGTGGCCGCTGTTGGCGGTGGGCGGGCTTTGCACGCTGTCGGCAGTAATCATCGCAGCTTGGCGCGCCGACCCGGCTAGCACCAGCGATTTTCGCGATTTCTGGGAAAACGCGGTCCATTTTCGACAAAGCGGGGAGATTTCGGACGCCTTGGGGGTGCATAACTACCTGCCTTTTTTCACGATCTTCATGCTGCCCTGGGGCTTCCTGCCGTTGCGCCTGGCGGCCGCCCTTTTCGTGCTGCTGTCGCTAGTGCTCTTCGGTGTGAGTGCCGCCCTTATCGAGAACTTGTTGGCGGACGGCTGGGGACGCCGCCCGCGACCGGCCATGATCGCGGCCCTGCTGCTGATGCTGCCTTACGTCCATACCTGCGCCGTGCTTGGCAATTTGGGACTGCTAGTGCTGTTCCTGGTCGTGGCGGCATGGTTTCTGGTGGAGCGCGGGCGCGACTGGGCTGCCGGTTTGACACTCGGATTGGCGATTCTGATCAAGCTACTGCCAGTGGTACTGCTGGCGTTCTTCGCATTTCAACGGCGCTGGCGCGTGGTCGGCGCGGCGCTGGCGGTGACTGTCGTTTTGGGGCTGGGTGTGCCGCTAATGGCGATCGGCGGACGTGAAACCTTGGCACAGCATCGTGCGTTCTACCAGCGCGCCGTCCGCGATCACTCCGCCTTCGTCACACTGACGAGCGATCAGCCGCGAAAGACGCTGTATAGCAACAATGCCGTGCCGATGGTGCTGCGTCGGCTGTTGTCGCCAACGGACGCAGCGCCGGGCCGCCCGGCCGGCCGACTGCTCGTGAATGTCGGTAATGCTGCGCCAGGGCTGCGTTTGGCAACCTACGGCGCCCTAATGTGCATACTGATAGGCGCCAGCGTGCTGGTCACTTTGTACCGACGGCCGTCCTGGCCGCCGGTCAGCATCGCGGAAGGACGTCGCCTGCGGTGGCAATACGGGGTGTGGTGTGGTCTGATGCTGTTGGCAGCGCCGCTGCTCTGGACGCACTATCTGCCACTGATCTACTGGCCGCTGGCGCTGTTGACCGACGCCGTCGAGCGAGGGCGACGCGTGGCCCACCGAGTCGACCGGACCGCCCTGGTGGCGTTGGGCCTGTGGTTGTTGGCGGCAGTACTGCTGCTTTGGCCAGCGGCGCGGGCCGCCGGCGCTCAGATAGTCGCCGTGTTGGCAGTTTGGCTGGCGGGACTGCGCCACGCCCTCCGCGTCGCGGGCGACTGAGTTTCGCCGCCACACGAGTCGGCGCGGCGATCAGGTGCTGCCGCCGGTGGCGGCGTTAAGCAAACTGGAAATGAGCTGGGTTGCCAGAGCCTGCATCAAATAGTACATGAAGTCGGTCGCGCAGGAGCCCAGTTGCAGCAAGAGTCCGCCCGACAGGAACAACGCGGTCGCTTTCCACGCCTTCATGATATTCTCCGCGAAAGTCGGCCAACTTGGTCGCCGCTCGCCGGTCTGAATACGCTGCCGCACTATACCCGGTTGTCGCTGCAACACAAGCGCCGCCGCTCGCCTTGAATCTGAGGCGCGCACGAGGATAATCGCGCCGCTTTGTATGGCCACCACAAGAGTAATCATGCCGTGGCAACCGGTCGTCGGGTCCGAGCGAGAAGCGCGGTCCCGATCGGCACCACGGAAGACTACGTGTCTTGGTTCCGTCGGTGCGGCTGGCTCATCGGGCGCCTGGTTGCTGGTGCTACTGATATTGAGCGGCTGCGGGCATGGACGTCCCAGCCGCTGGAACCTGCACCCGCAGGTGGAAAGGCCGCAACCCGGCGTAGTGCTGTTCATCGTGGACGGCCTACCGCCACGCTTCGTCGAGCAAGGATGTCGGGAGGGCTGGATGCCGAACGTGCGGCGTTATTTTTGTGACGGCGGGCTGCGCGTCGAGCGTGCTACCACGACGCTACCGGCGATCACCTACGCCGCCATGGCCACGCTACTGACGGGCGTCGGGCCGGGCACGCACGGAGTGGTGGGCAATCGCTGGTTCGAGCCGCGGCGGCGCTTGTTCCGCGACTATGCCACGATCGAGCACTACCGGGATGTGAACAGCGACTTCGATATACCGACCATCTACGAGCGCTTGCGGCCGGCCACCTCGATCAGTATTCAGGCGGCCCATCGTCGTGGTGCAACCAAGAACATCGCCAACTGGGCGTTGTCGGGGACGATGTGGTTTTTCGGGGACTACACGGCGGTGGACAAGCTGACGGCCTCGTCGCTGTGGCGCGTAACACGCTGGGCGAACCGTCAGCGCCGCTGGCCGACGATCCTCACACTGTACTTCCCGGGGCTGGATTCGGTGGGACACCGCTACGGTCCCGATTCACAGCGTTTTCGCTGGGCGGTCTGGCATGCAGACTGGCAAATCGGGCGCATTTGCGCCTGGTTGGAACGACAGGGGTTGCTGGAAACCACGTACCTGGTGCTGGTCAGCGATCACGGCATGGTCGCTGTGCGTCCCGACGGACATATCGACCTGCTGAAGTTGCTGCGCGATGGCTGGGGGCGCCGAGCCACCGATCGCATGCTTCAGAACGAACCGAGCGCAGGACGGGCCGCCTATTACGACCAGTTCGATACCGTCGTAACGCATCAGGACGGTCGCGCTGCGGCCCTGCATTTCCGCGGTCCGAACGATTGGGACACGCCGCCCGACCCAGCCGCAGTGGAGCGAATATTGACGGATGCACCGGCAGATCTGCATTTGTGGAACATCCCCGGCGTGGAGCTGGTGGCGTACCTGCGCGGCGCTGATGAAGTCGTCCTGCGGTCGGCGATCGGAGAAGCGCGGATCCTGACGCGTCCAGGAGCGGACGGGCCGGAGTACGCCTACGAGCCGACGAGCGGCGACGTGCTCGGGTACATGGATGACGCGGAACTGGCGGCCTTCGTCTCTGCCGGATTCCATTCGTCGCGCGAGTGGCTGGAGGCGACCGCCGACCAGCGGTTGCCGGATGTCGTCCCGCACTTGCCGGGTCTCTTGGGCACGCCGCGCGCCGGCCAGGTGGTTCTTTTCGCACAGCCCGGCTACAGTTTTGCGCCGGAAGCCGGCGGACACGGCGGCTTGGACCGCGATGAACGGCTGATGACGTTCTTGATCGCCGGTCCGGGGATCGTACCGGCGCGGACCGTGCGCGCCGCCCGGGCGGTCGACTTGGTTCCGACGTTGTTGGACCTGCTGAATGTCGAGTGCGACGAAGAATGGCTGGAAGGCGAATCACTGCTAAGGACAATTGGAGCCGCGGCGCTCGACGCTCCGCACTGATGGCAAAAGTGCTGTTGGGCGCCGGCGCAGCGACGGTCACGCTTGGCGCGCTGCTGTGGACCACGTTGTCGGTGGTCAATGCTCCGCAACCTGGCTCCCCGCTGCCCGCATTTCAGCCGATGGCCGGCGGCATCCCTTATCGGGGGCTGGCCATCCAAGTGGCCAGCGGCCATCAACCGTTGCAAACCTATGGCCCGCTGCTGGAGGAGATCGCGGCCCTGGGGGCCAACACCGTCCTGCTCAGCGTCGCCGGATACATGGAGCACGCCACCTCGCAGTCCATCTACATCGACGCACGCAAGGTGCCGGCGCCGGAGGATTTCAAAGCTCTGATCCACCGGGGGCGCGAGCTCGGTCTGCGCACGATCATCATGCCGATCGTGCTGTTGCGCAATCCGCGCGGCAGCGAGTGGCGCGGGGTAATCGATCCGCCGGATTGGGAGGACTGGTGGCAGCAGTACACAGATTTTCTGCTGTATTTCGCCGACATAGCTCGGGCCGCCCAGGCTGACGCCCTGATGGTTGGATCGGAACTGGTCAGTACGGAGAAGTACACCGCCAAGTGGGTCAAGTTGATCGAGACGGTGCGGCCGCGCTTCGGGCTGGCCGAGTGCGGCGAGCAACTCGGGTATTCGGCCAACTGGGACCACTATCGCCCGATCGAGTTCTGGGATCGGCTGGATTTCATCGGGATGACGAGTTACTACACGCTGGCCGACCAGAAAAACCCGACAATCGAGGAGATCGTGGCCAAGTGGGAGCCGATCAAACGCGACATCCTGGCTTGGCAGGCGCGCTTCGGCAAGCCGATCTTGCTGACCGAGGTGGGTTGGTGCAGCCAGGAAGGAGCGGCAATGGCACCCTGGAACTACTACCAGAATCAGCGTGCCACGCCGGCGGGCTTGGAAGAGCAACGCCGCCTGTATGAGGCTTTCCTGCGTGTTTGGGACGGTACGCCGCAGTTACTGGGCGTCATCTGGTGGGAATGGAACACCTCGGACGGCGGCCCGGACGACTTTGGTTACACGCCCAAGAACAAGCCAGCCGAACAGGTGCTGCGACGCTGGTTTGCCAGGGGCGAGAACGGCGCTACCAGCGCTCCGGCAGCGCAATAGCGGACGTTGCTCAAGGGCGACGTCACGACCGTGGAGTGAGCGGGACGGTATTCGTTTCCTTCCTTGCTACGTCGCCAGGACGATCTGCCGGCGGCAGGTGCCGGCGCTTTTCAGTGGTCAGGAGCGCTGTTCGGCCGACGGGCTTTTGCGGTCGTTGGCGTCGTCGCTCTCCTCTGCCTGTTCCTCCTTCAGTTTCTTGAGCTTCTCCTCGCGGGCTTGCGCCAACATTTCGGCGTACTTCTTGAGCATCTCCTCGCTCAGGTGTTTGGTACGGCTCACTCCGTACCAGATCACCAAGGCTCCCCCGAAGGCCGTCGCCAGCAGAATCAATGCCCAAAGTGACATAGGCTCGACGTTCGCCGACGGACCGGAGCCCCGCAACGGTATCGCTTGGCCGCTCAGCGGCCGGCGGCGGGGCTTCGAAGAAATCGGCTTGTCAACTCCGCGAGTGGCACCGCCGGCGGCAACCGGTCGGGACCACTGCGACCTCATGGTTGTTATCGGTCGCCTATCGAGACGTGCTTCAGTCCGCCTGCGCGACCCGTTGCCGCCATGCTGCGCCGGCATTACGATGCCGGTTGGCAGGACGGCACAGGCGAAGCCTGGATGCCGGCAAGGTGGGATGCAGGAGCGGTCGGAACGGGACGAGGCGACACGGCTGAGTATGAATGCGACGCAAACGGAAGCGTGGCGCGCGGTCTCGGACGCTGCCGATCTGAAGCGGCTGATCCGGACAGTGCCGGACTTTCCGAAGAAGGGTGTCCTGTTCCGCGACATCACCCCCCTGCTGGCGGATCCCGCCGGTTTGGCGATGGCCGTTGAGCTGATGGCCCAGCCTTTTCGGGCCAGCCACATCGACCTCGTGGTCGGGGCGGAATCGCGTGGTTTCATTTTCGGAACGGCGGTTGCGAAGGTCCTGTCGGCCGGGTTCGTACCGGTGCGTAAACCGGGCAAATTGCCGGCGGCTACTCGCCGATTCGAGTACGAGCTGGAATACGGCACCGACGCCCTGGAAATCCACGTGGATGCGATCCGGCCTGGGCAGAAGGTGTTGATCGTGGACGATCTGCTGGCCACCGGCGGCACGCTGGCAGCTTGTTGCGAGTTGGTACGCGCTTCGGGGGCGATGATCGAGGCGGTGGCGGTACTGATCGAGCTGGCCGCCCTGGGTGGGCGTCAGCGGCTGAGCGAGTATCCGGTGTTCAGCGTTATTTCGTATTGATTCTCGCTATCCCGCAGCACTGCCCGGTTGCCCAACGAGCCCGGGTTGCCGATAATCGTCGGTCGCCAAGCAGACCAGGTGGCAGACACTCTGGAACTTGGCCTGCGGCCCAGAATAGACCGGAAGAGTCGGCGTCGACGCCTGACGGTCCGGTGCGGCAAGAAGCGGGGCGCCACGCCAGGCGGTACGGCGACGGTGAGACAGACGATGAAAGAGCGAACAACATGGCTTGGCGTCGGGTTGAGTCTGTTGCTGGTCAGCGGCTGCGGGCTGGTTTCAGACATCTTCGATCCTGGACTGGCTAGCCAGATCGGGCTGGATCCGGCGATCATTCGACCACAGCAAGGCACGATCATTGTCGCGTTCAACAATACGACCCGATATCCGGCGGTGTTCTACGGTGCCTGGTCACTCGATGCACAGGACCTGACGCAGAAGTCGCGCAACTTCTCCGTCGAGGTGCCTGCCGGGAGCGTACGCAATGAGGTGCTGGAGTGTCCGGTGGGACTGATCACGCCGGGAAGTTTCGAAGCCGACTTTTCGTACAACAACCTGGCGGCGCTCGTTACCGCTCCTGGGGCTGGCGAGGTGACATATAGCGGCGGGCCGCTGCTGAATGGCAGCAGTTTTCTGTGCGGCTATGTGATAGAGGTACGCCTTTATTCGATCGGCACAGGGGAGAACGCGACATACGGAGTGACAGTGCAGGTCATCCCGGGGTGATCTAAGGAGTGCAACGTGTTGCACTTGCGTGCGGGAATGTTGGTTCTTCTGACCGGTCTGGGGGCGGTGGTCGGCGGTTGCGGTCTGGTGCCTCAGTACACCGGGCTGTTCGACCTGACGTCGCTATTCAACCCGGAGCTGTTTTCAAACCTCGGCCTGCCGCTGATTGGAACCAGAGTGGCCAGTTTGCCTGGGGATGCGCCGGGGCTGCTGGTCGCCGTCGAGAACCAGACTGATCGCTGGGTATCGATGGTCGTGGCCTACCGGGACGGGGAGGACGAGGTTCAGACCTATACGACGGTCGTGGCCCCGGGCGACAAAAGTGCTCAGATGCTGAATTGCCCGATCAAGGAGCTGACGCTCGGGGATGTGACCAATCTCGACCAGCCGGGGGTCCTCCTGTACTTGGTCGAGAACGCGGACGTGGCGGGGAATACGGACATTCTGGATCAGGCCCCCTACATTGAGGTCGATCCGTTCGGCATGCTGTTGCTGGACGGGGTGAACTACGAGTGCGGCGACGGCGTGACGTTCACGGTGCGGGCCAACAGTCAGGCCAGTTCCGGATACCGAACCTTCGCCTTCATCCGGCGCGACAACAAGTGATGGAAGCCCTGGCAACGGTGGTCAGCATACTGTGTCTGCGGAGTACCCAATGAGAAGTGCAGTCCGAGCGCTAGCACTGGCAACGCTAGGCGTAGGGGCGGTTTTTCAGCTCGGCGGGTGTCCGACCGCCAACCCGCTGGAATACGTCGCGGGGAGCACCGGTCAGCGCACCGTACTGCGCTCCGAGCCGCTGGTGGAGGTACTGACGCCGGTGAGCGACCTGTCGATCGCCGGCGGGACGCAGGTCGAGGTCAATTGGCGGGCGTTCGCGGCCACGCGAACTTCAGTGCTGAAGGTGATCCTAGACAAAGACCAGGATCCGGAAAACGACAATGAGACGGTGGCCTACGTTAACCTACCCTTGACGCAGTCTTCGGCCCTGGTCGATACGACGCGCTTGAGCCAGGGCACGTACTACGTCGGGGTGGTGATGCTGGCGGTCGGCGAGGTGGTAGCCTTCGACTACGCGCCCGGACGGGTGACCATTGACCAGGCTCCAGACCTGTTTTTCAAATCGCCGCGCGGAAATTTCGCCTACGACCGGGCGGCTGCCATCACGCCGACGTTCCGGGTGGAGTGGGAACTGGATGACCCGGATTCCACGAATACGGTGGAGATCTTCCTGGACCCGGATGACATTCCGAACGGCAACGAAGTGTTTCTGTACCGTAGCACATCGCAGACCGGGGACAGCTTCAGCTTCGACTTGCCGACGGCGGAATTCGAGCCGGGCGTGTATCGTCTGTTGGCCATCGTGTCCGATGGGCGCAACAAGTACAACTTTTACGCGCCGGGGAGTATTCGTCTGCGGGCCCGGTTGGCGGGGGCGATCGACCTGCGCGGAATCGAGGTGCCGGGACACGCCGTAGCCGGGGCGGTTTTTGAAGGGTTCAATCCGCGCGACAACGCCGGCAGCTTCGTCAGTGGCATCGGTGACATCGATCGGGACGGTTTTTCCGACTTCATCATCATGGCGCAGTTCGGAAAGCCGCGTTATGAGGTCAACCTTCAGCGTACCGGCGCCGGAGAAGCCTATCTGGTCTACGGACGGGCGAAACGCTTCAGTGGACTGTTGAGCCTGAACTCGACAGGCACGCTGTTCCGCGGCGAGATCTACACCGGCGTCCCCGAAGCACCCGACCCGGTGCGCCCGAGTCGTGGGATCACCAGCTTTGCGCTGCTTACCGATTGGGACGGGGACGGGATCCGTGAGATGGCGTTCGGGGTGCCGTTCGTCGACTCGGTGTCGCTGAACTCGGTGCTATCGCCCGCACTGGCAGGTTACGCCTTCCTGGATCCGGATGGGTATTTCCGGACCGGTGCGGTGGTCGTGGCGGCCGGATCCTCGCTACGCCCCGATCTGGGTTTCCCTGGTCGCAACGTTTTCAACCTGGCTGAGTTCGGCACCCTGGCTCACATGCCACTCACCTGCTCGATTTGCGCCGGCCCTTCCGAACCTTGCGTATGTGCCGAAGGGTTTTTCGGGCCCAAGGCTCCAGCACTGCCGAATTGCAGCGTCACCGGTTTTCACCAACACTCCGTCGACCCCAGCCGACCCTTTGCGGGGGGTGTACGCCTCGGCTGCCGATTCAGCAGCACGGGGTTCGGTGACCAATACGGCGAAGTTGTTTCCACCTGGGACTTTGATGCGCTGGTTGTCGGAGCACCGAATCGCGATCCGTTGGCCGCGGTGCCCGACCTGTTTGCCGAAAATCGCAGCATCCCGGGAGCCGGACTGATCAGTGCTTTCTATTGCGACGTGAAAGGCGGATTCTACCCCTGGACCAATGAGAACAGCCCACCGGCTAATGCCGAATTCAACTACCCCGGCAGCAATCAAAGTGTCGCGGATCGGCTGCTGCCGCACGGTGGCCCGTACCACTATGTGATGGACGACCTAACTTACAGTCCGGGATACTGGGTGGATGCGGACGACGCCGAGCCGTGCGGAGCAGAGTTTGCTGCCGGCATCGTGACGCCGGCCAACTCGGTGACCTTCTGGACAGAGCTGGCCGGTGCCCGTTTGGCTGACGGGCGCGGTTTGGGGGACACGAACGGCGATGGTCTGCTCGATCTGGTGGTCGGACTGCCCCTGGCCAACGAAGGGGCGGGAGCGTGCTACATAATTCTCGGGCGGTTGCGCGATCTGGTGCGCTCCGGGACATTGCAACTGGAAGAGCTGAGCCGGCCGATGGAGGGAGCCGCGCAGCCGCGGCGTCGAATCTTCGATGGCCTTCAGATTCGAGGTGCGCCGGGAGAGCGTCTAGGTCAGTCGCAAGCCAACGCCGGGGACTTCAACAATGACGGCTTGGCAGACGTGGCCGTCGGGTCGCCACTGATGAACAATGGAAGGGGCGGAGCCGCCGTCATCTTCGGCTCGCGAGAAGCCATTAACCTGACCGAATCCGAGATTCCGTTCCTGGAACTGCCGGCCCGCGGTCTGGGCGTGATCTTCATTGGGGAAGACGAAGGCGACCTGGCCGGCGCGCGTGTGGCCGCCGCCGGCGACGTCGATGGCGATGGCAACGACGATATCCTGATCGCCGCTCCGGGACGTTCGGTGCGGCTGGACATCGACGGAGATGGCGTGGTCGACATCGATCGTCAGGAGTGCGGCGTGGTTTATCTGGTTTACGGGGCGCCCAACCTGATATCACGCCAGACGCCGGGGGGCAAGCCGGGATTCCTCGAACTCCAGTACATCGGCACCGAGAACCTCCCGGGTTGTGTGTTCATCGGCCGCCACAGCGGCGACCACATTGGTGCCGGCATCGGCGAACAGGGCGATCGCAGTTTCGGTGTCGCCGGCGCCGGTGACGTGGATGGCGACGGCACCGCCGACCTACTGATCGGCTCCGTCCCGGCCAGCCCCCGGGATCGGTTGCGGGCCGGCGAGGTGTACCTGATCTACGGCGTCGGCGATTAGCGTGGTGCCGGTTGATTATGGAAGAACGCTCATGATGCGACTTGTGTTCATCGCGGCAACATCGCTGGCCGCTCTGCTGCTCTGGGGTTGCACAGGTATCTATGCCGAGCGCAACCCGTTTCTCAGCTATTCCGACCATTATGGCATCGCCGGGCAGCAGGAAGAGTCAACGGACGGCGGCGGGACCGGCATGGAGGTAGCGGGCCGCTTCCGTCGCGATTTGACGATCACCTTTCGCAACAACTCGACACAAGCCGACCTGAATACCACTTTGGTCGCCTGGGTTAATCCAAGCAGCATCCGGTCAGCTCAGCAGCAGGACGCGCTGTTGCGCGCCGGCTATTCCCAACTGACCGAAGAAGCGCGACTTGGGCTGGCCTTCACGCTGCCGGTGGGCACACTCGTCTTCGACGGCGGGGGCACGGCGGGAGCCACCTCGATTTTTCTGAGGCGGGCTGCGGGCACAGGCGCGGGCGAAGGGGAAACGGAAGAGGCCGGAATTCCCACTACCACTTCGATCACGCTCACTACGCCCGATGTCATCCTGGTATTTTCCCAACCGCCGGTGTCCTGCGACAGTGTGGCGTTCTATTTCACCCGTGACGGGGAACCACTGACAGGCGTTTCGGCAAGCGGTCCGGAAAGCCCATATGCCGGCGCTGCGACGGGAGGGGCCTTCAAGACGCTAGCGCAAGTGGACGTGTACCAATGTTCGCCCCTGCGGCCGGGCCTATTCTTGAGTCTCGGTGGAGCACGACAGTCCAACGAGTATTACGAAGGCCAGAACATAACCTTCGACTTCAACCTGCTGCCCGACGCCAATGGCAACTGTGCCGTCGTGACGATTGGCGCCCCGTCGGCGGCCCAACCGTGAGCGCTGATATTCGAGGTGATCGCAGGCGGACTTACATGGACCGATACAATAATGATGAGCGGGGGGCTGAGCGCCAAGGTGTGTCTATGCGGAAGCTGGTGATTGCAGCACTGATGCTCGCGACGTGGGCCTGGCCCACGACCGCGCGGGCCCAAGAGCGTCCGGAAATCGTGGCGGTAGATATCAAGATCGCCAGTTATCTGGGTCGTGACCCGCGTTCGACGAACGACGGACGCTATTGGCTTGATCCTCGCGGGGAGCAGTGGCTCAATGTGTACAGAGCCTTTCCGACCGCCTGGGATAGCCCGGTTGCCTTCGATCCCAACAGCGAACTAGGCTTCGAGCGGGATATTTTGATTGTCACGGTCACCTTTCAGCAGGATGCCGTCGCCGACCCAGAGACGGATGCTGAATTCTTCGTTCGTTTGACGGCCAGCGGCTCCAAGGGGCCGCCGCCGGCGCCGCCCTTAGAGGGCTCGCGCGGCCGTTACACCAGTACGCCTTGGCGACGCGTAGCTGGCGCGCCGGAAAACGACGCCACGGTGAGAGTTCTTCTGGCGATCCCGGAAATCCAAGGCGTTAATCAGAAGCGTCTGCGCGGGGAACAGGACTGGGATGTCTTCTGGATTGTCGAGTTTCGTTTGGCCACCAGCGAAGATCCGCAAGAGGGTGATTCGGACGGTTTCACGTTCCGCCTGAACGCCACCGAGAACCCCCTCTTGGCTCCGCCCAACCCGCGTCCTTTCGCAGACGCCGGCCCCGACCAGACCGTAGCGGTCGGCGGTACTGTCGTCCTGGACGGAAGCCGGACGTTCGATAGCTCGAATCTGGGCTTCGACCCACGCGAACCCAATGTCTTCGTGAAAGACGAGCTGCTTTACGCGTGGGAATGGGTCTCCGGCCCGGAACGCGTGGATCCGGAACCATACGAGTACGATCCGAGCGACAAGTCCAAGGCGCAAGTGACGTTGGACCTTGCCGGAGAGTACGTGTATCGCCTGGTTGTGGATGACCAGGTCAACCCCCTGCCCTCCACGGATTTGACCACCATCTACGTGGTGACGCCATCGCCCGACAACGTCGGACCACGTGCGCGGATCGTCGCTCCCAGCGGACCAGTCCGCGTAGGTCAGACCATCACTCTCAAAGCCGGCAACAACCTCGACCCCGACGACGATGACGACGAGTTGACCTACCGGTGGCGACAGACCAACGCCGTCGGCGGCCCTCTGGAGCCGGACGAAATCCGGGCCGGCTTCCAGCCTTTGTCTGGACTGACCACGCGCACCGTGTCCTGGAAAGCACTCAAGGCCGGCACCTATTACTTCCAGCTCGTGGTAACCGACCCGCATGGACTGAGCGACCGTGGGCTGACGTCTGTGCAGGTCATCGAAGGCGGGAGTGCCAGCCTGTCGCAACGGACCAGCGGCGCCGAGCGAAGCGGCACGCCCGACGAAGGCAGCGGTGAGACGCCGGCGGAGGCGAACTCGCCGGCGGCGTGCGGTGCCGGTGGGCTGTTGCCATTGGCACTGGTACCGCTGGCCCTGGGTCTGATGCGTTGCCGACCACGCTGAGAGTACCATTGCGGGCGCGGCTGGCGGTCCGCTAGTTGTGATCTATAGGTAGCTCGGGTGGCGGTTGGCTCAACCGCGTCGGGCAGCGCTAAGAGTGCCTAGCCAAACCAACTCTGGGACCGAGCTCCGGTCGGTCAGATTACACGCCAAAGGCCTGTCACCCATGTTTCTGATAGGCGCTCTTACCCGGGACACTCGTTCTTGTCCGCTGCGTCCGGCTGCTCGCCCCTGGCCGGACGGCGGTCGGCCAGTTGCCCGCATTCCGGACACCGCGACGCGCCATTGACGAGGTACCCGCAGGCGGTGCCGCGTCCCATTTCCTGCAGTACCCCCTGGCAACGCCGCGTCCAGGCGACGTTCACGCCATCGGAAAAGGAACAGAATCAGCAAGAAAATGCCCGCCCTGCCGCACCACAGCTCCACTTACGTAGATTGGAGTACCCGGCCCAAGAATTCACGCATCAGCCCAAGAGCCACTCCGCCACCGCCGATAATCACGACGCCCCAGCCAACGGACGACGTTCGTGATGCAGCCGCGCGGCGAACATTGCGTAGCACCTCCGCATCGCTAATTCCAGGCAGTGTCCTCATCCTTTGTACACCTCTCCGTGCCGCGTGCGGCTTCAGTTCATAGACAGGCATAGGTATGCCAAGTCTTCGTGTAGATGCGCTCGTTCAGAGCGAATCTGCCCTAGCCGCCCTCGTACTGGTAGCGGGTGCCCAACGGCTCGCCGACGCCACCCAAACCCGGCGGGAGCCCGACCCGCCAGCCGCCCTGGCCGTCCGGCGTCACCGGGTCGCCAAAGGCGATGTAGGCCATGCGCGACAGGACTGTCGCCGACGTGTCGGTCGTCATCATGGTGGAGCGGGTGAGATCTCCGTGCAGGAAGCGCATAGTTGAGGGCGACTGGGCCACGTCCTCCCGCGTATGCACGCCAAATCCCGCCAGGTAACGCATCAGTTCCGTCGCCGGCCCGCTGCCAGTCGCCAGGAGGTCATCCCCGACCCGCAGCGCATCTCCTACGACAGATACTCCCACGGGATACCCGTCTCGAGAACGAAAAGAATACCCGTCAGCGCCGCCCGGTCGGCCACGATCGGCCGGCCACCCTTGGGACGCGGCGGGGGTTTCGGCAACAGCGGTTCGATCACAGCCGACAGGTCGTGCGTGGCCAGCGGCTTGGCCATCGCGATGTCCTCCGTGACACATACCGACCTCGTCCGATGGCCTGATCATGACGTGAACTCGTCAGCGGTCAAGTGGTTTTGTTAGGCGCTCTAAGGCAGCGCCTTGCGACGCACGCCTGATGCTGTACATTCGCGCGCAGCGTTTTCCAACGCCCGCCGTCGCGCACAGTAATGGTTGCGCGAGCGTGGCGGCCGGCCAGCGCCCGGTGACACAAGCATGCGGTACGCCGAGTGGCCGCTTTTCCTCGACCTCACGCAGCCGGGATTCCTGGCGATATTGGCGCTACTGCCCCTGGTCGTCGTGCTAGGGGTGCGTTCGCTGTCCAGTCTGGGGCCGGTCCGGCGCACACTCGCGATCGTGCTTCGTTGCGCTGTCCTCGTGCTGCTGACAGCCACCCTGTCAAGCCCGGAGTGGGTGCGCCGGACTGATGATCAGACAGTGGTCTTCGCGCTGGACCAGTCGGAAAGTGTTCCGGCGGCGTTACAGCGGGCCGCGCTGGAGTTCATGCACTCGGCCGCCGCGGGCATGCGGCCCGGCAAGGACCGCGCCGCGGTGGTGTCGTTCGCCGGAGCGCCTTCCATCGAGCAAACGCCGCTTGCGCAACTGCTGATCGATCGCGTAGGTCGTCCCCAGATGCCGCAGCGCACCAATCTGGCGGCAGCACTACGGCATGGTCTGGCGTTGGCGCCGGCTGATACGGCGCGGCGACTGGTGGTCCTTTCAGACGGGAACGAAACCGTAGGGAGCGCAGCGGAGGAGGCGAAGCAGTGCGCTGCGTTGGGTGTGCCAATAGACGTCGTCCCGCTGCGCTATCGATACCCGGCGGAGATACTGGTGGAGTCACTGAGTGCCCCGGCCAGCGCGAGGTTGGGCGAGGTGATCAACCTGCGGCTGGTCGTGCAGTCGCAGGTAAGCGGCAGCGCGCGGCTGCTGCTATACCACAACGACCAACTGGTCGATCTGGCACCAGATGCTGCTGGGGCGGGGCTACCCATTGAGCTGGAGGCCGGACGCAAGCGCTTCTCGGTTCCGGTCATGCTTTCGTCAACGGGCGTGCACAGTTTCCGCGTAACCGTGCAGCCACTGGAAGACTCGCTCGACACCCTGCCGGGCAACAACGAGGGACGAGCGTTTACCATCGTGGGCCAACCGCAGCGTGTGCTGATCGTCACCGAGGCGTCTGAGCGCCTGACGGAGGTTGACGATGCATCGGCCGAACTCCTGGCCGAGGCGCTGCGTGACGGCGGAATCGCGTGCCAGCGCACGACCGTTCGAGAACTGCCCGCCGATCCCGCCGCATTGTCCGACTGCACGGCGGTGTTCCTGGTCAACGTGTCCGCGTTTGCGTTGGGCGCAGGGCGGCAGCAGGCGTTAGCCACATTTGTGCGCCATCTGGGCGGCGGTCTGGTAGTCATCGGCGGAGACCAGGCATTTAGCGTAGGAGGTTACGCGCGCACGCCGCTGGAAGAAGTCCTGCCGGTCGAGACCTGTCGGTCGCTGGTCAAGTTCCTCAGTCTGGCGCTGGTGATCGTAATCGACCGTTCCGGGTCCATGGCGGGAGAGAAGATCGTCATGGCGCGGCAAGCGGCGGCCGCGGCGGTGGAACTGCTGCGTGGCCGTGACCTCGTCGGTGTGGTGGCCTTCAACGCGGCCCCGGAATGGTTGGTGCCGCTGCGCCGCGCGGACCACAAGGCCGCCATCATAAGGAGATTGGCCAGCCTGGGAGCCGGTGGCGGTACCGTCATGTACCCAGCGCTGCGCGAAGCATTGGCCGCGTTGGTGGGTGTCGATGCCAACATCAAGCACATTATCGTATTGACTGATGGTCAGTCGGCGGGGGCCGACTTCGACGGACTGGCACGCGGCTGCGCCGCCGCCGGGATCACCATTTCCACCGTGGCGGTCGGCCCGGACGCAGACAGGGATCTGCTGGGACGGCTGGCGCAAATCACCGGCGGGCGCATGTACATCGCCGACACCGGCCACTCACTGCCGCAGATCTTCGTGCGCGAGACGATTGTGGCCAGTCGTTCCGGATTATTCGAGCAACCTTTCACGCCCCACCTGCGGCCGGTGGCGGACAGTCAAGTATTGGCTGGTTTCACAGCGGATTCCATACCGCCGCTGCACGGACACGTGATTACAGCGGCCAAGCCGCTGGCGCAGGTGCCACTGGTGCGGATCACGGAGGACGGAGCCGATCCGATCTTGGCCTACTGGCAAGCCGGCTTGGGGCGCAGCGTCGCCTTCACCAGCGGCTTGTGGCCGCGCTGGGGACCGGAGTGGGTTTCCTGGGCGGGCTTCAGCAAGTTTTGGACTCAGGTGGCGCGTTACGCCGACGCGGGCAGCGGCAGCGCAGGCCTACAGACCGTGACAACGGTCAAGGAAGGACGCGGCCACCTGCTGGTATCCGCTGAGCATTTGCCGTCCCACCTGCGCGGTTCGCTGGCGCTGACCGGCAGGTTGATCGGACCCGATCTGACCGTCCAGCCGCTGGATATGCAGCCCGCCGGCACGGACCGCTTCGAAGCGAGCTTCCCGGTCGACACGCCGGGAACCTACCTGGCAAACCTGGTGTACCGCTTCGGCGGCGGCGAGGCCCAACAAAGCGGCTTGCTGCGCGCCGGGGTGGTGGTCAGCTACGCGCCCGAATACCGCGCGCTGCGCGACAACGAAGCCGCGCTCATTGAACTGGCCCGGATCACTGGCGGGCGCGTGCTGGACCTGCGCCAGCCGAACGCTGTTTTCGAAACTGGTAGCGTCCGACCGGTGCAGGTGCGCCGACCTATTTGGGATGTGCTAGTTCGCATGACGGTGTGGCTGTTTCTGGTCGACGTGGCCATCCGGCGGATCGCCATCCGCCCGGCCGAGGTGGTCGCACGTCTACGCCAGTCGCTGCGCGAGCTGGCGTCCCCCGTCGTAGCGCAGAGCAGTCAAAGGTTGATGACCACCCTTCGGCAGGCCAAGAATCGCGCGTGGGCCCAGTCCCCGCGTCCGGTTGCGACACCGCCAGGGAGCAAGGAAAACACGCACTCGCAGGCGGCGGATCGCCAGCGCGCTGCGCCTCGGAAGGGCGTTGATAGCGCCCGGCCGGCCGAATCGTCCGCCACGCCAACAGGTAGCGCAGACTACATGTCGCGTCTGCGGCAGGCAAAACGCCGAGCACGCGGCAATGAGCACGACGCGGCTGACTGACTGCCGGCTGGCGTTGATTCTCCGTTGCAAAGGCCATACGGAAGCGGCTGCCGCTGTGCCCAGCCTCCGTCGGGCGGCTTCATACCGCGCGCACGCGCCTGCTGGTTAGCACAGTCGGCCATCCAACCATATTTCGGATGGGGTCGAGAGCAGGCGGGCGCCGAGTCCCCAGGTAGCTGGCCGACCGCCGCTCACTTGCATAGACTGGGGCCAAACGAAGCGGCATCCACCTGGCGCGGCAGCGTGAGTCAGTATATGAGCAACGTCGTTCAAGCAGTGTTGAACAACCCGATCGGGGCGGCCTTCGCCATTATCTTGGTCGGCGAGCTGCTGGGACGGTTGTCGGTGCGCGGCGTGTCTCTGGGGACTTCGGGCGTACTTTTCGCGGGCCTTGCTTTTGCCCATTTCGGCTGGGTCGAACCACAGGCAACCAAAGTGCTGGCGGACTTCGGCGTGGTACTGTTCGTGTATGCGGTGGGACTTCAGGCCGGTCCGCGCTTCGTGCGCACGGTCCGGAGCAAGGGCGTGATACCATTGGTGGTCGGGCTGGCCACGGTAGTGGGCGGAGCAGCGGTCGCCGGCTTCTTGGCGCGACTCTTGCACCTGGACGCGGCGTTGGCGGTGGGACTGTTTGCCGGCGCTCTCACCAGCACGCCAGCCCTGGCGGCCGCCACCGAGGTCGCTGGCCAGTCGGCCCCAGCGGTATCGGTAGCCTACGGAGTTGCCTACCCATTCGGAGTGGTTGGCGTAGTGCTCTTCGGTCAGCTCATGCCGCGTTGGCTGTCGCGCTGGCCGGCAGCGAGCAATCGGCAGCCCGACCTGCCTAGCGGCGAGCCAGTCCAACAGCGCTGCTATCTGGTGCAGAACCCGGCCTGCATCGGCAAACGCATCAGCGCCCTGCGACTGCACGAATTGGCGTCGGTGAATATCTCGCGGGTCATGCGCGGCGCGCAAGTGCTGGCTTCGGCACCGGATGTGGAACTGGCCGCCGGCGACGTAATCATGGCGGTCGGGACTGGGCGCGAGTTGGACCGGCTAGCGCTGATAATCGGGCCACCGGTACCGGTGGAAGTGGAGATGAAGCAGGTGCCGAACGTCGTGGCCCGCGACGTATACATCAGCGAGTCGGCTTTCGCCGGGCGCAGCCTGCGCCAGCTCCACGTGCGCAGCAAGTACAACGTGGTCATTACCCGCGTGCGACGCGAGGGCATGGAGTTTGTGCCGCGCGGCGACTTCGTACTGGAGATCGGCGACCAGGTTCGGGCCGTGGGTTACGAGCCGGACGTAGTGAACTTCGAGCGAGCGGCGGGCATCCATGAACGCCGACTGCATGAGACCGGTATCCTGGAATTCGCCTTCGGTCTGGTAGTGGGCATCGTGCTCGGCCTGCTCCCGATACCGGTACCGATGGCGGGGACAGTGAAACTGGGGCTGGCCGGCGGACCGTTGTTCGTCGGTCTGCTGCTGGGGCACTACGGGCGCATCGGTCGGCTACGTTTGCACGTACCGGTGGCCGCACGCTATCTGATGCGCGAACTCGGATTGATGTTGTTTCTCGTCGGGGCGGGGACGGCGGCCGGCGCCGACTTGCTGCCGGTCCTGCGCCAACATGGACTGACCTTGGTGGCATTGGCCATTACGACAGTTGTGGCAGCCACGGCTGTCGCCTTCGTGTTGTCTTACGTGGTCTTCCGCCAGAGTCCGGCCAGCAGCATGGGGCTGACCTGTGGGGCAATGACCAGCACTCCCGGGCTGGGCGCGGCCAGCTCGCAGTTCGACAGTGATGTGCCAGCGCTGGCGTACGCTGCCGTTTATCCGCTGGCGCTGGTGGCAATGACAGTGGTGGCCCAGCTTATGCTGGCGATCCTGAGATAGCGCCCACGGCAGAGCGCATGGGTAAACCATGTGTGACTATCACGTCGACCGGGCTGGGTTTTCAGCGATGGTGCTCAGGCGAATAGCCCATGCAGGTACCAACGACCGGTGTTCAAATCGCGAAAAACCCAATACTGCTCGCCGGTGTCGATCGTAACCCGAAAATAGTCGCGACGGATATCCGCTCCGCGCCACCAGCCGGTTTCCAGTCGCTCTGGCCCGCATGCCCCCACCACCGTCTGCCCGCGTCCGCGGAACGTCAGCCACACTGGCGGCCCGTCCGGAGCCGAGGCCAACACGGATACCGGCAATGGGCGCGGCAGCAGACGAACCGGTCGCGGCGGGAGCACCATCTGTGGCGTCCCGGCTGACGGCTCCTCTGGTGCACCGCCTGTCTGAGCGACGGTAACATATCGAAAGGCCCGTTCGGGCTGATAGTCGTCAAGCAGCCGTGGGCGCACAACAGCCTCGCAGCCCAGACGGGCCACCAGCCGATCAATCAGGTTACCCCAGGCTTCGATATCCATCGGCTCGCGTCTATCGAACAGGTCACCTGGCATGCTACCGAAGGCTTCCGTGCGGCGGGCCAGCAGGGTCACGCCGACTATTCCCGCCGACAAGTCCGTGCGCTCCAGGCGTGGCCACAACAGAGCGCCGACATGACCGGTGTCGCGACAAGTCCGCGTCAGCGAGAGCACAATGACAAGCGGGGCCGCACGTTCCCGGTACAACACGCATGCCAACCGGCGCAGCCCGCGTCCGCTACGCCGCAACGGCTCCAGCAGTTCGGTCAGCAGTCTTTCGATAACTGCCCGCAGCGGCAGGGGTTCAGCCAACGGGCCATCGAAAATCTGCCGCGCCATCGGTATATCCGGCGGGCGGTAGGGTACAACTCCCTCGAAGACCTCGCCGAGGGCCTGTTGCACGCGCAACACCAACTGCGACCCGAAACGCGCGGGCAAAGTAGCCCGCGGCAGCATCAACAGATCACCGATCGTGCGGATGCCGAGCATGTCCAGTTGTTCGGCCAGGCGCGCATCAATTCGCAGCGCCGCCGGCGGCAAAGGAGCCAGCCAGGCGCTGGTCTGACCGACGGGCACGATCGAAAGTGTGCTGGTAGTGTTCACCGCCAAGGCCCAGGCGGCGCCGACCGTATCGGCCACCGCCGCCCGAACCTGCAACCCCGACCGGGCCAGTCCGGCCACAGCCTGCTTTGCCAGATGCTCCTCTCCTCCGAAGAGCCGCGCACAGCCGGTGATGTCGAGCAACAGGGTGTTCGGGTAAACCGGCTCGACGATCGGACTAAAACGCAACGCCCAACCGGCCAGACGTTCCAGCCAAACCTGATTCTGATGGGCGGCATATGGCCAAGTCCGCAGCGTCGGGACACTGGCGCGAGCCTGGCCAATGGTCATCGCCGGTCGCACCCCGAGCGCCCGTGCCTGCGGACATACTTCGACTACTACCTCCACCCCGCCTGCCGGTCGCGTCAGTACCGACGGCCGCCACGCTTCACCCTCCCGGCCGGCAGCACGGCGCGCTCGATCGATCGACAGATACGGCATATGCAGACATAGGATCCGCCGCATCCGGCCACTCCACGATCAAAGGGTCCGGCGACTGCCCTGCCGCGCGCTGCTTTAGCACCGTGATGCGCACACGCCGGGCAACTCCGCGTCCCGGCAGACAGTCCAGTCGCAGACGGCTGGCGGCAAACGTGGCTCCGCCAGAGAGTCCGGCACAGATCAGAAGTCCGATTCCTCCGCCGGTTTCTGCCGCCAGTTGCAGTCGGCGCACGCTGAGAGGATCACTGTTGCGCAACGGCAGCAGGACGGCAGCCACGGCGTGACAGCGCAGGGACTGCTCTGCGGCCCAGAACGCCTCCGCACCGTAACCCGAGCGAACGACAATGAGCCGCCCCAGCGGAACCCCCAACGCAAGCAGCGCTGGCGGATACAGGTCGCGCGTCGTGTCTATATAGACTATCCATTTGCCGCCGACGGCGGCTTGCGCTGCCACCCGCATGGCCAGCGAATAGGCCGGCGCGGAATCCGACGCTGCGATCAATTCATGCACGGCGGCAGTCAGCAAGCCGCCACCGAGTGCAGTATCAAGCCACGCTACCCCGGTCGGACAGTAGCGACTTGGAACCCGCCAATGAAACCTCAAGCTGGCGATCTGCCTGGTCAGTTCCGCCAATCGCGCTCGGTGGTCCGGACTTCGCCCGACGTGCATCTTGTCAGCCGGGGGCGGCTGACCTGCATCAAGGAGGGGCGCCCGGCGTGCATGGGATTGGGCGTACACGCCGGGCGCATGGAACGGCATGGTTGACACGAGCGCGGACATCATCCGTTCCCATCGTGCGGACCGTTGCGGCCTGCGGCTTGCCGCCCAGGGCTTTGTCCGGCTACTGCGGAACCGGCCGGCATCTACAAGGCCGTGCACGGTGCTGCACCGCCAGTCAAAAACGCTGTGGCAGCGCTACACCACACTCGATCACCCTGCGCCCCGCCGCCGCGACGCCATCCCTCGGCTGAGTGGGTGCCCGGCTATCGATCGCCGCGCTTGACCAGGCTGCGCCACGTAGTCGCGACACCGGACTAGCGCCCGCCCAACACTCCCGACGGCGAAGCCGCAGTGCGGGATACGGCGATACCGACACACCGACCCGCCGGATGTTCGGTCAACTATCGTATGCTAATAATAACCTAACAGTGGACGGGTGTCAAGCCGATCTGTCAAAAGTATCCACCGCTCGTCGCACCGCCTCGATATGCGCCGGCGTCGTCCCGCAGCACCCCCCGACGATGGTCGCTCCTCGCTCCAGCCACTGCCGAACATAGCCACCGTACTCCTCCGGCCCCATGGACTGCGAATAGTTCCACCCGCTGATCGGCACGGGGTTGTTGATATGAGCGTATGCCGCCAGCGCGCCGTCCAAGCTGACGCGCAATCGTTCCAGCAGTCCAGACACGCCGCACGGCGGGATGCAGTTGAGTCCGATGGCCAGCGGGCCTAGAGCAGCGACGGCCGCCACAGCTTCCGATAATGGCTCTCCGCTCAGCAACTCGCCGCTCTGGCGGGTCACGAACGACACCACCGCCGGCAAGCCGCGCTCGGCGGCACACTGCGCGGCGATGCAGGCCTCGCGCAGCGTGTTCATTGTCTCGATCCAAATCAGGTCGGGCCGGGCCTCGACCAGCCAATCCATCATCTCGGCATGCTCGGCCCGCAGAACATCGGTGGACGGCACACGCTCGGGGTGATAACAGTCCTCGACCGGTCCCACGCTGGCCGCCACGATGACCGGACGGGATGTCGCCTGACTCGCCCGGCGGGCCAGGTCGACAGCCAGGCGATTGAGCAGTGCCCCCGGCCGCGCACAACCGGCGCTGCGCAGCGTCCGTGGGTTGGTGCGGAAGGTGTTGGCCACCAGGATATCGGCTCCGGCAGCCACGTAGTCCCGATGCACCTGCTCGACGACTTGCGGCGCCGTCAGCAAGGCGGCGGCCGACCACAGTGGAGGTGCCGCACAGACCCCGCGTCGCTCCAGTTCGGTCCCGGTGGCACCATCCAACACCAATAACCGGCTCTTGATATGAGCAGTGACCTCGGATGCCGACAGAGCCATCGCTGCCCTCCGAGCGACCCTGACTTCAGGACTGTGATGGAACCGCTCGGCAAAGTATCATACGCACCACTAGGACCGAGCGTAGGAAGCCAAGCGCGGCTGCCCCAGCGAGCGAAAACAAGCATGAGCAGCACGATTCTCATCCGCGGCGGCCGGGTGATCGACCCGACCCAGGAAATCGACGAGATTGTCAACGTGGCCATACGTGACGGGTGCATCGCCGCCATCGGCCGACAGGCTCCCACGTCCGCCGATGAAGTCGTTGATGCGACCGGTCTGCTCGTGACTCCCGGCTTGATCGACATGCATGTGCACCTGCGCGAGCCGGGGTATGAGGAAGACGAAACCATCGAGACGGGCACGGCGGCTGCGGTGGCCGGCGGGTTCACAGCCGTCGCGTGCATGCCCAACACCGATCCCCCGCTGGACAACGACGCGGCCATCGAGTTCGTGCTGCGTCAAGCGGCGCGGACAGCGGCAGCGCGTGTTTATCCGATCGGCGCCCTGACCGAAGGCCGTCAGGGCAAAGAACTGGCCGAGATCGGGCTAATGGTCCGGGCTGGGGCGGTAGCCTTCAGCGATGACGGCGACGGGGTGGCCGATGCCGGCGTCTGCTTGCGTGCCATGCGCTACCTGAGCATGTTCGAGCGCCTGTTCATTCAACATTGTGATGAGCCGTCGCTGTCGCGCGGCGGGTGCATGAACGCCGGACCGACGGCCACCCGCCTGGGACTACCGGGTATTCCGGCGATTGCCGAGGTGGTGATGGTGCAGCGTGATCTCACCTTAGCGGCCCAAGCCAACGTGCGCTATCACGTAGCCCATATCTCGACGGCCGGGGCGGTGGAACTGGTACGCGCAGCCAAGCGCAAGGGTCAACGGGTTTCGGCCGAGGTTACGCCGCACCATCTGCTGTTGACCGACGAAGCCTGCGCCACGTACGACACCAACTACAAGATGAACCCGCCGCTGCGCAGCCGGGCCGACGTGCAGGCCTGTTTGGAGGCGGTGCGCGACGGGACGATCGACTGCCTGGTGACGGATCACGCGCCGCATGGTCGCGAGAGCAAGGAGCACGAGTTTCAATACGCTTCGGCCGGCATCATCGGTCTGGAGACGGCCTTGCCGCTGTTCATCCGGGCCTTGATCGAGCCCGGTCTGGTCACGTGGCCGCGTCTGATCGCCGCCATGTCCACGCGGCCGGCCGAGTTGCTGGGCGTGGGTGGCGGGACGCTCAAAGTGGGGCAGCCGGCGGACGTGACGCTGATCGATCCGCAGACCGAGTGGACGATCGACCCGGAGCGCATGCGATCCAAAAGCCGCAACACGCCTTTCGCGGGCTGGAAGGTGCGCGGCCGGGCGCTGGGGACGCTGGTGAACGGCCAGTGGCGCTACCGGGACGAACAGTTGATCAAGCGGGGCTGAGCGTGACGAGTCAGCGCAACGCCGTCGACTTAGACTGCGGCGGCTTTGCAGCGGTTCTTGAGAAACAGGTGCCGAGCTGAATGACGGCGGCGCCCGACGGCTTCAGCCGTCCGCCGGTTTCGGAATTGTCGATGACAGCGCAGCATCCGAACGCTGTGGCGCAGACCGGGTAGAGATGGAAACTGTTGACATGCGTATACGACATGATCAGCTCGGTTGGGCGGTCAGTTTATTGGTCGCGCTGCTGTCCGGGGTGGGGTGCGACGGTCTGGCGTACGTCCTGCATGTAGCCGAAGGACAGCTTGGTATCCAGGGCCGCGTCGAGCCGATCGACACGGTGCTGGGCACCGGTCGTCTGTCGGAAGAGGAGGAGACCAAGCTGCGTCTGGTGGTGAAGGTACGGCAGTTCGCAACCGAGACCATGGGACTGAATGGCGACTCGGCCTACACGACGTTCTACGATGCCGGTGGAGATCCAGTGGCCTGGAATCTGTCGGCGGCCCGACGAGATGCGCTGGTGCCGCGCACCTGGCGTTTTCCGCTGGTGGGCGAAGTACCCTATCTGTCATTCTTCGACGAAGATTACCTGCGCTGGTATGAACAGCGGTTGATCGACGAGGGTTATGACACGCTGACGTACGAGCTGGATGCCTACAGTACGCTCGGGTTGTTCGAGGATCCGGTCCGTTCCACGATGTTGCGCCGCGACACGCTGTCGCTTGCCGAGACCATCATTCACGAATTGCTGCACAACACCGTGTGGCGCGCCAACGCCACCACCTTCAACGAGTCGCTAGCCACCTTCGTCGGGCGGCAAGGGGCCATTGAATTCCTGACGCAAGAATACGGCGAAGAGTCCGGCTGGCCCAAGCTGGCGCGCGCCTTCTACGCAGATACCGACCGGGTGAGTGCTTTCCTCATGGAGCTGTACGCTGACCTGCAATCGTACTACGCCCAGCCCCGCCCCGTGGACGAGAAAATCGCCGGTCGGGAGGAAGTCTTCGCGGCGGCGCGCCGGCGTTTCACGACCGACCTGGCGCCGAAGCTGAACTACCCGGAGGTCTTCGCGTATCTGGCCGAGCTGCCGACGAACAATGCCTGGGTGCTGTCGCACTATCGTTACAACCTGGACCTAGACGTTTTCGAACAGGTCTACCTTGCCAGCGAGCGCGACTGGCGCGCGGCGCTGCGCGTGTACCGGGCCGCAGCGGAAGCACGCCACGACCCGTTCGCCTATCTGCGCGATTGGCTGGCGCACCCGACACCTTAGAACCTGGTCCGGGGTGGACAATGGACGGGCTCAGCTTACTGGTGGGCATGGCGGTTGGGGTGGCAGCGGCTGGTCTGGCCGGGTGGCTCTACCTGCGGGCGGCGCTGCGTCAGGCACAGGCGCGCGGGCAGGCCGAAGGGGCCGCCGAACGGGCCGCTTTGCTGGAGCGCGTGCAGGGGCGCGAGGAGCAGCTCGCTAACCTTCGTCAGGAACTGGAGACGGCAACGGGGGAGTTGGCGCACCTGCGGGGTGAACACGCCGCTTTGCAGACGCGACTGGAAGAGGAGCGTAGGGCAGCCGATGCCAAGCTAGCGCTGTTGGAGGAAGCACGCCAGAAACTGGCGGACGCCTTCAAGGCCCTGTCGGCCGACGCCCTACGCAGCAACAACCAGTCTTTCCTCGAGCTGGCCCGGGCCACGCTGGAAAAGTACCAGGAGTCGGCTCGCGGTGATCTGGAAAACCGTCGCCAGGCGATCGACGAGCTAATCAAGCCGCTGCGCGAGTCGCTGGAGAAAGTGCAGGTCCGGCTGGGCGAGCTAGAGCAGGCTCGCGTCGGGGCTTATGCCAGTCTGACCGAGCAGATCAAGTCGCTGGCCGCAGCGCAGCTCCAGTTGCAGCAGGAAACCGGCAACCTGGCGCGGGCCCTGCGCGCCCCGACGGTGCGCGGGCGTTGGGGCGAGATCCAGTTGCGGCGCGTAGTCGAACTGGCCGGCATGGTGGAATACTGCGATTTCGTCGAGCAGGAAGCTTTGACCGGCGAGAGCGGCCGTCTGCGCCCGGACATGATCATCCGGCTGCCCAACGAGCGCTGCGTGGTCGTAGACAGCAAGACACCTTTGCAAGCCTATCTGGAAGCGCTGGAAGCTCACGACGAGGGCCAGCGCCGCGCGAAGCTGCGCCAGCACGCCGAACATGTGCGGCAGCATCTGCGTCAACTCAGCCAGAAGGCCTATTGGGATCAACTGCCCGCCGCGCCAGAATTCGTCGTGCTGTTCTTGCCCGGGGAGATGTTCTTCAGTGCCGCGCTGGAGCAGGATCCGACCTTGATCGAGGCCGGGGTGAGCCAGCGCGTGATCCTGGCGACGCCGACCACGCTGATCGCCCTGTTGCGTGCAGTGGCCTACGGATGGCGCCAGGAGCAGATGGCGACCAACGCACGGCAGATCAGCGAGTTGGGACGGGTTCTGTACGAGCGCCTGCGCACGTTCGTTGAGCACATGGCCGGGGTGGGGCGGGGACTGGGACGCGCCGTGGATGCCTACAACAGTGCCGTTGGGACCCTGGAAGGACGCGTGCTGGTGACGGCCCGCAGGTTCCGGGAGCTGGGTGCGACCAGCGACGCCGATCTGGAAAGCCCCGCTCCATTGGACCAACGAACCCGGGCACTGGATCTTCCCGACTCGCCGTCCGATGCCGCGGCCGACCCTACGGCTCGTAAGTGAAGTTCACATGTTCCACGTTGTGGCAGCGCAGCGTGCAGGTTCCGCGGAATCTTCCCGTGCTCTGATACCAACGCCGACCGGAAACGATCGACAGGTCGAAGTTGATCAGGTGGTCGTGCTGGGCAGCACTGCCGGGCACGCCGTGAGCCGTATGACAGGCGCTGCACGGCGTGCGCCCTCGGATGATATGTTCGCGATGGCGTGTAAAGCTCTCATTGCCCAGGATCGAGTTGCGTTCGTGGCAGCGATAGCACAAGGCATAAGCCTGCGGCGACTCGATCGTGAAGTCGCGAGTTTCGTAGCGCTCGACCAGCAGGAAATCGTAGCGTGAACCGTGGGGCCCGTTGGGACCACCGCCGCCGGCGCTGCGCGCGTCCGGGTTGTTGTGGCAATCCTGGCAACTTATGAACGATCGGCCGCGCATGGCCGGCACCAAGCTAGGCACGTCCGGGGTATTGCGGGCCGGAAAGGCCACCGGATGCGCCGATGCCGCAGTCGGCAGAAACTGGCGACGGACGTTCCCCAGCGTGTCCTGCTGCCGGACAATCCGCTGCCGCGTCAGCACGCCGCCTTCCGCGTGACAGCGGAAGCACACCTCGTAATAGAAAGTGGCACGCTCGACAGGCACACCGGCCAAGGTGACACCGGGCACGTTCCGCATGGCCCCGGATACGACCAAGTGGTCATCGCCAGTCGGGCTGCGCCCCGGCGCGCTCAACAAGGCATGCGGATTGTGGCAATCGGTGCATTCCACGAACGGCAGCACGGGGCCGCGCTCTTGCGGCGGTCGGGTACGGCCGACCAGCTTGCTGATGCGGTGCCCGGAGCGCAAGTCGAGGACCGGCAAGATGTCGACGGCGTTGAAACCGTCATGGCAGTGGAGACAAAGCTGGCTGGGCCGGGCGTAAAGCAGCCGCTGGCGATGTGGCGCACCGTGCGGCAAATGGCAACTGCGGCAGGCATTGTCGGCCAGCGTGGCATACGGCAGACCTGTGCCGCCGGTCAGTGTGTCGGGAACAGTGCGCATGCTCAGGGCATGCGCGCTGAAGGACCAGCCCTCCAACGCGTGGCAGGCGGTGCACAAGGCGCCCTCGCGGTCCGTGATGCGCAGGAAGTTGCCCAGCTCGTTGTTGTGCGGATCATGGCAAGCGGTGCATTCCAGCTCCCCACTTTCCCCGAGCCGCAGTCGACTGTCGATCATCTCGACCGCTCGCAGTTGGCGATCACGGCTGGCCAGGGCACGGTCGTAACGAAACCCAACCGGGTGGTCGTCGGACAGATCGGTGGTCAGGTTGGCCGGCCCGGTCGGCATGTACGGATGCGTCATCAGGATGGGTTCGGTCAGCGGACGGTTGAAAGTCTGCCCCAGGGCAATGGTCCCGTCATGACAACTCAGGCACAGGCGACTGGCCGGACCGGGCTGATCGACCCGCGCCTCTAGCGTGGGGCTGCGATAAATGCGGTAGTGCGTGGTGGGATTGTGCCGGTTCCAGAGCGGTGCCGCCGGATTGGCGTTGTGCGGCACATGACAGAAAATGCAGATCTGATCCTGGTCGAGCGCCCGAACCGGTCCGGGTCCATACGCCGACAAATCGTGTTTGGAGTACATGATGCGGTCGTCAGCCGCGGCGTTGGCGGCCAGTAGCGTGCAGCAGAGCATCATCCGCACGGGGCTCACGGGGTGCCCTCCGACAAGTATTGAAACACCTGTACCCGACGGTTGAAACTGTCGGCGATCCAGATGCGCCCATGCTGATCGATGGTCAGCCCGGAGGGCAAGGCGAATTCGCCCGGCCCGGTACCGCCCTGCCCGAAAGCCAGCAACAACTGGCCGTCGGCACCGAACACCTGCACGTTCTCGAATTGATTATCCAGCACATAGATGTTCCCGTCACTATCGACCGCCACGTCACGCGGCCGGGCGAAGTCGCCGGCGGCGTCACCCTTGCGGCCGAACACCTGTACCGGCTCGTCGCTCTGGTCGAACACTTGTATGCGGAAATTCATCGCATCGGCCACGACCAAGCCGACGCCGGCGGCGTAGGCCAGCGCCGACGGATAATTGAATTGGCCCGGCCGCTGCCCACGGCTGCCCAGACGTCTCCGGATCTGCCCGGACTTCAGATCGACCGCGAAACAGGCATGGGCGGCTACATCGGCTATCCAGAACTGCTCCGCACCGGCCCAGGCCAGTGAGACCGGCGCCGTGATCTCCGGCCAGCGCAATGTTAGCTGCCAGTCCCCAGCCAGATCGAACACTTCGACGGTCCCGCGGGCGCGGTCGGCCACCAACAAGCACTCGGCGGGAACGACCGCCAGGTCGATCGGCAACTGCAACGGGTCGGCCGGGGCTCCGCTGAGGTGGCGGTAGGCGCGCCGGCTCAAGTCCAAACGGTGAACTGCTCCGCGGCCAGCGTCAGCCACGAAGACGCACTGGTCGGCTACTGCCACGGCCACCGGACGCACGAAGTCGACGACCGGCCGAGACCCGACCAGCAGCGCGCGCAGCGCTTCCCAGCCGCCGCTCTGCACTCCCAGACTGGATTGGCCGTACAAAGCGCCGACGTAGCTGATGCGCGGGCGGTCGGGAGGCGGGGGCCAGAGCAATGGGGGATCGACCGCCGAGAAGATCGGCTTGGGCATCGAGCGACAGCCGACCAGCAAAACGCCCAGTAACACGACAGCAGGTCGGATGGTAGTCACGACCCCTGCCCTCCGACGACCGGGATTTCGCGCTTCAGCTTGATCCAGAAAGAAAACGACTGATCGCGCGAGCCGGGAAGATCCAACAGGTCGTATTCGGCCTCGAAGCGCAACGTGAAATACCCGATACGCCAGTCCAGCCCGCAGGTGAGGTCTACACCATGCGTGATGCCGTAGGGTCGCTCATCCTCGTAACGATACAGGGCGGCGGCCTCGAGGCTCAGGTCGCGTGCCAGAAGTTGCCGAGCGCTCAGTCCGACGTCGCACACCAGGGCGTCGCGCTCGGCCAGCGCACCCAGACCATCAAACCAGAAACGCGATGCGCTGGCTCTACCGTCCACCTGAGCCGACGCCTGTTGCCACACGACCATGTCCGCATTGGCACGCACAGCTTGGAACGGATCCACTGAATCATCGTTGAATTCATATTCCAGACCCGCAGACCAGCGCGGCTGGCGATAGGTGGTTCCCAAACGGTGACGGTTGATGTCGCGGTCCGCAAACGCCGCCCGCAACGGCCGGTCGATGCCTTCGCATTGAATGGACGCGGCATAGTACGGCGTCAAGCCGCCGCGGAAGCCTTGTTGAACACGGAAATCAACGCGGTCGCGACGCAGGTCGTAGTTGTCGGCCACGCGATAAGTATAGCTGACCAGGACGGTGGCTCGGTCGGGAATGGCGCCGGAGGGCAAACGCAGCAAGGCCGTATAGTGACCGGCCTGGTGTACCGCGTAGTCGTGCCCAGCCAGATACGTGCGTGTGCGTCCCTCGTCAGTTACGACGATGCTGGCGCGGTCCACGTCGGTATGGACCAAATAGGCCGGCAGCGGGTCACGAAGCGTAACGGCCTCGGCGATCACCACACCACGCCGCGTACCGGCCCGGGTGTCGGTGGCCGCATGGTTGTACGAGAGATTGGAGGAAAACTCTCCCCAACGGTTCTCTCGAACAGCCGACAACCCCAGGTTCGCGCCCCACTCGCTCCAGTCGGCCTTCTGTTCCGCCGCTTGACGCAGCCCGTAAAACTGGCCTGTACCGGTCAGCCAGTTGCCGAGACGCTGCGTCACGCCGGCTTCGCCGCGCCAAGTCTCAGTCGTCAACCCCTGAAACGAGTCGCGCAGGAATTGCAGGCGGTAATGCGATGCCAGAGTCTCAGTGTGCTGCAAGTGCAAACGCGAAGCCGCTTCGGCATTATCACGCGCCAGGTCGCCGGCTTCGTCCTGCATGCGGAGCAGATTCTCCCAGGCGCTCCGGTCTCCGGAGCCGAACCGCAGCGCGTGATTGAGCGTCAGGTAATGCCGCTGGGTATCGAAGCGTGTGCGGCTGCCGGCATATTCCTCGCGCCGGTCGTCGTACTCGTATTCCAGCCGCAGCGACTGGCGCGTGTCGATCTGCCAAGTGGCCTCGTAGCGCAGTTGGTCGCGGCCGCGCTGTTCATCGTCGCGCGCGTCACGGGTACGGCTATCCAGCGCCTCGCGCGAATGCTCAAAAGTCAGGCGCATGGGCAGCTTGGCATCGTTGAAATACAGGCCGCCGCCAAAGCGCTCGCGCGAGCGGTCCAGCCCCGGCAGGAAGGTGCGCGGCACGCGGTCGCTGAGCCGCTGCGCAAAAGCGTTGCCGGAGAGCCGACCCCGCGGCAGAAACGTCAGGTCCAGGTTGTACTCCAGCAATTGCCCATGCGGATCGGCGCTGTCATCGGGACCGGGCAAGGACTGGCGGTGCCGCTCCTGACTCAGCCCGAAACGCGCCTGGCCGGTGAAGTCCAGCCATTGCGGTCCGAATAGCGTGCCGTCACCAGAAAACCCCAGCACCTCTTCGAACCGGCGCGACCGGCGGCTGTAGTGGAACTCGCGCGGAATCCAGGACCGCCGATCCGTCGCGCTGGCCGTCTGCTCGTCGTAGCTTCCTTCAAGCCCGAGCTCCAACATCAGCGTTCGCAGGCTCAAGAGACGCCAGGCTCGATCCTCTGCGGAGATCGGCATGGCGGGCGTGATCAGTGGGCCGCTCGGCTGCGTCGTGGGCTGCAAGGTGGGGGCGGGCGGCGCAGCGACAGCGCTGCTCGGGCACACTAGCCCCAGCATCGCACCGACGAGGATCGCGGCACGCACCATGCGTTGCGGGTGGACATGCAGCCGCCAGACCGCCGGCAGCCTTTCTGATGTGGAGCCTAACGGCCGCTTTCCGGCCTGTCCACCGGTCCACGTTGTGGCACGGCAAGAAACATTGTTAAACGTCAACCGCGTGGCTATAGTGGCGGTACTGTGCGAGCGCGACACCGTGGCAGGCAGGAGCACGTCGATGAGTCTCAGGTGGCGCGCCGGCCCCATCCGGCCAGCGGGGCGCGGGCTACTTCTTGCTAGCGGTACGGTGCTGCTATTGGCATTGCGATCGGTGCACGGCCACCAGCCGCCCACCGAGAGCGTCTCGGCAACGTCGACCACGCGACCGGCAACCGTTGACGAACTCGCACCAAGCCAGGCCAGTTTGCCGCCGACCGCTACGCTCGTCAGCGGACTGGTCGGCAGTAAACATGACTTCCGGCGTCTCAATGCCGAGGTGCGCGACCTGTGCCTGCCCTGTCATGTACCGCACCTGACCGTCGCGCCGGTGCCGCGCTTGGACCGCCGACCGACTACCACGCAGCCTTTGCGTCCCTATGCGCGCCCGGACGTGGAGTTGAGCGGTTGGTCGCTGCTGTGCCTCGGATGTCACGATGGCGTCACGGCTAGCGACGTCTACACCTCATCGCATGCGGCCACGGTCAGCGGCCCGCTACGCCGCAGCACGTTGGGCACTCGCGGGCTGCGCAGTCATCCGGTGGGCGTCCAATATCCGTCCGCGCGGCCGGACTACCATCCGGCGGCCGCAGTTACGGCTGGGGGGTTGCCGCTACCCGACGGTCGCATTCAGTGCACCACCTGCCACGATCCGCACAACACGCGCGGATACGATGGTTTCCTCCGCATCTCGAATCAACGAAGCGCGTTGTGCCTGGCATGTCATCGCTTGTAACGGTGCCTGACCGCCGGCCTGTTCGGCCACACCATCACGGCGCGCCAGTCGCCTCGTGGCCGAACACTGGGCGCGCAGCCCGACGACCAGGGGAGCGGCACGGGTTGATCGCTGTAAGCGCGGCAAGTGTGCTGGTCGCGTCGGTCCTGGCAGGCTGCCTAAATCGGGACCGCAGATCGCTTGAAACCCGCGATAACCGGGTTTACCCGCCGGCGCCGCAGACGCCGCGCGTGGTCGCCTTGGGCAGCCTCCGCACCGCCGCCCCCCCGACGCCGGCGCAAGTCCAGCTAGCGCTGTTTCTGTTCGGCGCGGAGCCGCCACCACCGCTGTCCGTCGTCAGCCCCAGCGGCATGACTGCCACGCCCGAGGGCGTGCTGATCTGCGACGCGGCCCGCGGGACCCTCTGGCGCTGGGATGAGGCATCTGGTCGGCTACACGAGGCCACGCGCGGCGCCCGCTGGGAGCAACCCTTTGAGGTCGCTGTCGGCCCGGATGGTGCTTTGCTGGTGTGCGATCGTCGCGGCATATGGCGGTGGGACGGCAGCGGCCCAGCACGCCGTGCCGTCGTCGCCGAAGCAGCACTGCGTCCGGGTGGCATTCTGGTCCTGGACGACGAAATCTGGGTCAGCGACCAAAGCGCTCACCGAATCGAGGTCTATGATTACGCCACGGGCGAGCTGCGGCGTCGGCTGGGACAAGCGGGTAGCGGGCCGGGTCAGTTTGCTTTCCCGCGCGGGCTGGCACTGTTGCCCGACGGGCATGTGTGCGTGGTGGACCTGCTGAATAACCGTCTGCAAGTAATCGACCGTGAAGGTCATTTTGTCAGACAGATCGGGCAGTCAGGCGACGTAGTCGGAACGTTCGGGCGGCCACGCGCGGTGGCCGTCGGACCGGACGGCACTATCTTCGTGACTGACGCCTTCCACCAGCGTGTCCAAGTTTTCAGTTCCGCCGGAGAACCGCTGTTGGCCTTCGGAGACCCGGGCTCCGGCCCGGGCGCCTTGTTGCTGCCCGGCGGTATCGCCGTCACTTCCCAGCGCCCGCCCACAGAGATGACCCAGCCACTGGATACGCCGCCGGCGTACTACGTCCTGGTTGCCGAACAGATTGCTGACCCGGGCATCCGCGTCTATGCCTGGCTAGGTACGTCCAGTGAGGTTCCAAGCCCGTCGCCGGTGGAAACTGGTGGCCAGTGGCATGCGAAGTTTCCGCAGTCAGCCGCCATGAATCCACATTGGCACCCGCAGCGCTGCGCACGTTGTCATGAATCGGGTCCGGGCCAGCGACCGGAGCCGGCACGGGTCGACGGTCTGTGTCTGTCGTGTCACGACGGGCTTCAGGCACCAGCCGACCCGCATCCTATCGGTCGTCAAGCCGTCAGCGACATCGCGCAGACGCCCGCCGACTGGCCAACCGCCGGCGGCGTGATCGGTTGCCTGACGTGCCATGACATCAAGCGGCACTGCGACCCGAGCGCGCGGCGGCCGGCCGTCAACCCGATGTTGCTACGCGGCTACGATCCGCAGCGCCCGCTGGCGTACTGTGCTACCTGTCATCCGTCCGAAGAAGCCAGTCGCTTCAGCCCGCATCGTCAGCTTGACCGGGCTGGCAAGGTGCGGGAAGAAGCCTGTTTGTTCTGTCACGTTCGTCGCCCCGAACTACCTGCCGATGGGCGGCGTCGTTTTGATCCTCAACTGCGCACGGCCACGTCCGCCCTTTGCACCAACTGCCACGCACCGCACTGGGACCTATCGCCACGCGGTCACGTGGATCGACCGGTGCCGGAAGCCATCTACCAGTGGATGCGGCTGCGCGAGATCGCGCGCCATTCCGCTGTGTCGCCCGACGAAGCTGTGCAGCTGGCGCGTTTGTCGGATCGGCCGCCGGCCCGCCTACCGCTGGGTGACGGTCGGGTAACCTGCTATACGTGTCATAATCCGCACCACGACGGACTGTTCCCCGCGGATAGTGAACTGGGATCTTTGGCATCCAACCCGCTGGATCGGGCCGGCGCGCTGCGGACTGACTGGATTGAACTGTGCTCGGAATGTCACTGGCACTGAAGCGCGTCGTGGTATGCAGTCCAGCGCAGGAGCGCCCTATGTGCGATGTGTCACACGAACCGTATGCCGGTGAAATGCCCTCGGCGCACGGCAGCCCACCGCCTGTTCGCCGCGGCCGCTGCCGTGGGCTGTTTGTCGCGCTGGGTGCGTTGACGATGCCACCGATCATGATCGGCGGGTGCCCGGCCGCTGGCACTGGCGACCGAGCCGGCGCAGCGCCGGTATTCAACAATACCAATGATCCCTTGAACGGCGGGGCTGGATACATCGGGTCGGCGGCATGCTCGGCTTGTCATGCTGACGTCGCAGACCGGGCCCGCCTGCACGCCCACCGCTTCGCATTGACCCCAGTCGTGGGTCGGCGGCCAGCGTTTCCTGAAGAAGGTACGCGCGCCGGCGTGCCTGAACCCCCAGGAACGAGTGAGTGGGCTGATGTCAGCTACTTGATTGGCGGGTACACGCACGCGGCCTTGTTCGTCGACGCGCAGGGCTACATACTGACCGATGGTTTGGCCGGCGTGAGCACACAGTGGACGCTGGCCTTTCCACCCACAGACACCACTGCGGCCTTTGTGCCATTCCAACCGGATCGAGTCAACGCGCTGCCGTTGCAGTACGAGTGCTTCCGGTGTCACACCACTGGCGCGGCGGCTGCGACAGCCGGCGCCCCCTCATCACAGGACGGTCGGCCAGGCATAGGTGGGACTTGGGCCGAGGCAGCCGTGGGCTGCGAAGCGTGCCATGGTCCCGGCTCGCGACACCTGCCCAACCCCGGCGCGCGTGATCTATTCGTGGATGCCACGCCGGCCACCTGCGGCGGCTGTCACACCGCTGGCGCTGATCCGGACGTCATCCCGGTGATCGGCGGCTACATTCACCCCTATGCGCAGTACAACGAGCTGAGAGCCAGCGGCGGACACGCCGATTTCAACTGCACGGTGTGTCACGACCCCCACGCTTCGACGGTCTATGATCGCGTCAATGGCATCCGCAACACCTGCTCGACGTGTCACAGCGACGCTAACATGGCCGCCCACGCCGGGGTCGTCTTCGTGCGCGGCACGTACCGCGAACCAGTGACCTGTGAGAGCTGCCACATGCCATTTGCCGCTCTGAGTGCCGCAGCGGCCGCACAGACCGTAGTCGGGACCACTGGCCGGATGGGCGACGTACGCTCGCACATCTTCCGTATTGCCACCCGGGCGGCAGACTATCGCGACCTGTTCAGCACCGATGGCAGCCGCGTGCTCAAAGACGCTCACGGTCGCGCCGCCGTTACGGTCGATTTCGTCTGTCTGCGCTGCCACACCGACGATTCGGCGATGCCGAACTCTGCTTTCTATTTGTCGCCGGAATCGGCCTGGCAGATCGCCACTGGGCTGCATCGGTTGCCACAATAGGGAGCGCGCGGCGCCAAACAGCTCCGTACCGCGCGGCGGGCACCCATGGACAAAGCGCCACTCTTCACCTGTGCCGGCGGAGCTTCGGCTTTAAGAACGCGAATGGCGCCTGGCCAGGCATTTAGTCTTGCAGCAATTGCTCGGCCTTGACCAGCATGTCGCGCACATATGCCGGGTTGTGGAGACCTTTGCTGCCGTCGTTCAAAGCGTAGTAATAGAGGAAACGCGCCTTTTTGACGTTCTCTGGGACGGCGTCCTGGTCCTGCGGCCCACCGTTGCTGATGTACTCCCAGGTGGCCGGGTCGCCCAGCAGGGCCTTGATGGTGGCAAAACGCCCCTCGATCTCGGCCTCCAGCGTGGCGCGCACTGCCTCGGCCTGCGCGACCGACGGGTGGCAACCGCTAAGCGCGCAACTCTTGTAATTGACCGCGAACTTGTGCCCGGATATGGCCGGCGCGACCTCGCTCTCGAAATCCTGACGGAACATGTGGCAGGTAGCGCACTGCTCGGGCGCAAACGAGTGCACCGATACCCGGCTGAAGATCAACGGCGTGTCTTCTTGCCCCGCGGGCATCGGCATCTCTCCGTGGTACACGTTGCTCTGGACGCTATGGTGCGGCGGGCGGGCCGTATCCGCCCAAGTCCGCCCGCGGCTGTGGTGGCACTGCCCGCAGAGGTTGAAACGTGTCCGATCGGTAGCTGCCGTGATGCTATTCGTAGCGGTCGGCGTGGCCACCTCGGCATATCGTAGCTGGAAATCGCGCCCCTCGTCAGGCTGGGCGGCCTTGCCGGTGCGCTTGTGCGGGTCGTGACACACAGCGCAGGTGATACCTTGCAGTTCGTCCACTTTCACGCCGCTGAACTGGTCGTCCGCCACGGTACCGTTCTTCACTTGCACCAGATAGAAGATGTCCCCCGAATGGCATAGACCGCAGTTCTGAACGTACATGGTGGTGCCGGCAACAATGCCGCCAGCTACGTCTTCTGTAACCGCGGCGTGACCGGATTCGGCCCATTCTTCAGAATGCGGATGATGCTCGCTTTGATGGCAGCGCGCGCAAACAGACGTGCTGATCGTGGCCGGCGGCCGCATGTCAGCGTTCTCGATATTCTCAACGTGATCCCGCGACGCGCCGTGGCAAGACTCACAGCCTACTCCTGCCAGATCGTCGGTGGTGGCCCGGTCCACGAAACCGCCGGACTCACCGAAACCGACCGCGTGGCAAGGCAGGCACACGGCATTCTTGTCCTGACCGATGGCCTCCAGTGTTTCCAGGGCGCCGGCGTGCAGCGTCTGCCCCCAGTTCTTATGCGTATTGACGTGGCACAGACTACAGCGTGTTGAACCGACGTACTTGCCGGTCAAGCCGCTGTTACCCTTGCTGGGCGTTCCGTCACCCTGATCGGGGGGGAATGGACAACCACCCAGCAAACCGCACAGCCCCACGACCACCATTGCCAGAGGACCCAATACCCACATTGTGCTCGTGCCTGGTCTGGACATGGCTGGACTCCGCTTCTGGTTCGATGCTCGGGCGCTCGGCGCCTGGTGGCGCCCGTGACATGCCGCTGTTCGACCCGGCCACAGCCAATGGCCGCAGCCGGCACAAACCAGCTCTGCTCTGCTCGCCGGAACCGATAATACCCAGATCAGAATATCCGGCAATCCCCCGAAACGGCGAATCCCTGCCCCAAAAGGAGGAGCTTGGGAGCGATCACGAGAGGTGCCGACGAGCCGCGAAACTGACCGCCTCCGCCCTTGAATGCAGGTGCAGCTTGCGATACACGCGCTTCAGATGACTGCGCACGGTAGCCGTCGAGATTGAGACCTGCCGCGCGATTTCATCGTTGCTCAGTCCCCGCCCCAGCAACCGCAGTACCCGCAGTTCCTGCGAGGTTAGATTGGCGACCACTGGCGGTGGCATGTGGCCGGCCGTCAGCGCCAGCAACCGGTCGGCCACGGCGCGGGACAGCTCAACCTGGGCCTGTCGCTCGCGGGTCACATCACAAACCAGCAGCGCCCGGCCGTGCAGACGTCCGGCGGCATCACGGCACTCGGTCACGTGCAGCTTCAATTCCATGCTTCGCGGCCAGGAGACGGAAATCTCGGCAAAGCCGTTCGCGGCCCCGCTTCCCTGGTCTTGCCAAAAGGCACACAACTGGGGATCACGCAGGACCGCTCTCAACGGCCGACGGATGCTCTCTGATGCCGCCGCCCCCAGCAAGTCCTCCGCCGAACGATTCAACCATAGAACATTCCCGCGCCGGTCCAGCAGCACCAGCCCCACTCCCAATCCGCCGACGGCGTTCAGTATGAGACACTGCCCGGCGCAGCCGGGTGCAACCATCCGTTCGACTGTGTCATAGTTGGTGTTCGCCGATCGATGGGCAGCCGTCTTTTCATTCGGTGCGTCGCGCCGCATGGACGTGGCACTCCCCTGGCAGCGTGCCTGCTTGTCAGCCCGCTCGTAGCGCGGCCCTCGCCAAAATGACGCTGTTTCATTATAGTCCGCAGGCGGCGAGCGCGGTTGCACCTCTTGAACGTGAGTCGAAGGTCAGATCGGACAATGACGCGGCCAACGCAGTCGGGAAGGGACGTACAACGACAGCCCCTGCGCTGCGGTGCCCGTGACGGGCCGGGAGGACCGGCGCGAGCGCTGGTGCTGCTGACAATGGGCGTGCTGTGCGGATCGCCGGCTGGCGTGGCGCAAGATGCCGACAACTGTTTATTGTGCCACCAGTACCCTGGCCTGGGACGCTATGACGCCCGAGCTGACCGGGTGCATTTCTTCCACGTGGACGCGGATTACGTGCGCCATCTGAGGGGGGCACATGCCCGATTGGCGTGCACAGCTTGCCACCCGCGTGCCGAGGTAAGCGTGATTCCGCACCAGCCGGTTTCCCGCGTGGACTGCACACAGACCTGTCATTTGCTGGACGCGGGCGGAGTGGAACGGCGTTTCAGCCATGCCGAGGTCGCGGCGGTGTTGGAACTCAGCGTGCACGCGGCAGAGCGACTACGGATGGTGGAGTTTTCCGGCGGCCCGGTGCTGGACAAGCAGCAGTCGCACTGCCTGTACTGTCACGACGAGCCGGTGTTTCGCGAATCGCGCGCCCTGCGTGAGCTGGCCACGGCACTGGGCGCCCTGACGCTGGACCGCTGCACCACCTGCCATGGCCGGCAAGTGCCGACCGACGTGGCCTACTATATGCAGCATATCGGCGCCCGTCTCCAGCCGGCGCGCTCACCGCTGGTGAGCGCGCAAACCTGCGCCATCTGTCACGCCGACGCGGCTTTTCTGCGGCAGAGCGGCCTGCACAACGCGATAGCCAGCTACGTGCGCAGCTTTCACGGCAAAGCAGCCTTGCTGGGTGAAGAACGCACCGCCGACTGCCGGGCCTGCCATGTGGCGCGCGGCGCAGAAGCGCATCTGATGCTCAGCGGTGATGATCCACGTTCCTCGGTAGCGCCGCAGCGTGTGGCCGATACCTGTCGCAACATCGCCTGCCATCCCGGCGCCGATGCGAGTCTGGCGGCGGCCGGCGTGCATCTGGACCTGCCGTCAGCCCGTGGGACGCTGGAGTATGGACTGGCCCTGGCGTTCATCGTCTTGACGCTACTGACCTTCGGGCCTTCGCTGGTGCTTTGTTTGCTGGAGCTGGCTCAGATCGTGATCGGTCGACACCATGCCGGCGGCGCCGAGATGCTGGCACTCACACAAACCTTGCTTAGTCATCCTGAGGGACGCGCCCGGCTGACCCGCTTCACGGTCAGTCAGCGCGTGCAGCATTGGGTGCTGGTAGTGCTGTTCGCGGCTCTGGCCTTGACCGGGTTTCCCATGAAGTTCGCCGATCGTGCCTGGTCGCGGGCCTTGATTGAGGCCTTCGGCGGGCTGGGAGCGGCGCGCAACGTCCACCACTGGGCCGGCATCGCACTCATAATCGGGCTGGTGGTGCACGCCGTGTACGCGGTGACGGTAACGCTCCGGGCGGCGCGCACCAGCCGACAGAAGTGGTGGTGGGCGCTGCTGCGCATGCCGATGATCATCACCCCCACCGACCTGCGCAAGGCGGGGTGGCTATTGGCGTATTTACTCGGTTTGCGGCGCCAGGCTCCGACCTTCGGACGCTTCACCATCAAGGAGAAGTTCGAGTATCTAGGTGTTTTTTGGGGCACTATTCTGCTCGGACTGACCGGGCTGATTCTATGGCAGGAACAGTTCTTCTCGCGTTGGGTCGGCGGCCGGGGCATGAACGTCGCCCTCATTCTGCACACTTATGAGGCATTCCTGGCGATCATTCACGTCGGCATCTTGCACATCGTCAACGTGATGTTCGCTCCCAACGTGCTGCCGCTGTCACCAGCCACCATCACCGGGAGCACCCCGCTGCGTGAGTTGGCCGAGCAGCACGGCGAACTGGTCCTCCAAGTGGCGCGCGACCTAAACATCTCGGTAGCGCCAGGAGGCGCGCATGAGTGAGCCGTCCGCCCCAACACCCGCCCGCCCGCGGCGTCTGCGATTGCTCGGCACCCTATGGCGGCTGATCCCGCGGCTGTACGCCGTCACCGTCATGGTGGTGGTCTTGTGGCTGAGCTACCGGGCGCTGGCCTACCTGGTGGTCAGCCTGTTCGCCCCGGCGCAGGCGCCGTCGCAGATCACCGGCATTCCGACCCGTCTGGGCGCGGAAGTCCTGCGCAGCCGACGGGCAGACTGGCGCGGCGTAGCGGCCAGCGACTTTTCGCGCGTGCCGCCGAGCCGTTATCACCGGCTGGCAGGCTGGATCCAACCTGACCGGTTCAACGGCTGCACGCAGACCGGCTGTCACAACCCTTTCCCGCACGATCGGCGGCGCGAAGTGCGTGCCTTTCTGAACATGCACGCCACCAGCCTGCACTGCGGAGTATGCCACCTGGATGTCACCGACCAGCCTTTGCACACAGTCTGGTACGACCTAGGCAACGGGCGCCGCCGCGACCCGCCGGCGCTCTTCGGCCTGTATGGTTGGCTGACCTCACCGGCCGGGCGCGAGCGTCTGGCTGCGCCCGGCTCGGCTGAACAGAAGGATCTCGTGCGGTGGCTGCGCAGCGCCGCCGCCGAGGGCGACAACGAGCCGACGTTGCTGCGCTTGGCCGAGCACTTGGCGGCGGTGCGTCCGGCCAGCGAGGAGTTTCAGGAACTCGTGGCGGCGACGCTGGAGGCTTTGCCGACGCGCTTTCGGGGAGAGTATGGGGCGAAGCTGGCGCTGGTCGATAAAGCCAGCGGTCGGCCGCTGCGCACTCATCCGGGTAGTGAGGTAGCGGTGCGCCGCTACCTGCGCGAGTCGAACGGTGCCGACGAGCAGCGCCGAAAAGAACTGCTGGCGGCAGTACATCCGCTTCGCCGAGCGCGCCCGCTACATTGCACCGATTGTCATCGAACTGAGCGACCCTTGCTGGACTTCGCCGGCGCCGGCTACCCGCCTGCCCGAGTCGAGATGCTGACCCGACCGGTGGTCTTTCGCATGATCGAGCGCATCGCTGACGGACAGCCATTCTATTTGCCCACTTTCGTACCCTCGATCGAGAGCGACCGCGACACGCCGGCTAACGTGCCGCACTAGCAGGGGCGCGACGTGAAGCGCGACATGGTTCAACCCGTGGGCAGCCTCTCAGTCATCCTGGGGGCGGTACTGGTGGCGCGCGCCGCCGCCGGGGGACCCTGCCGTGGCGAGCTGGAAATCGACTTCACCTGGACTAGCGGCACCGGGCTGCTGCTGCCCTCGGCGGTGACCGTTGACGCGGACGGGCAGGTGTACGTCTGCGACGGGGTTAACGATCGCATACTGCGTTTCGACTCCCAGGGACGCCCGGTGGAAGAGATCAGCGCAGTCGCTGGGCACAGGCTGAAGCGTCCGCTGAGCATCCGAATCGACTCGCAAGGACGCCTATGGATCGCCGACACCGGGAACGACCGCATCTTGGTCCGCGCTCCCACGGGAGAGCTGGTTCGCAGCCTCCGCCCGATCATCACCGAGCGCGGCCAGCGATGGGACGTAACCGACGTGCTGCCGACGCCGGATCAGGCGGCCGTCTGGTGTGTCGACAACGACGGACACGCCCTGCTGCGAATCGAGCTGTCCGACGGACGAACGACGCGCGTCGGTCGGCAGGGCGCCGCACTCGGACAACTGGACCACCCCTTCATGATCGCCGGCGGCGTCGCCGGCGACCTGTTCATCACCGACGTCCTCAACGGGCGGGTGGCCGTCTTCAACGCCAGCGGCCAGCCGGTACGGGTGGTGGGGCAATACGGCCTTCAACCCGGTCAATTCTATCGCCCGAAGGGTATCGCGGTCGATGGCCACGGTCGCGTCTGGGTCAGCGATACCGTGCTGGGAGTGGTACAGGTCTTCGACCACGACGGGGCTTTCATCGGCGTGTTGCGCGGCGACAGTGGCGTGCCGCTGCGCTTCGAAGAACCGGCCGGCTTGGCGTTTGACGCCGACGGCCGCCTGTACCTCGTCGAGGCGGCGGCCAACCGCGTACGCCGACTGCGCGTTTTCGTCGACCCGGCTGCACCCCGCGAGACTACGCCGCGCATCACCCTCGCCAGCCCACAGCCCCGCGTCTGCACCGCTTGCCACTTGGAATGGATGGCGCCGCTGGCCAGTGGTCAAGCCACTGAACTCGTAGCGGTCCTGGAAAACCCACCGCAGTACCCGCTAGTCAGTCGCGCCGCCGCCTGCCGATCGTGCCACGATGGCACAGTGGTCGACTCGCGGCGACGCGTCTGGGTCGAGCACAGCCATCGGGAAGGACTAACGCCGCCGATCGGCATGGCCGTCGGCACCGACCTGCCCCTGGTGGACGGCCGCATCGCCTGTCGGACGTGCCACAGCGCTCACACACGCGGCGGGTCTGGAAACCTGTTGAAAGAGGCGGTTTTCTTGCGTGTGAATCGTGACCCGGGCGAGCTTTGCAGGCACTGCCACGTCGGTTTCGATGCCGGCCTGGCCGGCGGCATGCACCCCCTGGCAGCAGTCCAGCCGGCTGACGCCCCCGACGCGCCGACCACGTCCGACGATGCTCCGCTGGCCACCTGTCTAAGCTGCCATGAAGCGCACGGATCGCGCCAGACACACCTGCTGAAGATCGATCCGGCGTCCAACGAGGGCTGTTTGGCATGTCACGTGGCCGTTAACGCCGCTCTGTTCGAGCACGCGGCGCGACGCCCCCATGCGCACCAGCCGGTGCTCTCCACGGCGCAACGTGAGCTTGTCGCCGAACTGGGGACACCCACCGGTCCGGGCGGCGAACTGCTGTGCCGGAGCTGCCACCGTGTCCATCATGCGCCGTTCGGCGCGCATCTGTTAGCTTTTGACCCGGCCGATGACGCGGTCTGTCGTGGTTGTCACGAATCGCAGGTCCACGTTCGCGGCACGGCGCACGACCTGCGACCGTCGCCGACGGCTGGCGATGAGCCGGCGTCGGCCGCTGACGAAAACGTCTGTTCGCACTGCCATCGGGCACACCGAGACACTCGCACACCTCGGCCGACAGCACTGGACAGCTCGGGACGCTGTACGGCCTGTCACGGCGCGGACGACTTTCCGTCCGCGACGGCGTTAGGGAGCTTCAATCATCCGCGCGCCGGTTGCACGGACTGTCACGATCCGCACGCGGGCGCCTATGGTGCGTTCATGCAGTCCGCGCCGGCCCAAGTTTGCGGACGGTGCCACGCCACGGCCGCTGACCTGGCCGACGGTCCGCACGATGTGCGCCGCGCTAGCAAAAAGTGGCCGGCAGCTTCGGCGGCCACGACCGATCCGTGCTTGGCCTGCCACCGACCGCACGGCCGACAGGCTGCCGAGCGCTGGCGAGCCGGACTGGCGGCCGGCTCGGAGGCACGCGACGCCGCCTGTTTGGCCTGCCATGCGGACGCAGCGCCGGACAGCGCCGGATCGGCGGCGCTTCTGCACCCGCAACGGGCGCTTGCTGATGCCGGAGTCGCGCTTACGACCCAGTCGGCGCAGATCCTCTGTCGCAGTTGCCACGACCCGCACGTGAGCACGGCAAAGCTACGGCGTCTGCTGCCGGGTGCGGCTCCGCAGCAGCTTTGCCTGGTGTGTCACAGCGACTTCGCCCAAATCGACATGGTCGGACACGCCCCGCAGTTTCTGGCCGCGGCCGGCTTTCAGTCGGAAGGCTGCCGTCCTTGTCATCGTGTCCATGGTGTTGCCGCCACCACCGAGCGGGCCGGCCTCTGGCCCCAGGAGCTATGCCGCGACGCGGGCAGCCTGGGCGATTACGAGCCGCTGCCGTTGGACCAGCGCTGTTTGTGCTGCCATCGCGCCGACGGTCCGGCCCCGCTACCGGCTGCGATCACCCATCCTGACGTGGAGATGTACAATCCCGAACCGCCTGGGTCAGCACAACATCTGCCGCTGTTCAATGCGGCCGGTGGGGTGGATCCGACCGGCCGGATGAGCTGTCACACCTGCCATCTGACGCACGGACGTACAGAGCCGATACCTCTGCCCGAGGGTTTGCAGTCGCTCAGCCCACGTGAAATCCGGGCGCGGGTGTGGCACATCCGACGCTTCGTAACACCGAACCTCTGCACCATCTGCCACGGTGCTGATGCTTGGAGACGCTTCATGTATTTCCACGATCCCCAGCGGCGCAGCGGCCGTCTTGATGCCGCCACGACCTCCGTCAGCCGATAACGGAGAGGGGGGGATTCGAACCCCCGGGTAGCAAAACGCTACCACCGGTTTTCGAAACCGGCCCGTTCAGCCACTCCGGCACCTCTCCTGAAGCAGCCACGTCACACCTTACCCGCCTGCGGCCTGGTCGGCAAACAGGCCGCCGTTCACCCAGGCCGCCCACCTCACCCGGTGAGGCCGCCCCGCGGGCCCAGCGTGCGAAAGTCGCCGCGCCGCCGTGTAATCCCGGTGGCGTCCAGCTTCTCGACGATGGGCACCACGTACTTACGCGACGAATTCAACATGGTGCGGATCTCGGCCACCGTGATCTGCTTGCCGTCGCGTAGGGCCTCGACGAGCATAGCGACCAGCTCTTCCCAGCGCCGTTGATGCAGCCAGATACCTTCGGCGACACGCACGAGCTGACCGCGCGCTGTCGCCAGCTCTACCAGCTCGCGCAGCCGCTTCTCGTTCTTGGGCGTCCGACAGCGTAACTCGGCCAAATCCGGCGGCTGAAAGGCGCCGGCGTAGAACTCGGCCAGCAAGTCGTTCAGCAGTTGTTGGTCGACCGGAGGCAGCGCGCCCTCGTACCCCACCGGCACGATGTGCTCATCAGCCAGTACCACATGACCTTGTTGCACGAACCACTCGGCTAGCACGGGTCGGAAGCGCGGCGGACAGACGCGCGGCATCCATCCCGGCCACTCGCTGCGTGGCAGGCCCGGCGTGCGCGGGTTGGCCTGAAGATAAGCCCGTAAGCGGCGCTCCAGGTCCATCTTCAGGGTGTCGAGCACCTCCCGATGCACCACCATGCGCTGCGAGGCCGTCTCCAATTGAACCAGCAGGCCCTGGTCCCGCAGGCTGCGCAGGGTGCGCGTTACGTCCTCTTGGTCAGCCAGGCCGGCCTCGGCGGACAACCAGCACTCGTTCAGAACCTGCCAGCCGGCCTCGTGAATCACCGTTTCCAATCGTTGGCGCGGACTACCATCGCGCAGCCAACGCAGGGCTTCCGGTCGAGGAGGATGACGGGCTGACCAGCGCCGCGCCGTCGGTCGCAGCACGCGACCACCACCAAGCGTGCGTGTGGCAGCTTCGTCGCGCAGAATGAAGTGCTGACCCCAGGCAGCCACTATCGGCTGCGCCACCCGCAACTGCCCGAAAACGTCCCGCAAAACGTCGCCGCTGGGCATTTCCATCAGCCGCAGTTCCGCCAAGACCTCGTTGGTTGCAATGTGCAGACGAAGACGCAACGTCTGGCGGACGACCTTGCCGGGCATTCGCAGTGTGGCCAGCCAAACGTTCAGCAAACGCGTCGGCTGGAGGTATCCCGGACTGGCCAGCTCGCAGCCGCGCTGCACCTCCGTGTGCGCCACCCCCGCCAGATTCAGCGCCAGTCGCGTCCGGCCCACGACGGTGTCACGCGCGTGGCGGTGCGTCTGCAAGTCCCGTACTCGTACGCGTTGGCCGCTCGGCCACAGTTCCAGCTCCTCATCGCGCTTCACCGCCCCATGGGCAACCGACCCGGTGACCACCGTGCCGCGCCCGGCGATGACGAAGGCGCGGTCGATCGGCAACCGGAACCAGCGATATGGCGTGCGTGTCCGGTGCGGATCGCGCGCCAGGCGCACCAGCAGGTGGCGCAGCTCGTCCAGGCCGCGACCAGTCTCGGCCGAAGTGCGAATGCAGGCCAGCGCCTCCAGCCCCAGGTTGTTCAGCAGCGTCCGAGCCTCCTCCTCCACCGCGTCGCCCCATTCTTCGTCCACCAGGTCCATCTTGGTCAAAACCAGTACGCAGCGCTCCATGCCCAGCAGACGCAACAACTCGGCATGCTCGCGGGTCTGGGGCATCACAGAGTCATCGGCGGCGACGACCAGCAGCGCCACGTCCACCCCCGTCGCTCCGGCCACCATGTTCCGAATGAAGCGCTCATGCCCGGGGACATCGACGAACGATATGTCGCAATCGTCCCACTGGGCGTAGGCGAAGCCCAGGTCGATCGTCATGCCGCGCGCCTGCTCTTCCGGCAGACGATCCGGATCGGTCCCGGTCAAAGCCCAGACCAGCCGGCTCTTGCCGTGATCAATGTGCCCGGCGGTACCGACTACCAGGGTTGGCGTTTCGGACATGCGACTGATTCTAAGCGAGACCGCTTTGCGCCGCAGCGCAAGGCCAGCCGGCGCCAAGCCAGCCGGCCGGAAGCGCCCGCTGGGCGAACCGGGGCCAGCGCACGAAGCCCGCCCGGACCTGTCCGGGTCGGCCGCGACTGCCGATACCGCCTGCGTCGGAGCTATGTCGCAGGGCGGATCCGCACCGCTAGGCCGAGAGCCGGCATAGCGCTTCGGATGGCGGGTTGCGATGCTCTTCCCCCCGCTCCTCCCTGAAAGCGAGGATATGGGCGATTTTTTCGCGCCAAGCGACTCTCAGCGAAAGTCGCGTGATCTGGCGTTGAGCCTCGCCAGGCGTGCGGAAAGGTCGTCGAGGCGTTGCACTTGCAGGTAAACGACCGCGCCCTGACGTTCGACCCGGCCAGCCGCCAACAGAGCGATTCGCGTACGTGCCACCGACTGGTATTTCTCCCAGATCGGCGGGCGGACGATCAGGTTGCTCTGTCCGACTTCGTCCTCCAAAGTCATGAATACTATACCCTTGGCGGTGGCCGGACGTTGACGATGCGTCACCAGACCGGCGACTGTCATGTTTCGCCCCTGTCTGGCGTTTTTCAGCTCCGCACTACTCTTGACACCAGCCCGATCGAGCTCGGCGCGCAGCAGCCCGATAGGGTGCGCGTTCAACGACAGGCCAATGGCATCGTAATCTTGCACCACCGTCTCGGCCAACGACATCGTGGGCAGCTCGACCGCAGTAGCGTCCGCGTCCATGTCGGCAAAAAGCGGCAAGTCCGCGTCGTCCAGCGCCAGAATCCGCCACAGTGCCTGCCGACGGCTCAGTCCCAGTGACCCGAAAGCATCCGCCGCAGCCAGACGCAATAGCGTCGCGCGCGACACGTCCGGCCGCTGAGTCAGTTGGGCGAGGGAAATGATGCGACCGGCGCGTGCAACGCTCAGCACGCCGCGGACTTTCTCTTCGCTCAGGCCGCGTACCAAGCGCAGTCCGAGACGCAGGGCTGGTCGTTGCGGACCGGCTTCCAAGGTGCAATCCCAGTCGCTGTGGTTCACGTCCACGCCGCGGACATCCACGCCGTGTCGGCGCGCGTCGCGCACCAGTTGGGCGGGGGCATAGAACCCCATGGGTTGCGAATTCAACAGTCCCGCGAAGAAAGCAGCCGGATGGTAGCGTTTGAGCCAGGCCGAGACATAGACCAACAGTGCGAAGGAGGCGGCATGACTCTCTGGAAAGCCATATTCCCCGAATCCGCGAATCTGTTTGTAGATTTCTTCAGCGAAGTCGCGGGTGTAGCCTTTGGCGAGCATACCATTGAGCAAGCGAGTCTGAAATGCCTCCAGACACCCGCCGCGGCGCCAAGCGGCCATCGAGCGCCGCAGTTGATCAGCCTCGCCGGGCGTGAAGTCGGCCGCCACCACGGCCAGACGCATGACCTGCTCCTGAAAGAGCGGTACGCCGAGCGTCTTGCCGAGCACCTGACGAATTTCCGGACTGGGATACGTGACCGGCTCCGCCCCGGCGCGCCGCCGCAGGTATGGATGGATCATACCACCCTGAATCGGACCGGGGCGCACGATGGCGACCTCGATCACCAGGTCATAGAAGCAGCGTGGCCGGAGGCGCGGCAACATGGACATCTGGGCGCGGCTCTCGATTTGAAACACGCCGACGGTGTCGGCAGCGCAGATCATGTCGTACACAGCCGGATCATCCGGCGGGACATCGGCCACGCAGGCGGGAACGGGCGGGTGGTGGAGCGGGGCGCCGCCGCACGCAACGGTCGCGGCCGAAGGCGTATTCAGCAAACGCAAGGTCTTGTTGATGGCTGTGAGCATGCCGAGCGCCAGACAATCGACCTTGAGTATGCCCAGAGCATCGATATCGTCCTTATCCCACTCGATGAAAGTGCGTCCCGGTAAACCGCCGTTTTCCAGTGGCACCAGCTCGCACAACGGCGACTCGGTGATGACGAAGCCGCCCACGTGCTGCGAAAGATGGCGCGGAAATCCGAGCAATTGTAGCACCAGGTCGATCAGCAGCCGTACCGTGCCGTCCGCCGGGTCCAGGCCGGCCGCCTGCACGGCTTCGGACGGCAGCCCCGGCTGGTCCCACCAGTCCAGGCCCTTGGCCAGCGCGTCCAACCGGTCGAGCGACAGCCCCAGTGCTTTGCCGACGTCGCGCACCGCCGAGCGCGGGCGGTAGGTGATCACTTCTGCCGTTATACCGGCGCGCTCGCGCCCATATTTTTCGTATATGTACTGAAAAACCTCTTCGCGTCGTTCGTGCTCGAAATCGATGTCTATGTCCGGTGGCTCGTTGCGTTCGCGACTGATGAAGCGCTCGAAAAGCAGATCGTGCTTGTCGGGGTCCACGGCGGTCACGCCCAGGCAGTAACAAACCGCCGAATTCGCCGCCGATCCGCGCCCCTGGCAGAGAATTCCACGATGGCGCGCGAAGCGCACCAAGTCCCAGACGGTCAGGAAGTAATGCTCGTATTTCAGTTCGCGGATCAGAGCCAGTTCGCGACGCAACAGCTCGGTGACCCGCGCTGGCACGACACCATCACCAAGCGCGCGGCCGGGCGCGCACTGCGACTGTAGCGAGCTGGGGCAGGCATAACGTCGGCGCGCCCCCTGCCAGGTCAACGATTCAAGATAGTCCATCGCCGTTTGACCGGCGGGCACCAGCTCGTGCGGGTAGTCATAACGCAGCTCATCGAGCGAAAACCGGCAGCGACGGGCAATCGCCAGCGTGCGCGCCACCGCGGCGGGACAGGCAGCATAACGGCGCGCGATCTCATCGCGCGGCCGCAAGTGTCGCTCGGCATTTGCAAACAGGCGCGTACCGGCATCGTGGATGGTGCATTTCTCGCGAATGCAAGTCAATATATCTTGCAGCGGCCTTCGCTCGGGCAGGTGGTAATGGACTGCATTCGCCGCCACCAGGGGAACGCCACTGGTGTCAGACAACGCCATCAGGTTACGGAGCTGCTCGGCATCAGGCAGGCCGGCGGTCAGCTCCGCCGCCAGAAACAGGTCGCCGGCGCCGAATATCGCGCGATATCTAGCAATCCCCGACAACAGGGTGGCGGCACTCTGGGGTTGCCCCCTCCGAGCCGGATCCCATTCCGGCGCCGATAACCACGGTAGTACCAGGGCGATCAGCCCGGAGTCGCAGCACAGTTCGGCGATGTCTGCGAACCGCAAATCGCAGGCCCCCTTGCGGCAACGCAGCCGCCCACGCGTGATCAACCGGCACAGACGTCCGTACGACCGGCGGTCGGGCGCTAGCAGAACGAGCGCGGGAGCATCCAACGGTGTAATCTCGGCCCCGATGATCAGGGGCAGGTCGTACTGTCGGGCCGCCAAATGGGCCCTCACCACCCCGGCCAACGAGTTACGGTCGGTCAAAGCCAGGGCCGCGTAGCCCAGTTCATGGGCGCGGGCAACCAGTTCTTCCGGATGCGACGCGCCACGCAGGAACGAGAAGTTGGACAGGCAGTGCAGCTCGGCATAAGGGGGTGCGCCGCCGGCTGCCTCCGGCGACGCTGACCGGCAATCGACACCCGGTGGGACCACGGCCGGACCGTTGTGAAACATACTACGGAAGCTGTCCAAGACCGGGATGTAGTATACCGAACAAACACCGAATTTGCAAGCTGGCGGGTACCCCGGTCGGCGATGCCCGGTGGCCGCGCCAGGCGGCCGCACCGCACGGAACAGTGCCGGCAAGGTTTGACGGAGGTATCTAGGATGTGAGCCGAGCTTACGCTACAATAACGTTGCCACGAGTTGCGGGTGCCGACCGGGGGCCGCCCCGCGACTGGCAGGAATGACGCCGACATATCGGCAGGCGAGCACATCACAGGACAGTCAGGAGCTTGATCATGCACCGGATGACTGGTCGAGAGCGGGCCTTCACGCTGATCGAACTATTGGTAGTGGTGGCGATCATCGCGCTGCTGATCTCGATTCTGCTGCCGTCCCTGCGCGATGCCCGCGAGCAGGCCAAGGTCGCCAAGTGTCTGGCCCACTACCGGCAGCTTACCACAACGACCGTGCAGTACTTTCTGGAGTTCAACGACAACTTCCCGTTCCAGGTCCGCAGCGGCGGGGGGTGGATGGGCATCTGTTCGTGGGGCTACGGCGGCAAGACGGCCCACGATTATTGGTTCACGCGCTCCGGTGGAGTGTTCTTCATTCCGGCCCAGGAACGTCCCTTCAACTCGTACCTCCTAGGGGGCAAGGTCGAGCCCGACATCTATCAGGGGACGCAGATCGTCCAGCGAACCGAGGTTCCCGTGCTCCAGTGCCCGGGTGATCATTTCTCGCACCAGCGCGTTTTCGGCAGCGGTGGCCTGGAACCTTATGACATCAGCTCTTACAACGACGTCGGAACGAGCTTTCACTATAACCTGCATGCGCTGGAGGACGTGGACTGGAACGGCGATCGGGATCCGTGGCGTCCTCCCGGTACCTGGGAGGAATACGGCCAGTTGCTGGTCCGACAGGTGCTCGCCAAGTACAGTTCGACCTACATGATGTTCCTGGAAAGCCCGTTGGACTGGGGCATACATAGCGAGCAGAAGATCATGACCATGGGCAACCACGGCAAGTTCGGTAAGCATGCCCTCGGTTTCCTGGACGGGCATGCCAGCTACATGACGATCGACAGCCGTGGCTGGTGCGGCCCGGGTTGGTACGCCATCAATCCGGACTGGATCAGACGCTATGGCTATACGCCGCGGCCGGCCCATTACTGGAACTGGACAGTCAAGAACTGTGACCCGCCCAAGTAGGTCGCGCGCGGCGGGGCGCCAGATCGTTGACTGGCCGGAATCCGTGACTTTGCGAGAGCGGTAGCAAAAGTGCGGGCAATTCGGAGAATTAGCATGATTGGCGCTAGCTGCCTGCGTCGCTGGGCTTTTACGCTGATCGAACTATTGGTAGTCGTGGCGATCATCGCGCTGCTGATCTCGATTCTGCTGCCGTCGCTGCGCGATGCCCGCGAGCAGGCCAAGGTGGCCAAGTGTCTGGCCCACTACCGGCAGCTCACCACGGCCACAATCCAGTACTTGATGGAGCACAACGATAATTATCCGTTCTATGACCCACCTTCCAACAAAGGACCGTGCAGTTGGTCGTACGGAGGCAAGACGTGCGCCGATTACTGGCGCACGCGCGACGGCGGACGGTTCTTCTTCGAGGTGACGCAGCGGCCCTTCAACAAGTACCTGGTGGGCACCGAACTGCCAAACGATGTCTACGAGGGCAGTACGATTGCCAAGCGTGCCGAAGTCCCGGTGCTGAGCTGTCCCTCGGATCGCTACTCCCATCAGCAGCATTTCTGGCAGCCCAATCCAGGCGAGTCGCCCATCAGTTGCTACGACGATGTGGGTACCAGTTACCACTATAACTTGCACGCCATGTTCGACGTGGACTGGAACGGCGACCGCGACCCGTGGACTAAACCGGGCGATTGGCAGGAGATCGGACAGCTTCTGGTCCGCCAGACCCTGGCGAAGTACAGCTCCACCTATCTGATGTACTTGCCCGACCCCTTGGACTGGGGGCTCCACGATCAGAACATCGACGGCCGGCCCGACGTCGGCATGACAATCGGCAACCATGGCAAGTTCGGCAAGCACGCCCTGGGGTTCCTAGACGGGCACTCGGCCTACATGTTCGTTGACAGCCGCGCCTGGTGCGGTCCGGGTTGGCAAGCGATCAACCCCGAGTGGATCAGGCGTTACGGGCACGTGCCACGACCAGCCCACTATTTCTTGTGGAACACCAAGAACTGCGAACCGCCCCGGTAAGCGCGGCTAGGCCCGACACAAGGGCTCTTCACGCAGCCAAGGCATGGTGGCAAAGAACAGGTCGCCGATCGTGTCCAAGCCGTGGATCAGCATGGCCAGCCGCTCCAGCCCAAGGCCCCAGGCCAGCACGCGGTCGCTGATGCCCAGTGGGAGGGTCACCTCCGGGCGAAAAATGCCCGATCCGCCCATCTCGACCCAGTCCTGACGGCTTTCCAAGTACAGCAGCACCTCCGCGGACGGCTCGGTGTACGGAAAGAAGCTGGGGTGCACTTTCACTTTGGGAAAGCCCATCTTGGCGTAAAAGGCCGTCAAGGTGCCGATCAGCGTCTTCAAGCTGGCGTGCGGATCCACGATGATCCCATCCACCTGATGGAAAACCGGCAGGTGTTTGTAGTCGGCAGTCTCGCGGCGGAAAACCGGACCAATGATAAAGTACTTGCCAGGGGGCACCGTCCGCGCAGAGGCTGAGCCATCCCCGTGTGCCGGCGAGGTTGCGACCGTTTCGGGACGTCGACCGCTGCCCGCCATCGCCCTGACATCCCCAGGCGCACGCGTCGCCACCGGCTTGCTGGCGTGCGCCGCCAACGCCCGAATCGTCGCCGCAGTGGTGTGGGTGCGCAGAACCGGCTTGTGGGCCAGCTCGCGGCTCCAGCGATATTGCCAACCGGTCGAACCGGTGTCGCCGCCGGTCTCGTGCGTGGCGCGCACACGTTCGACCAGGGCGTCGTCAGGCAGACGGCAGCGCGCCGGCCGGGCCACGTAGAACGTATCCTGCATGTCGCGGGCGGGGTGGTCTTGCGGCTGGAAGAGCGCGTCGAAATCCCAGAAGCTAGACTCGACCCAGGGGCTGACGATCTCCTCGAACCCCATTTCCAGGAACACCCGGCGCACGCGGTCCAGCGTGCGCTGAAAAGGGTGCTCCTTGCCGGGGTAGAGCTTCTTGGCTGCCAGAGTCACGTCGTAGGGTTGAAGTTCGACACGGCGCCAACCACCGTCGGTCAGCAAGTCGGGGGTCAGTTGGGTCACCTTGCGGCGTCCGGTCAGGCCCCGCGCCACCTGAGCCCGACCTTCAGCAGTGAGCATTACCCGGCGGGCGGTGCGGTCCTTCACGATCAGGAACCCCTTGCGCTGGGCCAGCAGCTTGAGGGCGGCGTCCACGGGCAGATTGGCGGCCTCCAGCTCGGCCCGGGTGGCTACCCGCCCGCCGGCCAAGGCCTTGATCAGCAGCTCGTCGGGTTGTGGATCGGCGTGTTCAGCACCAGGGAGCAGGACCAGCTCATCCCCTTCTTTGCGCGCCCACTGGCGCTGTGCCAGCCACCGCAAAGTCTGCCCGACCTGCGCGGCGTTCAGCGAACAGTGGCGCGGAATCTCGGTCAGCTTGCATCGGCCGCCGCAGTCCATCAGCACCCGCACCACCGTGCGTTCGGGCAGTGCTTGGTCGACGTAGGCGCTTCCTTCCGGGCCGAGCCGCAACTCCTGGTAACTGGATTCTTCGATCTCTACCAGACCTGCCTGGCGAAGTTCAACGCAGGCGGCGGTTATCGGCGACTGATCGATAGCCAAAGCCTG